>Ga0228703_1000091_pt1 | contig 84512 bp, 89 predicted proteins | sample McNCre217_Aug_MG_3_FD_178020 | JGI IMG/M metagenome (GOLD analysis project Ga0228703, IMG submission 178020) | Freshwater microbial communities from McNutts Creek, Athens, Georgia, United States - 29-17_Aug_MG | ecosystem: Environmental > Aquatic > Freshwater > Creek | place: USA: Georgia...
GCAGCAACACGATACTGTTTGCCACCGGTTTTTATGACCGCGTACATGTGAGACCTCTAGATAAGAATCTATGTGGATATCTACGGACGGATTTCCGCAGAGCCCGAAATTATAGCAGTGAAAGGCCAAGTTCCGCCAATCCCTATAATCCAGCAGCGTTTCGGCGCGTTTCGTCCCATTTTTCCCAGTCACGCTTTGTCCACCACACCCGCCAACCCCTTAGCCCTGATTGCAGCCGATATGGCAGAAGTTGACCGCGTCATCGCGCAACGCTTGGATTCGGGCGTGCCGCTGGTGGGCACCGTGTCTCAGTACATCATCTCTGCAGGCGGCAAGCGCATTCGCCCCGCTCTGCTCTTGCTCATGGCCGGCGCCTTGGGCTACACCAACACCCAGCGCCACAACTTGGCCGCTGTGGTGGAGTTCATCCACACCGCCACCTTGCTGCACGACGATGTGGTGGACGAATCCACCCTGCGCCGCGGCCGCCCCACCGCCAACGAATCGTTTGGCAACCCAGCCAGCGTGTTGGTGGGCGACTTTTTGTATTCCCGCGCTTTCCAAATGATGGTGGACTCAGGCGAAATGCGCGTCATGGAAGTGCTGGCTGAAGCCACCAATGTGATTGCCGAAGGTGAAGTTCTTCAGTTGATGAACATGCACGACGCCTCACTGGATGAAGCAGGTTATTTGCGCGTGATTCGCTCTAAAACGGCCAAACTTTTTGAAGCCAGCACACGCTTGGCGGCAATCTTGGCCAAAAGCTCACCCGACGTTGAAACCGCTTGCGCCGACTACGGCCAAGCCTTGGGCACCGCCTTCCAAGTGATTGACGATGTGCTTGATTACGACGGCGACGCCAAAGAACTCGGTAAAAACTTAGGTGACGATTTGCGCGAAGGTAAAAACACCTTGCCACTCATCATCGCTATGCAGCGCGGTACACCTGCACAACGCCAAACCATCCAAAGTGCCATTGAAAACGGCGAAATGGATGCCTTGGCCGAAATCGTCGACATTGTCCGTAGCACAGGCGCACTGGAGGCCACCCGCGCCGCAGCCAGCGCTGAAGCCGAACGCGCCATTGCAGCTCTGAATGTCTTGCCCGCCAGCGCTTATCGCGATGCCATGCATGCTTTGGCGGCACAGCTGCTTGATCGCCGTAATTAATCCTTCAAAGACACCGAATGCACGATTTAGACAAACCCTATACCGACAGCATTCAGCAATGGAATATTGCCTGCGATTGCTTCAAGGCAGAATTTAAATTCGATCCGAATGAAATTATCACGATCGACACGATTCGTGAAATGTTTGCCGAACTCGTGGATGGCCACGAGTTGTCGCAAAACGCCTCTATTTCTTTGATGTTTGCCTTATATTTCTTAGGCTACGTGACGCTGCTTGAAATTATGAAAGCCAAAGACGAGGCTTTTGAAATCGGAAATATGAGCGATTTTTATTTAATACTAGACCGCGCTGACCAGTGGGCCCATCAATCAATGGACCCAACCAAGTTGGCGGCATCTGCTGCACCCATTATTCAAGCTACGCAGCAAATCATGCAAAAACTAAATTTGGTGCGCTAGCTAAAGCGCACCAAATGTTGCAATTACTCTTCAACCAATTTACAGGGCATTTTGATGCCCTTTTCTGCGCGCTTTTCCTCGCAATAACGCATGGCACGACGCTCACCCTCGGCTGACATTTTGATATGAATTGAGCAGCGAAATGCCATTTTCTCGCCATCGGAATGGCTATCAAAAGCAGCGGCACAGTGGCTCATCTCATTCATTTCAGGCTTGAGCTCTTTCCACACAGAGCGCAAAGGATCAGGCAATTCACTCAGATGAATCGAGGGGTAATTGCCAATTGGTTTTGCCAAAACGGAAAAACCAATCAGTGCTAAGGCGTAAACCAAGCATTTAAAGCGATTCATGATTCAGTCTCAGCAATATGTGAATTAAACAGTAACCGTGTGAGCAATAAGCGCTGAATCCAAAGTGCCAGCCGCTTTCAATGATTGAACCCACGTTGGCGAAACACCACGACCTGTCCAAGTTTGTTCTGGGTTAGCAGGGTTGCGATATTTGGGGGCCACTTTTTTGCCGGCTAACGCGCCTTTTTTAGCTACTTTAGGCGCTGCTTTACCAGCCTTGACGGACTTGCCAGAACTCAATGCATGGGTGATATCCGAAGCAGTTAATCCAGCTTCTTTTGCCAAAGCGACAATTTTCACCAACACTTTTTCATGTGATTTTGATTTCAACGCCTGCTCTTTTTTGTCCAACATTTCACGTTGTTTACGAATAGCGGCGAGTTGATTTGCGACGGTAGTACGTGCCATAAGATATTCCAATTCAATATGTTTAAAACGACGTCATTATTTTAAACATAACTTCCAGAAATTAAAAAGCCCGCATAAAGCGAGCTTTTATTGAATTGATGTGAATATTAATTCAAAGCATCTTTCAAACCCTTACCAGGTTTGAAGCGTGGCACCTTAGCTGCTTTGATTTTCAAAGCAGCGCCAGTGCGTGGGTTACGACCTGTACGCGCAGCACGCTTGCTGACGCTGAAAGTACCAAAACCAACCAAAGTCACGGTATCGCCTTTTTTGAGTGTCTTTTTAACAGCATCAATGATAGAAGCGAGTGCGCGTGTAGCGGCAGCTTTAGAGATATCAGATTTACCTGCGATGTGTTCAATGAGTTCAGTCTTGTTCACGTTAGTTGTTCCTATTGTTGATTTTTATCAGCGATGCTGATTTAAGCAGTTTACTTAAATTTATCTCTTTGAAAATACGCCAATTGGCGTATTGAGCTATTTGGCAGCGAGATAAACGCCGACCGTCCTTTTTTGTAACAACAACCCTCCACCCAATGAAGGCAAAGCGACGAAGAATTCCCATCCCAAAATGAGGAATTGCATGACCACGCCTACCGACACTGCCACCAAAACGCTGAGTGACTTGCTACACCAAGCCTTAGTCCAAGGCGCATCCGACGTGCACTTTGAAAGCGGCGAAGATTTCTTTCGTGCACGATTTCGCATCGATGGGTTACTCCGCATCGCAGCAACGCCAGCACTGTCGTTGCGAGATGCTGTGATGTCCCGCATCAAGGTTTTGGCACGCATGGACATCGCCGAAAAACGCCTACCGCAAGACGGACGAATTCAATACCCACATCTCGAACAAATCATTGACCTGCGTGTGAGCTCATTGCCCACACTGCACGGTGAAAAAATCGTGATTCGAATTTTAAATTTCAGCCGTGAGCGTCCAGGCTTGGCCGCTTTAGGGTATGAGCCAGATGACCGAGCCAAACTGGTGCAAGCCCTTGGTCAACCTCATGGTTTGATTTTGATGACCGGCCCCACCGGCTCTGGCAAAACCCTGTCGCTGTATAGCTGCCTCGAGTTGCTTAACCGCACCGAGGTGAATATCTCGACAGTCGAAGACCCTTCTGAAATTCACCTACCCGGTGCAAACCAAGTCAACATCAATGACCGTGCAGGTCTGACCTTTGCCGCCACGCTGCGTGCGTTGCTGCGGCAGGACCCAGATGTCATCATGGTAGGTGAAATTCGCGATTTAGAAACAGCGGAAATTGCAATTCAAGCTGCACAGACCGGCCACTTGGTGTTGTCCACCCTGCACACCAATGATGCGCCTGGCACCTTGGCTCGCTTACGTCACATGGGCGTGGCCGCGTTCAATGTAGCCGCCAGCGTGAGTCTGATTACTGCGCAGCGTTTGGTACGACGGTTATGTGAATACTGCAAGCACCCGCTGGATGCAGCACAAGTTGATTTTTTCTTCAGCCAACTCAGCGAACAAGACAGCCAAGCCATTCCACCGCACATACGGACACACGCCACTCTTTACAAAGCCGTCGGTTGCGACGCATGTGACCAGGGTTACAAAGGGCGCACCGGCTTGTACCAAGTCATGCCCATCAGCCCTGCGATGCAGGCAATCATCATGCGCGACAACGATGCTCAAGCACTGGCTGCACAAGCAGCACTGGAAGGCGTACGCACCTTGCGCCAAGCCGGATGGCTCAAGGTTTTAGAAGGTGCAACATCCACCGAAGAAGTGTTGGCGCTGACCCAACATGGCTAAACACCGTTACGCCTGGCGCGGTGTTGACCGTCGAGGCCAAGTCGTCACCGGCGAAACACATGCCGAGTCTGCAGAAGACGTGCCCCGACTGCTGCGCGAACAACGCATTCGAGCCACGCGCGTACGACGCCAATTTGAACTACCCACTAAGTTTCAATACAAAGTCAAACCGCGCGCATCGGCACGCGACATTACCCAATTCACACGCCAATTGGCGACGCTGCTGCACGCTGGCGTGCCCTTGCTTCAAGCCTTTGGCATTTTGGATCGCGGCGAAACCAACCCGACGTTAAAAGCAATCATCCGTGAATTACACGCACACATCGAAGGTGGCATGGCACTGAACCAAGCGTTGCGACAACATGCAGAATTTGATGCGCTGTATTGCGACCTCGTCGCCGTGGGGGAATTGGCAGGCATGCTCGACACCATGCTAGCGCGACTGGCCCATCACCTTGAAAAGTCAGAGAACTTGCGCTCCACCATTCGCTCCGCGTTGGTATATCCCAGTGCAGTACTGACCATTGCCAGCATCGTGCTGATTTTGATTTTGGTCTTTGTGGTGCCTGCTTTTCAAAATATCTTTGCCTCTTTCGGTGCCGAACTACCGTGGCTCACACGCTGGGTGATTGCGCTGAGTGAAAGCATTCAACACTACGGGATCTGGCTGTTGGCTTTTCTAACCATCCACACATGGTGGTTCACGCAACAAATCAAACGACGCACCCACTGGCGGCGCTATTTGCACAGACTACTACTGCGCATCCCGATTGCAGGCCCGCTCACCCGCAACGCGTGTACAGCGCGATGGACCCGCACCTTGGCCACCTTGTTTGCAGCTGGCGTACCGCTCACGGAGGCCTTAGAAGCCGTGCAAGGCGTGACGGGTCATCTGTTGTTTCAAGACGCTACGCAAACGATTCAAATGCAGCTCATCCAAGGTCGCGCTTTGTCGCAAGCCCTAGAAAGCACCCAAGGTTTGTTTCCGAATATGGTGGTGCAAATGTGCGCGATTGGTGAAGAGTCGGGCGCACTTGATCACATGCTTGAAAAAACCGCCGAGCATTACGAGCGCGAAGTCGAGAGCACCGTCTCGCGACTGTCTACACTCCTAGAACCTTTCATCATGGTGGTGTTGGGTTTGCTAATTGGCGGCTTGGTGATGGCTTTGTATCTTCCGATTTTTCAACTGGGGCAAGTGGTATGACGTGGGACATGGCACTCGCCTTTGGTTTGGGCTTGGTTGTGGGTAGCTTTGTCAATGTCTTGATCCACCGCTTGCCACGCATGGTCATGGGCGAACATGCCCCTGCAAGCGATGCACCGTCCTACAACCTATGCTGGCCCGCCTCGCATTGCCCGCAATGCCAATCACCACTCAAGACATGGCACAACATCCCTGTGCTCAGCTATGTGTGGCTCAAAGGCCGCTGTAACTTCTGCGGACATCACATCAGCGCGCAATACCCTGTCATCGAACTCACCACGGCTTTGATTTGGCTCGGCTGCACTTGGTACTGGGGATTCAACGTCACAGGCTTTTGTTGGGCTGGCTTTGCCACCACGCTGCTGGCTCTGTCGGTGATTGACTGGCAAACAACCTTGCTGCCAGACGACCTCACGCAAACCTTGGTGTGGGGGGGGCTGGTGGCCTGCGCGTTGGGATGGCTGCCATTGCCTCTCTCTCAATCCGTCTGGGGCGCAGTGATTGGTTACGCCTCGTTGTGGTCAATTGCAACGGCGTTTGAACGTGCCACAGGCAAGCAAGGCATGGGCGCAGGCGACTTCAAACTCCTCGCGGGCCTGGGTGCTTGGCTAGGCCCACTGGCGTTGCTGCCAGTGGTCATGCTGGCCAGCCTCAGCGGCGCCAGTGTGGGCTTAATTCTGAAATTTACCCGTCGATTGCGCAGCGATGGGTACGTGCCCTTTGGCCCTTTCTTAGCGATAGCGGGCTTGGTGGTTGCAGTCATCGGCATTGATGCCATCGCACGCTGGATGGGTTGGTGATTTTTTGCATAGACTCAGCACCATGACATCAAGGCCCATCCCACTTCGCATCGGTTTAACTGGCGGCATTGGCAGTGGCAAAAGCACAGTCGGCCAAATGCTGCAAGCGCGTGGAGCAGCTTTGATTGACGCCGATGCCATCGCACGCAACGTGACCGCAGCGCACGGCGCGGCCATGCCTGCCATTGCACAAACCTTTGGACCTGCCTTCATCACCGCAGACGGCGCGCTGGACCGCGAACGTATGCGCGCCCACGTGTTCAGCCTGCCCCAAGCCAAGCAAGCACTGGAGGCCATCATCCATCCATTGGTCGCGCAAGAAACCCAACGGCAAGCACAAGATGCCCTAGCTAAAGGCCACAACACCTTGGTATTTGACGTGCCTTTGTTGGTTGAATCAGGCGCACGTTGGCGCACGCAGGTGGACCGAGTTTTGGTGGTGGACTGCTCGGAAGAAACACAGATTCAACGCGTCATAGCCCGCAACGGTTTGAGTCGCGAAACTGTTCAAAGCATCATTGCGGCGCAGGCCTCGCGCGCTCAGAAATTAGCGGCGGCGGACTGGATCATTGACAACGAAGACATCAGCCTAGAAGCCCTGCGCGCTTGTGTGGAAAGCCTACCGATTCCTACGACTTAGATCAAAAGAAAACACCCTGTGAAAGGGTATGATCCTCACAGTTACAAAAGTCCAACCTAGAGCCTTTTTTCGCGTGATTCTGTACGAACATCCCTTCAACGAACGAGTGCGCACTTACCTGCGCCTGGAACACCTGTTTCAGCGTTTTGAAGAACTCACCCAACGCGATCATCCAGTGGACAACCACTTTGCGCTCACCACTTTGTTTGAATTGGTCGAAGCCGGTGGCCGCACCGACCTCAAGTCCGATGTACTCAAAGACTTAGAGCGTCACAAACAACAATTCAACTCATTGCGCGGCAACCCTTCGGTGTCTGAAACAGCCCTGCAACAGTTACTCGACAACATCGACCATTGCTACGGCGGCCTCAACAGTGCTGTGGGCAAGATTGGGCAAAACATCACCGAGAACGAATGGCTCTCGGCCTTGCGTAACCGCGTGGCCATTCCTGGCGGCACCTGCTGTTTTGATTTGCCTGCGTACCACGCTTGGCAACAACAAAGCCCCGATGTGCGTCGCGCGGATATCTTGCGTTGGTTTGAAGTGTTTCAGCCCATGAAAGATTCGGTGAACCTGTTGCTCTCGCTGATGCGTGACACCGGCACCACACAAAAAATGATGGCCATGGGCGGCCAATTTCAACAGTCGTTGGCACAAGGCAAGTTCCAACTCATGCGTGTGGCGATTGACCCCGCGTTGGGTTTCGTCCCCGAAATCAGCGGCAACCGCTTGATGATTTGGGTACGCATGATGCGTCAAGACGGCGATGGCCGTTTGCAGCACAGCACCGACGACGTGCCTTTTGAAATGGCTCTCTGCGTTTAAGCCATGCGTGATGCTGAGGTTCGCATCGTTGTGTGCCCGCAGTGCGGCGGTCCTAGTCGCTACGAAACGGCCAATGTGTATCGCCCTTTTTGCGGTGAGCGCTGCCGCAACATTGACTTAGGCGCATGGGCCAACGAAGAACACCGCTTGCCTGACCAAACACCGCAAGACGACGCCGACTTCGAGAACACACCGCTGCAATAAACAGCGCGACACGTCAGACGCTGTGCGTCTCGCCCACAAAGTCGCGCTCTTGCGCAAACCACTGCAACACAGGCAGTGTCCCCGGCAGCACAGGCTTGACTTCAACCGGCAACTGCTGCCAAGCAAACGACTGTGATTCCAGCATTTGCAACTCACCCGTCCATTGCGTGACTTTGCAAAAATTCAGTTGCACCAAGGCATGTGGGTAGTCGATGCGCTCGGTTTTCCACAGGATGCAGTCTTGGATGGTGAGACCAATTTCTTCTTGCAGCTCGCGACGCAAAGCTTGCTCAACGGTCTCACCGGCTTCAAGCTTGCCGCCAGGAAACTCCCAGTACCCCGCATACGCTTTGCCTTCGGGGCGACTGGTAAGCAAAAACGCATGGTCTGCACGCACCAACACACCCACCGCCACTTGCACCAAACTGCGATCCGCTGAACGCGGTTGGTCTGCATCGACCACGCGCACAAAATTTTCAGTCATGCGTTTAAGCGTGCTTGCCTGCGTAGTCGCGTGCGAACTGATAGGCCACGCGACCACTGCGCGAAGCGCGTTCCAAGGCCCACACCAATGCCTCAGGCTTGGCGGCCTCAATCTCAGCGGGTTTCACACCGAAGGAAGCCAACCATTGCGCGGCAATGGTCAGGTACTCGTCTTGACTGAAGGGATAAAAGCTCACCCACAAACCGAAACGTTCGGACAAAGAAATCTTTTCTTCCACGCCTTCACCCGGATGCACTTCACCGTCTTCGGTGTGCGTGTACGTGAGGTTTTCCTTCATGTACTCGGGCAACAAATGGCGGCGGTTGCTGGTGGCATAAATCAGCACGTTGGGCGTGGCCGCTGCAATGGAGCCATCCAAGATGGACTTGAGGGCTTTGTAGCCGGGCTCGCCATCTTCAAAGCTCAAGTCATCGCAAAAGATCATGAACTTCTCGGGACGCTCAGACACCAATTCAATGATGTCGGGCAAGTCAGTCAAGTCGTCTTTGTCGACCTCAATCAAACGCAAACCTTGTGGGCCGTATTCATTCAAACACGCCTTGATGAGCGACGACTTACCCGTACCACGCGCACCCGTGAGCAACACGTTGTTGGCAGGCAAACCGTTGACGAACTGTTCGGTGTTGCGCTGGATTTTTTCTTTTTGGCCATCGATCTCTTGCAGATCAGCCAAGCCGAGTTTGGCCACATGGCGCACGGGCTCTAAGCCACCGCGGCCGTTGTTGCGCTTGCGGTAGCGAAAGGCCACGCTGGCTGACCAGTCGGGCTCAGTCATGGGTTGCGGCAGCACTTGCTCAATGCGTGCCATCAACAGCTCAGCGCGTTGCACCAAGCGTTCAAGGGGGTGGAGTGCGTCTGTCATCAGCTGCGGTAGTCGGCGTTGATGCTGACGTAGTCGTGGCTCAGGTCACAGGTCCACACGGTATCGCTGGCGGTGCCACGGCCCAAGACCACGCGCACGGTGATTTCAGATTGCTTCATCACGCGTTGACCATCTTCTTCACGGTACTCGGGATGACGGCCGCCTTGAATGGCGACATGCACATCGTCCAAATACAAATCGATGCCAGTTTGATCGAGGTCGGTGATGCCTGCATAGCCCACCGCCGCCAAGATGCGGCCCAAGTTGGGATCGCTGGCAAAGAAAGCTGTTTTCACCAAAGGTGAATGAGCAATGGCGTAGGCCACTTGACGGCACTCCGCACTGGTGTTGCCACCTTCCACACGGATAGTGATGAACTTGGTGGCACCCTCGCCATCACGCACGATGGCTTGTGCGAGTTGGCGTGCGACGTGCAGCATGGCTTGCAACAAGGCTTGGCCTTCTGCACTTTGCAAACTGGTGATGGGTGCGTGGTTGGCTTTGTTGGTGGCAATGACCACGAACGAGTCGTTGGTCGATGTATCGCCGTCGACAGTGATGCGGTTGAACGAGCCTTCAGCCAAAGCCAAAGACAACTCTTTCATCAACACCGGTGCCACACACGCATCAGTGGCCACATAACCCAACATGGTCGCCATGTTGGGACGAATCATGCCGGCGCCTTTGCTGATACCGGTCACGCTAACGGTTGTATCGCCAATTTTCACTTGCGTGCTGGCCGCCTTAGGCACAGTGTCGGTGGTCATGATGCCTTCGGCCGCATCAACCCATTGATGGGCGCTACCGACATTGCCTGCCGCGGCGATAGCTGCTGGCATGCCCGCAATGATGCGGTCGTGCGGCAGCGGCTCCATGATGACGCCTGTAGAAAACGGCAACACTTGGTTCGGAGAAATGTGCAAGGCTTCGGCCAATGCCACGCAGGTTTCGTGTGCACGTTTGAGACCTTCTTCGCCCGTGCCCGCGTTGGCATTGCCCGTGTTCACCACCATGGCACGGATGCCTTGGCCTGAATCCAAATGCTCGCGACACACTTGCACAGGTGCTGCGCAAAAACGGTTTTGCGTGAACACGCCACTGACCGATGCGCCTTCGTCAATCAAGACAACCGTCAAATCTTTGCGGCCTGCTTTGCGAACACCTGCTTGCGTGACACCAATGCGCACACCTGCAATGGCGTGCAAATCTGCAGGATTAGGAGGATTGAGATGAACAGACATGTGTTTAAGCCAACTTACCGTGACATTGTTTGTATTTTTTACCGCTGCCACATGGGCAGGGTTCGTTGCGGCCGACAGGCGGCATTTGCGCCGCAAAGGTAGCTTCGTCCGGGGTGGTCACCGCTTGGCCCGATTCGTCGGGCGCGGTATAGGTGACGTTATGCAGATTCTCTGCACGGTCTTCTAACTCTGTGGCGGCTTGCTCGATTTGCTCGTTGGATTCAATCTTGACCGTCATCAAAACGCGGGTGACTTCGTTCTTCACCAAGTCGAGCAACTGGCCAAACAACTCAAACGCTTCACGCTTGTACTCTTGCTTGGGTTGCTTCTGCGCATAGCCGCGCAAATGAATGCCTTGGCGCAAATAGTCCAAGGCCGCCAAATGTTCGCGCCAATGGCTGTCGATGTTTTGCAGCAAAACCACGCGCATGAAAGGCGTGAACTGTTCAATGCCAACGCGGTCAAGCTTGTCTTGGAATGCGGCATGCGCAGCATCAATCACTTGCTCAAGAATCTCTTCGTCGGTGATAGCTGAAGCCTGTTGAACGGTTTCTTGCAATGGCAACTCAATGAGCCACTCTTGCAGCAACGCACGCTGCAAACCTGCGATATCCCATTGTTCTTCCACTGACTCTTCTGGCACGTATTGACGCACCAAGTCGGTGAAACTGCCTTCGCGCAAATTGGCAATTTGAGCGGTCAAATCAGCGGCATCCAAGATGTCGTTGCGCTGTTGGTAAATCACACGACGTTGGTCGTTTGACACATCGTCGTATTCCAACAGTTGCTTGCGAATGTCAAAGTTGCGCGCTTCCACTTTACGCTGCGCACTCTCGATGCTGCGTGTGACGATGCCCGCTTCAATGGCTTCGCCCTCTGGCATCTTCAAACGGTCCATGATGGCCTTGACACGTTCACCGGCAAAGATGCGCATCAGTGAGTCATCCAAGCTCAAGTAAAAACGTGAAGAACCTGGGTCACCTTGACGGCCTGAGCGGCCACGCAATTGGTTGTCAATTCGGCGTGACTCGTGACGTTCCGTCGCGATGATGCGCAAACCACCGAGTGACTTGACGTAGTCATGGTCCTTGGTCCACTGCACGCGCAATGCGTCGATTTGCTTTTGTTTTTCTGCAGCATCCAAAGCCTCGTTGGCTTCGACTTCTGCAATCGCTTTTTCAACATTACCGCCCAACACAATGTCGGTGCCACGACCTGCCATGTTGGTGGCGATGGTGATCATCTTGGCGCGACCGGCCTGCGCAATGATGGTGGCTTCGCTGGCGTGCTGTTTGGCGTTGAGCACTTGATGCGGCAACTTAGCCTTCTCCAACATCTCAGCAATCAGCTCTGAGTTTTCAATCGAGGTGGTACCCACCAAAACAGGTTGGCCGCGCTCGTAGCATTCGCGAATGTCGTCAATGGCAGCGGTGTATTTTTCGGCCGTGGTTTTGTAAACACGGTCGAGCTGGTCATCACGCTTGCTGATGCGATTGGGTGGAATCACCACCGTCTCCAAACCGTAGATTTCTTGGAATTCGTACGCTTCGGTATCCGCTGTGCCTGTCATGCCACCCAGCTTGTTGTACAAGCGGAAGTAGTTCTGGAATGTGATGGAAGCGAGTGTTTGGTTCTCGGCTTGAATCTCCACGCCTTCTTTGGCTTCCACCGCTTGGTGCAAACCATCGCTCCAACGGCGGCCTGACATCAAACGACCTGTGAACTCATCCACGATGGTGATTTCACCGTTTTGCACCACGTAGTGTTGGTCGCGGTGATACAAGTGGTTGGCACGCAGGGCTGCGTACAAGTGATGCATCAAGCTGATGTTGGCGGGGTCGTACAAGGACGCGCCGTCGGGCAGCAAACCATTGGCAGTCAAGATGCGTTCTGCGTTCTCATGACCTTGTTCGGTCATGAACACTTGGTGTGATTTTTCGTCGACCGTGAAATCACCTGCTTCGATGATGCCTTCGCCAGTGCGTGGGTCTTCTTCACCAATTTGGCGTTTGAGCGATGGCACGATGCGGTTGATGGCGACGTACTGCGCTGTGTGGTCCTCAGCCTGACCACTGATGATGAGTGGCGTGCGCGCCTCGTCGATCAAGATGGAGTCCACCTCGTCCACAATGGCGTAATTCAGTTTGCGTTGAACACGGTCTGCAGCTTCGTAGACCATGTTGTCGCGCAGGTAATCAAAGCCATATTCGTTGTTTGTGCCGTAAGTGATGTCGGCGCGGTAGGCCGCTTGCTTTTCTTCGCGCGGCATCTGTGGCAAGTTGATGCCCACAGACAAACCCAACCAGTTGTACAAACGAGACATCCACTGTGCATCGCGGCTGGCCAAGTAATCATTCACGGTTACCACATGCACACCGTTGCCAGTGAGTGCATTCAGATACACCGGCAACGTGGCAGTGAGGGTTTTGCCTTCACCGGTACGCATTTCAGAAATCTTGCCTTGGTGCAAGGCAATACCGCCCAACAGCTGCACATCAAAGTGGCGCATTTTCATGACGCGCTTAGATGCTTCACGCACCACCGCATAGGCTTCGGGCAACAACGCATCTAAAGCTTCGCCGTTGGCAACGCGTGACTTGAATTCGTCGGTTTTGGCACGCAAAGCCTCGTCGTTGAGCTTCTCTAACGTTGGCTCCAACGCATTGATTTGCGCGACGGTTTTGCGGTATTGCTTGAGTAGACGCTCATTGCGGCTACCAAAAATATGAGTCAGGAAAGATAGAGCCATGCGAGCACTGCGGAGGTCTTGTTTTCACTTGAAAACAAGGGTCGCAAAATCCTTTTTGAAAGGCTTAATAGAAGCTTCGAATTTTAACCGTCCACAGCCCCATAATTGCCATATGGCCACCCGTTCTACGCCTCATCCAGACACACTTGCCGCTTACCGTGCGCTGGGATACAGCACGCCTCCAAAAGCCAAGGTTTCTGTGCGTGGCAGATCGCAGACCTTAGAGCAAGTCGTTGACTCTGCCCCTGGCTTGGCGCAATTTTCAGCGGTGGCCCGCGACACACAAAACCGACTCAAAGCGATTGCCCCATTGCTACCCGCTTCGCTGCGTCCCTTGGTGCAGTCTGGTGGCGTGGAGGATGACGCTTGGTGCCTGCTGGTACCCAACAGCGCTGTGGCCGCCAAGCTGCGCCAAACATTGCCCGTCTTATGCGCTCATTTGCGCACCAAAGGTTGGAATGTGAACGCCATCCGCGTGAAAGTAAGCGGAACACGTTAAATTGAAATCACCCAGCTGAATGAGAAAAACCCGCTACACCAGAGGTGTAACGGGTTTTATTTTGGTGCCGCTTGTCGGAATCGAACTGACGACCTACCGCTTACAAGGCGGGTGCTCTACCAACTGAGCTAAAGCGGCGCAGGCAGAATTCTAACCTAACTTTCACGCGTTATTTCACGCGCGTGAGCGTAGGACGCCCTGAAGGCGATGTCGGCGTTGGCGGCTCATCGTCTGAGCTGCTATCCACATGCGGCGTCTCCACTGCACTCAACGCTGGACGATCAGGCGCTGCTTTTTGGGGTACAGACACAGCATGAGGTGATGCGTTCATTGGAAAAGACATGCCTTGCCCGTTCTCGCGCGCATAAATCGCCATCACACGATTAATGGGAATGATGATTTCACGCGGCACGCCACCAAAGCGGGCTTTGAATTCAATGAACTCATTGCCCAGAGTCATACCTGCCGTGGCGTCATAGCCCACGTTCAACACAATCTCACCGTTTTTGACGTACTCCATCGGCACTTGCACAGTCTCGTCCACAAAGACCGCCACATAAGGCGTGAAACCACTGTCCGTGCACCACTCGTGCAAAGCACGCAGCAGATACGGACGGGTGGAAGATGCGTCTGGAGCGTTCAGCATACGGATTACTTGCGCATGACCTTTTCAGAAGGCGTCAATGCCTCGATGTAGGCAGGGCGCGAGAAGATGCGCTCGGCGTACTTGAGCAAAGGTGCTGCGTTCTTCGATAAGTCGATGCCGTAGTGATCCAAGCGCCACAACAGCGGCGCAATGGCTACGTCGAGCATGGAGAAGTTTTCACCCAACATGTACTTGTTCTTCAAGAACACGGGGGCCAACTGTGTCAAACGATCACGGATGTGTGCACGTGCTTTTTCCAACGCTTTGTCGTTGGCTTTAGCAGCGCGAGACTCCAAGGTGGACACGTGTGTGAACAATTCTTTTTCGAAGTTCAGCAAGAACAAACGCACGCGAGCGCGTTCGACAGGGTCACCAGGCATCAACTGTGGATGTGGAAAACGCTCGTCGATGTACTCGTTGATGATGTTGGATTCATACAAGATCAAATCACGCTCGACCAAGATTGGCACTTGACCGTACGGATTCATCACATTGATGTCTTCGGGCTTGTTGTAAAGATCAACATCACGAATTTCAAAGTCCATGCCTTTTTCGAACAAGACAAAACGGCAGCGATGTGAGTAGGGACACGTAGTTCCCGAATAAAGCACCATCATGATGGGCGGCTCCTAAAAATCAAAAAGAGTGGCAGGCTAACCTGTCACTCCGTGAAGTGACAACAGGCACAAGGCCTGCTGCCGAATTTGCGCAAATTACTTGATGTCTTTCCAGAAGGAAGCATTCAAGCGCCATGCGATGAACATGAAACCAACCAAGAACAACAACACCCAAACGCCAATGCGAACGCGTGTATTTTGAGCTGGCTCAGCCATCCATTGCAAGTAACCCACGAGGTCACCCATGGCTTGATCGTATTCCAAAGCAGTCATCTTGCCTGGGGTCACTTGTTCCCAACCCTTAAAGGTTTGGACTTGGTGACCGTGCTCTTCATGCGTGTCGTAAATGGGACGACGCACGCCTTGCAATTCCCACAACACATGAGGCATACCCACGTTAGGGAAGACCAAGTTGTTCCAACCTGTGGCTTTGGTTTCGTCACGGTAGAACGTGCGCATGTAGGTGTAGAGGTAATCAGCACCTGTGCCGCCGTGGCCAGCACGTGATCGTGCGATCACGGTCAAGTCAGGCGGCGTTGCACCAAACCACTCTTTGGCCTGTTTAGGGTCAATGTTGGCTTTCATGGTGTCGCCGACTTTTTCGGTCGTGAACAACAAGTTGTCTTTGATCTGTTGCTCTGTCAAACCGATGTCTTTCAATCGGTTGTAGCGCATGAATGCGGCTGAGTGACAGTTCAAGCAGTGGTTCACAAAAATCTTGGCGCCATTTTGCAAGGCCCCCAGATCATTGGTTTTATTAGGCGCTTTGTCCCATGCAATGGTGTCGCCGCCAGACGCTTGCGCGCCAGCCACCACACCGAGGGCCAATGCCAAGCTGAGAATAATTTTTTTCATGGTTATGTACTCCGTGAATCTCAGTGAGGCGTGAAAGTCACGCGGTCAGGCACTGGCTTGGTGGCACCGATCTGGCTCCACATCGGCATCAACAAGAAGAAGCCGAAATAGAACAAGGTACCCACTTGCGACACGCGCTCGCCAATGGCGGATGGCGGTTGCACACCCAAGTAAGCCAACACGATGAAGTTCACAACGAACACACCGTACATGTACTTGTGCCAATCAGGACGGTAGCGGATCGACTTCACGGCACAGTTGTCCAACCATGGCAAGAAGAACAAGATCACGACCGCACCACCCATCACAACCACGCCCCAGAATTTGGCGTCGATGGAGAGCATGAGCAAGGACACGAACACAGCCGCACCAACCACACCCGCTTTGATCACTTTGGGCAAGTTGGTTTTGGCTGCACCAAAGTAGGCACCGGCCAACACGCAAGCGATCAAGACGTACATCATTTCGCTGGTGATCGCACGCAACATCGAATAGAAGGGCGTGAAGTACCACACTGGCGCAATGTGCAACGGTGTCTTCAAAGGATCCGCAGGGATGAAGTTGTTGTATTCGAGGAAGTAACCACCGAATTCAGGTGCGAAGAAGATCACAGCGCTGAACACCAACAAGAAGCCGCTCACGCCCAAGATGTCGTGCACGGTGTAGTAAGGATGGAAAGGCACGCCGTCGAGTGGATGACCGTTGGCATCTTTCGGTGCGTTCGGGCCTTTGATTTCCACGCCGTCTGGGTTGTTAGAACCCACTTCGTGCAACGCGATGATGTGTGCCACCACCAAGCCCAAGAGGACGAGTGGCACAGCAATCACGTGGAAGCTGAAGAAACGGTTCAAGGTGGCATCGCCCACCACGTAGTCACCACGAATCAGCAAAGCCAAGTCGGGGCCCACGAAAGGCACAGCTGCAAACAAGTTCACGATCACTTGAGCGCCCCAATAGGACATTTGGCCCCAAGGCAACAAATAACCCATGAAAGCTTCAGCCATCAAGCACAAGAAAATGGCACAGCCAAACACCCACACCAACTCACGCGGTTTGCGGTATGAACCGTAGATCAAACCACGGTACATGTGCATGTAAACCACGATGAAGAAGGCAGAAGCGCCGGTCGAGTGCATGTAGCGGATCAACCAGCCCCATGGCACATCACGCATGATGTATTCAACCGAACCGAATGCCAAATTGGCATCGGGTTTGTAATGCATGACCAAGAAGATACCGGTCACGATTTGGATCACCAGCACCAAGAGTGCCAACGAGCCAAAGAAGTACCAGAAGTTGAAGTTCTTGGGAGCGTAGTACTCAGACAAATGCTCTTTGTAGAGCTTAGATGCGGGGAAACGGTTGTCCACCCAGTTGAGCAGTTTTTCGCCAGCGCTGGCGTCAGGGGAGATTTCTTTAAATTCAGCCATGGTGCGTCCTATCAGGCTTTCTTGTCTTCACCAATCAACAGCTTGGTGTCGGACAGGTACATGTGTGGCGGGATTTCGAGATTGTCTGGTGCAGGCTTGTTTTTAAACACGCGACCAGCAATATCAAACGTCGAACCGTGGCAAGGGCACAAGAAGCCACCATTCCAATCGTCGGGCAACGAAGGCTGTGCACCTGTTTGGAATTTGTCTGAAGGCGAGCAACCCAAGTGCGTACAAATACCCACAGCCACAAACACTTCAGGCTTGATGGAGCGGGCTTGGTTACGTGCATAAACAGGCGTCAACTCAGAAGGTTTGCGCTCTGATTTGGGGTCAGCCAACTGAGCTTCAGTCTTATTCAAAGACTCAAGTTGCTCAGGTGTGCGCTTGACGATCCAAACGGGCTTACCGCGCCATTCAACGGTCATTTTTTCGCCAGGCTTGAGGGCAGAGATGTCGACTTCGACAGCAGCGCCGGCAGCTTTGGCCTTCTCTGAAGGCTGGAATGTGCTGACGAAAGGCACAGCTACTGCTACGCCACCGACCGCACCCGCGCAAGTCGAGGCAATCAGCCACGTGCGTTTATTGGTGTCTACTGGGGTGTCACTCATGGAATTCCTCAAACAATAATCACTGGTTGGGTTAACACTTCATTGTAGCTGACCGCACACACGACCTATTTATTACGAAGTGCTTCCACTGCAAGGCTAGGGTAAGCCAGCAATAATCCGAATACTTTTATACACAAAGGATTCAATATGCTGAAAGAGTTCAAAGCATTTGCCGTCAAAGGCAACGTCATCGATTTGGCAGTGGGCGTGATCATCGGCGCCGCATTCGGGAAAATTGTCGACTCAGCCGTGAACGACCTGATCATGCCCATCGTGGCGGCCTTCATCGGCCATCTCGACTTTTCCAACTTCTTCTTAGCCCTAGGCAAAGTACCTGAAGGCACTGGCATGACATTGGATGCCATGAAGAAGGCCGGCGTACCCGTATTTGCCTACGGCAACTTCATCACCGTCGCCGTGAACTTTGTGATTTTGGCGTTCATCATTTTCTTGATGATCAAGCAGATCAACAAACTCAAAGGCGCCACCGAAACAGAAGCCGCCCCCGCAGAGCCCAAAGAGGAAATCATGTTGCTACGCGATATTCGCGACAGTTTGAAAAAGTAAACAGCTCAGCGGCGCATGGCACGGGCCATCGCGACCGCAGCCAACAAGCTCGACGCATCCGCCTTGGCTGTGCCCGCCACATCAAAGGCGGTGCCATGGTCGGGGCTGGTTCGCACCAAGGGCAGGCCCAACGTCACGTTGACGCCCTGCTCCACGCCCAGGTACTTCACAGGAATCAAGCCTTGGTCGTGGTGCATCGCAATCACCACATCAAACTCACCCGCTTTGCCGTTCTTGGCACGTGCGCGCATGAACACGGTGTCTGGCGCATACGGTCCGCTCACGTGCATGCCCTCGGCACGCGCTTGTTGCAAGGCGGGAATGATGATGTCTAGCTCTTCGCGCCCCATCAAACCACCCTCACCCGCATGCGGGTTCAAGCCAGCCACCGCCATGTGCGGCGCACGGCCTGTCGCGGCCAACTCTGCTGCGTGGGTGATGCGCAAAGTTTGCAAAATGTTGTCGACTGTAACTGCTTCAATGGCTTGGCGCAACGACACATGGATGCTGACCAACACTGTTTTGAGTTCTGGGTTGGCCAACATCATGCGCACGGGCATGTCACCCACAGCCACGCCAGCGTGAGCTGCCGCACAAGCTTGCAGCATTTCTGTATGGCCAGGAAAAGGCACACCCGCCGCAAACAAAGCCTCTTTGTGCAGCGGAGCAGTCACCACCGCCGACACCTCGCCACGCAAAGCTGCTTGCGCGGCCCACACCACGCAGTCAGCCGCCAGCTTGCCAGCGGTGGCGCTGATTTGCCCCCACGCGGGAAGTTGGGCACTCGACAAAGGCGTCGTCACTTGCAACACAGGAATGGTGAAGGGCGCTTTGACTTGCGCTGCTTCGTGTAAATCACGCACCCGCTGAAGCTGCATGTGTGGCTCTTGATATTCGCACTGAGCCACGAGCAATGCCGCGCGCTGCATCACGGCCAAGTCGCCCACCACCACGCAGCCTTGCAACTGCTCAGGTGCATCACGAAACGCTTTGACGATGATTTCTGGGCCAATACCCGCCGCATCGCCTAGCGTGATGACGATAGGCTTGAGAGTCATGCGGGGTTATCAATCTCAATGAACTGGTGACTGATGCCTAATTGCCCCGCCACCTGGGCCGCAACGGCGGGCGCGCCATAGCGTTCGGTGGCGTGATGACCGCAAGCCAAAAAAGCCACGCCAGTTTCGCGCGCCAAGTGCGCTTGCGGCTCGGATATTTCGCCCGTGATGAAGGCATCCACACCGGCGGCAATCGCTGCCTCAAAATAACTTTGCGCGCCGCCCGTGCACCACGCCACTTTGCGAATTTCACGCGCAGGCGTTTGCACCACCACCGGTTCGCGTTGCAAAGCTTGTGACACCACAGCGGCCAACGCATTCACATCGGCAAATGCTTGACCATCGGCACGTGTGCCCCACAGACCTAAATCTTGTTCACCAAACGTGCCTTGCATTTGCAGACCCAAACGCTTGCCCAGCTGCGCGTTGTTGCCCAACTCGGGGTGCGCGTCCAGTGGCAAGTGATAAGCCAGCAAATTGATGTTGTGCGCCAGCAGCAATTGCAAGCGTTGCTTCATCCAGCCCGTCACTGTGCCATCTTGGCCGCGCCAAAACAAACCGTGGTGCACAAAGATGGCATCGGCTTTCGCATCAATCGCGGCTTCAATCAATGCACGGCTGGCGGTTACGCCCGACACGATGTGGCGAATGGTATCTGCACCTTCCACCTGCAAGCCGTTGGGCCCGTAGTCTTTGAAACGCGCAGGCTGCAACAGCTCGGTGCAAGCGTTGAGCAAGGCTTGGCGTGTGACGGATTGGCTCATCGTGGCTGCCTCACTTTTGAATTTTTGGCTTGGGGCGCTGGGCGGGGGTCACATCCAACGTGAGGGTTTGATTGCGACGCACCACATCGAGCTTCACGCTTTTTCCCGGAGTGAGCGCTGCAATTTGTGCCAGCAACTCGCCCACATTTTTCACAGGCTGGCCCGCCACCTTGAGCAGCATGTCGCCAGGGCGCAAACCCGCATTGGCCGCTGGTCCGTTTTGCAACACGCCGGTGATGATGACGCCTTCGGTTGGTTTCAACCCAAAGGTCTCTGCCAACTCAGGTGTGAGCTCCATCGGCTCAATGCCCACCCAACCACGCACCACTTGACCGTCGCGCACGATGCCCTCCAACACTTGACGAGCCGTCGACACCGGAATGGCAAAGCCAATACCCATGTTGCCGCCCGAACGTGAATAGATGGCGGTGTTGATGCCAATCAGATTGCCATTCACATCCACCAAAGCGCCACCCGAATTTCCGGGATTGATGGCGGCATCGGTCTGGATGAAGTTCTCAAAGGTATTGATGCCGAGTTGGTTGCGACCCAAGGCGGACACGATGCCGCTGGTCACGGTTTGGCCCACACCAAAGGGGTTACCAATCGCCAACACGCGGTCGCCCACTTGGGCGGTATCCGAGTTGCCAAGGGTGATGACAGGCAAACGATCGAGGTTGATGCGCAAAATGGCGAGGTCGGTGTCGGGGTCAGCGCCAATCACTTGCGCCATGGCACGGCGGCTGTCGCTGAGCGTGACTTGAATTTCAGCTGCGCCTTCAATCACATGGTTGTTCGTGAGGATGTAGCCCTCGGGGCTGACGATGACGCCACTGCCCAAACCTTGCTGCGGCGCTTCGTCTTCACGGTTGCCATAAAAGAAGCGAAACCATGGGTCGTTTTGCAAATCTTGCTTCGGGGCTTGCGCTTGCATGGTGGCAATGCTCACCACGGCAGGCGACGCCACTTTGGCGGCTGGACTCAGGCTGCCAGGCATGGGCGCACCCAAGGCATTGGGTGCAGCTTCAAGCAGCGTGACACCGCTGACGGTGGACGTACGAAGGTTGAGCCACTCCGGCTTTAAGGTCGCCACCACAAACCACATCGCCACCAACACAGTGACGACTTGAGAGAACAACAACCATTGACGTTTCATGGTGTGTTTGCGCGGTGCTTATTCGGCGTCCGGCGCTTGGGTGTGTTTGATAAACAGTTGCGCCGCCCAAATGCCGATCTCGTACAAGATGCACATGGGGATGGCCAGAGCCAACTGCGACACCACATCGGGCGGTGTCACGATGGCTGCAATGATGAACGCCAACACAATGAAGTAAGAACGAAAGTCTTTGAGCTTCTCGATCGTCACCACATTCATGCGGGCCAACACAATTACCACGATGGGCACTTCAAACGCCAAACCAAAGGCGATGAACATGCTGATGACAAAACCTAAATAGGCCTCGATATCTGGTGCAGCCGTGATGCTTTTGGGCGCAAAGCTTTGGATGAACTTGAACACTTGACCGAACACGAAGAAGTAGCAAAACGCCACCCCCACCATGAACAGCAAGGTGCTCGACACCACCAAAGGCAGCACCAATTTCTTTTCGTGCGAATACAGGCCGGGCGCCACAAACGCCCACACCTGGTACAGCACCACCGGCAGCGCCACCAAGAACGCGGTCATCAGCAAAATTTTGAGCGGCACCAAGAACGGTGAAATCACCGAGGTCGCAATCAAGGTGGCACCTGCAGGCAACTGCGCCACCAAGGGCGCGGCCAACAAGTCGTACAACTCTGCAGGGCCAGGGTAAATGGCCAGTGCAGCGCCAGCCACCAACACGGCAATGGTCGCTTTGACCAAACGGTCACGCAGCTCAATCAAGTGCTGCACAAACGGCTGCTCGGTGCCAGCCAATTCGTCGTTTGAGGGGTTATCAGACATGTTCAGACCGCTTCACAGGACGGAAACGCGCCACACGTGCGGCGCCAGATAGCGCCTTGGTGCGCACACCTTGACGGGCTTTGTACCAGTGCGGCACTGCACCACGCTTGAGACGCCATTTCTTGCCTGGGTTTTCATACGTCGGTGGCGGTGGGGCCAACGGCTCGTAATGGTCAGACGACAAACCTGCCGTGGTCTCGGACCAGTCTTTTTCAAAATCACTGGCTGCCGTGTGTACGGAGTGCTCCACATCGCGTGCAGCGGTCTCCACCGTCTCTTTCATCTTCTTGAGCTCATCGAGCTCCATCGTGCGGTTGACTTCGGCTTTGACATCCGACACATAACGCTTGGCTTTGCCAATCATCGTCCCAATCGTGCGCGCCACACTGGGCAAGCGCTCTGGCCCAATGACGACCAGCGCGACCGCACTCACTACCGCAATTTTGGAAAAATCGAGATCAAACAAAGCAAGCGATCAACAGCAATTAAGACTTGTTTTTGACTTCAACGTCAATGGTGGTTTTGTCAGCAGACACCGCGGCAGCAGGCGCTGCTGGCTTGTCTTCGGCAGGTGCGCTGCCATCTTTCATGCCGTCTTTGAAGCCTTTGACAGCGCCGCCCAAGTCAGAGCCCAAGTTTTTGAGCTTCTTGGTGCCAAACACCATGATGACGATCAGCAACACGATCAGCCAATGCCAAATTGAAAACGAACCCATGTGTGACTCCTAAGTAATTGTTTGAATTCTAATCAGCCGCGCAGCCAAGGGCGTGGACCGCCCATGACATGCCAGTGCATGTGGTGGACTTCTTGGCCACCCTCAGCCCCAGTATTGGTCACGATGCGAAAGCCCCCTTCTGGGTAAGGTCTTGCACCTTCTTGAAACGCCAGCTTAGGCGCGAGCAACATCATGCGGCCCAACAAACCTTCGTGCTCAGGCGTGGTGTGTGCCACTGAAGGAATGTGCAGTTTGGGGATGATCAAAAAGTGCACGGGCGCCCAAGGGTTGATGTCGTGAAACGCGAAGATTTCGTCGTCCTCATACACCTTGCGCGATGGAATTTTCCCCGCAATGATTTTGCAAAAAATGCAGTTAGCGTCGGTCATACGGTCCTCACTCGCCTGCGGCTTCGCGTGCTTGTGCTTTGCGCAAGGCTTTTTCTTCTAAGCCGCTCAGGCCTTCGCGGCGCGCCAGCTCATCAATCACGTCAGAGGGCTTCAAGCCATAGTGCGCCAAAGCAATCATGCTGTGAAACCACAGATCGGCCACTTCGTACACCAGCTTCGAAGCATCGCCGCCATGGTCCACGTCTTTGGCGGCCATCACGGTCTCGGTGGCTTCTTCGCCAATCTTCTTCAAAAACGCGTCAGGGCCTTTGTGCAACAAGCGCGAGACGTAGCTCTTCTCGGGGTCACCGCCATTGGCGGGCTTGCGGCTTTCAATCACGTCGGCCAGACGTTGCAAGGTGTCTAAATGGGTCACAGGGGTCGAACTCATGGTGTTCACTTGTAAATGGATTCGGGGTCTTTCAGCACAGGCTCGCAAGCGTGCCACGCTTCACCTTCAAGGCGTTGGTAAAAGCAGCTGTGGCGGCCAGTATGGCAGGCAATGCCGGGCTCGTGCCCTTCTTGCGTCACCTTGAGCAACACCACGTCGTTGTCGCAGTCGATGCGAATGTCATGCACCGTTTGCACATGGCCCGATTCCTCGCCCTTGAACCACAGCTTGTTGCGCGAGCGACTGAAATACACCGCACGCTTCAACTCAGCCGTTTTTTGCAGCGCCTCGCGGTTCATCCACGCAAACATCAGAACGTCGCCGCTGTCTTTTTCTTGGGCGATCACGGGCACCAGTCCCTTGTCATCCCATTTGATGGCGTCTAGCCAGTTATTGCTCATGGTTGTCTCGGGTTTACAAACGAACAGGAATGCCGCGCTCACGCATGCGCTCTTTGGCCTGCTGCACGGTGTACTCGCCGTAATGGAAGATGCTCGCAGCCAGCACAGCATCGGCGCCACCTTGCTGCACGCCGTCGGCCAAGTGGTCGAGGTTGCCCACGCCGCCTGAGGCAATGACGGGCACAGGCACGATGTCGGACACGGCGCGGGTGAGTGATAAGTCAAAGCCGCTCTTGGTGCCGTCGCGGTCCATGCTGGTGAGCAAGATTTCGCCTGCGCCGTAGTCGGCCATTTGCTTGGCCCATGCCACAGCATCAAGCCCGACGTTTTTACGGCCACCGTGGCTGAACACATCCCAGCCGGGGCCAACAGGCAAACCATTCGCAGCCAAGCGTTGTTCGTCTTCTGCGGTGCGGCGTTTGGCGTCGATGGCCACCACAATGCATTGCGCGCCGTATTTGGCTGACGCATCGCGAATGACTTGTGGGTTGGCAATGGCCGCAGAGTTAAAGCTCACTTTGTCAGCGCCTGCGTTGAGCATACGGCGCACGTCGTCGACGGTGCGCACACCCCCGCCCACGGTGAGGGGGATGAACACTTGGCTGGCCACGGCTTCGATGATGTGAAGAATCACATCGCGTGCATCGCTGGTGGCGGTGATGTCGAGAAAGGTCAGCTCGTCGGCGCCTTGGTCGTTGTAGCGTGCCGCGATTTCCACAGGGTCGCCTGCATCGCGCAGCTCAACAAAGTTGACGCCTTTGACGACGCGACCGCCGGTCACGTCGAGGCAAGGAATGATGCGCTTAGCAAGCATAGAGATCCAAAAGAGTTCTTCAAGAAACGGTCAAACGCTGCCAGCCCACCCATTGGCCACCAGCGGAAATTGAAATAGGTTCAAACACCTGCGCGGCTTCCACGCACAGCATGCGCGCAAAGCCGTGAGCAGGCATGTCGATCAATGCGGCACATTTGCTCTCGCTCGGGTTCCACACCACCGAATTGGCCCATGAGGGGCTTTGTTCAATTTGCAGGGCGCTTGTGCCGTCTTGCAGGTGCAGCGGGTTGGCTGCTGCGTTATACACACGGTCAAACTCGCCATCAAAGTACAGCGCCTCGTCGGCCAAACCATGCACATCAGCCACAGCATCCCACTCGGGGCGCCCCCCCAAGCCACGCAGCTCGGTCAGGTCGATGTCATCCACCGCAAAGTAGGTGTGCAGTGCGCCGGTGAAATGCAATTCATTTTTGACTTCGGTGTTGTTGACCGTCAGCGTGAGGGTCAGCTGGCCAGGCGCCAACGCCACGCGCAGCACAGCCACAAAGGCTTGTTGCCAAATGGCAAGTGTGTCGGGGTTGGTGCTGAGGGTGAAGTCAATGTGTGCATCGTCGCCACGCGACACCGCATCGCCTGCTGTCCAATCCATGTTGCGGGCAAAACCATGCTTGGGCAAGGTGCCACGTTGGTTGAACTGGGGGAAGCACACCGGCACGCCGCCACGGATGGCGGATTGGCCATCCCACAGGTTATCGGGGCTGAGATACAAACGCTCGCGGCCTTGGCTGACCCACGACAACACATGCGCGCCTTGCAGAGCTACCAACACGGTGTCGCCGCAGGGCAAGCTCAAGCGCTGGCAGGCAAGGCCTTGGTGGAGCTCACCGCAGGCCGCACTACCTGCGGCAGTGGCATTAGCCATTGAGTTCGTCAGCGCGGGCTTGGGCTTTTTCAAAGTCCAAATCGCCGCTGTAAATGGCGCGACCGCAAATCACGCCTTCCACGCCTTCGTCTTCCACGGCGCACAGCTGCTCGATGTCGGCCATGTTGGACAAACCGCCAGAAGCAATGATGGGGATAGACACGGCCTGTGCCAGTTTGACGGTGGCGTCGATGTTGATGCCCGTCAACATGCCATCGCGACCGATGTCGGTGTAGATGATGGACTCGACGCCGTAGTCTTCAAACTTCTTGCCGAGGTCAGCCACGTCGTGGCCGGTGAGCTTGCTCCAACCGTCGGTCGCTACTTTGCCATCTTTGGCATCGAGGCCAACGATGATGTGGCCACCAAAGGCGCTGCAAGCGTCGCGCAAAAAGCCAGGGTTTTTCACAGCGGCTGTGCCGATGATGACGTAGCGCAAGCCAGCATCGATGTATTTTTCAATCGTGTCGAGGTCGCGAATGCCGCCACCCAATTGCACAGGAATGTCATGGCCCACGGCTTTCAAAATGGCTTTGATGGCCGCTTTGTTTTGTGGCGTGCCGGCGAAAGCGCCGTTCAAATCCACCAAGTGCAGGCGACGTGCACCTTTGGCCACCCAGTTGAGCGCCATTTGCGCGGGGTCTTCACCGAAGGTGGTGGATTGCTCCATGTCACCTTGTTTGAGGCGCACGCAATGTCCGTCTTTGAGGTCGATGGCGGGAATTAAATACATGATGGCGTTAAAAGTTCAAGGGTTCCAGTGCAGAAAGTTGCGGTACAGGGCCAAGCCATGCGCCGCGCTCTTTTCCGGGTGAAATTGTGTCGCAAAAATGTTGTCGCGGGCCACGGCGCATGTAAAAAGGTCACCGTAGTCTGTTTGGGCTGCGCTGTGCTCTGCATTGGCTGGGCGGGCGTAGAAACTGTGCACGAAATAGAAATAGCTACCGTCGGGTACATCAGTCCACATGAAGTGCGGACGTGTGGGCTGCACTTGGTTCCAGCCCATTTGCGGCACCTTGAAACGGCTGCCGTCCGGTTGTGTGCGGCCTGCCAAATCAAACTTCACCACCTCGCCTGGAATCAGACCTAAGCCGGGCGTGTCGCCCTCGGCGCTGTGGTCAAGCATCATTTGCATGCCCACGCACACGCCAAACAAAGGTTTTTTGTGGGCCGCGTCCATCACCGCGTCCAACATGCCGGACTCGCGCAACTCGCGCATGCAATCAGGCATCGCGCCTTGGCCGGGCAAGACCACGCGGTGCGCATCGCGCACCACTTGCGGGTCAGACGTGACCACCACTTCGGCGTGGTCTACCAACGAAGCAGCGTGGATCACCGCCTGCGCCACCGAGCGCAGGTTGCCCATGCCGTAATCAACGACTGCGACTTTGTTATTCATACGCGCGAGGGATCACAAGCTTCCCTTGGTGGATGGAATCATGCCGGCGGAGCGTGGGTCGAGTTCGAGTGCTGCACGCAAGGCGCGCGCAAACGCTTTGAACACCGTCTCCGCTTGGTGATGCGCGTTCTCACCGCGCAGGTTGTCGACGTGCAAGGTCACGAAGGCGTGGTTCACAAAGCCTTGGAAGAACTCAAACGCCAGTTGGCTGTCGAACTCGCCAATCATGCCGCTCTTGAACGGCACATGCATGATGAGGCCAGGACGACCAGAGAAGTCCACCACCACGCGGCTGAGCGCCTCGTCGAGCGGCACATAGGCATGGCCGTAGCGGCGAATGCCTTTTTTGTCGCCCACAGCTTTGGCAAACGCTTGGCCCAAGGTGATGCCCACGTCTTCCACCGTGTGGTGGCCGTCGATGTGCAAATCGCCTTTGGCTTGGATGTCGAGGTCAATCAAACCATGACGCGCAATTTGGTCGAGCATGTGGTCAAAAAAACCAATGCCAGTGGAGAGCTTGGATTGGCCCGTGCCGTCGAGGTTGATCTTGACGGTGATTTGGGTCTCGGCCGTGTTGCGGCTGACTTCAGCGGTGCGAGCTGTCATGTTTGACTTTCGATTAAGAGAGAGCGGCTTGCAGAGCAGCCAAGAGTTGTTTGTTTTCCTCGGGCGCGCCGATGGTCAAGCGCAAGCAGTTGGCAAGCAATGGGTGCATTTTAGAAACGTTCTTCACCAGCACTTGGTGCGCTTTGAGCGTTTCGAATGCACGGTTGGCCGCGTCGGCTTCGCCGTTGAAACGCAGCACCATCATGTTGGCTTCGCTGGCGTAGGGCGTGACGCCTGCCATGTTCTGCAAGGCTTGGAACAAAGCTTCACGCTCGGTGCGAATCACAGCAGCTTGTTGAGCAAACACATCCGTGTGCTCCAGCGCAAACAAAGCGCATTCGGCGTTGAGCACGCTCACGTTGTACGGCGGGCGCAGTTTGTCAATTTCGTTGATGAGCGCGGTGGGCGCCAGCATGTAACCCAAGCGAATACCAGCCAAACCAAACTTAGACAAGGTGCGCATCAACAACACATGGGCGTTCGCCGCGGGGTGTTGGCGAATTTCGTCGAGCCAGCTTTTGCTGGAGAAAGGCTGATACGCCTCGTCCATCACCACCAAGCCACCGTAGGCGCTGACCTGCGTGATGAGGCGGCGAATGGTGTTGGCATCCCACAAATTGGCAGTGGGGTTGTTGGGATAGGCAATGTAAACAATGGCAGGCTCGTGCTGCGCAATGGCGGCCGACATGGCGGCTTCGTCTAACTCAAAGTCGGCCTTCAAAGGCACGCCGATGTATTGCAAGCCTTGCAACTGTGCACTCATGCCGTACATCACAAAGCCGGGCTCTGGGGCCACCACTCTCGCGTTCGGTACTGCACACGCCATCGACAACAAAGAAATAAGTTCGTCAGAACCGTTGCCCAACATCAGGCCCAAGCCTGCAGGCAAATCGACGTAGTGAGCGAGGGCATTTTTCAGGTCATCGATGCGTGCGCCGGGGTAACGGTTGACTTCCACCGCACCCAAACGCGCGCCCAGCTGGGCCTGCAATTCGGGCGAGAGGGTGAATGGGTTTTCCATGGCGTCGAGCTTGACCATGCCAACCGAATGCTGCACGGCATAGGCGTGCATGGCTTGGACGTCGGGGCGAATGAAACGCAGGGCCTTGTTCGTTTGAGTCGTCATGTCGGTCAGTCTTTCTTCAAACGGAACTCAGCCGCCATGGCGTGGGCTTGCAAACCTTCGCCATAGGCCAACACGGCGGCAATCTTGCCCAGCGTTTGTGCACCCTGCTCGCTCACCTCGATCAAGCTGCTGCGCTTTTGGAAGTCGTACACGCCCAAGGGGGAGCTGAAGCGCGCGGTGCCGCTGGTGGGCAACACATGGTTGGGGCCAGCGCAGTAGTCGCCCAAGCTTTCACTGGTGAACGCACCCAAGAAGATCGCGCCTGCGTGCTTGAGCAGCGGCTCCCACTTGTGTGGCTCGTGGCTCGACACCTCTAAGTGTTCAGGGGCGATGCGGTTGCTGATGGCGCAAGCCTCTTCCATGCTGCGCGTGTGGATGAGCACACCACGGCCATTGAGCGATTTTTCGATGATGTCTTTGCGCGGCATTTGCGGCAGCAAGCGTTCAATCTCGGCCTGCACGCGGTCGATGTAGGCAGCATCGGGGCACAGCAACACGCTTTGCGCCAACTCGTCGTGCTCGGCTTGGCTGAACAAATCCATCGCCACCCAATCGGCAGGCGTGGAGCCATCGGCCAAGACCAAAATTTCGCTGGGGCCTGCAATCATGTCGATGCCCACGGTGCCGAACACGCGGCGCTTGGCAGCGGCCACATAGGCATTGCCGGGGCCAGTGATTTTGTCCACCGCTGGCACCGTGGCTGTGCCATAGGCCAACGCAGCCACGGCTTGTGCGCCACCGATGGTGAAGGCGCGGCTCACGCCAGCCACATAAGCGGCAGCCAAAACGAGTGGGTTCTTTTCACCACGCGAGGCGCCAGCCGAGCTTCTGTCTCGTGCGGGTGTGGGTACGACCATGATGATTTCGCCCACGCCTGCAACATGCGCGGGAATGGCGTTCATCAACACGCTGGATGGATACGCGGCTTTGCCACCAGGCACATAGATGCCCACGCGGTCGAGCGGCGTGACTTTTTGGCCCAGCAGCGTGCCATCGGCATCGCGGTAAGTCCAGCTCTCGCCACTCGCTTTCTTTTGCGCCTCGTGGTAGCTGCGCACGCGTGCGGCGGCAGCTTGCAAGGCGTCGCGTTGCTCAGCGGGCAAACCATCGAACGCGGCTTTGAGTTCGGCTTGCGTCAGCTCCAACGCGGACATGCTGTCGGCCTTCAAGCCGTCAAAGCGCTCGGTGTACTCCAACACGGCAGCGTCGCCACGTTTTTGCACATCGGCCAAGATGTCGGCCACGCGTTGCTCAATGGCCGCATCGGTGTCGGCAGACCAATGCAGACGCGCTTTGAAATCAGCTTCAAAGGTGGGGCTGGTGGTCGAGAGACGAAGCGGTTTGGCCATCTTGTGTACGTGTGTTTTGAGAGTTACTTAGTTGCAGGCAGTGCCGCAGAGAAAGCATCAATGATGCGGCGAATGTCGGCCTGCTTCATCTTGAGCGCGGCTTGGTTGACCACCAAGCGCGAGCTGATGTCCATGATGCGCTCGACTTCCACCAAGTGGTTGGCTTTGAGCGTGTTGCCGGTGGACACCAAGTCCACGATGGCATCGGCCAAGCCTGTGAGTGGGGCCAGCTCCATGGAGCCATAGAGCTTGACCAAGTCGACGTGCACGCCTTTGGTGGCGAAGAAGTCACGCGCGATGGTGGTGTACTTGGTCGCCACTTTCAAGCGCGCGCCTTGTTTGACCATGGCCGCGTAGTCGAAGTCAGAACGCACAGCCACACTCATGCGGCATTTGGCAATTTGCAAATCGAGCGGTTGGTACAGGCCCGTGGTGGCCACGCCACCTGCCACACCACCGCCGTGTTCGATCAACGTATCAAGCCCCGTCACACCCAAATCAGCGCCGCCGTATTGCACATACGTGGGCACATCAGACGCACGGACCAGCACCACGCGCACATTCGCATGGTTGGTCGGCAAGATGAGTTTGCGAGATTTTTCTGGATCTTCAAGCACCTCAATGCCTGCGGCTTTGAGCAGCGGCATGGTTTCATCAAAGATGCGGCCTTTGGAGAGGGCGAGTGTGAGCATTTCTTTTTCTTTCATGGCGTGAGCGCCGCCGGGCCGCCCCAAGGCGCGAGGGACCCCTCGGGGGGCAGCGAAGTACACGAAGTGACGAGCGTGGGGGCCATTACTTGACTCTTTCAATGTCAGCACCAATGGCGCGCAGCTTGGCTTCCATCTTGTCGTAACCGCGGTCCAAGTGGTAGATGCGATCCACCAAGGTTTCGCCGTCGGCCACCAAGCCCGCAATCACCAGCGAGGCAGAGGCGCGCAAGTCGGTCGCCATCACGGTCGCGCCCGAGAGTTTTTGCACACCTTCAAGCACCGCCACTTTGCCGTCGATTTGGATATGTGCGCCCAAGCGCACCAACTCGTTGACGTGCATGAAGCGGTTTTCAAAAATCGTTTCAGTCACCTTCGAGGCGCCCTTGGCAATTGCGTTCAACACCATGAACTGCGCTTGCATGTCGGTGGGGAAGCCTGGGTATTCCGTGGTGCGGAAGTTTTGCGCCTTGAGGTGTTCATACGCAGGCGCTGTGCCTTGGATGCGAATGCCGTCTTCGTTGGCAGTGACTGTTGCACCTGCATCGCGCAGCTTGTCGATGACCGCGTCCAAATGGTCGGCACGGGCGTGGCGTAAAAACACATCGCCCCCAGTAGCTGCCACTGCGCACAAAAACGTGCCGGCTTCAATGCGGTCGGCCACCACTTTGTGAGTGCAACCGTGCAAGCGCTCCACACCTTGGATGTGGATGCGACTCGTGCCGTGACCTTCAATCTTGGCGCCCATGGCAATGAGCATTTCGGCCAAGTCTGGAATTTCTGGCTCTTGCGCAGCGTTTTCTAAAACGGTTTCGCCATCAGCCAAAGCAGCAGCCATCAGGAAGTTTTCTGTGCCGGTGACGGTGACCATGTCGGTGGCAATGCGTGCGCCTTTGAGGCGTGTACGCCCACCACCCAACTTGGCGACCATGTAGCCGTGCTCCACCTCAATCTCGGCACCCATGGCTTGCAAGCCTTTCAAATGCTGGTCCACAGGGCGGGAGCCAATGGCGCAACCGCCAGGCAGCGACACCTTGGCGTGGCCAAAGCGGGCCAGCAAAGGGCCAAGTGCCAACACAGAGGCACGCATGGTTTTGACCAACTCGTAAGGCGCTTCGGGGTTGTTCAAACCGCCCGCATCCAAGCTGACCGTGCCGTCATCGGCACGCTCGGCGCTCACACCCATGTTGCGGATGAGCTTGAGCATGGTGGCCACATCTTGCAACTGCGGCACGTTATGCAAGGTCACGGGCTGATCGGTCAACAAGGCTGCGCACAGCTCGGGCAGGGCCGCGTTTTTAGCGCCTGAGATCAGTACTTCGCCATTGAGGGTGCGACCGCCGCGAACGAGTAATTTATCCATAGGGTTTCTTAAGCTTTAGGAGCAGCTTGCCACTCGGCAGGCGTGTAGGTTTTCATGGACAAAGCATGCACTTCGTCGGTTTTGATTTTTTCGCCCAAGGTGGCGTACACACGTTGGTGGCGTTGGATGAGGCGTTTACCTTCAAACTCGGCCGACACCAAAGTGGCGTACCAATGACGGCCATCGCCCTCGACATGCAAATGTTCGCAAGGCAGGCCTGCGGCGATGATGGCTTGTAGTTCTTGTGCGGTCATATAAAAAGCTTCATCCTCGAATCTTGTAACCCGTGCGCAGCAAGTGCAGCGCAACGGCCGACACCAGCCCCAAGCACACGCCCACCACACCCAAACTCAACCAAGGCGAGACATCGCTTTGACCAAAAAAGCCAAAACGAAAACCGTCAATCATGTAGAAAAACGGGTTGAGGTGGCTCACGCTTTGCCAAAAGCTCGGCAGTGAGTGGATGGAATAAAACACGCCACTCAAAAACGTCATCGGCATGATGATGAAGTTTTGGAAAGCGGCCATCTGGTCAAATTTGTCTGCCCACAAGCCAGCGATCAAACCCAGCGAGCCGAGCATGAGCGCGCCCAACACCGCAAAGGTGAGGGCCCACACAGGCTGCGTAGGCATGAGTGAAAAATTCAACACCGACGATTGCCACACAAACAGCACGCCCGCCAGCAACACGCCAGCCCCCACCAAAAGGCCGCGCACCATGGCTGACAACGCATAGGCAAAGAACCAACTCCAGTGCGACAGCGGCGTGAGCAACAAGAACACCAAGTTGCCCATGATTTTGCTTTGCACCATGGATGACGAACTGTTGGCAAACGCGTTTTGCAACACACTCATCATCACCAAACCTGGAATCAGAAACGCGGTGTAGCTGACGCCGTCGTACACCTGCACATGCGCTTCGAGCACATGGCCAAAAATCATCAGGTACATCACCGCAGTGAGCACAGGCGCAGCCACCGTCTGAAAACTGACTTTCCAAAAACGCAGCACCTCTTTGTAAAACAGCATGGTCCAACCTGTCATCATGCTTGTGCTCCTGCTTCTTCGCTTTTGTGCATCACATCAAGGAAAACATCTTCCAAGTCGGCTTTGCGAATTTCGACGTCTTGGGCTTGCAAACCTGCTTCGCGCACAGCAGCAAGGTAGCGCTCAATCTCCAACGCGTCGTTGGCAGGGAACTGCACGATGCGGCCTGTGACACGCGCCTTGGCAGCGAGTGCGGGTGGCAGCTCGTTGTCGAGCTTGAAGCGCAGCACATTGCTAGACGCCGCTTTGAGCAACTCGGTGGTGCTATCCAGCGCCACCACTTTGCCGTTTTTTAGCATGGCAATGCGACTACACAGAGCTTCAGCTTCTTCGAGGTAATGCGTGGTCAGCAACACGGTGCTGCCCTCGCGGTTGAGCTTGGCAATGAACTGCCATAAGGTTTGACGCAACTCCACATCCACACCTGCGGTGGGCTCATCGAGCACGATGACGGGCGGCTTGTGCACCAAGGCCTGTGCCACCAACATCCGGCGCTTCATGCCGCCTGAGAGCTGGCGCATGTTGTGGTGGGCTTTGTCGGCCAGACCGAGGCTGTGCAGCAGCTCATCAATCCAGTCGTCGTTGTGCTTGACGCCAAAGTAGCCCGATTGAAATTTCAAAGCTTCGCGCACATTGAAGAACGGGTCAAACACCAGCTCTTGCGGCACCACGCCCAGCATGCGACGGGCTTGGGCAGATTGGGTGGCCACATCGACACCGTGCACCAGCACCGAGCCAGAGGTGGCTTTGGCCAAGCCGGCCAAGATGCTGATGAGGGTGGTTTTGCCCGCGCCGTTGGGGCCTAAGAGTCCAAAGAACTCACCTTTTTGGACATCAAAACGCACGCCATCGAGCGCCTGAAACGGACCTCGGGCGGTTTGAAAGATTTTGGAGACGGATTGAAAAGAAATAGCGGGCATAAAGTAGCCTTTGATTTTAAGGCTTTAAGCATGCCCTCTGCGATTGCCCTGACTTGGTGACGCCTACGGGGGCGCTTAAAACACGTTTCAGTGCAGGAATGCGCTCAGGCCATAGACCTTGGCCAAGGCTTGAGCACGCTCAGGCAGGCCCGTGACGCGCAACTGGGCGCCTTTGGCCTGCACCGCACGGCGACACGCCAAAACCACGGCCAAAGCCGAAGAATCAAACTGGGTCAGGGCCGACGCATCCAGCACCGCTTCACCACCGCTGGCCAGCTGGGCGGTCAAAGACGCAACCAAGCCATCGGCCACAGCTTGGGCTTGGGCCTGCATCAAGACAGCAGGCAAAGCGATAGTGGCGGTCAAGGTGCTCATGGCTTATTTGGATGCGCGGGCATTGGTTTTGTTGCGGTCGGCCAAGCTGGCAATCAAACCATCCACGCCTTTGGCGTTGATTTCTTGCGCAAACTGGGTTTTGTAGTTCTCGACCAGCCAAATGCCCATGACGTTCATGTTGTAGACCTTCCAGGCGCCGTCTGCTGTTTTCTCTACACGGTAGTCCAACTGGATGGGGTCGCCTTTGCCACGCACCTCGGTGCGCACCAACACTTCTTTGTCATCAGCAGCGGCACGCAAGGGTTTGACAGCAATGGTTTGGTCACTCACTTGGCCCAAAGCACCTGAGTACGTCCGGACCAGCAAAATTTTGAACTCTTCTTGCAAGCGCTTTTGCTGTTCGGGTGTGGCTTGACGCCAGCCGGGGCCGACTGCAGAAGCAGTCATGCGCAAAAAGTTAACGTTAGGCATGACACGCTGGTCCACCAACACGATGATCTTGTTCACATCACCGTTGTGGATAGATTTGTCAGATTTGATGGCATCCAAGATGTCGGAAGACACGCGCTTGATAAACACATCGGCTGGCTCCTCAACTGCAGAAACAGCGCTAGCCATACCTAGTGCACAAGCAGCACCCAGTGCCCAAACAGTGAAAGTGCGGCGTGACAAAAAGCTGTTCATGGTTTCAAACTCCAATGGGGTCATTGTTCTTAACGCTCTGGTAACTTATTTGGCTGACGGCGCCACAGGTTCAGCACTCGGATCCACCAGCTCGTCATCATCGGGCGGATTGCCGTCGTACACCTGATTGCGTCGGAATTGCAAGTACGAATCGCGGGTGAAACTGTATTTATCAATCGCCGCTTCAGACAGCAAATGACTTGCATTCAGCAAATTGGCACGCTTATCAACAACACGCAAAGTCATCGCACTGTTGCGTGTGGGAATGTGATCAAGGTTACGCACAAAGTCAGTCGATGTATCGACTGGCATGCCTGCCGTGTCACGCAAAGTAGACGGACCAAACAGAGGTAACACAACGTAAGGACCGTTCGGAACACCCCAGACACCCAAGGTTTGCCCAAAATCTTCGGGATGACGCTGAAGCCCAATCTCAGTTGCCACATCAAAGATGCCGTAAATACCAAAAACGGTATTGACCACAGATCGCATCAACGACTCCGCCGTGTCACGACCTTTGAGCTGTAAGCCGTTGTTGACGGTAGACCAGATATCAGACAAGTTATTGAAAACGTTATGCACACCTTTTTGCACCAAATCTGGCGTGACATTTTGGTAGCCAGTCGCAACGGGCTTGAGAACGTTTTCGTCCAAAGAATCATTGAAGCGCGAGATGCTGCGATTCATAGGCTCAAGCGGATCTTTTGGGTTGGCATTGGGGCCACTCGCACAACCCGTGCTCAACACGGCAATAGCCAATGCAGCACCTAACCAGATACGGTTGAAAGACAAGCGCATCACTTGCCACCCTTTTCAGGCGTTGGCTCTGCGGCCTTGTTGTACAAGAACTGGCTGATCAAGTTCTCTAACACCACAGCCGACTGCGTCGCTTGAATGCGGTCGCCATTGGTCAAGTTATCTGCCTCAGAGCCCGCTTCAATGCCAATGTATTGCTCACCCAGCAAACCGCTGGTCAGAATTTTCAAAGAACTGTCTTTAGGGAATTGGTAACGGCTTTCAATGCTCATGGTCACCGTAGCTTGGAAGGTTTTGTCATCAAACGTGACGTTTTCCACACGGCCCACCACCACACCTGCGCTTTTGACCGCCGCTTGGCGCTTCAAACCGCCAATGTTGTCAAAGCGGCCACTCACGGTGTAGTTGGATTGGAAATTCAAAGTCAACAAGTTCGCTGACTTCAAAGCCAAAAACAAGATTGCCGCCGCGCCCAAGAGCACAAACAAACCCACCCACACATCATTTTTGGAGCGTTGCATAGCTTCCTCGATTCATCAAATACTGAACATCATGGCGGTGAGGATGAAGTCCAACCCCAACACTGCCAACGAAGCGACCACAACAGTTTTTGTCGTGGCGCGCGAAACACCTTCGGGCGTGGGCTGCGCTTCGTAGCCTTGCAACAGCGCCACAAACGTGACGGTCACACCGAACACGATGCTTTTGACCACGCCATTGCCCACGTCTTTCCACACGTCGACGCCGCCTTGCATCTGGCTCCAGAACGAGCCTGCATCGACGCCAATCATCAACACGCCCACCATCCAGCCGCCCAAAATGCCCACAGCGCTGAACACCGCTGAGAGCAAAGGCAAAGCGATGATGCCCCCCCAAAAGCGAGGGCCCAAAATACGGCGCACAGGGTCAACCGCCATCATGTCCATGGCGCTGAGTTGCTCACCCGCTTTCATCAATCCTATTTCAGCGGTAAGCGATGTACCGGCGCGGCCCGCAAACAACAAGGCGCTCACCACAGGCCCCAGTTCGCGCACCAAACTCAAGGCCACCAACAAGCCCAGCGCTTCGGCCGAGCCATAACGCTGCAAGGTGTAATAGCCCTGCAAGCTGAGCACAAAGCCCACAAACAAGCCCGACACCGCAATGATGGCCAAGGAATAGTTGCCCAAAAAATGCACTTGGTCTCGCACCAAACCAAAGCGGCGCATGTTGCTGCCAAACAAACCCAAGAGACGCACAAACAAACGTGCACCCAAACCCAAGCCAGCCAAGTAGCTGCGTACGGCAAAACCTAATTCGGCGATGAATTTCATACCTCCCCCTCCACGCCAAAGTCTTGTGCCACGCTGGGGCCGGGGTAGTGAAAACGCACGGGGCCATCTGGTGCGGCGGTGACAAACTGCTTCACCAACGGATCGGTGCTGTGACGCACTTCGTCGGGTGTGCCTTGGGCCGCAATCTTGCCGTTGGCCAACACGATAACTTGATCGGCGATGTGGAAGGTTTCATCCAAATCGTGGGACACGATGACACTGGTCAAGCCCAGTGTGTCATTGAGCTGGCGAATCAAACGTGCAGCCGTGCCGAGAGAAATAGGGTCCAAGCCCGCAAAGGGCTCGTCGTACATGATGAGTTCTGGATCGAGTGCCATGGCACGCGCCAAGGCCACACGACGGGCCATGCCACCCGAAATCTCGCTGGGCATCAAATCGCGTGCGCCACGCAGACCCACAGCTTCGAGTTTCATCAACACGACATCGCGAATCATGGACTCGCTCAAGTCGGTGTGTTCACGCAGCGGGAAAGCCACGTTGTCAAACACACTCAAATCGGTGAACAAGGCGCCGAACTGAAACAACATGCCCATGCGGCGACGCACGGCGTATAAACCAGCGGGGTCTAACGCACCGACTTCTTGGCCATCAAACGTGAGGCTGCCTGATTGCGCGCGGTACTGACCGCCAATCAAACGCAGCACCGTGGTCTTGCCACCACCCGAGGCCCCCATGAGCGCCGTGACCTTGCCGCGCGGCACCGTTAGCGTGATGCCATCCAAGATGACGCGTTCGCCATAGCCGAAGCGAATATCGCGCAACTCGACCAGTGCATCAGGGTTTGTGTTTAGTGGGGAAGTGTTATTCATAGAAACAAAAGCTGACCTATTGATGAAAACAGGCCAGCCTTTGCTATTTTAGAGCCAAGCCGTCACAGGCTTGTAAAGATGAAGAATTAGCGAGGCAAATCGCTCGCACCCATCAAAAACTCGTCGACCGAACGCGCCGCTTGACGGCCTTCGCGGATAGCCCACACCACCAAAGATTGGCCGCGACGGATGTCGCCAGCCGCAAACACTTTGGGCACGTTGGTGGCATAACCGCCGGTGAACTCAGTCGTTGCCTTGGCGTTGCCGCGTGCATCTTTCTCGACGCCGAAGCCTTCAAGAATAGTGGCCACAGGGTTCACGAAGCCCATCGCCAACAACACGAGGTCGGCCTTGATGATTTCTTCGGTGCCAGCCACTTCAACCATCTTGCCGTCTTTCCATTCGACGCGCACGGTTTTGACGCCCGTGACTTTGCCGTTTTCACCGACAAACTCTTTGGTGGAGATGGCAAATTCGCGCTTAAGCAAACCTTTTTCGGCGCTCTCGTCGTGGCTAGAGCTGGTACGCAGCTTCAGCGGCCAGTAAGGCCACACCAAAGGCTTGTTCTCTTGCTCGGGTGGCATAGGCATCACCTCGAACTGCACCACTGCGGCTGCGCCATGGCGTGTGCTGGTGCCCACGCAGTCAGAGCCCGTGTCACCACCGCCGATGACCACCACGTGTTTGCCGTCAGCGCGCAATTGGTCTTTGACCTTGTCGCCGCCGTTGACCTTGTTTTGTTGTGGCAAGAACTCCATGGCGAAGTGAATGCCAGCCAAGTCGCGGCCAGGTGCAGGCAAATCGCGTGACTGCTCAGAGCCACCGGTTAACAACACGGCGTCGAAGTCTTTCTTGAGTTGCTCAGGGCTGATGGTTTCCTTGGCCCAATTGGTGACCTTAGAGCCTTTGGGTAATTCACCCACCATCACGTTGGCACGAATGGTCACGCCTTCAGCTGCTAGCTGTTTGGCGCGGCGATCGATGTGCGACTTTTCCATCTTGAAGTCAGGAATGCCGTAGCGCAGCAAACCACCGATGCGGTCGTTCTTTTCGAACAAGGTCACGTCGTGACCGACGCGTGCCAACTGCTGCGCAGCCGCCATACCGGCAGGGCCAGAGCCCACCACAGCCACCTTCTTACCCGTCTTGTGTTTAGCGGGCTTGGCCACCACCCAGCCTTCAGACCACGCTTTGTCGATGATGGCGTGCTCGATGGACTTGATGCCCACGGCGTCGCCATTCACGTTCACCACACAAGCTGCTTCGCAGGGTGCAGGACAGATGCGGCCCGTGAACTCAGGGAAGTTGTTGGTGCTGTGCAGCACGTCAATCGCGTTTTTCCAATCGCCTTGGTACACCAAGTCGTTGAAGTCGGGAATGATGTTGTTGACTGGGCAACCGTTGTTACAGAAAGGTGTGCCGCAGTCCATGCAACGGGCAGCTTGTGCATTGGCTTGTTTGTCGTCCAAACCAATCACAAATTCGTCGTAGTTCTTCAAGCGCTCTTTGACGGGCTTATAGCCCTCTTCGATGCGCTCAATTTCCATAAAGCCAGTGACTTTTCCCATGATTCAAATCCTTTTGCTTGTACGTTGCGTTATTTGGCAGCGACGGCTTTTTTGGCCGCAGGAGCTTTGGCAGTCTTGGCTGCGTTCAACTCGCCCAAGGCACGCTTGTATTCGTTGGGGAACACTTTGACAAACTTGGCACGTGCGGTGTCCCAGTTGTCCAACAAGTCACGGGCACGCTTAGAGCCCGTCCAACGGTGGTGATCTTCGAGCAACTTCTTGAGTTGCGCTTCGTCGGTTTGGTCACGGTGCCAAATGGCGCGTGGCACAGAGGCTTCTTGCTCAGCAGCAGTCAACACTTTTTCCATGGAGACCATGGCGGTGTTGCACTTTTTGTCGAATTGGCCATCTTCGTTGTACACATACGCCACACCACCGCTCATACCAGCAGCGAAGTTGCGGCCGGTTTTACCCAACACCGCCACTGTACCGCCTGTCATGTATTCGCAACCGTGATCGCCTGTGCCTTCGACCACAGCGGTCGCGCCAGACAAACGCACCGCGAAACGCTCGCCAGCCACGCCAGAGAAGAACGCTTCACCGCGTGTCGCACCAATCATCACGGTGTTGCCCACGATGATGTTGTTGACGGCTTCGCCACGGAAATCGATGCTGGGGCGCACCACCACGCGGCCGCCTGAGAGGCCTTTGCCGGTGTAGTCGTTGGCGTCACCAATGAGGTACAGCGTGATGCCGTTACACAGGAACGCGCCGAACGATTGACCGCCCGTGCCTTCGAGCTGGATGCGAATGCTGTCGTCTGGCAAGCCTTCTGGGTGCACCTTGGTCACAGCGCCTGACAACATCGCACCGACGGAACGGTTCACGTTGCGGGCCACTTCCATGAACTGCACCTTCTCGCCGCGCTCGATGGCGGGCTTGGATTTCTCGATGAGTTTTTGGTCCAGTGCTTTTTCCAAACCGTGGTCTTGCTTGTCCACGTGGTAGCGAGGAATCTCTGGACCCACTTGCGGCACCGCCAACAAGCGAGCGAAGTCGAGGCCAGAGGCTTTCCAGTGTTCGATGCCAGCGCGCATATCGAGCAAGTCGGCACGGCCAATCATGTCATCGAACTTCCGAACACCCAACTGCGCCATGATTTGACGCACTTCTTCAGCGATGAAGAAGAAGTAGTTGACGACGTGCTCAGGCTTGCCTGTGAACTTCTTGCGCAACTCGGGGTCTTGTGTGGCCACGCCCACGGGGCAGGTGTTCAAGTGGCACTTGCGCATCATGATGCAACCCTCGACCACCAGCGGTGCGGTGGCAAAGCCAAACTCGTCAGCGCCGAGCAAAGCACCCACAGCCACGTCGCGGCCGGTTTTCATTTGGCCGTCGGCTTGCACGCGCACACGGCCACGCAAACCGTTCAACACCAAAGTTTGTTGGGTTTCGGCCAGACCGATTTCCCAAGGTGAACCGCAATGTTTGATGGACGACCAAGGCGATGCGCCTGTGCCACCGTCGTGTCCGGCGATCACCACGTGATCGGCCTTGCACTTGGCAACGCCTGCGGCAATCGTGCCCACGCCGATTTCGGCCACCAGCTTCACGCTGATGTCAGCATGAGGGGCGACGTTCTTCAAGTCATGGATCAACTGAGCCAAGTCTTCGATGGAGTAAATGTCATGGTGTGGGGGAGGAGAAATCAAACCCACGCCTGGCACGCTGTAACGCAGCTTGCCGATGTACTCAGACACTTTCGCACCTGGCAACTGACCACCTTCACCGGGCTTGGCGCCTTGGGCCATCTTGATCTGAATTTGGTCAGAAGAAGACAGGTATTCAGCCGTCACACCAAAGCGGCCAGAAGCCACTTGCTTGATGCGTGAACGCAGGCTGTCGCCCGCCTCCAAAGGCATGTCCACTTCCACCACGTCCGCGCCAATGACGCTCTTCAAAGTTTCACCCTTCTTGATCGGGATGCCTTTGAGTTCGTTGCGGTAACGCGCGGGGTCTTCACCGCCCTCGCCCGTGTTGGACTTGCCGCCAATGCGGTTCATCGCCACGGCCAAGGTGGCGTGTGCTTCTGTGGAGATAGAACCAAGCGACATCGCGCCAGTCGCGAAACGCTTGACGATTTCAGAAGCGGGTTCGACCTCGTCCACAGAAATGGCTTTGCTGGGGTCAATCTTGAAATCAAACAAACCGCGCAAGGTCAGGTGACGCTTGTTTTGGTCGTTGACGATTTGTGCGTACTCTTTGTACGTGCTGAAGTTGTTCGAGCGTGTGCTGTGTTGCAACTTGGCAATCGCATCAGGCGTCCACATGTGCTCTTCGCCACGGGCGCGCCAAGCGTATTCACCGCCTGCATCGAGCATGTTGGCGAGCACAGGGTCAGCACCGAAGGCGGCCTTGTGCATGCGAATGCCTTCTTCAGCCATTTCAAAAATGCCGATGCCTTCCACGCGGCTTGGTGTGCCGGTGAAATACTTTTGCACGGTTTCAGTGTTGATGCCGATGGCTTCAAACAACTGCGCGCCGCAGTAAGACATATAGGTCGACACACCCATCTTGGACATGATCTTCGACAAGCCTTTGCCGATGGCTTTGATGTAGTTGTAGATGGCTTTGTCGGTCGACAAATCAGCTGGCAAATCTTTGTGCAAGTTGGCCAGTGTTTCGAGCGCGAGGTAGGGGTGCACGGCTTCTGCGCCGTAACCTGCCAACACAGCAAAGTGATGCACTTCGCGAGCGCTGCCAGTCTCCACCACCAAACCAGCGGTGGTGCGCAAACCTTCGCGCACCAAGTGTTGGTGAATCGCAGACAAAGCCAACACTGCAGGAATCGCCACTTGCGTGGGGCTCACAGCGCGGTCGCTGATGATGAGGATGTTGTGACCGCTCTTGATGGCGTCGACCGCCTCAGCACACAAGGAGGCCAACTTGGCTTCCACGCCGTCGTGACCCCAAGCCAGTGGGTAAGTCATGTCGAGCGTTGCGCTCTTAAACTTGCCGTGAGTGTGGGCTTCGATGTCACGCAACTTGGCCATGTCGGCGAAGTCGAGCACGGGCTGGCTCACTTCCAAACGCATGGGTGGGTTGACTTGATTGATGTCGAGCAAGTTGGGCTTAGGGCCCACGAACGACACCAACGACATCACGATGGCTTCACGGATCGGATCGATCGGTGGGTTGGTCACCTGCGCGAACAACTGCTTGAAGTAGTTGTACAGCGGTTTGTTTTTGCTAGACAACACAGCCAAGGGGCTGTCGTTGCCCATGGAGCCAATGCCCTCTTCGCCGTTGATGGCCATGGGGGCCATCAAGAACTTGATGTCTTCTTGGCTGTAGCCAAACGCTTGTTGACGGTCGAGCAATGACACGGCATTGGGCTCGGCCACTTGGCCTTCGTGGCCCTTCACGTCGTCGAGCTTGATGCGGACGTTTTCAATCCACTGCTTGTAAGGCTTGGTGTTGGTCATGCCAGCCTTGAGCTCTTCGTCGTCGATCATGCGACCTTGTTCAAGGTCGATCAAGAACATCTTGCCGGGCTGCAAACGCCACTTGCGCACGATCTTGCTCTCGGGCACGGGCAACACGCCCGACTCAGAGCCCATGATGACCATGTCGTCGTCAGTGATGCAGTAGCGTGAAGGACGCAAACCGTTGCGGTCCAACGTGGCGCCGATTTGGCGGCCGTCGGTGAACACGATGGAGGCAGGGCCGTCCCATGGCTCCAACATCGCGGCGTGGTATTCGTAGAAGGCCTTGCGGCGCTCGTCCATCGTGGTGTGCTGTTCCCATGGCTCGGGAATCATCATCATCACGGCTTGGCTGATGGGGTAGCCGGCCATCGTCATCAGTTCGAGGCAGTTGTCGAACGTGGCGGTGTCAGATTGGTCGGGGAAGCTGATGGGGTAGAGCTTGTGCAGGTCGTCGCCCAACACGGGAGAAGACATCACGCCTTCGCGGGCCTTCATCCAGTTGTAGTTGCCTTTGACGGTGTTGATCTCACCGTTGTGCGCCACATAGCGGTAGGGGTGAGCCAAGGGCCATTCTGGGAAGGTGTTGGTAGAGAAACGTTGGTGCACCAAGCCGAGAGCGGACACACAGCGCTCGTCTTGCAAGTCGCGGTAATAGGTGCCCACTTGATCGGCCAGCAACAAGCCTTTGTAAATGATGGTGCGGCTAGACATGCTAGGCACGTAATACTCTTTGCCGTGCTTCAAGTTCAAGTGCTGAATCGCGGCGCTGGCTGTTTTGCGAATGACATACAGCTTGCGCTCCAACGCGTCTTGCACGATCACGTCATTGCCACGACCGATGAAGATTTGTCGGATGACCGGCTCTTTTTCGCGCACGCGTGGCGACATGGGCATGTCGAGGTTGACCGGCACATCGCGCCAGCCCAACAAGACTTGGCCTTCGGCCAACACAGCACGGTTGAGCTCTTGCTCGCAAGCCAAGCGCGACGCGCTTTCTTTGGGCAAAAACACCATGCCCACGCCGTACTCCCCGAGAGGGGGCAAGGTGACACCCTGCTTGGCCATCTCTTCACGATACAAAGCGTCGGGCAATTGAATCAAGATGCCCGCGCCGTCACCCATGAGTGCGTCAGCACCCACAGCGCCCCGGTGGTCGAGGTTTTCCAAAATTTTGAGTGCTTGACCCACGATGGCGTGGCTCTTTTGACCCTTGATGTGAGCCACAAAGCCCACGCCGCAGGCGTCATGTTCGTTAGATGGGTCGTACAAACCCTGAGATTGCAGTTGTGCTTTATCGGCAGCCGTGGTCATGGCGCATTCCTCAAAAATTCAGCGGGACAAGAAGGATACTGCACTGCAGCATCCATGCCAAGAAAATTAATTGGGGTCAGAACCCAATTAATTGAACTCCAGATTTGTCAAATATTTAATTAGGGACAGATTTAAAACCCTTGCTGAATGGCCTGCCTGCCTTGGTTTTAACCAAACGTCTTTCAGTTTGTGTTTGCAAATCGGCCACAAAACGTGCATCACCCAACGCCCAACCGCTGAGCGTGGCATCGGTCAATGCACCCTGCTGGTCCGCGCTGATGCCCGTGTGCACCAATTCGGCGTATGCTGCCTCACGCGCGAACGGCGTGTTACCCAAAGTCCAGTACAGCGCATGCGGCGTGATGAGCCGGTCGGTGCGATGCCCCGCGTAATGTCCGTAGCTTGACCACGCGTAATCTTCAGGCTGAGCCACCAAGTGCGCGCGCACGGGGTTGAGGTCGATGTACGCCATGCATGCCAGCAAGTAACGGTCGGTTTGGATGAGCGTGGAGCGGTAGCGCCCTTCCCACAGCGTGCCCGTGCGGGCGTGCACTTTGTTGAACACCTGCACATAGCTGCGACCCACGGCCTGCATCATCTTGGACAGGCCTTGGTCCTCTTGCGGCGTGAGCAGCAAGTGCAGATGGTTGCCCATCAGCACATAGGCGTGAATGTCGACCTTGTGCGCGCGGCTGTGTTCGAACAACAAATCGAGCATGCGCTGGTAATCTGCGGTGCTGCGAAAAATGTCTTGACGGTTATTGCCCCGCAGGATGACGTGGTGCGGGTAACCGGTGACGGTGAGACGAGGAAGGCGGGCCATCTGCTGATGGTAATTCGAACCTGACCCCGATTAATCACGCGCCGACTTTGAATCGTGTCTCAGCCAACGCTTGCAAACCGAACTCTTCCAGCAAAGCCGTCAAGCGCTCCGCAGCACTGCGCTTTTTCTGCCCCGTGTACTTGGCCAAGATGAGTTCGTTTTTCATGCTGTGCTCCCAGCCCACCAGCTCAGTCACGGTCACTTGGTAGCCCATCGCTTCTAGGTACAAACAGCGCAGCACGTTGGTGAGCTGACTGCCCATCTCGCGCGTGTGCAGCGGGTGACGCCACAACTCGGCCAGCGGTGTGCGCTGCAAATTGAGCGCTTTGTTTTTGTTCAGCGCGCGCGCCAGCTCAGCTTGGCAACACGGCACGAGCACCATGTACTTGGCTTTCTTTTGCAGGCCAAACGCTATCGCATCATCGGTGGCCGTGTCGCAAGCGTGCAACCCAGTGACCACATCCATCTGGTCGGGCAAAGCATCGCTGTGCGCAGACTCGGCCACGCTGAGGTTGAGGAACTTCATGCGCTCAAACCCCAAGCGCTGCGCCAGGGCTTGCGACGACGCCACCAATTCACTGCGCGTCTCGATGCCGTAAATACTGCCCTGCCCCAAGGTTTTGAAAAACAAGTCGTAAATGATGAAACCCAAATACGACTTGCCCGCACCATGATCGGCCAACGTGGGGCCTTGCTCGCTGGCGGGCAGTTCTTTCAGCAGCTTGTCGATGAACTGATACAGGTGGTACACCTGCTTGAGCTTGCGGCGCGAATCTTGGTTGAGCTTGCCGTCACGGGTGAGGATGTGCAGCTCTTTGAGCAACTCAATGGACTGGCCGGGGCGCAGGTCGAGCTGAGAACTTGGGTCTTGGGCCTTGGACGCAGCCGCAGTTTTGTTTTTGGACATAAGCTAATTGTGCCGTGGCGCTCCATAGTTCCGCAGCACAGCCAACACGAGAGAAATCCACCGCAGCCAAGCGGCGCAGTCGGTGCGCGATGCGGCGCCATCACGGCGCGTCAGCGACGTTAAGCCGCAGCGCGTGCCGGCTGTGCCGCTTGGCGAAGCGAACGAACGCCAACAGTTAAACGGCCATCAATCCCGAAGACGCGCATGAATCCCCAAAGCCTGCCACCCCGCATGCCCCAACTTGTTCAACACCTCAATGTTGCGTTCAAAGATGAGAGACGCATCGGGATACGCCTCCACCGCTTTGTCAATGCTGGCTTCGCGCAACAAGTGCAGCGTGGGGTATGGCGTGCGGTTGGTGAAGTTCTCGATGTCGTTCACATCCGTGCCGCCAAATTGATAGTGCGGGTGAAAGTCGGCCACTTGCAGCACGCCGTCTAGCTCTAAGTCAATCAACACTTCGTCGCAATCGGCCAAAAAGTCGTTGAAGTCCAAAAAGTCGGGCAAAGCATCGGGCGCAATCAGCAGTGTGGTGTCTAGCTTGTCGGGGTCGGCCTCGGCCAAGTGTTGCAACTCCTCGCGCAGCATGGCCAGCAGCTCAGCAGGCTCGGCGGATGCACACACGCGGTAGCGCACCATGTCTTTGACCACCACGGCTTTGGCGAAGGGGCAGAGGTTGAGGCCCACGACGGCTTCTAGCAGCCACTTTTGCGTGTCTTCGATGGTGATGCGTTCTTGGTCTGGGGTGAGTCCCTTGGTCATATCTACCTCAGTCATGTTTTTCTTTCTTGTGCAGCGCGCGGCCAATGAAGTGTGCCAACACAGCGCCCGCCAAACTGAGTGTGGCGGTGACGGTCCACGTCCACTGCCAGCCACCCGCGCTGGCCGCGACCCAGGCCACCAACGGTGGGCCTGCAAACTGTCCCAGCGCCGAGAGCTGCTGCATGTAGCCCACAGTGGTAGACACCGTGCCTTCGCTGGGGGCCAAACGCAAGGCACACGAAAACAAGGTGCCGGGAATCAAACCGCCCACGGCTGAAAACATCACCACGCACGCAAAGCGCAGCGCGGTGGGCAAGCCCTCGCCCTGCCAAGTGGCATACGCGCCGACAGCGCCCAAGGTCATGCAGGCAAAGCCGATGGACAGCAAACGCTGCGCGGGCCAGCCGCGTTGCAACAAACGGCCAGACATGACGTTGCCACTCACATTGGCCAACGCCACACAAGCCGACAACACGCCCGCGGTACCCGCGGTCAAACCCAGCGCGGCATAGACCGTGGGCAAGAAACCCACCACGGCCAACCACTGTGATGAATACACCGCAAACGTGAGCGCCACCAACCAAGGGCCAGGGCTTTGGAGGGTGAGCGCCAAGCGCTTGGGCCACGCATCGTTGGCAACGTTGTGTGCAGGTGCGGGCGGCTGCACATGGGGCACGCACAGCCACACGGCCACCCAAGCTAACGCGGCAACGGCTCCCAGCAACCACCACCATGCAGACCAGTTCAAACCTGCAATCACCCAAGGGCCCAACAGCAACGCCAGCGCACTGCCCGTGGGCATGTAGGTGCCCCACCAACCCATACGGCCACTGAGCTGAGATGCATCCACCGTGCGGCGAATGAGCGCAGGCGCAGGCATGACAACCAGCAGAAAGCCCAAGCCTTCTAACGCGCGCAAGAACAACAAGCCACTGGCATCGGCCACAAATCCACCGCTGATGCTGGCGAACGACAACAAGCCAAGCCCCACCAACATGCTGCGGCGCAAACCCAAACTATCGGCACTTAGACCCACCGCAAGGCCGAGCGTCATGCTGGCCACTTGCACGGCAGACAACAAGAAGCCCGCTTGCACCAAAGTGATGTGGAGCGCGTCTTGCAGCACGGGCAACGCGGGTGGCAGTTTGCCCACATGCAGCGCTGCGCACACGCCTGCAAACACGATGACCCAAGAGGGGTGGATGCCGAAGCGATGGTTGCGCATGCTTAAGTGATACGGCTGTTTTTATGCCGTGAGTCGTGCGTGTTCACGCGTGGCAAAGCGGTCGGTCATGCCAGACAAGTAATCGGCCACGGCACGCGGCACATAGCTGCGTTGGGCGTAAGCAGCAGGCATTTCTTGGGGTTGGGCCAAGTAAACATCGAACAGGTCTTTCACCACAGCGCGCGCGCCATCGGTGGTTTGCATGACCTGCGGATGACGGTACAAATTGCGAAACAAAAACGATTTGAGCGCTTTTGATTCTTCATACATCGCCGCGCTGAACTGCACCAGCGGCGGGCACTGACGGGCTTCGTCTGCGCTGGCGGGTGCATGCTGTTGCAGGGCAGCACGCGTGGCGTTGATGACGTCATACACCTGGTCGCTCAACATGCGGCGAATGGTTTCGTACAACACGCGACGGCCTTGCGTATTGGGATGCTGTGTTTGCAGATGCGGGTACTCGGCCAAAGTTTGGGCGTGATAGCGGGCAAACAACGACACGTCTTGCATTTGCTCTAGCGTGAGCAAGCCAGAGCGCACGCCGTCGTCAATGTCATGCGCGTTGTAGGCAATGGCGTCGGCCAAGTTGCACAACTGAGCTTCGAGGCTGGGTTGCGTGCCATTCAAAAACCGAGCGGCAACGCCGTCAGGCTCTTGCGCGTTGATGAGTTCTGCGTTGCGACGTGCGCAATGTTTCAAGATGCCTTCGCGCGTTTCAAAGCTCAGGTTCAAGCCGTTGAACGCGGGGTAGCGTTCTTCGAGTTCGTCCACCACGCGCAGGCTTTGCAGGTTGTGCTCGAAGCCGCCGTAGGGGGCCATGCATTCGTTCAGAGCATCTTGACCGGCGTGGCCGAAAGGCGTGTGGCCGAGGTCGTGGGCCAAAGCAATGGCTTCGACCAAGTCTTCGTTCAGGTTCAACGCACGGGCGATGGAGCGGCCCAGTTGCGCCACCTCTAGCGAGTGCGTCATGCGCGTGCGAAACAAATCGCCTTCGTGGTTCAAGAAGACTTGGGTTTTGTAGACCAAGCGTCTGAAGGCGGTGGAGTGGACGATGCGGTCGCGGTCGCGCTGGTGCGGGTTGCGAAAGCTGGGGGCGTGCGCGGGGGCTTCTTGCTCTTTGTATCTGCGACCACGAGACTGTTCGGGTTGGCAGGCGTAGGGGGCGAGTTGGGTCATTGCTTTTGTTTTCTGTGCTCGCTGGCGGCATGGGGGATGTGCCGCTTCTTCATACTGGTCCAGAAATCATCAGCGGCACATCCCCCATACCGCCAGTCTGCGTCGGGGCTTTGCTTCGCTTGCCACATTCTTTGTCCTTGCACTGCTGTTTGCGTTTTACTTTTCACAGCAATCGTCGATGACTTGCGCCACCAAGGCATCGGGCGCGCCGCGCACGATGGCGGTGCCGGGTTTGGCTATGAGCACAAATTTGATTTCACCGGCTTCGGCTTTTTTGTCTACGCGCATGTGGTGCAGGTATTCGTCAGCACCCAGTTTGGGGCCAACCACGGGCAAGCCTGCGCGCTCGATAAGTGCGGTGAAGCGCGAGACAAACGCTTCGTCCACTAGACCCAAACGTTGCGAGAGGTGCGAGGCCATGACCATGCCGCAGCCCACGGCTTCGCCGTGCAGCCATTCGCCAAAGCCCAAGCCCGCTTCGATGGCGTGGCCAAAGGTGTGGCCGAAGTTGAGGATGGCGCGGATGCCGCCTTCGCGCTCGTCTTGGCTCACCACCCAGGCTTTGATTTCGCAGCTGCGTTTGACTGCGTGTGCCAAAGCCTTTGGGTCACGCGCCAAGAGCGCGTCGAGGTTTGCATCAATCCAATCGAAAAACTGCATGTCGGCGATGGGGCCGTATTTGATGACTTCGGCCAAGCCCGCGCTCATTTCGCGTTGGGGCAAGGTTTGCAAGGTGTCTAGGTCGCACACCACGCGTTGCGGTTGGTAGAACGCGCCAATCATGTTCTTACCAATGGGGTGGTTGATCGCCGTCTTACCGCCCACCGATGAATCGACCTGCGCCAGCAAGGTTGTGGGCACTTGCACAAAGGGCACGCCACGCATGTAACAGGCAGCAGCAAAGCCGGTCATGTCACCCACCACACCGCCGCCCAAGGCAAACAACACGGTTTTGCGATCAGCGCCTTTGCCCAGCAGCTCGTCAAAAATCAGGTTCAGCGTTTGCCAGTCTTTGTGGCTCTCGCCGTCGGGCAAGGCCACGGTGTGCACGTGCTTGTAAAGCGGCGCGAGGGCGGCTTGCAAACGCTCGGCGTAGAGGGGACCCACGGTGTCGTTGGTAACGATGAGCGCTGCCGAGGCTTTGGGTAAATCGGCCCACGTGCTGGCCGCGTTGAGCAACTGCTCGCCAATCAAGATGCTGTAACTGCGCTCGCCTAAGTCAATGGCAACGCGTTCGAGGTGTGGTGTGTTCGACATGGCTCAGATTCTGTGTGGGGGCGACACGCGGGGACGGTCAGCCGGCGCAGGGGGCGAGACGGGTTTGATGTGCCCCGCCAATTCGAGCTGCGCCACGATCATGTTGACCAAACCCGCCACATTAGGGCGACCTGTTTCGATGACGTAGTGCGCGGTTTCACGGTAGAGCGGGTCACGCACCTCAAGCAGCTCACGCAGACGCGCTTGCGGATCGGCCACTTGCAGCAGGGGGCGGTTTTGGTCGTTGCGTAAACGGCGAAACACTTCTTCGGGGCTGGAGCGCAAATAAAACACATGACCGTGTTGGTGCAAGCGTTCGCGGTTGATGGGGCGCAACACTGAGCCACCGCCTGTAGACAACACACCGTGGTGGTTTTGACACAAGTCAGCGAGCACTTCAGATTCGAGATCGCGAAAGCGGTCTTCCCCTTCGCGTTCGAAATATTCGCGGACCGAGCAACCCAAGCGGTGCTCAATCGCGTGATCCGAATCAACAAAGGGGAGGTGAAGCCGTCTAGCGAGTTGACGCCCAACGGTCGTTTTGCCGGAACCCGGCAGACCCACCAAAACCAACAACATATGCTTTCTTAACGTGCAACGGCACTGTGATCGAGCATTTTAGGCGTTATGAAGACCAGCAACTCTTGCTTGGTCTGGGCGGTGCGGCGGTTTTTGAACAAATAGCCCAACACGGGGATATCACCGAAGAACGGGACTTTGTACGCATCCTCTTGCTCGCTGGTCTCGTAAATGCCACCAATCATGACCGTGCCGCCGTTTTCCACCAGCACTTGGGTCTTGACGTGCTTGGTGTCGATGGCAAAACCCGCGGGGGTAATTTGGCCCACGTTGTCCTTGGAAATATCGAGGTCCAACACAATGCCGCCTTCGGGGGTGATTTGCGGCGTGACTTCGAGCTTGAGGTTGGCTTTGCGAAACGCGAGGGTGGATGCGCCGCTGGCAGCCGCCACTTGGTAGGGCAGCTCAGTGCCCTGTTCAATCACCGCCTTGGCTTGGTCTGCCGTGACCACGCGCGGACTAGACACCACCTTGCCTTTGCCATCGGCTTCGAGCGCGGACAGCTCAAGGTTGAGAAAACGGTTCTTGGCCGAATTGAAGATGGACACCGCAAAGCTGGCGGATGCAAAGCCGTTCAAGCTGGCAGCAGGCAAATTCACAAAGCTACCCGAAGTGTCCAACGCTTTGTCGGCAATGCTGAAGCTGGTGCCTTGTTGCGCGGTTGGATTGGCATTGGCCATCACATTGGTATTGGTCGGCCCCCACACCGTTTGTGCGCCGCCCTGCCCCATGCCGCCCAAACGCACACCGAGGGTTTGACCAAAGGTATCGCTGGCTTGCACGATACGCGCTTCAATCATCACTTGGCGCAAAGGAATGTCGATCTTGGCAATCATCTGCGCCACTTGGTCGAGGCGCTCGGCAATGTCCGTCACAAAAAGTTGGTTGGTACGCGCCTCGGCCATGGCGCTGCCGCGTGCGCTGAGGATACGCGAGCCACCGCCCATGGACGAGAGGCTAAAAGGCGCAGAGCTTGCAGGCGATGGATAGCCTAGGCCCACACTGCCTAAGCCGCCAAACCCTCCGTACCCACTCGTCATTGGCATCGCAGGCAACACCATGCCCCCTTGAATCTGCGCGACCACATCCACGGCCTTGGCGTAGTTGAGCGCGAAACCTCGGGTTTGCATGGGCTCTAGGTTTTGCGCAGCGAGCTTGCTCTCAAATTCGAGCTTTTCGCGCGCCGCCACTTCAGCGCGTGGCGCCACCCAAATGACATTGCCTTGTCTGCGCACACTCAAACCTTTGGCTTGGGCCATGATGTCCAGCGCTTGGTCCCACGGCACTTTGTGCAGCTTCAAGGTGAGCGCGCCGGTGACGCTGTCAGACGTGATGATGTTGAGCCCCGTGAAGTCGGCCACGATTTGCAAAGCAGTGCGCACCTCGATGTTTTGAAAATTCATCGACATGGGGGCGCCGGTGTAGGTGGTTTTGGTTTCTTGGCTATGCAGTGGCAACGCGAACATAGTGAGAAAAAGCACGCCGCCATACACAAGCGGACGACGCACAGCGTCAACCCATCGGCGGCATATCAACCCACCACACACAAACTGGCCGCTCATGGTGCAGCCTCGTGCAATGGCAAACGCACCTCACGGATGTGCCATTCGCCCGAAGGGCTCAGCGCCAATTCTTGAACCAGCAAATGGTCAGGCCCCACATCCAGCACCCGACCAAAGTCTTGTCCCACATAACGCCCCACACGCACGCGGTGCACGTTCACCATGGGGGTGTCTTTTTTGTCGCCCGCTGGCGGCAGCACTTTGACCAAGGCTTCCACCCCACCCGTGGAAGCGATTTGCCCCACATACTGCAAGCGTTCGCGCGGATAAGCCTCCAACACATCGCGTGCACGCAAAAGTTCAGGCGCCACCAAACGGGCATAGCTCGGGTGCCGCTCTGCATGGGCGCGCTGCGTGCTAGCCCAAACTTGCGCACTAAACGGGTTGACAGATGCAACGCCTTCTGAATTGACACTGGCCAGCTCGAACGAAACGTCAGTCGCCGTGGACTGCGGCGCCAGTGCCAGCACGTGCGCTGAAACACCCCCTCGCGGGTCGGCCTTGAGCTCCAACGACGACACGGTCACACCGGGGGCGGCGGTCGGCCATTGCGCCAGCCAATTGAGCCAACCGTCCCAAGAACCTTGCACCTTCACATGCACAGGCAAAACCTGCATGTGCAACGCACGCAGCGCAGGGCTGTGTTGTGGCTTGTCCAACCCAAGCTGGGACAACTGCAAACCTTGTTGTTGGGCCAAGTGGGTCAGTGCGGCTGCATCCGCGAACGACACCGACGCTTGGTTTTGTGTTTGTTGCCCTTGCGCGGTTTGCGTGCGCAGGGTTTGCGTAGCCGCTTGTTCCGCCGTGAGATGAACTTGCGCTTCATCCGCCTCATCCCAAGCCTGCCAACTTTGCAGCCCCCAAGGGCTGAGCAACAACACGCCCAAAACCGCGGCGCACACAAACGACACATGTTGAAAAGAACGCGGCCAAAGCCATGGCTGACGCAAATCCATCACACCCCCACCTTCAAATCAGCCTCGATGCGAAATTGCCACACGGGCAAGCCGGTGGTGGACACGGAGGGCATGACTTGCAATTGCGGCAGCTCTGGCGCTTGCGTCCAGATGTCGAGCGCCTTGAGTTGCTGCACCAACTGCTGCGCATGCTTGGGCGACAACGCTTCGCCTTGTACGGTCCAGCGTGCACCGTGCTGTTTGACACTGGCCACCCACACGCCTTGAGCCACTTGGTTGAGCACACGGCTCCACTGCAAACTTTGCGATTGCACGTCTTGACGCACTTTGAGCCAGCGGGTTTGTTCTGTGCGGCGCTCATGCAGAGCTTGGGCGTGTGCATGCGCTTTTTGCGCCTCATCGAAAGCGCGCGCCGATGCCAGTACATCCCTCGCATGCGGTTGTTTACTTTGAGCGGCAGACGCCATCACCATCGCAAACCCGGTAGCCAAAAACGCCCCGCCCATGGCGCACACCACGACACTCAAAAGCCACGCACGACGCAGCACATGCTGCGTGTTCTCGCGATGGGGTAAAAAATTCACCCCCTCATCCTGCCAAGCGCGTAAAGCCAAACCAAAAGCTTTGTCGCATTGCAATGCAAAGGCTATGCTGGCCTGAGGCAAAGCGCCCAAGGTGTCACTCAGCGCTGTGCGATGCTCAGCATCTTGACGGGGTTCGACCACCGTTTCTTTCAAACCAACACGCTGAGCCATCTGCTGCAAGGCCTCGACACGCGCGCGTGGCGCGGCTTGAACCCAATAGCGTTGCTGACCTGCAAGCGCTGGCTCGGTGTCCAAGCTGTAATCCATGCACACCTCAGTCGCGTCGTCAGGCAACAGCGATTGCACCTCTGCTTGCAACTGAAAGACAACATCATCTGGTGACAAACCCGAAGCCAAAGTAACAAGGTGGCTAGACACACAACTGCTGTCCAAACCGAGATAGGCCCGCTCGGGTTGGTAATCACCGGCTTCCAAATAAGTGCGCAACCACAGCCCCAGCTCAACCGGCTGCACCACCTCGCCATGCGCCACCAGCCCCTCGGGCAGCGCCAAACGTTCCGCACAACAGACGGTGTCGGGCTGACTGGGCGAACCACTGAGCACCACCAAACTGCAGACATCAGGGCCCATATCAAGCCCCATCACGCTGAGACGGCGCGGGTGGAAACGGGGAAGCCATGAGGTCCAACGCATGAAACACATCCTTTTGCAAAGGTTCGGGGGGCTTTGCATTTCAACGCGTTGACAAGTGACGGCGGAGGTGTTTGACTCGAGACTTTTGTGATGAAAGCGTGTTTTTATAATCCTTCCCACTTATGGCGACAAACCACACCCCCGAAGGTTCGAAAGAACACGCTGCTGCACCTGCAGCCCCCCGTTCCATGGCGAGCCGGCTTTTGCTGTGGGCCATAGGCATTGCCGCTGCTGGCATGCTGGTGGTGGGCCTTTTGGTCGCCGTCGCGCTGGCCATGGCCTACCCTCAGTTGCCCGACATCTCCGACTTGGCCGATTACCGCCCCAAGCTCTCCATGCGCGTGTATTCGGTAGAGGGCACACAAATTGGCGAGTTCGGCGAAGAGCGCCGCAACCTCACGCCGTTCAAAGACATCCCCAAGGTGATGAAAGACGCAGTGCTGGCCATTGAAGATGCGCGCTTTTACCAACACAGCGGTGTGGACTACATCGGCTTGGTGCGTGCGGGCTTGGCCAACTTGGGTCGCGCCAAGAGCCAAGGCGCTTCGACCATCACCATGCAGGTGGCACGCAATGTGTACCTGTCGTCAGAAAAAACATTCACGCGCAAGATTTATGAAATCTTGCTCACTAGCAAGCTTGAGCACATGCTCAGCAAAGACCAGATTTTTGAAATCTATCTGAACCAAATTTATTTGGGCAACCGCGCCTATGGCTTTGCCGCTGCGTCTGAAGCCTACTTTGGCAAGCCTCTGAAGAACATCAGCATCGCCGAAGCAGCCATGTTGGCGGGCCTGCCCAAAGCGCCGTCGGCGTACAACCCCATCGTCAACCCCAAGCGCGCACGCGCACGCCAGCTCTACATCATTGAGCGCATGGAAGAAAACGGCTTCATCACCAAAGAGCAAGCTGTTGCGGCTAAGCAAGAAGAGTTGAAGATTCGCACAGCCATGAGCAACCTCAACACCCACGCCGACTACGTGGCTGAAATGGCGCGCCAACTGATGTTTGCGCAGTACGGACAAGACATCTACACCCGCGGTTTGAACGTGTACACCACCATCCGCGCCAGCGACCAACAAGCGGCCTACTTTGCGCTGCGTCGCGGCATCATGGACTTTGAACGCCGTCAACACTACCGCGGCCCTGAGCGTTTCATCAACCTGCCAGAAAAAGCAGCTGAGCTGGAAGACGCGATTGATGACGCCTTGATTGAGCAAGGCGACAAGGGCGATTTGTTGGCCGCCGTGGTGCTGGAAGCCACGCCGAAGAAGGTGCGTGTGGTCCGTCAAAACAGCGAAGTGTTGGAAATCACGGGCGAAGGTTTGCAACCCGTGCAATCGGGCTTATCTGACAAAGCAGCTCCCAACATCAAGCTGCGCCCAGGCGCGCTGGTGCGCATCACCAAGACAGCCAAAGGCGGCTGGGAAATTACCCAACTGCCCGAAGTGGAAGGCGCGTTTGTGTCGATTGACCCGCGCGATGGCGCCATTCACGCACTGGTCGGTGGCTTTGATTTCAATAAAAACAAGTTCAACCACGTGACCCAAGCGTGGCGCCAACCCGGCTCTAGCTTCAAGCCTTTCATTTATTCCGCCGCACTGGAAAAAGGCTTCACGCCCATGACTGTGGTGAACGACGCGCCGTTGTTCTTCGATGCCAGCGTCACAGGCGGCCAACCGTGGGAACCCAAAAACTACGACGGCACGTTTGAAGGCCCCATGACCTTGCGCAAAGGCTTGGCCAAATCGAAAAACATGATTTCGATTCGCGTGCTGCAAGCCGTGGGCGCACAAAATGCGCAAGACTGGATTGCCCAGTTCGGGTTTGATGCAGAAAAACATCCGCCCTACCTGACCATGGCGCTGGGCGCTGGCTCGGTCACCCCCATGCAAATGGCGGCTGGTTATTCGGTGTTTGCCAACGGCGGCTACCGCGTGAACCCCTTCCTCATCACCAAGGTGACGGATCAAATGGGCAAGGTGCTGTCTGAGTTCACCCCAACGCCGTTGGATGAATCGGCACGCGCCATTGACGCACGCAACGCCTTTGTGATGACCAGCCTGTTGCAAGAAGTCACACGCTCAGGCACGGCCGCACGTGCCCAAGCCACCTTGAAGCGCAACGACATTTACGGCAAAACAGGCACCACCAACGATTCAATGGACGCATGGTTTGCCGGCTATCACCCCACGCTCACCGCCGTCACATGGATTGGCTACGACACCCCACGCAAATTGGGTGACCGCGAAACCGGTGGCGGGTTGAGCTTGCCCGTGTGGATCAGTTACATGCAACACGCTTTGCAAAACGTGCCCATTGCCGAACCCACGCCCCCCGCAGGCTTGAGCCACGAAAGCGGAGACTGGGCGTACACCGAGTTCAGCAAAGGCGGCGGTGTGAGCAGCCTTGGCATGGACAGCCGCTCAGGCAACAGCAGCGAACAACTGCCTGCGAACGACGAGAAGAAAAAGATTCTCGATTTGTTCAAGAACTAAAAAAGGGCGCTGATAGCGCCCTTTTTTATCGAACGGTGATCTTACGCGTCAAAGGTGAGGGTCAAACCTGTTTGGACGCTGGCGTCTTTGCTGAGGCGTGCAAAGAACTCGCCTTGGCCTTTGGTGTCAGACCATTGCTGACCATCAAACTTGAAGTGATAGCCGCCTGAACGGGCCGCCAACCACACCTCGTGCAAAGGCTTTTGCAGATTGATGATGATTTGGCTTTTATTCTCAAACGTCAGCGTGATCATGCCGCCCACGCGCTGGTTGTCGATGTCGGCCTCGCCCTCATCGTTGATGCGGTCGCAAGCCAATTCAACGGCTTTGAGCAGAAGTTCTGCGCGGTCTAAGAATTCGAGATCGGTCATTACAATTTGCGCCATGGGTATTGAACAAAAGATTCTAGTCACGGGCGCAAGCCTTCGTGCGTGTGTGGCCTCTGCGTTGTGCGCGAGCGCTTTGCTGACAGCCTGCGGGCAAAAAGGCAATTTGTACATGCCGAACGACCCAGAGTTCAAACAACGTGCCACGCTGCCAGACATCGTGCGCCGCCAATTGCCAGGCGAGATGGCCACACCGCCATCGAGTGCCGCCTCTGCACCCGCTGCCTCATCCCCCGCCAACGCAGCCTCTGCCGCGACAGGTCGTTAATTTTTCGAGAACCGTCTGATGACACACACCACGCTTGCCGGTGCGCCTTTTGTGGCCACCCAACACAACGATTTGTATTTGGAAGGCGTCAAACTTGCCGACCTCGCGCACGCACATGGCACGCCCTTGTTTGTGTACTCCAAAGCCGCCATGCTCAGCGCTCTCGCAGCCTACCAACGTGGTTTTGAAGGCCGCAACGCACGCATTTGCTACGCCATGAAAGCCAACTCATCACTCGCTGTGTTGCAAGTGTTTGCACAAGCGGGTTGCGGATTTGACATCGTGTCGGGTGGCGAGCTGGACCGTGTCATCGCAGCAGGCGGCGACGCTTCCAAAGTCATCTTTTCAGGCGTGGGCAAAACACGCGCCGAAATGCGCAAGGCTTTGGAAGCGGGCATTGCCTGCTTCAACGTCGAAAGCGAAGCCGAACTCGACGTGCTGAGCGACGTAGCGCAGAGTATGGGCAAACGTGCGCCCATCAGCATTCGCGTCAACCCCAACGTGGACGCCAAAACCCATCCCTACATTTCGACGGGCCTCAAAGGCAACAAGTTCGGCGTGGCACACGAACGTGCCTTGGCCACCTACCAACGCGCTGCCAGCTTGCCTGGTTTGCAAGTCACAGGCATTGACTGCCACATCGGTTCGCAAATCACCGAATCCACCCCCTACTTGGATGCGATGGATCGCGTGCTCGACCTCGTGCAAGCCATTGAGGCCGCAGGCATTGCTATTCATCACATCGACTTTGGCGGGGGTCTAGGGATTAACTACAACGGTGACACGCCACCTGCCGCCGATGCACTGTGGGCGCAACTGCTGGCCAAGCTCGATGCACGCGGCTACGGTAAACGCCAGCTGATGATTGAACCTGGTCGCTCGCTGGTGGGCAACGCAGGGGTATGCCTGACCGAGGTGTTGTATCTAAAGCCAGGCGAGCAAAAGAACTTTTGCATCGTCGACGCCGCGATGAACGACCTGCCTCGCCCTGCCATGTACGAAGCCTTCCACCAAATCGTGCCCGTGTCTGCACGTGCGGGTGATGCGGTGACGTATGACGTGGTGGGCCCCGTGTGCGAAAGCGGCGACTGGCTGGGTCGCGACCGTCAACTGACCGTGCAGTCTGGTGATTTGTTGGCGGTGTTATCGACCGGTGCTTATTGCATGGCGATGTCTAGCAACTACAACACGCGTGGTCGTGCGGCTGAAATTTTGGTGGATGGCACCCAAGCACATATGATTCGTCGTCGTGAGACGGTGGCGGACCAGATGGCTTGCGAGTCGTTGGTTCGTTAAGTTTTTTCGCTTGCTTGCGTGGCGTGTTTCTTTCGCTCCGCCCCGACGATCAGCCAGCACCTGACATGGCTCCCATCGCTGCGCGACGAATGTCGCCAAGTCAGGCGCTGACTGCTCGCCGTGGCTTCGGGGTGATTCGGGCGCTACGCCAAAGCAAACTCGTCGGTGGGAATAAGTTCACAACCAACCTACCGATGTGGCTACGGGTGTGCGGCCCCTGACGATTTCTGGTACTCCAGCATGAGAAAGGGGCCGTACGCACGTAGCCACATCAGCGAGTGAAACTACCCGAACTAAACAAATGGCGCCACAAAGAAGAGTGGACAGCCCTCCAAGCAAGCAACACCAAGATCACAGAGGCGTAAACAAACACCTCAGCAAAGTTGCTCTTCCCCGCCCGCATCCAAAAAAAGTGCAACACCGCCAGCACAGCCACCGCATACACAAGGCGGTGCAACCACTGCCAACGCTTGGCACCTAACCATCGAATCGCACGGTTGAACGAGGTCAGTGCCAACGGCGTGAGCAACACAAAAGCACTGAACCCCACCAAGATGAACGGGCGCTTGACGATGTCCGCCGCAATGTCAGCCCACTCAAACCCCATATCCAACCAGCTGTAGCACAGCAAATGCAACACCACATAAAAGTAGGTGAACAGGCCCAACATACGCCGCTGCTTAGCCAGTTCAGGCAGCCCAAACATCACACGCAATGGGGTCACGGCCAAGGTGACGCACAACAAACGCAGCGTCCAGTCGCCGGTGGCGCGTATCAAGTACTCGGCAGGGTTGGCGCCCAAGGCATCACTGGCAGCGCCCCACACCAGCCACACAAACGGCAACAGGCAAAGCGACCACAACACAGGCTTGGCGCTGCGGTGCTGCAAGGTTTGGCGAAAGACGCGCTTCACATCAATACAGTTTGCTCAAGTCCATGCCGGCGTAGAGCTGGCCCACTTGGGCTTCGTAGCCGTTGAACATCAAGGTCTTGCGCTTTTTGGCAAACAAGCCGTCTTCGCCAATGCGACGCTCGGTGGCTTGGCTCCAACGGGGGTGATTCACATGGGGGTTCACGTTGGAATAAAAACCATATTCTTGTGGCGCTGAGCGGCCCCATGAGTTGATGGGTTGCTTCTCCACAAAACGAATTTTCACCAAACTCTTGGCGCTCTTGAAACCGTATTTCCAAGGCACGACCAATCGCACAGGCGCGCCGTTTTGGTTGGGCAGCACTTCGCCGTACATGCCAAAGCTCAGCAGCGTGAGTGGGTGCATGGCCTCGTCCATGCGCAGGCCTTCCACGTAAGGCCAATCGAGCACGCGCGAGCGCACGCCGGGCATGGTCTTGGGGTCAGCCTGGGTGATGAACTCCACATACTTGGCGCTGCCCATAGGCTCCACACGTTTGATGAGTTCGGCCAGCGAGTAGCCTACCCACGGCACCACCATCGACCAGCCTTCCACGCAGCGCAAGCGGTAAATACGCTCTTCCATGGGGCTGAGTTTGAGCAAGGCGTCTAGATCGAAACGACCCGGTTTTTTGACAAGCCCTTCGACTTCCACCGTCCACGGCTTGGTTTGCAAGGTATGGGCGTATTTGGCGGGGTCGGATTTGTCGGTGCCGAATTCGTAGAAGTTGTTGTAGCTGCTGGCATCGGCGTAGGTGGTGATTTTCTCCATGGTGTTGGCACCACTCACGCGACTCACAGCGCCCGTCAACGGGGCCAGCTTGCCTGGGCGCACCACCACGTCACTGGGTGTTTGGGCCAACGCCTCACGCGAAGCCCACGCCGCCATTGACAGGCCTGCTGCGCCTGCGGCCATTTGTTTGAGCCAATCGCGTCGCTGCGCATACACCGCTTGCGGTGTGATGTCGCTGCTCAGCGTGTGCACAAAACCAGTGTCACTATTTTTCGAAAATTGGTTGAAACGCACAAAACCCCCTTGAACCCAAAAGTTTTTGCATTGTGAGGCATCGTCCATCAGGACTCACACCATGCACAGAAAGACCTTAAGACCAGAAACAAAAAAGCTGGCACTCGGCCAGCTTTTATGGGGGAGAGTCAAAACTCTGAATTAACGCAAACCAGCGATGTAGTCAGCCACAGCTTTGATTTCGCGGTCGTTCAGCTTGGCAGCCACACCACTCATTTGAGCGCTGTTGCCACGGCCGACGTTTTGACCCACACCTTTGTTGCCGTGCTCACGGAAGGCATTCAATTGCGCCATGGTGTAGTCAGCGTGCTGACCGCTCAAGCGTGGGTACTGTGATGGGATACCCGCACCTGTTGGGTTGTGGCAACCGGCACAAGCAGCGATTTGACGGTCTGCAACGCCACCGCGGTAAATACGCTCGCCCAAGACGACCAAATCTTTTTCTTTGGCAAAGTTAGGCTTTGCTTCTTTCGAGGCCAACCAAGCTGAGACGTTTTTCATGTCGGCTTCAGACAAGCCAGCAGCCATGCCGCTCATGATGGCGTTGGCACGTTTGCCCGATTTGAAGTCTTGCAATTGCTTGGCCAAGTAATCTGGGTGCTGCTGAGCCAGCTTAGGGTAGGCAGGCGAACCGGAGTTGCCATCTGCCCCATGGCAAGACGCGCAAACAGCGGTGTAGGTTGCTTCACCTTTGACCAAATCGGCCTTGGCAGCGGGTGCTGCTGGCTCGGCGGCATTGGAAAGGGCGGGGGCTACCAAAGCGGCAGCAATCAACAAAGAGGCAATCAGCTTCATAGGTGTTCTTTGGTTAATGGGTCTCAAAGACGTCGAAAAACTGCGGTGATTCTACAATGCCGTATGAACCAGCCAGACCCACACGACACCCCCGCCCAAAATGACACGCCTGAGGTGCCAGAAATCGCGGTCTTGAACGCTGAATTTGAGGCCCAACGCGATGCCGACCGTGCCGCAGCCAAAGCCGCTTTCGAACTGCTCAACCCCAAAGACCAAGCAAAATACGCCATGGGCTGGCTACACACCGCACGCTTCTTGACCACGGCAGCCCAGTTGCACCACCTGCCCACCTACGATTTGCCCGAAATTGCTTTTGTGGGCCGCTCGAATGCGGGTAAATCCACCTGCATCAACGTGTTGACCCAACAAAAGCGTTTGGCCTATGCCTCTAAGACACCGGGCCGCACCCAACACATCAACTTATTCGCCATGGGTCGCCAAGGCAAGACCGATGCCGTGCTGGCCGACTTGCCCGGCTACGGCTATGCCGCTGTACCCAAGCAAGACAAGATTCGTTGGCAACAAGTGATGGCTAACTATTTACTTACTCGCCCCAATCTGCGCGCGGTGGTGCTGATGTGCGACCCCCGCCATGGCTTGACCGAGCTGGACGAAATTTTGTTGGATGTGATTCGCCCACGCGTGGAAGAAGGTCTGAAGTTTTTGGTGCTGCTCACCAAAGCCGATAAGCTCAACAAAACCGATGGGGCGAAGGCGCTGCAGATCACCAAGCTACAGGCCGGTGGCGGCGAAGTGCGTTTGTTCTCCGCACTGAAAAAGCAAGGCGTGGACGAAGTGGCCACCACCTTGTATCAGTGGATGCACCCTTAATCCAAGGCGTCTTCAGTAAAGTTCAGGCGCGCCCGGCGGGCGTGTTTTGAAACGTTTGTGCACCCAAAAATATTGAGCAGGCATGGTGTTGATGAACACCTCCAAACGTTGGTTCATGGTGGCCGTATCGGCCTGGGCATCGTCTGTGGGAAAGTCTTTCCACGCCGGATGCACCACCACCTCATAACCCACATCCGTCATGCGCGTGATGACCGGCACCACGCGTGCACGCCCTAGTTTGGCAAAGCGCGACAAAGACGGCACGGTTGCTGCTGGCTCGCCATAAAACGGAACAAAGATGGACTCACTCGGGCCAAAGTTCATATCGGGCAGCAAGTACAACAACTCGTTTTGACGCAAGGCTGCCACGATGGGTTTGACGCCATCTTCGCGGCGAAACAAGCGAACGTGACCAAAGCGCTGACGCCCTTTGGCCACCCACGCATCCACCGCGGCGTTCGACTGCGGCGTGAAGATGGTGGTGAAGTGCAAAGGCAAGTTGAGCGTGAGCGCTGTCCACCCCACATCCAAGCCCATGAAATGCGGCGCGAACAACACCGTGGGCTTAGCCTCTGACAAAGCGGCGACCTCACCCAACAGCTGCACGCGCGATTGGATGCAAGCCGCACTGCGGTGCCACAGCCAACTGCGGTCCAGCCATGCTTGCGCGAAATACACAAAGGTTTGGCGTGTGAGCGCATCACGCTCGCCATCGCTCAAATGCGGAAAACAGACACGTAAATTGGTTTGCACCACACGGCGGCGCGATGGAATCACCACCATCAGCAAAGCGCCCAGGGCTGCACCTAAGGCACGCAACCACGACAGGGGCAAATAGCCCAAGCCCCGCAGCACCCACAAACCAAAATTGCTGAACATGGCTTAGCCCTCTGCGCGCGGTTGCTTGTCACGCGCGTAGCCCCACAGGTATTGACCGGGCGCATCCAACACCATGCGTTCTACGCCTCGGTTGACTGCAGCAGCAGCCAGCTCGGGCGATACGTGGGTGTCTTTCATTTCGGGCGCATCAAAGGGGCGCATGTGCATGCAGAACCCTTGGCCTGCAGGTAAACGCTCGCACCAGGTCATGATGACTTGGGCGCCGGTTTGTTGCGCCAACTTCGCCAGCAAGGTCATGGTGTACACATCACGACCAAAAAACGGTGCCCACACGCCTTGACCCAAAGGCGGCACTTGGTCGGGCAAGATGGCCGTGTAGCCGCCGTTGCGCAAAGTGCGAATCAGGGTGCGCACACCGGCCAGGGATGTGGGCGCGGAATCTAAGTACGGGCGCGTACGCGCATTGGCCACCAAGGGCTCAAGCCACGCTTTGCGCGCAGGGCGAAATAGCGCCACCATTGGGCCGTACGCAGGGCCAAATTTTTCAGCAATCGCTTGTGCGCCAATTTCCCAAGCCCCCAAATGGGGCGACATGATGATGGCCCCTTTGCCCGCCTGCATGGCCGCTTCAAAATGCTCGGCACCATCCCATTTCACCAAGCCATCCAGCTTGGCACTGTGCGGGCGCATCCACACCCAAGGCAGCTCAGCCACCATAGCCCCAATCGCGGCCACCGCAGGACGCGCATCGCGCCACGCCACGCCGGCAGCCTGCACATTGGCTTTGAAATTACGGCGATAACTGGGCGACAACCACCACACCCACCACCCCAGCACAGCCCCCAAGCGCTGCATCAACGGCAGAGGCAAGCGGGCGAGGAAGTGAAAAATGCGGGTGGTGAGAGACATGAACTTTTTGATGACTTTGATAAATCCACTAGAATCTTGATTGTCGCTGAGTTACAGAACAACTTGCAGGGCGACGACACACCACGGTGTGAGAGTGAGGGCGAAGCCCGAACCACTGCTAAAGCGTTCGCTGGGCTCCAAGTTTTCAGGGTCGGCAACGCCGAACAACCCACTGAAAACAAGGAGCTTTTTTCATGTCTCACGACTTTCTCTTCACCTCTGAATCCGTTTCAGAAGGTCATCCCGACAAAGTGGCTGACCAAATCTCTGACGCAATTTTGGACGCCATCTTCGAGCAAGACCCACTCTCACGCGTGGCTGCCGAAACCCTGACCAACACCGGTTTGGTCGTCTTGGCAGGTGAGATCACCACCAACGCGCACGTCGACTACATCCAAGTCGCACGCGACACCATCAAGCGCATCGGCTACGACAACACCGACTACGGCATCGACTACAAAGGTTGCGCGGTCATGGTGTGCTACGACAAACAATCCAACGACATCGCCCAAGGCGTGGACCACGCGTCGGACGACCACCTCAACATCGGCGCGGGCGACCAAGGCCTGATGTTTGGCTACGCTTGCAGCGAAACGCCAGAACTGATGCCCGCGCCCATCTACTACGCACACCGTTTGGTCGAACGCCAAGCTCAGTTGCGCAAAGATGGCCGCTTGCCTTTCTTGCGTCCTGACGCCAAGAGCCAAGTGACCATGCGTTATGTGGACGGCAAGCCTCACAGCATTGACACCGTGGTGTTATCCACCCAACACAGCCCTGACCAAAGCGAGTCAGCCACCAAGATGAAAGCCAGCTTCAATGAAGCCATCATCGAAGAAATCATCAAGCCCGTGTTGCCCAAAGAGTGGTTGCAAGACACCAAGTATTTGATCAACCCCACCGGCCGTTTCGTCATCGGCGGACCACAAGGCGATTGCGGTTTGACTGGCCGCAAAATCATTGTGGACACCTACGGCGGCGCATGCCCTCACGGCGGTGGCGCATTCTCAGGCAAAGACCCATCGAAGGTCGACCGCTCTGCCGCTTACGCGGCACGCTACGTGGCGAAAAACATCGTGGCCGCTGGTTTGGCCACGCAGTGCCAAGTTCAAGTGGCTTACGCCATTGGCGTGGCACGCCCCATGAACATCACGGTGAACACCGCGGGTACAGGCGTGATCTCTGACGACAAGTTGTCAGCACTGGTGGCCGAGCACTTTGACTTGCGCCCCAAAGGCATCATTCAAATGCTCGACTTGTTGCGCCCGATTTACAACAAGACCGCAGCTTACGGCCACTTTGGTCGTGAAGAGCCAGAATTCACTTGGGAAAGAACCGATAAAGCTGCGGCACTGAAAGCTGCTGCTGGCGTGAAGTAACTACTTCTTCGTTTCTGTTCAAGGGCTTCTCGTTTTTACGGGAGGCCCTTTTTGTTTGCTTCTTCGTTTCTCGGGGATGCGAGTTGGGGTAGGCAGACGCGGCTTACATCGCTTCGCGACGAATGGCGCCGCATCTGCCTACCCCAACCCGCATGTTGTTGCTCGAAAAAGTTCAGGTGCGAAGTGTTTCGGTTGATAGACTGCGCGCGCAAATAGAAGCTTGGGTGACGTACCCCAATAAGGCGCCATTCATCGCGCAGCGATGTAAGCCGTTTGGGGTGCGCCACCCAAGCTTCGCTGCCATGTTAAACGCCAAATCAAACCTCCGAAGACTGCTGCAACGCCCACATCTGCGCATACCGCCCATTCAGCGCCAACAACTCCGAGTGCGCACCACGCTCCACAATGCGCCCCGCATCCAACACCAAAATCTCATGGGCATCCACCACCGTAGACAAACGGTGCGCAATCACCAAGGTGGTTTTGTTCTGCGCTGCACTTTGCAACTCCGCTTGAATCGCGCGTTCATTGGCGCTGTCCAACGCGGAAGTTGCTTCGTCAAAAATCACAATCGGTGGGTTCTTCAACAAGGTGCGCGCAATCGCCACACGTTGTTTTTCGCCACCCGACAACTTCAAGCCGCGCTCGCCCACCATGGTGTCGTAGCCCTTGGGGGTGGCGGCAATGAAATCGTGGATGTGTGCCGCTTTCGCGGCTTGCTCCACTTCGACCTCAGTGGCATCGGTGCGGCCATAGGCGATGTTGTAGCGCACGGTGTCGTTGAACAGTACCGTGTCTTGCGGCACGATGCCCATGGCACGGCGCACGCTGCCTTGCGTGACTTGGCGAATGTCTTGCCCGTCGATGGTGATGGCACCATCCCCTACGTCGTAAAAACGAAACAACAAACGGGCCAAGGTGGATTTACCCGAACCTGAAGGCCCAACGACAGCCACCGTTTTACCCGCAGGGATTTCAAAGCTGATGCCATGCAGGATGGGGCGTGCAGCCTCATACGCAAACACCACCGATTCAAATTTCACGGTCGGTGGGCCGCTTAACTGAAGCGTTGGCGCGCTCGGTGCATCGGCCACTTCGCGCTCTTTTTCGAGCAACGTGAACATGCGATCCAAGTCCGTCAGACTTTGTTTGATTTCGCGGTACAGCACACCCAAGAAATTCAGCGGGATGTAAAGTTGAATCATGAAGGCGTTGATCATCACCAAGTCACCCAAGGTCATGCGACCATCGACCACACCTTGCGTGGCACGCCACAGCATGCCCACCAAAGCCACGGCGATGATGAGTTGCTGTCCGGTATTGAGCAAAGACAAAGACGTTTGCGCTTTCAAGCGCGCACGGCGCAAGGCCTCTAGACTTTTGTCGTAGCGAGCAGCCTCGAAGCCTTCGTTGTTGAAGTACTTCACCGTCTCAAAATTGAGCAACGAGTCCACTGCCTTGGTGTGAGCGGCTGAATCAAACTCGTTGGCTTGTCGGCGAAAGTGCGTGCGCCACTCAGTGACACTGATGGTGAACACGATGTACAACGCCAATGCAGCCAGTGTGATGCCGGCAAACCACACATCAAACTTCACCGCCAAGATGCTCAGCACCAAGGCCACTTCAATCAGCGTGGGCACCACGCTGTAGAGCGAATACGAAATGAGTGATTCAATGCCACGCACGCCACGCTCGATGTCACGCGTCATGCCGCCCGTTTGGCGCTCTAAATGGAAACGCAAGCTCAAGCCATGCAAGTGCTGGAATGTTTCCAACGCAATCTGGCGCGCAGCACCTTGCGTGGCTTTGGCAAACACCAACTCGCGCAGCTCGGTAAACGCTGACACGGACAAGCGCAGCACGCCATACACCAGCAGCAAAGACACGGGCACCACGATGACCGCCATCGGGTCATTGGGTTTGAACGACATGGCATCGATCAACTCTTTGAGCAGCAAGGGCACGCCCACGTTGGCCAGCTTGGCCCCCACCATGAAGGTCAAAGCAGCCATCACCCGCCATTTGTATTGCCACAAATACGGGAAGAGGCGTTTCAGGGTTTCGCTGTCGGGACGCTGTTTAACGTGTTGCCCCACGGGGACAGAAGAATGGGCGTGATGACGCATGCTGCACAATGCCAAAAAGTAATTCTTCGATTGTGCCTATGTCCACCACCCCAAATCCACACGCCGAACCACTGCCCACCGACCAAGAATTGGTCCTCAAAGTCATTCCCATGCCCGCCGATTGCAATGCCAATGGCGACATCTTTGGCGGCTGGGTCATGGCTCAGGTGGACTTGGCCGGTGCGGTGCTGCCCGCTCGCCATGCACGTGGACGCTTTGCCACCATTGCAGTGAACGAGTTCATCTTCAAGCACCCGGTGAAAGTGGGCGACATCTTGAGCTTTTTCTCACGTGTGCAACGCATTGGCAACACGTCTATCACCGTGAAAGTGGAAGTTTTTGCTGAGCGCTTCAGCTCACAGGGCGAATACATGAAAGTGACCGAAGCCACCCTCACCTACGTGGCGATCGACAAAGATGGCAAGCCACGCGCCATTCCCAAAGACTGAGCGTTAAGAAACGATGTAGGCGCCTGTGCCGGTGGACATCAGCGTGCCATCTGGCCCGCGAAACTCCATGCGCGACGTGCCCACACGCGTGCCCACACGCAAGGCATGGGCGTGAATGGTGAAGTGCTCACCAATGCCGGGGCGCAGATAGTCCACCCGCAAATCAATCGTGCCCAATTTGGCAAAACGCTCCAAACGCTCTGTGGGGGACTCTTTCATGTGCTTGGCGGCCAAACAAGCCATGACCGCCGCACTGCCTATGGCGTCGAGCACCGCACTGATCACGCCACCGTGAATGCGGTTGTAGGCATAGTGCCCCACCAGCTCTGGACGCATGTCAATGCGTGCGACCACTTCTTCAGGCGTGACGCTCACCAGCTTCAAACCCAGCGTGTGGTTGAAGACAATTTTCTCTTCGTAGATTTGACGAAAACCTTCGAGGTACTCAGGCTCAAACACGACAGGGCTCGCGGCTGGTTGCGTCATGCGTGCATCCATCAGAGCTTAGAAAAATCAGGCTTGCGTTTTTCCATGAACGCGCTGAATGCTTCTTTCGCCGCTGGCTCTGTGAGCATGCGACCAAACGAAGCCGCTTCTTCGTTCATCTGTTTTTGCACCAATGCAGCTTGCCCAGCTTTCATCAAGCGTTTGGTTTCTAACAACGACGACAAAGGCTTGGCGGCCAGTTTGCGCGCTTGCACTTGCACGTAGCTGTTCACCTCGGTGGGCGGCAACACACGGTTGACCAATCCCACTTCAAGTGCCGCCTCTGCCATGAAGGGCTCACCCAACAAAAGAGCTTCGGCAGCGCGGTGGTAGCCCATCATCTGCGGCGCCAGCAAACTAGATGCCGCTTCTGGACATACGCCTAAGTTGACAAATGGCATGGCAAATGCCGCGTTGTCACCAGCGTACACCAAATCGCAATGGAACAGCAACGTGGTACCTATGCCGACGGCAGGCCCAGCCACCGCAGCCAGCACAGGTTTAGGAAACGCAGCAATGTTGCGCAACAAACGGAACACCGGCGCATCTGGCGTGGACGGTGGGTTGTTCAAAAAATCGGCGATGTCATTGCCAGCACAAAACACGGTTTCGTGGCCTTGAAACACCAACACGCGTACATCAGCGTTGCGTTCTGCCTGCTCCACAGCATCGGCCAAAGCGGTGTACATCGCTGCGGTGAGTGAGTTCTTTTTGTCAACACGATTGAATGTGAGGGTCATCACACCGTTGTCGATGTGACTCAAAATTTCTGTCATGGTTGTCCTTGTTACTGGGCGCGCAGCCAAGTTTGCGTGCGGTAGAAGGGCCCGATGTAGCCGCGCACTTGCAGCTTTTGGCCACCCTCTTTGGGAAACATTTTGACGGTGTATTCCTTGCCATTTTCGGGGTCTAGAATTTTTCCACCGCCACCCCACAAGTACTCACTCAGGGGTTCAGCTTTCACGCCACGGATGATTTCCATGCCGATGATCTCTTGGCCCTTGCGGTCATCTTTGCAGTCTTCGCAGGTTTTTTTTGCGTTCGGGTCATTGCGCAATGACTTGATCACTCGACCACTCAGCACGCCCTCTTTTTCAACAATTTGGATTTCAGCTTTCGCCTCACCTGTTTTGTCGTCGATGTTGCGCCATGTGCCCACAGGCGTCATTTGTGCAAAACTGCTACCTGCAGCCAACAGGGCAAGCCCCGCGAGCGTTTTCAAAATGCGTGTATTCATCATGGTTTGAATTTACCTGATTTCTAAGTGCCGACAACTCAGGCAAACACCGCCTCTGTCTCCATCAGCACAGCGGCGCCTGCGCGCGCGGTCACCATGAGCGATGCGGTTTCTGGGAACAGCTTGGCAAAGTAGAAACGCGCCGTTTGCAGCTTGGCTTGGTAGAACGGGTCGCGGTTGCCTTCGGAAATCTTTTGCAAGGCCACTTGTGCCATGCGCGCCCAGAAGTAGCCAAACACCAAATGGCCCGCCACGCGTAAGTAGTCCACCGCGGCGGCACCCACTTCGTCTGCGTTCTCCATGGCTTTGTAGCCAATCTCGCCTGTGAATTGCGTCATTTGCTGGCCCAGCTTGGTCAGTGGGTTGATGAATTCAGCCATGTCTTCATCGCCTTGCGCCTCAGCCACCAACTCGGCAATGTGCTTGCCAAACTTCTTGAGCGAAGCACCTTGGTTACCCAACACCTTGCGGCCCAACAAGTCCAAGCTTTGGATGGTGTTGGTGCCTTCGTAAATCATATTGATGCGGGCGTCACGCACATATTGCTCCATGCCCCATTCACGAATGAACCCATGGCCACCAAACACCTGCATGCACGACGAAGTGGCAGTCCACGCGTTGTCAGTGATAAAGGCTTTGACAATCGGTGTGAGCAAGGCCACCTGCTCGGCGGACTCGGCACGCACCGCGTCGTCAGGGTGGTTCAGCTCGCGGTCAATCAACAACGCGCAGTGCAGTGCCAACGCGCGACCACCTTCGGCATAAGCACGGGCGGTGAGCAGCATCTTGCGTACATCGGGGTGGACCAAGATGCTGTCTGCCGGTTTGCTCGGGTCTTTGGCACCCGTCAGGCTGCGCGATTGAATGCGGTCTTTGGCATATGCCACGGCGTTTTGATACGCTACTTCGGTCAAGCCCAGCGACTGCATGCCCACGCCCACACGTGCGGCATTCATCATCACAAACATAGCGGCCAAGCCTTTGTTGGGCTGGCCCACCATCGTGCCCACCGCGCCGTCCAACACCATCTGGCAAGTGGCATTGCCGTGGATGCCCATCTTGTGCTCTAAGCCGCCGCAATAAATGCCATTGCGCTCGCCCAAGCTGCCATTGGCATTGATGTGGAACTTGGGCACCACAAACAAGCTGATGCCTTTGCTGCCTGCAGGTGCATCGGGCAAGCGCGCCAACACCAAGTGCACGATGTTGCTGACCATGTCATGCTCACCCGCACTGATGAAAATTTTGTTGCCGGTGATGCGATAGGTGCCATCGGCTTGCGGCTCGGCTTTGGTGCGCAAAAGACCTAGGTCGGTGCCGCAGTGTGGCTCTGTCAAACACATGGTCCCGGTCCATTCACCGCTGGTGAGCTTAGGCAGGTACAAGGTTTTTTGCGCGTCCGTGCCGTGTGCGTGCAGTGCCTCGTAGGCGCCGTGCGTGAGGCCGGGGTACATGGTCCACGCTTGGTTGGCGCTATTGAGCATCTCGTAAAAACACTGGTTCACCACCACAGGTAAGCCTTGGCCACCGTACTCGGGGTCTGCACTCAAAGCGGGCCAGCCGCCTTGCACGTATTGGCCGTACGCGGCCTTGAAGCCATCGGGGGTTTTGACTTCATGCGTGTCACGGTTGAGCGTGCAACCTTGTTGATCACCAATTTGGTTGAGCGGGAAGATCACCTCTGACGCAAACTTGCCGCCCTCTTCCAACACGGCTGCGATGGTGTCGGCATCCATGTCGGCGTGCTTGGGCATTTGCTTCAAGTCATCGGTGACGTGCAGCACTTCGTGCAGCACAAATTGCATATCGCGCAGAGGTGGGGTGTAGCTGGGCATGGTGTGTCTCCTTACTTTTTGGATGAAGTGGTGCGCTTGGCGCTTGTTTGACTGACTGGTGTTACATCGCTCGCGCCGTAACGCTGCAAGATGTTTTCAAAGCCTTTGAGGGTGCGTGCCAACGATTTGGACGAGCGCAAGAATCGGGCTTCGTATTGCAGGGCCAAGATGAGGCCGTGTAACTCAAACACCATTTGCTCAGCGTCGATGTCTGCCGCCAAATGGCCTTCGTCGCGTGCTTGCGCCACCGTGCGGTACACCGCGGCCAACCAAGTTTTGACTGAGCTAGCCAAGGCATCGCGCACAGGACCTGGGCGGTCATCAAACTCTGCAGCACCGCTGATGTAAAGGCAACCTGAATCAATCTCAGCCGAGGTGCGTTTGGTCCAGTTGGCAAACAGTTGACGCAAGCGAGGCAACCCACGCTCGGCGTGCAAAATAGGAATGAACACTTCGTTTTCAAACCGCACGTGGTACTCGCGCACCACCGAAATTTGCAACTCTTCGCGCGAGCCAAAGTGGGCAAACACACCCGACTTACTCATGCGGGCCACTTCGGCCAAGGCACCAATACTCAAGCCCTCTAAGCCAATTTGCGTAGCCAAGCCCAAAGCAGCATCCACAATGGCGGCTTTGGTTTGCTGGCCTTTTTGAAGGGCGCGGCTTTCGGTGGCAGCAGTTTTACGAGAAGCGGTCATACGAAACTTAGAAAAAGAACGGTCGTGCTATTTTGCACGATTTTTGAATCTTTAAACTAAGCCCCTATGCAAGCCACCAGAATTCTCGCCATCCGTCACGGAGAAACCCTGTGGAATGTGGACACCCGCATTCAAGGCCACCTCAACATCGACCTGAACGAAACGGGCCGTTGGCAAGCCGAACGCGTGGGCCACGCCTTGGCCGAAGAACCTATTCACGCCATCTACAGCAGTGACTTGCGCCGTGCTTTTGAGACTGCGCAAGCCATCGCGTTAGCCCCTGCACGCTTGGCCGCCAGCACGCCAACGCCCGCAGAAGTCACCCCACATTTGCAACTGCGCGAGCGCCACTTCGGCCATCTGCAAGGCAAGACATGGGCCGAAATCGAAACCGAATACCCCGAGGAATGCAAACTGTGGCGCGGGCGTGACCCCCATTGGGCCCCCAAAGGCGGTGAATCACTCACAGCCTTGCGCGAACGCATTCGCAGCTGCGTGGATGAATTGGCCAGCCTACATTTAGGCGGACAAATCGTGCTGGTGGCCCACGGCGGCGTGATGGATGCGTTGTACCGTTTGGCCACCAACCAGTCCGTCGAAGCCCCGCGCACTTGGCACTTGGGCAATGCGGCGATCAATCGCTTGTTGTGGACACCTCAGGGCTTGAGCTTGGTGGGTTGGGGCGATGTGACCCACTTTGACGAGGCACACGACTCGCCACGCGACGAGAGCACCACTTAAAGCACGGACTTAATCGGCGGACACTTCGCCAATCGCCTTGGGTGGCGTGACGCCCAAGTGACGATACGCCGCCAAGGTAGCCATGCGGCCACGCGGCGTGCGTTGCAAGAAACCTTGCTGAATCAAATACGGCTCAATCACGTCTTCAATCGTGTCGCGTTCTTCGCCGATGCTGGCGGCGATGTTGTCGAGGCCCACAGGACCACCATCAAAACGGTGAATCACGGCCTCCAACAATTTACGGTCCATCAAGTCAAAGCCTTGCGGGTCCACGTCCAACATGGCGAGTGCGCGTTTGGCGATCTCTTCGGTAATACGGCCAGTGCCCTTCACATCGGCATAGTCGCGCACACGGCGCAACAAGCGATTGGCAATGCGTGGTGTGCCGCGTGAGCGACGCGCGATCTCAAAACCACCTTCCACATCCATCGGTGTATCCAGCAAGCCCGCGCTGCGCACCACGATGCGTTGCAGCTCTTCGGCGGTGTAAAACTCCAAGCGCGACACAATGCCAAAGCGGTCACGCAGTGGGTTGGTCAACATGCCTGCACGGGTGGTGGCCCCCACCAAGGTGAAGGGCTGCAAATCGAGCTTGATGCTGCGTGCGGCGGGGCCTTCGCCAATCATGATGTCGATTTGGTAGTCCTCGAGCGCGGGGTACAAAATTTCTTCGACCACGGGCGACAAGCGGTGGATCTCGTCGATGAACAACACATCGTTTTTCTCTAAGCCGGTCAGCAACGCGGCCAAGTCTTTGGGCTTCTCCAACACGGGGCCACTGGTAGAGCGCAGATTCACACCCAACTCTTGCGCAATGATGTGGCTCAGCGTCGTCTTACCCAAACCGGGTGGGCCAAACAGCAGCACATGGTCGAGTGCTTCGTTGCGCTTCTTAGCCGCACCGATGAAGATTTCAAGCTGCTCGCGCACCTTCATCTGGCCCACGTACTCTTGCAGCAGCTTGGGGCGCAGGGCGCGTTCAATCGCCTCTTCATTGGGCGACACAGGCGCCGCAGACACCACGCGCGAAGACACGGGCGATGGGGCGAAATCGTCAGTTTGGATGCTCATGGTTATTTGGCCAAAGATTTCAGCGCCAGCTTGATACCGTCGCTCACGCCCACATCGGCAGGCAAAGCTTTGAGTGCGGCAGCGGCTTCTTTGTCGTTGTAACCCAGCGCCAGCAAGGCTTGCAAGATGTCGCTTTGGTGGTCGGGCGTGGAAAACAGATGGGGACCCAGGTCTGCCCCCAGCTTGCCTTTAAGTTCGAGCAACAAACGCTCAGCCGTTTTCTTGCCAATACCCGGCACCTTGGTGAGGCGTGCCGCATCTTGGTCAGACACAGCACGCGCCAACTCGTCGGCGCTCAAGCCGCTCAAAATGCCAAGGGCCATGCGCGGGCCCACGCCTGAGATCTTGATGAGCAAGCGAAACGTGGCACGTTCAGACGCCGAGCCAAAGCCAAACAAGATTTGTGCGTCTTCACGCACCACAAAGTGTGTCAGCAAGGACACTTTTTCGCCATTGGCAGGCAGGTTGTAAAACGTGCTCATGGGCACATCGACTTCATAGCCCACGCCATTGCAATCCACCAAAACTTGGGGTGGATTTTTCTCGCTGAGGATGCCTGTTAACTTGCCTATCATTGGGGTACCTTTTGAGAGATTATCGACTTGATTCTTCGCCACACCTTCACCCCGCATAACAACACCCGTCTGTCGCATTTGTGCGGCCCCACCGACGAACACTTGCGCACCATCGAAGTCGCGTTAGATGTGAAGATCGCCCACCGCCACGAGCAATTCAAAGTGGACGGCCACAAAGCGAAAGCCACCCGCGCCATGGAGGTGCTGCAAGCCTTGTACGAGCGCGCGGCCAAAGCAATTCCCCCAGAACAAGTGCAACTCATGCTCGCGGGTGACAGCGCGATGGATGAGGACGACATCCCCACACTGCAAACTCGCCGCACGGACCTGCGCCCACGCACACCGACCCAAGCGGCCTACCTCGACAACATCGCCGCGCACGACATCAGCTTTGGCATTGGCCCTGCGGGCACGGGTAAAACCTATTTGGCCGTGGCCTGCGCGGTCGATGCGCTGGAGCGCAGCGCGGTGCAACGCATTGTGTTGACGCGTCCTGCTGTCGAGGCGGGCGAAAAACTGGGCTTCTTGCCCGGTGACTTGGGTCAAAAAGTAGACCCGTATTTGCGCCCCTTGTACGACGCGTTGTATGACCTGATGGGCTATGACCGCGTGCAAAAAGCGTTCGAGCGCAATGCGATTGAAATTGCCCCCCTCGCTTTCATGCGCGGTCGCACGCTCAACAATGCCTTCGTCATCTTGGACGAAGCGCAAAACACCACGCCCGAGCAAATGAAGATGTTCCTCACCCGCATTGGCTTTGGTGCCAAGGCGGTGGTGACGGGCGATGTGAGTCAGATTGACTTACCCAAAGGCCAGCTCAGTGGTTTGATTGATGCGGAGCGTGTGTTGAAACGCGTCAAAGGCATTTCGGTCACCCGCTTCACCAGCGCTGACGTGGTGCGCCACCCACTGGTGGCTCGCATAGTAGATGCGTATGACGCACAACGCTCGGCCACCTCGGGTGCCCCTTCACGCAAACAATCTTAAAAATATGGCCCTGCCCACCCTAGACCTCACCCTGCAATTCGGCGACGTGCCCTACGCTTCGCGTCATCGGGCGGCATTGCCCCGCGCTTTTGTGAACCGTTGCATTCGCAGCGCATTGGCGCATGACGCCGAAATGACGGTGCGCATCGTTGACGCCGAAGAAGGCCAAGCACTCAACAGCAGCTACCGCAAAAAAAACTACGCCACCAATGTGTTGACGTTTGATTACGCACAAGCGCCGATGGTGATGGCAGACCTCGTGCTCTGTGCACCCGTGGTGGCCGCCGAGGCCAAAGAGCAAGGCAAGTCACTGCAAGAACACTACGCGCATTTGCTGATTCACGGTGCGTTGCATGCGCAAGGCTACGACCACGAAACCTCTGAAAAAGATGCCATCGAGATGGAAACACTAGAGATGTTCATCATGGCCGAGCTGGGGCTGCCCTGCCCTTATTGACATCGGGTGCACGTTGCTGGAGCAACGCGTCACCTGTTATCAACGACCAGAGGCGTCTTCTAGCAAACGCACTTTCACCGTCTTACCTTTGACGCGCCCCGCGCTCAAACGCTTGACGGCTTCACGCGCAATGTCACGCGCCACCGCCACGTAGGTGGAAAATTCGTTCACATTGATTTTGCCCACTTGCTCTTTAGTGAAACCGGCATCGCCAGTGAGTGCACCCAGCACATCACCTGCGCGAATTTTTTCTTTGCGACCACCCACAATTTGCAAGGTCGCCATCGGCGGCTGCAAGATGCCGCCTGCGGCAGGCGTGAGGCTGCTGAGCGGCGCCCAGGTGGACTCACGATTTTGCAACTGTTCAATCTTGCCCACGCTGCCCATTTCGTCCATGCTGGCGAGTGACAAGGCCAGGCCCTCGGCATCACCGCGACCGGTGCGACCAATGCGGTGAATGTGAACCTCGGGGTCTGGCGTCACATCCACGTTGATGACAGCTTCTAAGTTGGCCACATCCAAACCACGCGCCGCCACATCGGTGGCCACCAATACCGAGCAACTGCGATTGGCAAACTGCACCAGCACTTGGTCACGCTCGCGTTGTTCGAGTTCACCAAACAAGGCCAAGGCACTGAAGCCTTGGGCTTGCAGCACGGTCACCAAATCACGGCATTGCTGTTTGGTGTTGCAAAACGCCAAAGTCGATTCAGGGCGAAAGTGGTTGAGCAATTGCGACACAGCATGCAGGCGCTCGTTGTTACTCACCTCATAAAAAATCTGTTTGATTTTTTGCGCATCGTGCTGCGCTTGCACCTTCACGGTTTGCGGCTCGCGCATGAATTGCGATGCGAGCTTGGCAATACCCTCCGGGTAAGTGGCCGAGAACAACAAGGTTTGACGGTCTTTGGGACATTGACGCGCCACTTTGGCGATGTCGTCAAAAAACCCCATGTCCAACATGCGGTCGGCTTCGTCCAGCACCAACATCTTCAAGCCTTGCAGGCTGAGTGAGCCACGTTCTAAATGGTCCATGATGCGGCCGGGCGTGCCGACCACCACATGCGCGCCGTGCTCTAGGCTCACAGTCTGTCCACGCAAAGCCACACCGCCACACAGCGTGACCACTTTGATGTTGCCCACGGCGCGAGCCAAGCGACGAATCTCTTGCGTGACTTGGTCGGCCAACTCGCGTGTAGGACACAAGATCATGGCCTGAGCGTCAAACTGGGCGGGATCGAGCTTCTCGACCAAGGGGATGCCAAAGGCTGCCGTCTTGCCGCTGCCAGTGCTGGCTTGCGCAATCAAATCGCGTCCAGCCAAAGTGAGAGGCAAGCTGGCGGCTTGAATGGGGGTCATCTGGGTGTAACCCAGCTGCGTCAGGTTATCTAGCGAAGAGGCGGCGAGGCTCAGAGAAGCAAAGGTCGTGGCGGTATGTTTTGGTTCGGTCATGCACCGATTATCGTGATTGGGATGGTCACAGGCCCATCGTTCACCAAATGCACTTTCATGTCTGCGCCAAAGATGCCGGTTTGCACCTGTGGGTGCTGCGCTTTGGCTTGCGCCACAAAGGCGTCGTACAAGCGGCGGCCTTCTTCGGCGGGGGCTGCGCTGGTAAAGCTGGGGCGCGTGCCGCTGCTGGTGTCTGCGGCTAAGGTGAACTGGCTCACCACCAACAAACCACCGTTCACATCGGTCACGCTGCGGTTCATCTTGCCTGCCTCGTCGTAGAACACGCGCAGCTTCAAAATTTTGTCGAGCATTTTTTGACCTACGGCGTCGGTGTCGCCCTTCTCGGCGCACAGCAACACCAACAGGCCTTGGTCAATTGCACCCACGGTTTGCCCGTCCACCACCACACGGGCTTCACTCACGCGTTGTAAAACTGCTTTCATTCATTTCTTTTTCTAAGTGCCTCGGCTCACCACCTCGGCATGCCGCGTGGCTTAGTTCACATCGAGCGGGTCGTCCAGATGTGCTTCCACATCGTTGGGCAGCAATTGAATGGTGGCACGCAAACCGGGCACCGCTTTCATCAACGATTGCTCCACGTTGGCACGAAACATCGCCGCACGGCCCAGCGTCCATTCGGCTGGCATGTGCATGTGCAAGTCCACAAACCGACGCTGTCCCGCTTTGCGCGTGATGATGTGGTCGAAACGCACGAGGTGCGTGTGATCGGCGCCCACTTCTTCGTGGGCCATCGACAAGTCATGTAGCACCGTGTTGATTTGCGCCAGCACCTCGGGCTCGACGGCTTCATCCATCAGGCCTTGCGAAGCGCCCCAAATCAAATGCCAGCCTTCTTTGAGAATGTTCAGTGCCACGCCAATCGCGACCACCGCATCGAGCCACAACCAACCACTGTAGCTGACCAAGGCAATACCCAACACCACGCCCACCGAAGTCCACACATCCGTCACCAGATGGCGAGCATCGGCTTCTAGGGCAATCGATCGATGCGTTTTGGCCGCACGAAACATCACCCAAGCCAGCAAACCATTCAGCGCAGAACTGGCCACCGACAAAGCCAAACCAATGCCCACTTGCTCCAAGGGCTGCGGGTCAAAGATGCGATGACTGGCCGCCCAAATGATGCCCAGCGCCGCGACCACGATGAGAATGCCTTCAAAGCCCGACGAAAAATACTCAGCCTTGTGGTGACCATAAGGATGGTCTTCGTCCGCGGGCATGGCCGCAACGGTGACCATCATCAAGCCAAAGATGGCGCTGGCTAAGTTGACCAGCGACTCCATGGCATCGGACAACAAGCCGACCGAATCGGTCAGGTGCCATGCCAAGGTTTTGAGGGCGATGGTGATGCATGCCACCACGACCGAGGCCCAAAGCAAACCTTTGGGCGAGAGCCATTTTTCAAGCGTGCGGGTATTCATGCGCAAAGTCTAGTCACGCTCAATTAAGCCAATGTGACACGGGCAAATTTGCGCTTGCCCACTTGCACCACAAACGTCCCCGCATCGAGCTTCAAGCCTTTGTCACTCACGACGCTGGAATCCACACGCACACCACCACCGTCAATCAAACGGTTGGCTTCGCTGCTAGAGGGCGCCAAGCCTGCGGCTTTGAGCAAGGCGCCAATGCCCATGGGTGCGCCGCTGAGCGAGACCTCTGGAATTTCATCCGGCACACCGCCTTTGCTGCGGTTGATAAAGTCTTGCTCTGCCGCCTCAGCGGCTGCCGCACCGTGAAAACGTGCGGTGATTTCTTTGGCCAAAGCGACCTTGGCCTCTTTGGGGTTGCGACCACCTTCGATGTCTTTTTTCAACGATTCGATATCAGCCATCGATTTGAACGACAACAAGGTGTACCAGCGCCACATCAGCACGTCCGAGATAGACAACACCTTGGCAAACATGGTGTTGGGCGCTTCGCTGATGCCGATGTAGTTGTTCTTGGACTTGGACATTTTTTCAACGCCGTCCAGGCCTTCGAGCAAAGGCATGGTCAAGATGCATTGCGCGTCTTGGCCGTATTCGGCTTGCAAATGGCGGCCCATGAGCAAGTTGAATTTTTGGTCGGTGCCGCCCAACTCCAAATCAGCCTTCAAGGCCACCGAGTCGTAACCTTGCATGAGCGGGTACAAGAACTCGTGCACGCTGATGGGCGTGTTGGCGTGGAAGCGGTCATGAAAGTCGTTGCGCTCCATCATGCGTGCCACGGTGTACTTCGATGCCAACTGAATCATGCCCATCGAACCCAGCGGAATGCACCACTCGCTGTTGTAACGAATTTCGGTTTTGGCAGGATCGAGCACCAACGAGGCTTGCTTGTAATACGTCTCGGCGTTCACCTTGATTTGCTCAGGTGTAAGCGGTGGGCGTGTGCTGTTGCGGCCTGATGGGTCACCAATCAAACTGGTGAAGTCGCCAATCAAAAAGATGACTTGGTGTCCCAAGTCTTGCAACTGACGCATCTTGTTGAGCACCACGGTGTGGCCGATGTGGATGTCGGGTGCTGTGGGGTCTAGCCCCAACTTGATGCGCAAGGGTTGGCCCGTGGCTTCGGAACGGGCCAGCTTTTTGACCCAAGCGTCTTCAGGAATCAGTTCTTCGCAGCCGCGCTTGGTCACAGCCAAGGCTTCGAGGACGCGGTCGGTAACGGGATAGTTTTGTAAAGATGCTTGATTCATAAGGATTTTTTACCGTCCAAGGTATACTCGACGGTTTGGTGTTTGCGTCTGATTTTAGAGGCCCAAACTTGAAGGCTCAGGGCTTGGCTCCGGCCTTTTACCAACTGCCGGAGAAAACCCTTGCAGCACATGTTTTCTTTGTGGGCCACGCGCCTGCAAAACAGCCTTCACACACGCCACCGCCGCGTCTTGGCGGGCGTGGCCATCACCCTCTCTGTCCTTGGCGGCGGCGCATTTGCGGTCGCCAACTTGGATGATGGTGCCTCCAAACTGCCCTTGAGCCAAGTGGTGGAAAGCGTCAACACCGTGTCGTTGCCCAGTTTGTGGGCAGACAAATCACTGCAACTGTTTCGCTCTGACGTCACCCGCTCCAGCGACTCAGCCGACAGCCTACTTTCGCGCCTTGGCCTCAGCGACTCGGAGGCTGCGGCTTACCTGCGCAACGCACGCAGCGCACGCCAACAGTTCATCGGCCGCGCAGGTCGCCTTGTCAGCGTGGAGGGCGACACCGAACACAGACTCACACGCCTGACGGCACGCTGGGCCAACGATGATGGCGAAAACTTCACCCGCTGGGTCATGGAGCGCACCTCCGACGGCTTCACGGAACGCGAAGAAACCGCCCGCTTGAACGTGAGCACCCGCATGGGCAACGGCACGATTCAAACCTCCTTGTTTGCCGCCACGGATGATGCGGGCATCCCCGACAGCGTGGCCAGCCAGTTGGCCGATATCTTTGCGGGCGACATCGACTTTCACCGCGCCCTGCGCAAGGGAGATCGATTTGCCGTGGTCTATGAATCACTCGAAGCTGATGGCGAAGTGCTACGCACGGGCCGCGTCATTTCGGCTGAGTTTGTGAACAACGGCAAAACACACCAAGCGTTTTGGTTCAAAGAAGCCAATGCCAAAGAAGGCGGCTACTACAACGCCGATGGCGTGAGCTTGCGCCGCGCCTACTTGGCTTCGCCCCTCGCGTTCTCGCGCATGACCAGCGGCTTCAAAATGCGCTTTCACCCTATTCTGCAAACTTGGCGCGCGCATTTGGGAGTGGACTATGCAGCCCCCACAGGCACCCCCGTGCGCAGCGTGGGTCAAGGCATTGTGGACGTCGCAGGCTCGCAAGGCGGTTTTGGCAATGTGGTGATGGTCAAGCACGCCAGTGGCCAAACCACCGTCTACGCGCACTTGAGTCGCATCAACGTCAAGCGCGGTCAATCGGTCATGCAAGGTCAAACACTGGGCTTGGTCGGCGCCACAGGCTGGGCCACGGGCCCACACTTGCACTTTGAATTTCGCGTGAATGGTCAACACAAAGACCCACTCACCATGGCACGCCAAAGCGTGGCGGTGGAAGTGTCTGCCGCCGCACGTGAGCAATTCAAACGTCATGCGGCCATCGCCAAGGTGGACTTGGCAGCTGCAGCCACAAGCCAAGTGAGCAACGCCGACTAAATGACGGCCACAGTCGCACCGTTTTTCATTGGCTTGATGTCGGGCACGTCGCTCGACGGCGTGGACGGTGTGCTGGTCGATTTCAGCGGCACACAACCGTGCGTTTTAGCGCACCACGCCATGCCCTTTGCACCAGCATTGAAGCAAGAACTGCTGGCACTCAACACCCCATCGGACAACGAATTGCACCGTGCTGCGCTGGCGGCCAACGGACTTGTACGCGTGTATGCGCAAACGGTGCAAGCCTTATTGGCTGACACGCAAACAGCCGTCAGCGATGTATGCGCCATCGGCGCCCACGGCCAAACAGTGCGCCACCAACCGGGCGCATTTGATGGCACGGGCTACACGCTGCAACTCAACAACCCTGCGCTCTTGGCAGAACTCACAAGCATTGATGTGGTGGCTGACTTCCGCAGCCGCGATGTGGCCGCCAGCGGCCAAGGCGCCCCACTCGTGCCCGTGTTTCATCAAGGTATTTTTGGTCAAGCGCACGACACCATTGGCGTGTTGAACATTGGCGGCATTGCCAACCTGAGCGTGTTGCACGCGAATGGCGATGTACTGGGGTTTGACTGTGGTCCCGGCAACGCATTGCTAGATCACTGGTGCCAAGCGCACACAGGCTATGCCTTTGACAACAACGGCACATGGGGCACCAGCGGCACCGTGATAGAGCCCTTGCTGCACGCCATGTTGACTGAGCCTTTCCTACACCTCGCCCCACCTAAAAGCACAGGGCGTGATTTGTTTCACCCCACCTGGCTGGCACACCAGCTCAGCAGCTATGCCAATGCTAACCCCGCTGATGTGCAAGCCACGCTCACCGAGTTCACCGCACGCGCGTGCGTGGACGATGTGCTACGCCATGCGGCAGAAGCCTCTGAGCTCATTGTGTGCGGTGGGGGTGCGTTGAATGGTTTACTCATGCAACGCTTGCAGGCAGGCTTACCCAAAGTCCGCGTGTTGTCGTCCGCTGAGCGCGGCATGCCGCCTTTGCAAGTAGAAGCCGCAGCCTTTGCATGGCTGGCTCGTCAAACCGTGCTGGGTTTGCCTGGCAATCTGCCAAAAGTAACGGGCGCACAAGGCGCCCGCATACTGGGTGGAATTTTTAAAGCCTGATCAGGCTGAGAACGACGAGCCGCAGCCGCAAGTCGATGTGGCATTCGGGTTCTTGATGACAAACTGAGCGCCTTGCAAGTCTTCTTTGTAGTCAATCTCAGCGCCCACCAAGTATTGGTAGCTCATCGCGTCGACCAATAAAGACACACCATTTTTGTTGATGGTCGTGTCGTCTTCGTTCACGATCTCATCGAACGTAAAACCGTATTGAAAACCTGAGCAACCGCCACCTTGCACAAATACGCGCAGCTTCAATTCAGGGTTACCTTCTTCCGCAATCAAGTCCGCCACCTTGGCTGCCGCGCTGTCGGTGAAGACGAATGGGGATGGCATTTCTGTTTGGACGTTTTCGGCAACTGCGCTCATGTGAGGACTCCTGAATCAATGCGTAAAAGTATATCGCTTTACTCGGGTATAGCGCTGCACAAGTCCCGAGAAACGCTATTGCTGATGGGGGCATTACGCAGGCAACAAAAAAAGCCGCAAGGGTGAACCCATGCGGCTTTTGGCAAAACAAGAAGCGGATTAACGCTTGCTGAACTGCTTGCGGCGGCGAGCAGAGTGCAAGCCAACCTTTTTACGTTCAACTTCGCGAGCATCGCGAGTCACGTAACCAGCTTGTGACAGGACGGGCTTCAAAGCTGCGTCGTAGTCGATCAAAGCGCGGGTGATACCGTGACGCACTGCACCAGCTTGGCCAGACTCACCACCGCCGTGCACGTTGACTTGAATGTCAAACGCTTCGCCGTTGTTGGTCAGCATCAAGGGTTGCTTCGAGATCATGATCGAGGTTTGACGGCCGAAATATGCAGCGATGTCTTTACCGTTGATCGTGATTTTGCCGGAGCCTTTTTTCAGAAACACGCGAGCGACGCTTGATTTGCGACGGCCGGTGCCATTGTTCCATTCACCAATCATTTCGGCTCCTTAGATGTCCAGCACTTTAGGCTGTTGTGCGGTGTGTGGGTGCTCTGCACCGCCATACACCTTGAGCTTTTTGATCATGGCGTAACCGAGTGGGCCTTTGGGCAACATGCCCTTGACAGCCT
>Ga0228703_1000094_pt1 | contig 83258 bp, 68 predicted proteins | sample McNCre217_Aug_MG_3_FD_178020 | JGI IMG/M metagenome (GOLD analysis project Ga0228703, IMG submission 178020) | Freshwater microbial communities from McNutts Creek, Athens, Georgia, United States - 29-17_Aug_MG | ecosystem: Environmental > Aquatic > Freshwater > Creek | place: USA: Georgia...
GTTGCCGCCGCCAGTTGCCGCAACATCAGCACTTCTGCTGGAGCTGGTTCCAAACACTTCTGTTTGTGATTTCTAGAGCTCACCTGTAAATATTGCCGACCTTTGACTGGGTGGCCTTCGGGCCAAGCGGGTTGGTGTCATGCGCTGACATAAAGCGCTCCATCATGAAATTTGAAGATTTAAATTTGGCTCCGGCCATCCAAAAAGCTGTGGCCGAACAGGGCTACGAAACGCCCACCCCCATTCAAGCCCAAGCCATTCCAGCAGTTCTCGCTGGACACGACTTGTTGGCAGGTGCCCAAACCGGCACCGGTAAAACAGCGGCCTTCACCCTGCCCATGTTGCACAAGCTCACCATGAGCCGCAGCAAAGAAAACAAGTTTGGCGTGTACGGCGTGCGCGCCTTGGTGCTGACCCCCACGCGTGAACTCGCAGCCCAAGTGGAAGAGTCAGTCCGTGGCTACGGCAAATACTTGCAACTGACCTCCACCGTCATCTTTGGCGGTGTGGGCATGAATCCCCAAGTCGCACGCATCAAAAAAGGCGTGGACATTTTGGTAGCCACACCTGGACGCTTGCTCGACTTGCAACAGCAAGGCTTGCTCGATTTGTCAACGGTCGAAATCTTGGTCTTGGACGAAGCAGACCGCATGTTGGACATGGGCTTCATCCATGACGTCAAGAAAATCTTGGCCTTGGTGCCCAAAGACAAACAAAGCTTGTTGTTCTCCGCCACCTTCAGCGACGAAATTCGCGAACTGGCCAACAACCTGCTGAAAGACCCACAAAGCATCCAAGTCACGCCCAGTAACACCACGGTGCAACGCATCACGCAAGTGGTTCACCCTGTGGGCCGCGGCAAGAAAAAAGCTTTGCTCGCGCACATCATCAACGAACACAACTGGAGCCAAGTGCTGGTGTTCACCCGCACCAAGTTTGGCGCCAACAACGTGGCCGAGTTTTTGACCAAGAACGGCATCAGCGCCATGGCGCTGCACGGCAACAAGAGCCAAACCGCACGTACACAAGCGTTGTCAGGCTTTAAGACCGGCGAAATCCGCGCCTTGGTGGCCACTGACATTGCGGCACGCGGCATTGACATTGACGAGTTGCCACACGTGGTCAACTACGAAATCCCTAACATTAGCGAAGACTATGTGCACCGCATTGGTCGCACAGGCCGCGCTGGCTCTAGCGGCGAAGCCGTGAGCTTGGTGTCTTTGGATGAACAAGGTTTCATGCGCGACATTGAAATCTTCACCAAACAACAAGTACCCGTGGTCGAAGTCGAGGGCTTTGGCCCAGAGGCCGACGAAAAAGCAGAGCCCATCGCCATGGGCCGCCAAACCCTGTGGGGCGGCTTAGGCAAGCCCCCAGGCCGTGACGTGATGGCCGCTGCTGCCAAAGCTGCACGCGGTGAAATGATGCAACGCATTCGCGACACCAAAGCCGCTGGCGGTGGTCGCAATGGTGGTGGCCGAGGCGGCCAAGGTGGTGAAGGCGGCCGCGCCCCTCGCCCCAACAGCCACGTGAGCCGTGACCGTGTGGGTGACCGCCCTCAGCGCGAGGGTGAACGCACCGAGCAATTCAGTGACCGCCCACCTCGTGGCAACGATCGTCCCGCGCGTGACGGCAACCGTCCACAGGGCCAAGGTCAGCGTCCACCGCGTCAATTCGACAACCGCGGCCCCCGCAACGATGCACCACGTCCTCCTCGTGACTTTGATGCACCTCGCGCACCACGTCGTGACGACGACGACTTTCAGCCCCGTGCCAACGCACACTTGGGCACCCAAAGCGGCGTGAACGCTTTTGGCCATAAAACACAAGGTGGTGGTCAACGCCAACCCGACCCCACACGCACCAGCGTGGACCTCATGACCGAACGCAAACGCGGCGGTGGTGGTGGCTTTGGCCGCCGTTCAGGTGGTGGCGGTGGTGGCGGCGGCAATCGTTCTGGTGGCGGCGGTGGCGGCCGCTCAGGCGGTGGCCGCAGCGGTGGCGGTTTTGGTGGCGGCGGCGGTTACAGCCGCTAAGCCTCAAAGATCGAGCATTAGCACCGCAGTTTTGCTGCGCGAACAGCAAGGCGTGAACTGATCGTTCGCGTCTTGCTCCTCCCCGCTCAAATACATGTCGCGGTGATCCGGCACACCGCCCACCACACGGGTCAAGCACGTGCCACAAATCCCTTGACCGCAAGACATAGGCACATCAATGCCTGCCGCCTCCAGCACTTGAAGTGCGGTTTGATCTGCTGCAACTTGTAACTGTTGGCCTGACTTGGTCAAGACGAGGGTGAACACGCCATCGCTGCCGACAGGGGTATTCACGCCTTCATTTATGCCATTGCTCATAAGCTTGCTCCACTGTTTTCTTTGGCCAACAAACGGTCAATCACGCGGCGCGATTGGACGCCACCTGCATCGATGTTGAGCATCAACAAATTGCGCTCGGGATATTTGCTCAAGTTGCGTTGCTGCGACTCCAACATCTCTAAATCTTCCGCAAAAATCTTGCCTTGACCCTCGCGAATCATGGCTGTCAATTCAGCGTTTTCCGGTTGGAATTGACGCGCCATGCCCCAAAAATAAAGAATCGAAGTTTCCGTTTCTGGTGTGATGAAGTCCACCACCACACTCGACGCTTTGCAGTCTTGCGGTGCGTGATAACCCCCCTTGCCTGCATGCGCCACGCCGACCTCAATCATCACATGGCTGGGTGGCGTGAAGTGGCAAATTTGCCAGCGGTCCACCGGCACGTCATCGGCCAAGTTGTTGCTGCGCAGCGCCATCTGCCAAAACGGTGGCGCTTCAATGTTTTCCATGAAACGGCTGGTGATGACGTGGTCGCCCTCGACCTTGGTGGTGCAAGGCACTTCGTCAATTTCTTTCTGACCGATGCTGGTTGAATGCACATAAGTTTCGTGCGTCAAGTCCATCAGGTTATCGACCATCAGCTGGTAGTTGCATTGGATGTGGTAGAGCCCACCGCCATACGCCCACGCGGGGTTGTCAAAGAATTCAAACACGGGCATCAAAGCTTCGTCGGCCTCAGCCGCATCACCGGGCCACACCCAAATGAAACCATAGCGCTCGACCGTGGCAAAACTGCGAATGGCTGGAAAGCCTCGCACGCGTTGACCTGGCATGGCCACGGTCTTGCCGTCACAGCCCATCTCTAAGCCGTGGTAGCCACACACCAACTTGCCATTGCACACCTTACCCAGCGACAACGGTGCGCCACGGTGCGGGCAAAAATCCTCCAATGCAGACACTTTGCTGCCATCGCCGCGGTAGAACACCATTGACTCACCACAGACGGTGCGCCCCAAAGGCTTGTCTTGCACGTCAGCTGAAGTTGCTGCCACGTACCAAGTATTTTTTATGAACATACGCACTCGCTTTCTCAATTTTCAATTGACACGGGCAACGCCCAGCAGACGATCCAACAAGTCGGGTTGATCCAACAGCGCTTGTGCGTTGCCGCTGTGCACCACCGTGCCGTGGTCAAGCACCACCGCTTGGTGGCTGATTTTCAAAATGGCTTGGGGATGCTGCTCGACGATGATGGCGCTCAAACCTTCTTCGCGGGTGATGCGCGCAATGGCGCGCAACAACTCTTCCACGATGATGGGCGCCAAGCCCTCCAGCGGTTCATCCAACAACAGCAATCGCGGATTCAACACCAAGGCACGTCCCACAGCCAACATTTGTTGTTCACCACCTGAGAGTTGCGTGCCCAAGTTGTCTTGGCGCTCGGCCAAACGAGGAAACAACTCATACACACGCTCAGGCGTCCAAGCGCGATGCTTGGTGCCACTCGCACCGCGTGCAACCGCCGTGAGGTTTTCATGCACGGTGAGCGACTTGAAAATATTGCGTTCTTGCGGCACCCAGCCAATGCCCATCGCGGCACGTTCGTGCGGCGCCATGCGGTGCAGTGGCACACCCCCTAATTGAATGGTGCCGCCATGTTGCGTGGTCACACCCACCAAGGTGTCCATCAAGGTGGTTTTGCCTGTGCCGTTTCGACCCAACAACGCCAAGGTTTCACCCTCATTCACGCACAAAGAAATGTTGTGCAACACCACAGCTTCGCCGTAGCCTGCGCTCAAACCTTCGATGCGCAAAAGTTCTGCGGCCTTAGTCATGACTGGTTCCCAAATACACAGCTTTGACTTGGGGATCATGCGCAATCTCTTGCGGTGCCCCCTCGGTCAGCACTGCGCCGTTGACCAGCACCGTGATGCGGTCGGCAAAGTTAAATACCAAATCCATGTCGTGCTCAATCAGCACGATGGACACATCGCTGGGCAACGCCGCCACGGTTTGCAGCAACTCATCACGCTCGCCAGCGGGCACACCTGCTACGGGTTCGTCCAACAACAACACGCGCGGCTCACACGCCAAAGCAATCGCCATTTCGAGCAAGCGGCGTTTGCCGTAGGCCAGATGCTCGGTGCGTTGCTGCATCACGTCGGTGAGGTGAAACTGAGCCAGCAGTTGTTCGGCCCGCTCGGTGATCACCGCACTGTGGCCCAGCGGTTGCCACCAACGTGCACCTTCGCCGCGATGCTGCGTGACCACCATCGTCAAGGTTTCTAAAGGTGTGAGCGAGTTGAACAGTTGGTTGATTTGAAAGGTGCGCACCATGCCACGTGCCACGCGTTGATGCGGCGCTAAGTGCGAAATATCTTCGCCCTGCAACACGATGCGGCCTTCGGTCGCGGGCAGCACGCCGGTCATCAAGTTGATGAGCGTGGTTTTACCTGCGCCATTGGGGCCAATCAATGCATGACGCGCGCCGTGCGCAATGTTGAGGTTGACATGGTCCGTGGCCGTGATGCCACCAAAACGTTTGACCAATCCCTGCGTTTGCAAGGCATAACCACTGTTGATGGAAGACACGGCACTCATGACGCCCCCTCTTTGCGAGCAGTCGCAGAAAACCATGTCCAAGGACGAATCAAACGCTCACGCCCAACCAGCACCAACACCACCAAAAACAAGCCCATCCAAAACGTCCAGTACTGCGGGGTGATGTTGGCAATCACGTCGTACATCAGTTTGAACGCGACCGCACCCGCGATGCCGCCATACAACCAGCCCACACCGCCAATGGCCAGCATCAACATGACATCGGCAGATCGATCCATCGCAAACACATCGAGTGATGCAAATCCTGTGGTCTGTGCCATCAAAGCCCCCGCAGCACCCGCAATGCCAGCCGCCACGGTGTAGACCACCGCCAAACGTGCGGTGACTGGAATGCCGATGGCCATGGCACGCAAGCGGTTGTCGCGAATGGCCTTGAGCGTCGCACCCAGAGGTGCATGCACCAAACGTCGGGCCAATACAAACAACACCAGCAGCACAGTCAGTGAATACCAAGCCGACGTTTGTCCCATCAGGTCAAACTCAAACTGCCCCAGCAACGGCCCCATGATGACGCCTTGCAAACCATCAGCACCGCCCGTCAAGTCGCTGAACTTATTGGCCAGCTCGAGCAAGATGAGCGCCGTACCTAGGGTCACCATCAAACGCGTCAAATCACTGCCACGCATGATGGACAGCGAACACACAGCGCCCAGCAAGGTGGCCGCCGCCATGCCGACCACCAAGCCCAGCAATGGATCAGGGTGAATGTGCTTGGCAAACAAGGCTGCCGAGTACGCGCCAAAACCCAAAAACGCTGCATGCCCCAAAGAGACAATGCCGGTGTAACCAAGCACCAAGTCGAGCGAGACGGCAAACAAAGCCACGATGGCAATCTCATTGATGATGAGCGCGTGCTGTGTCAGCACCCAAGGCGAAGCAAATGCAAGCGCCCAAAACACCAGCTCCAAAGGCTGCCAACGCGCGGCACGTAACAAAGAAGTATGTGCGTTCATGACTTGCCTCCTTGTCGTACAAAGAGGCCTTGCGGACGCCAAATCAAAATTGCAATCATCAAGGCGTACACAATGAAAGCACCCAATTTAGGGATGTAGTACTTGCCTGCCACATCGGCAATACCCAGCAGCAATGCCGCCAGCAACGGCCCCGTGATGGAGGTGGTGCCACCCACGGCCACCACGATCAAAAAGTACACCATGAATTTCAAAGGAAAGGTCGGGTCCAAGCCCAGCACCTCAGCGCCCAATGCGCCGCCCAAGCCCGCCAAGCCAGAGCCCACGGCAAAGGTGGCGGCAAACACCACATTCACGTTGATGCCTAAGCCTGATGCAGCACGTGCATCGTCCACACTGGCACGCAAACGGCTGCCAAAACGCGTGGCCGACAACACATATTGCAAACCTATCGTCAACGCCGCGCATACCGCGATGATGAACAAACGGTAGTGCCCCATGCCCAACACAAATGGGGTGTCAACAAACAACTCGGTGCGTCCACGCAGCCAATCGGGTAGCTGCATGATTTGCTGTTGTGAGCCCATCAGGTAGTCCGCAGACGCCACCGCCATGAAAGCCAGACCAATCGAAAACAGCACCTGGTCCAAATGCGGTTTTTTGTACATGGGTCGGTACAGCGTGCGCTCCAACACCACGCCCATCGCCGCCGAAGCCAAGAAAGCCAAAGGCAAGCACACCAAAAACGGTACGCCGTGGCGCTGCATCAGCGCCACAGTGACGTAGCCACCCAACATGGCAAACGCGCCATGCGCGAGGTTGATGAAGTTCATCAACCCCATGGTCACGCACAAGCCCACTGCCAGAATAAACAACAGCATGCCGTACGCGACCCCGTCAAACAACAGCGTGAGCATTACTTGCTCTTGCCTGGATCTTTGACGTCAGGGATGGTGCTGAACTCTTGGTTAAAGAGTTGAGTACCCACCTTCTCCACCTTGCGGATGTAGATGTTGTGCACCACATCACGTGTTTGCGCGTCGATGAACATGGGTCCGCGTGGGCTTTCAAACACTTGGCCTTTCATCGCATTGAGCAAGGCATCGCCGCTGCCACCCTTGGTGACTTTGGCTGCTTCATAAATCACACGCATGCCGTCATAGCCACCGACAGCCATGAAGTTGGGGCGCAAGCCCGCATTGGCTTTTTCAAACGCCGCCACAAATTTCTTATTGAGTGGCGAGTTGTGCGATGCCGAGTAGTGGTGTGAGGTGACCACGCCATTGGCCACATCACCCATGCTGTTCAAAATATCGTCATCGGTGATGTCGCCGGTGCCGATCAACTTGATGCCCGCTTTGTCCATGCCGCGTTCGGAAAACTGCTTCATCAGCGCCGCACCTGCGCCCGATGGCACAAACACAAACACCGCATCGGGTTTCAAGTCACGAACTTTTTGCAAGAACGGGGCGAAGTCTGGGTTGCGCATGGGTACGCGCAAGGTGTCCGGTACTTGACCACCGTTGAAGAGCATGCGCTCTTTGAAAAACTTTTCAGCATCAATGCCAGGACCATAGTCAGACACCAAGGTCACCACTTTTTTGATGCCATTATTTGGCGCCCAATCGGCCAAGGCCACCGCGGCTTGTGGCAGCGCGAAGCTGGTGCGTACCACATAGGGCGAGGCTTGCGTGATGCTAGAAGTGGCAGCAGCCATCACCACCATCGGCGTTTTCGATTGTGTGGCTAAAGGGGCCGTGGCCATGGCCAGTGGCGTCAAGCCAAAACCAGCCAAGACATTGACCTTGTCGTTCACCACCAATTCTTGCGCAATACGCTTGGTCACATCGGGTGCACTGGTGTCATCTTTGACAATCAGCTCGACTTTTTTACCGCCCACGGTGTCGCCGTTTTGTGCGATGTACAAACGGGCTGCAGCTTCAATTTGTTTACCGGTTGAAGCGAATGGACCGGTCATCGGCAAGATCAAACCGATCTTGAATTTTTCTTGCGCCAAAGCCGCACCCGCATGAGCGGTCAGCAAACCAAGCGCCACGGCGCTGAGGAAAAAACGTTTTTGCATGAACTGTCTCCTTTGAAATCGTCGTCAAGAACTGGGGGAAATCAAATGCACACCCGGTAAATTCAGCGGGCTACGAATGGCTTCACGTAAATTTCGTTGCGCTAAACGCGAATGTTCTCGCATCAAGGCCTCAGCCCGGGAACCCTCACGCTGAGTGATCGCCTCAATCACTTGTCGATGCTGATCTTGAGCAACCACAAGCATGTCCCGCGCAGTCGGCGAGTTAGCTTGCACCCCCACAAACCCAGAAGGCGATGCAAAGGGAAGGCTGCTCACGCGTTCAAGCTCTCGTTGCATCACTGGCGATGCGGCGAGATGTGCCAATAAAGTGTGAAACTGCGCATTCAGATGAACGTAATTTGAAAATGCAGCTTCATTAAGAACGGATTGACGCAGCAAGACATCAATTTCATCTAGACAATGGTTTGCTTGCTTCAGCGCTTGAGCAGGTGCGCCACGCTCTGCAGCCAAACGAGCGATCAAGCCTTCCACCGTGCCCCGCAGTTCGATGGCATCCGCCACATCAGCTTCTGAAAATTTGCGAATGGCGAATCCACCACTGGGCATCTGTTGCAGCAAACCCTCTTGCTCCAGTCGAATCAATGCGGCACGGATAGGCGTGCGCGAAACACCCAATTTTTCGACGATCGCTAATTCAGTAATTCGGGAACCAGCGGTTAACTCTCCCGCCAAAATCATTTCACGTAACTTCAGCTGAACCTTGACAGCTTGCGACCCACTCTCCTCGTGGGCATCGCCAAACGCAGCAGTTACAAAAGAAGCTTCCATCTCTCAAATTGTATACATTGAAGCTTGATTTAGATCAAAAAACAATTTTTTATAGGGTAAATCCCATGTTTTTGTATCCAATGAATCGAGGCTGTCACATCTCTGTGAACAAATCAAACCAAGCATTGCGCTTTTGAATTCGCCAACCATCGGCCGTCAATACCAGCTCATCCGCAATGGTTCCAACTTGATGACTGGCATCAGCCACACGCCCTCGTGGGGTCAAGGTGCGGTTTTTGTCACTGACATACAGCAACACCTTGCAATGCGAATGCGCGTTTTTGCCCGAAGATGAAACTTGCACGCGGTGATTGCACACGAGATGCTGCGTCATGCGATTGGGATCTTTCAATGAATACGAGGCCAGAATTTCTGAACGCCCTTGCAAGGCGTTGCCTCCAGGACGAACAAGGATGGCGTCCTCGCAAAAGAGGGCAACCAGTGCTGCGTAATTTTGTTGATCAACCGCATCAGCGGCCATCAATATCAAATCACGGCAAGCGCTTTCTGCCTGAATCAGGGCCAGAGCATCCATCTCGAAATCCTCTATAAAAATCACACGGCCTTCATACGCATTGCGCAATCCATCGCGACATCGCCGCGGCCACCTCATGAGGTTTCTCCATCGGAGCCATGTGCCCTGCATGATCAATCACCTCGAAGGTGCTATGCGGAGCCAAGGCATGCATCGCCTGGTGCTGCGAGGGAGGTGACCATGTGTCTTGCTGCCCACACAGAATCAGCGTGGGAACATGGAGGGATTCGAGCACCTCTGTTGCATCAGGCCGATGAATCAATGCATGAATTTGTTTAGAAAAAATTGCTGCATCTTTTCGATCAAACATGGCCAAGATACGCTCAATGAGTTCATGCTCAATCAATCGTTCTGGATGCACCATTCCTTGCACCCAATCACGCGCCATAACGCGCACACCTTCGTCGTTTGCGATTTGGAGCAATCGGTGTCTTTTGCGGACTTCCTCTTCTCCTGCGAGTCCTGATGCTTTAGGCAAATAGCCGGTACTCAAAAGAGCAACGCCGCCTACACGTTCTGGCGCAAGCCGCACCACCTCAAGCGCAACACGAGCCCCCATGGAGTGTCCCGCCAACAAAAACTTAGGTGGCGCAAGGTGCAGCAGATGAGTCGCCATGTCGACCAACGAGTTGGCATCGCCATGATCTACAACACGACACGCGTTTTGAGCTGGCATGTAAGGCTTCAGTGGATCCCAGACAGCGTGATCACACATCAGCCCAGGCACAAGAATCAAAGGCAATGCACCCATCGATATTCCTAAATTAACGAGCTTTACCGATGTCTTTGACGTCAGTCACGGTTTCAATTTCCTGATTCCACAGCTGATCGCCCACACGCTCCACACGGCGAATGTAGATATTTTGGACAACGTCACGTGTTTGAGCGTCAATATAAATTGGGCCGCGCGGACTTTCAAAAACTTGCCCCTTCATCGCATTGAGCAACGGCTCACCACCTTGTCCCTTGGTAGATTTGGCTGCTTCATAAATGACACGCATACCGTCATACGCCCCCACCGCCATGAAGTTTGGACGCGCACCGTTGTTTGCCTTCGCAAACGCCTCGACAAACTTCTTATTCGCTGGTGACTTATGTGCTGCAGAGTAATGATGCGTGGTGACAACACCCAGCGCGGCATCGCCCATGCCGTTGATGATGTCGTCATCAGTCACGCTACCTTCAGCGATCAATCGAATACCCGCTTTATCCAAACCGCGCTCTGTGAACTGCTTCATCAACGCAGAACCCACACCTGCTGGAACAAACGTAAAAAGAGCATCGGGTTTAGCGTCACGCACACGCTGCAAAAAAGGTGCGAAATCTGGATTTCGCAATGGCACGCGTAGCGTCTCAATCACTTGCCCACCGTTTGCAATAAAGCGTTGGTTAAAGTATTTCTCTGAGTCGACGCCAGGTGCATAGTCAGTCACCAAACTCACCACGCGTTTGATGTTGTTCTTCGAGGCCCAATCAGCCAATGTTGTGACAACTTGTGGCACGGTAAAGCTGGTGCGAACAATGTAAGGAGACGCTTCCGTGACGATAGACGTGGCCGCTGCCATCACAACCATGGGTGTTTTCGACTGTGTTGCAACAGGGGCGGTTGCCATGGCTAACGGTGTTAATCCAAAACCAGCCAACACTTGAACTTTGTCGTTCACCACCAATTCTTGAGCGATACGCTTTGTCACCTCCGGTGATCCCGCATCATCCTTCACGATCAAGACAAGCTTACGTCCCGCAACCGTGTCGCCGTTTTGAGCAACATATAAACGCGCAGCTGATTCAAGTTGCTTGCCTGTCGCTGCAAAAGGTCCTGACATGGGAAGGATAAGACCGACTTTGAAACTGTTGTCTTGCGCATGCACTGCCCCCAACAGAGTCAGGAACCCGCTCAAAATAACAGCATTCCAAAAAAATCTTTTTTGCATTGTCTATGTCTCCAAAATAGTTTGTACGTTTAATGTCACCTATGTTTTAACCCATAAATCGCAGACACACTGGCAACTTTGCGACAGTGGCTTTTATCGTCTTTGAGGACAATATTTAAATTTAAAGTCGCTCGCATGATGGACAACACGCACGATACCCTTGAAACCGATGTGGTGATCATCGGCGGTGGCCCTGTAGGCCTTGGCCTAGCCATTGAGCTGGGCCAGCGCGGCATTCGCTGTGTCTTGGCGGAGCGTTACGCGCAACCTCAGCTGATTCCCAAAGGACAAAACCTGACCCAGCGCACGATGGAGCACTTTCATTTTTGGGGCGCAGAACCAGAGCTGAGAGCGGCTCGAACCATTCCGCCCGAATACGGCATTGGTGGCTTGACGGCTTATGGCTCACTGCTGAGCGACCACCACTATGACTGGCTTCAACGTGAATTGGTCAAGCCGTATTACTTCAAAGACAACGAACGTCTCCCACAGTACGAAACTGAAAAGGTCTTGCGTCAACGTGTGGCTGCGCTGCCCACGGTCAGGGCGTTGTACGGCTGGGGGTCAGAGGCCATCACGCAAGACGATGAAGGCGCAACCATCACATTGACTGAACGCAGCAGCCAACAACAGCACGTCATCCGTGCGAAATATGTAGTGGGCTGCGACGGCAGTCGATCCCAGACGCGAGAGCAAGCGGGCATCACACAAACCCTGTCTGACCATGATCGGTGCATGGTGCTGCTGGTTTTCAAATCACAAGAACTGCATTCGCTTCTGGCGCGTTTCCCCGGCAAGTCTTTTTACAACGTGCTGCACCCAGAGCTCAAAGGGTATTGGAAATTTTTTGGCCGCGTGGATCTGGGCAACACGTGGTTCTTTCACGCGCCGGTGCCCATGGGTACAACAGCGGACAACTTTGATTTCAAAAAGTATCTGCATGAGTCCGTGGGCGCCGAATTTGAAATTGAGTTTCAACACATTGGGTTTTGGGACTTGAGGTTTGCCTTGGCCGACAACTACCGCGCGGGCAGGGTCTTCATTGCTGGCGATGCCGCTCACAGCCACCCGCCCTATGGCGGCTACGGCGTCAACTCAGGGTTTGAGGACGCGCGCAACTTGGGCTGGAAATTGGCAGCTGTTCTACAAGGCTGGGGAGACGACCCACTGCTCGACACCTACGATGCCGAACGCCGCCCTGTGTTTGCTTCCACCATCGATGATTTCATTGCCAAATCCATCGAAACAGACAAAGAGTTTTTGGAAAAATTTGACCCACTGAAAGACCAAGCCTCATTCGAGCATGCCTGGGCACAAAGATCGCAAGGCGCAATTGGTGAGGTGCACGCGTTCGAACCCAACTACGAAGGCTCACCCATCGTCTGGCACAACCAAGCTGCCTCGCGGATTTGTAGCGCCAAAGGATCTCATCTCTACAAAGCACGTGCGGGACATCATTTGGCACCTGCCATGCTGGCCAACGGGCGCAATGTTTTTGACGTGTTGGGCGATGGATTCACCCTGCTAGCCTTGGGCACTGATTCAACACAGACGCAAGTGCTGATGGATGCCGCCGCCGCTGCGGGCGTGCCATTGAACGTCATTCACGAACCTACAGGCTCAGAAGCTGGCCGCTATGAAGCCCATTGGATTTTGGTACGTCCCGATCAGTTTGTGGCGTGGGTGCGTGAAGAACAAACCATCAACCCCACCTTGGCCCATCAATTGTTCAAGCGCTTGCGCGGTCAAGGCGACCACGCAGCGCATTGAAAAATCAGGATCAATCTGCTGTGATTTGTTTGGTCCGAATCACAGCCCCCCAACGGGGGTAATCTTTGGCCACGATGGCCGATAGCTCTGCAGGGCTAGAGGCCGAGGCATCCATACCAGCCTTACCCAAAATATCCTTGACATCGGCTTGCCTCACGATGGCCGCCATCTCGGTGTTCAAGCGGCTCACCACAGCAGCAGGTGTTTTGCTAGGCAAGAAAAAAGCGTACCAAAGATCCACATCAATGCGCTTGACACCCACCTCGTCAAAGGTCGGCACATCAGGCGCCACCGGATGACGCTTGGGGCTCCCCACAGCCAAGGCATTCAAGCGGCCGCTTTTGACAAAACCTTGGGCAATGTGCACAGGTAGGAAGCCGACATTCAGCTCACCACCCAACAAGTCTTGCGTGTAGCCCGCAGAGCCACGGTAAGGCACATGCAACATGAAGGTGTTGGACTCGAGTTTGAACAACTCCATCGCCATGTGGTGTGGCGTACCCACGCCAGGCGAGCCAAAGCTGATCGCGCCAGGCTTGGCTTGCGCCTCTTTGATCAAATCAGACAAGGACTTGATACCCGTTTTTGGATTTGCCACCAACATCAACGAGCCATAAGCGGCCATCGACACAGGCGCAAAATCTTTGACGGGGTCGAAGCTCACGTTTTTGTACATCTGAGACGCCATCAACATGGTGTTGGCCCCCATCAAGATGGTGTAGCCATCCGGATTGGATTTGGCCACTGAATCTGCGCCAATGTTGCCACTGGCACCCGGCTGGTTTTGCACCACCACGGGCTGGCCCAATCGTTCGCTCAAACGGGGTGCCATGACGCGGGCAATCGTGTCCATGCCCGTGCCTGGTGTGAAAGGAACAATGATTTTGATGGGTTGGTTTGGATAACTGTTTTGCGCGACAGCACCAAAACTGGAAAGCCCCAACAAGGCAAGCGCAAGGCTGAGCAGTTGTCGACGATCAACGTGATTCATGAAACGATCTCCTTTACACAATCGTGCTTACGCAGCTTGTGAGGCTGGGGCGATTTTGAACAAACGCTCAGCGTTGTCTTGGAAAAAGGCTTTGCGCACTTGCGGTGCCATGTCGAGGTTTTCCAACATCGCCACTTCTTCTGGCACGTATTGGTAGGGATAGTCCATGGCGTAAAGCACACGATCAGGTCCCATGAAGTCTTGGGTGAATTTCAGCGCAGCACCCCATGCCACGCCACTGTTGGTGATGTGAAAGTTTTCACGCAAGTAGTCGCTGGGCTTGCGCTTGGTCGGCAGCACACTGGGGTAACGCTTTGATTTAACGGTGGCAGCATGCATGTAGTCCAAGCGATAGGCCCAAAACGGCAAAGCCTCGCCCATGTGACCCAAGATGATTTGTAGCTTTGGAAAGCGATCAAACACGCCCGAGGTGATGAGGCGCAGCGCATGCAAACCTGTCTCCACACCAAAACCATAAATTGCACCGTCTAAGCCCGCTTCAATGAAGTGCTGAATCATGCTGGCAGGCATGGCGTTGGGGTGCAGGTAAATAGGCGTGTCCATCGCCTCGGCTGCTTCAAAAATAGGCCAAAACTTTTGATCGGATAAATACTCACCTTGGGTGTGCGAATTGATCACCACCGAGTGCATGCCCAATTGGTTCACCCCACGTTGAATCTCTTTCGCGGCGGCAGCAGGATCTTGAGGCGCAACAGCAATCATGCCGACCAAACGGTCGGGGTGACGGCGCATGGCATCCGCCAAGATGTCGTTGGCCACGGGGGCAAACGCCACAGCCGTGTCTTTGTCCATGATCTGAACACCAGGTGACGTCAAGCCAATGACTTGAACGTCCACGCCTGCTTCGTCCATGTGCTGCAAGCGCAACGCGTCCAAGTCGGTCAGGCAGCGCATGATGTGCGTGGCCCGCTCACTCGGACTGCTCATGTAAAAACCCATCAGGTGTTTGAAGCCTACATCCACGTCATCTTTGGCCAAGATACGTTTGTAAATTTCCAACATTTCGGGGGGAGAAAACGCCTCTTCAGTGGCGATGCGTCGATAAGGCCGTGCAGGCAAAGACGACGAAATGATGGTCATGGACTTCCTCAAATTATTGGCACTCAGGCACTGGTGTTGGCAAAGCCCTCCTTTCATAGAAGGCTTGCAAGTTATCGAGGGTCAATGCTGCCATGGCTTGACGTGTTTCAACTGTCGCGCTGGCGATATGCGGCGTCAACACCACATTGGGCAAGCGACGCAACTCTGAATCAATGATGGGCTCATCCCAAAACACATCAAGGGCCGCACCCGCTATGGCCTTGTCCTTCAGCGCTTGCACCAACACGGGCTGGTTGACCACCGAGCCACGCGCGATGTTGATGAGATAGCCTTTGGTGCCTAAAGCTTGCAGCACAGACGCACCAATTAAATTTTTGGTGCTGTCCCCGCCGGGTACGGCCACCACCAAATAGTCCACCTCAGCCGCCAAGGCCGTGGCAGTTTTGTAGAAGGTGTAAGGCACATCGGCCTTGGCTTCGCGACCGGTGTACGCAATACGCATGTCAAACGCAGCAGCACGTTTGGCAATGGCACGGCCAATACGCCCCATCCCCACAACGCCTAAACGTGCGCCCGTGACTTTGCGGGTCATGGGGAAAGCGTCGCTCACCCAATCACCGTTGCGCACAAAGCGATCGGCTTGTGGAATACGGCGACCAATCGACAACACCAAGCCCAACGCCAAATCCGCCACATCGTCGGTCAACACGCCGGGTGTGTGCGTGACCACAATGCCTTTTTCTTTGGCTGCAGCCACATCCACGCCGTCGTACCCGACGCCACAAATGGCAATCAGCTTCACGTTGGGCAACATGCTGAGCAATTTTTTATCCACCACCGCCGCACCTGTACCGACCAGCGCCGTCACCTTGCCCAATGCGCCAGGGTCTTTGATGTGGGTGTGGTCGTGCACGATGAAGTCGGCCTCTTGTAACGCGTTCATCATGAACGGAGGTAAGGGCGACACTTGCATGATTTCTTGTGCCATGGCGGAATCCTTCAGTTGTTCTTTGTATTGAGCCTTACTCTACCCGCTGATTGGCTAACATGACAGCTTATGACTGAAGGCTCCCCTCTCCTCGACATCCATGGCGCTGTGGCCACCCTCACCCTGCGCCGTCCCTCGCTACGCAACAGTTTGACCGACGATGACCTCAACGCGCTGCTGGCCCACTTTGAAACACTCAACCGCAACATGGCCGTACAAGTGGTGGTCTTGCGCGCAGAGACCACCGGACAAAAGCAAGCCGTGTTCAGCGCGGGCTACAACGTAGGTGGGTTTGACAACGACCCCATGGCACCTTTGTTTTTTGAAAAAATTCCAGAGGCTTTAGAGCGCCTACGCCCTGTCACCCTTTGCGCTTTGAATGGCAGCGTGTACGGCGGTGCGACCGACTTGGTGCTGGCCTGCGACTTCACCGTAGCCCAGCGCGGCTTCGCTTGGCGCATGCCCGCAGCCGCGCTAGGGCTGCACTATTACCCCAGCGGTTTGCGCCGCTACGTCAGTCGCTTTGGATTGCAAATGAGCAAACGGGCATTTTTGTTGGGCCAATCCATGGCCTATGAAGACCTCGAAGCCTTGGGTCTGTTTGAGGCGCTCGTCGAAGCGGAAGCCTTTGAAGCGGTGCTCGAAAAAACGGTGCGCGCTTTGTGTGACATGGCACCGATAGCACTTCAAGCCACCAAGAAAAGTTTGAACGAGATTGCCGCCGGCTTGTACAACGAACCCGCGCTCAAAGAACGTTCACGCCAATCGGTGCACAGCCAAGACTTTGCAGAAGGCCGTGCCGCTTTTGCCGAACGGCGTACACCTAAATTCACGGGGACTTGAAACGAGGGTCGCGCATAAAAAATGGGAGCTCACAGGCTCCCATTTTTTTGCGACCTGCGCACAGGTCAAGGCCGAATTAAGCCTTCTTGGCGTAAGCCGAACACCAGCCTTTGCCAGCAACTTGTTTGCCAGCAAACAAGGGGCAACCGCCTGCCGCATCTGCAGCCTTGCCTTGGAACAAAGCGCAGTTGCTGCACTGTTGACCAGCAGCGTATTTAGGTTGCTTGGCTTTGTCCACTTTAGTGGCATCGGCTTTGTAGCCCAAGCCAGCAGCTTGTGGGTCTTTCTCATCCACCATCGCTGCTTGTGCAGCAGTTGTTGCAAAGGCGGCAACGCCAGCAACAGAGATGGTTTGCATCATGAATACACGACGGTTGGTAGGTTTGTTCATAAGAGTGCCCTTGGCAAAGTTAGAAATGGGGCCAGAAGATGCTGGCTGCGTTATCTTAGCGGCAGAGTTGATTTTGCTATTGATCGATATCAAAACCCTTTGTGAACGCACGCGAAAGAAATCGTTATCCTTCATGCATGAACGACATCGCCCACCTCCGCAAAAGCTACGAACGCGCCGAGCTCAACGAGTCAGCCTCTGCAGCGAACCCCATGCAGCAATTCGACCAATGGATGAAAGAGGCCATCGCCAGCGAAGTGCCCGAACCCAATGCCATGACTTTGGCCACCGTCAGCAGCGACCTGCGCCCGAGTACCCGCGTGGTGCTCATCAAAGGCTATGACGAGCGCGGCATTGTGTGGTTCACCAATTACGCCAGCCGCAAAGGCCAGCAACTGGCGGGTAACCCGTTTGCAGCATTGCAATTCCATTGGGTAGAGCTAGAGCGCGTGGTGCGCATCGAAGGTCGCGTCGAAAAAGTAAGCGATGCCGAAAGCGACGACTACTTCAACAGCCGCCCACTCGATTCACGCATAGGCGCATGGGCCAGTCCGCAAAGCCAGGTGATTGAAGGACGCGGCACCTTGGTGGCCAGCGCAGCCAAATATGGCGCGCAGTTTTTGTTGCAGCCGCCCCGCCCACCGCACTGGGGTGGCTATCGTTTGGTGCCCGAACAGTGGGAGTTTTGGCAAGGCCGCAAGAGCCGTTTGCATGACCGCTTGCGTTATCGCCAAGATGGCGGTGGAGCTTGGGTCCGAGAGCGACTGGCGCCTTAAAAGCTCACTTGCGCGCCCACTTTCAAGCTTCGTCCCGCCAAGGGCGGCGCATTGTTGCCCATGGTTTGCGTCAGCACTGACGTGGATGAATAGGCCAGCTTGTTGGTGATGTTGTCTAACTTGGCAAACAACAACCAATGCGTGGCGCCACTGTGCGTGTGGTAATTCAACGCTGCGTTCCATAAGGTATTGGCTGCCGTGGTGATGCCTGGGCTCGTGCCGTGGTCAGGCACTCTGTTTTGCGCGGCGGCGTGCATGAAACCCAAACGAGCACCCCACGCGTTGCGTGACCAAACCGCATCTGCACCTAGGCGCATAGGTGCGATGCGTGGCAAGGGTCTGTGGTGCGTCAAGTCTTGGGCATGCACCACATCGGCACGCAACTCAAGGTCCATCGCTCCGTGTGCCGCATTGCCCGAAAGCACCGCATCTTGCCCACCCACCATGCGGACTTTGGCCGTGGACTCGATGCCGTAGAAGCGCGCACGCACGCCTTCAAAGTCATAGACAGGTAAATCTGTCGTCGTGCCTGGGGTACCGTCGGCCAAGCGATACGCCCCCGTGGGCTGCTGCGAAATGTAGTTGGCGAAGTGCGAGCTAAAAGCAGTCACACCCAATTTGTGCGGGCCTTGTTGCCACTCACCACCCACATCGAATTGGGTGGCTTTTTCTAAACCGATACTGGCGCTTCCCACCTCATACGCACCAGTGGCCACATGTGGGCCGTGGGCAAACAGCTCGTAGTCCTTGGGCGCACGTTGGTTGGCGCTGAGGTGGCTGGTGATTTGCCAACCGTTTTGAGATTCAACTTCACGCAAGTTACGCATCACACCCAAGCCCACACTGAAGGGGTTGAAATTTTGGGTCTGCGCGACAGTGCCACCAAAATCCTCACGCAACGCCACACGGACTGACTCAGTGCGCGCCCCTGCACTGAGCTGGCCCCAATTGGTTTTAAGCGCTTGGTAGGTAAACAATGCCGTGCTTTGCGTGCGGCTTGGTCCCACAAACTTCTCAGCCCCCTCGGCTTGCAAGTCATTGCTTTCGCGCTGAATGCCAACCGTTCCGTCCAGTTGCATGCCATTGCGCAAGCGCAAAGCCTGTTGACGGCCCTCTAAGCGAAAGTCATTGCCTTGGTTGTCAAACCGTGTGCTGGCCGCTGCACCTTCGTATTCGGTGTGTGTGTAGTTGGTGTGGCCCAGCTGGAACTTCAGGTTTTCAAATGCACCCACATCGCGCAGCAGGCCTTCCATCACCTGATGGCGGCGCAACATACCAATGCTCACGGTGGGCTCTGCCACCGTGCCATACGTGCTGCGGTACTCGCTGGCCGATAGGCCGAGGTAGCCACGGTCAAACAACAAGGTGCTGCCCACCGCGCCACCTTGGCTATGGCTCGCAGAGTTACACACGCGATGGCCGTTGGGTGTGCCATCACAGCTCATCTCTTTGGGCACACGCAGTGCTTGGGTACTTCGGTCAAACGCATCCACATGCAAAGCCATTTGGTCGTTGCCGACCTCCACCATCGCGCCGGTGCTGCGTTCGTTGGCTGCACCACCCGCACGCACTTCGGCTTTGCCCATCACGCCGCCTTGGGCATCAAACGCGCGTTCGCGGGCGATGCGGTTGTCAATCACATTCACCACACCACCCATCGCACCGCCGCTGTACAACAAGGCTGCTGGGCCGCGCAACACTTCAATGCGCTCGGTGGTGAGCGGGTCAATGGGCACAGCATGGTCTGAGCTCAAACCCGACACATCCAGGTTGGCGCCGCTGTTTTGCAGGATGCGCACGCGGTCGCCCTCCATGCCACGAATCACGGGACGACCCACATTGGGGCCAAAGGAACTGTTGGCAATGCCAGGCAAGTTGTCGAGCGTTTCGCCTAGGGTGCTGCCTTGGCGCTGAGCCAGCGCGGCACCCGAGAGCTGCTGTGCAGGCGTCACGAGACTGCCTTGATCGACAGGACGCGCAGTGATGGTGATTTCAGTGATGGGCGGAGCCTCATCCACTTCGGCGTTGTGCGCCAAAGCCGTTCCCCATGTGCCCAAAAAAGCATACGACGCCGCGGCGACCGACGTCCAACGCCACACGTCAGTCATGTCTCACCTTGTCTGCAAAGGTCTGCACAAACTTTTGCACCTTCGGAGCCACCACAAAAGCACAATAGCCTTGGTTGGGGTTGTGCTGGAAATAGTCTTGGTGGTAGTCCTCGGCTACTGAATAGTTGTGCAAGGCTTGCAGCTCGGTCACCACGCGGCCAGACAGCGCGGCATTGACCTCGTCCAATACTTGCTGAGCCACAGCGCAGTCGGCCTCGTCCGTCCAGTAAATACCACTGCGGTATTGGGTGCCCGCATCATTGCCTTGGCGGTTCAAGGTCGTGGGGTCATGGATGACAAAGAAAATTTCTAACAGCTCACGCAGGCTGATGACCTGCGGGTCGTACACCAAACGCACCACCTCGTTGTGGCCGGTATTGCCCTCACACACTTGCGCGTAGGTGGGGTTGAGCGTGTGACCATTGCAGTAGCCGGACTGGACATCCAACACGCCCTTGACGCGCACAAACACCGCTTCGGTGCACCAAAAGCAGCCACCGCCCAAGGTGATGGTTTTGTGGGTGTGGGTGGGCTCGGTGTGTGTGGTCATAGCGCTTGATTCTATGATTGCATGCGCCACAGCACAGATGCCCGCACAGCGGGCAAGCACACTGAAAACTCATGGACACACTGCTCGCTCTCAAACCTATTCTCACCACACTGCTTTTGCCCGCGACCAGCGGCTTGCTGGTCATCTTGGCCTTGTTGGTTTGGGCTTGGCGACGCAGCGCGCGTGCGCACGGTCGTTTGCCAGTTGCGCTCGCAGGTGTCACCACGTTGGTGCTGTGGCTTTTGAGCTGCCAAGCCGTTGCCATTTGGCTGTCGCTGCATCTGTTGCCGCAAGTCAGCCCCATCCACCATCAAGACTTGAAGCGTCTGCATGTGCAAGCCATCGTGGTGCTGGGCGGTGGCGTTGAAAACGAAACTTTGGAATACACAGGCCCCACCTTATCGCCCGATGCCATGTCGCGCCTGCTTTATGGCGTGCACTTGTCTCGCCACACACAGCTGCCAATGGCCTACGCGGGCGGTGTTGGTTGGGCGAGGCAAAGTCAGCACACCTCCGAAGCCGAAGTAGCTGCATTGGCATTGACTCGCCTAGGTGCCCCCGCATTGCGCTGGCAAGAAAACCAATCACGCGACACGCGCGAAAACGCCTTTCTCACGGCCACTTTGCTGAAAAACGATGGCATCACACGCATCGCCTTGGTCACCCATGCTTGGCACATGCCGCGCAGTGTGCGTCAGTTTGAAGCGGCGGGCTTGCAAGTCACGCCCGCGCCCATGGGCTACATCCGCAGCGACTCATCGCCTCTGCTGCAATGGTTACCCAGCGGCAAAGGCCTGCGCGACACGGGCTGGATCATCCGCGAATGGCTGGGGCTTTTGCTCACCTAAGTGCCTCTAAAGGATTAAGCTGGTACATTAATAACCCATCAGTCATTAACAGCTTATGACCACTGCACCCCTCATTCACCACGCAGAACAGGCGCCCAAACGCGAGCGTCGCAAAGAAGCGCGCCCAGGTGAGTTGCTGGATGCGGCGCTGGACTTGTTTGTTGAAAAAGGTTTTTCGGCCACCCGAGTGGAAGAAGTGGCTGCTCGTGCCGGAGTGTCTAAAGGCACGCTGTTTTTGTATTTCCAAAGCAAAGAAGATTTGTTCAAGGCGGTGGTGCGCGAAAACATCGCCAACAAATTTCCGGCTTGGCAAGAAGAGTTCATCACGTTTGAAGGCACCAGTTCGGACATGCTGCGCTATGCCCTTGTGTCATGGTGGGAGCGCATTGGTAAAACGCGCGCCAGTGGCATCACAAAACTGGTGATGAGCGAGGCGCAGAACTTCCCTGAGATTGCCGCCTTTTACCAAGAAGAAGTCATCAAGCCGGGTAACGCCATGATTTACAGCATCTTGGAACGTGGCGTGCAAAGTGGCGAATTTCGCGACATCGATCAGGAACAAGCGGTTCACATCATCGTCGCGCCGATGATTTTTTTGATGATGTGGAAACACTCCATGGGCGCCTGCGCGGCCTCGGCCAAGATCGTTGACCCCGAACAATTCATTCACATGCAAGTTGATGTGCTGCTGCACGGCATAACCGCAAAGTAAAGCAAATGAAAAACATCAAACCCCGTTGGATCATCCTTGGCGTCATCGTGCTGGCCCTCGTGGCTGGTGTGATACGTGCCATGAGCAACAAACGCGCACAACAAGCTGCGGCAAGCGCCCCAGCCAGTGCAGTGACGCAAGTGGAATTGGCCAACTCCGATGTGATGAAAGCAGAAATGCGCGACATCACCCAAGGCTTGTCCGTGTCGGGCACCGTCAAAGCTGTCAACTATGCGGTCATCAAGGCCCGTGTGGCAGGTGAATTGAAAGAAGTCGTGGCGCGTGAAGGCGATGCGGTGAAGGCCGGTGATGTGCTCGCACGCATCGACCCCACCGAATACCAACGCCGTTGGGAACAAGCCAACGAAACAGCAAGCGCCGCCAAATCACAAATGGAGATTGCGCAGCGCGCATGGGACACCAACAAATCCTTGGTCGACCGCGGTTTCATCTCGAAAATGGCCATGGACAACTCGGACGCGTCTTACCAAGGCGCAGTTGCCAGCCACAAAGCCGCCATCGCCGGTGCCGATGTGGCTCGCAAAGCCTTGGACGATGCAACACTACGCGCGCCCTTCGCAGGTATCGTCTCAGGCCGTGCTGCGCAAGTGGGTGAACGCGTGGCAATTGACGCCAAGATCATGGAGTTGGTGGACTTGAGCCAACTCGAAGTGGAAGTGCCCTTAAGTCCTAGCGAATCCATGGATGTGCGCGTGGGTCAAGTCGCTTCGCTGCAAGTGGAAGACCGCAAAGAAACAGTGGGTGCCAAGGTCAAACGCATCAGCCCCAGCGCTCAAACTGGCAGCCGCAGCGTGTTGATTTATTTGGCGCTCGACAAAGCCGAAGGTTTGCGCCACGGCTTGTTTGCCAAAGGTATTTTGGGCATGGGTCAAAGCCAAGTGCTGGCTGTACCTTTGTCTTCTGTTCGCACCGACCGCGCACAACCTTATGTGCAAGTGGTGGAGCAAGTGGGCGACCAACTTCAAGTCATTCACAAAACCGTCAGCTTGGGCGTGCGCGGCATGGACTTGGCCCAGCCCGAATCTGAAGCCATGGTGGGCGTGACTGGGCTGGCTGAAGGCAGCACCGTGCTCAAAAGCAATGTGGGCGCGTTGCGTGAAGGCATGGTGGTGAAGTACACCGCTAAAGCCCCCAACGCCGCAACCTCTGCGGCCAGCGCAGCCAATTAAGGCGACACACCCAGCATGTGGTTCACCAAAGTCAGCTTAAAAAATCCGGTCTTCGCGACCATGGTGATGCTCGCCTTTGTGGTGCTGGGTTTGTTCTCGTACCAGCGCTTGAAGATTGACCAGTTCCCCAACATCGACTTCCCCGTCGTGGTGATCACCACCGAGTACCCGGGAGCCTCGCCTGAGATTGTGGAGAGCGAAGTCAGCAAGAAGATTGAAGAAGGCGTCAACTCGATTGCCGGCATCAGCACCCTCACCTCACGCAGCTACGAAGGCATGTCGGTGGTGGTGATTGAGTTTCAGCTTTATGTCGATGGCCGCAAAGGCGCTGATGACGTGCGCGAAAAAGTGGCAGCGATTCGGCCCACCCTGCGCGACGATGTGAAAGAGCCCAAGGTCTTGCGCTTTGACCCATCCAGCCGCGCCATTTGGTCGCTGGCCGTGGTACCTGAAACGCCACAAGGCGGCAAACCACTCTCTGCTGTGGAGATGACCAACTGGGCCGACCAAGTGTTGAAGAAACGCCTTGAGAACGTGCGTGGCGTGGGCTCGGTGTCGTTGGTGGGTGGTACCAAACGCGAAATCAATTTGTACCTCAACCCGCAAGCCATGGAGTCGCTCGGCATCAGCGCCGACCAAGTGGTGAACGCGGTCAAAACCGAAACCCAAGACTTGCCCGTGGGCAGCTTGCGCTCGTTGCAGCAAGACCGTGTGATTCAAATCCAAGGCCGCATGTTGCGCCCTGAAGACTTTGGCCAAATCATCGTGGCGCGCAAAAACACCACGCCGATTCGTTTGAACCAAGTGGCCACCGTGAATGACGGTGCCCAAGAGGTGGAGAGCTTGGCGCTGTACAACGGCCAACGCACTTTGTTGATGACGGTGCAAAAAGCACAAGACGAAAACACCATCGATGTGATTGATGGTCTCAACAAAACCGTGGCTGAGATGAAAGCGCAATTGCCCGCAGGCGTGCGCCTAGAGCAAGTGCAAGACGGCTCGCGCCCCATCCGCGTGGGCGTGGCCAACGTGCGTCAAACGTTGATAGAGGGTGCGCTTCTGACCGTGCTCATCGTGTTCTTATTTTTGAACTCGTGGCGCTCCACCGTCATCACGGGCCTCACACTGCCCATTGCCATCATTGGCACGTTTTTGTTCATGTACATGTTTGGTTTCACCATCAACATGATCACGCTCATGGCCTTGTCGCTGTGTGTGGGCTTGTTGATTGACGACGCCATCGTGGTGCGCGAAAACATTGTGCGCCATGTGCAAATGGGCAAAACACCTTACCAAGCGGCCATGGACGGCACGCAAGAAATTGGCTTGGCCGTGCTTGCCACCACACTGTCTATCGTGGCGGTGTTTTTGCCCATTGGTTTCATGGGCGGCATCATCGGCAAGTTCTTCCACGAGTTCGGCATCACCATCGTCGCGGCGGTGATGATTTCGATGTTTGTCAGCTTCACACTCGACCCCATGCTGTCATCCGTCTGGCACGACCCCACCATTCACGCGCATGGCGAACACGGCCACTCCAATGCGTTTTACGACCGCACCATCGGCCCCATCACCACTTGGTTTGAGACCACCACTGACAAGCTGGTGGCCTTGTACCAACGCATCTTGAAATGGGCCTTGACGCACAAACGTGCCACCGTCGCCTTAGCCGTTGGTACCTTTGTGCTGAGCATCTTCATGGTTCCACTGCTGGGCACCGAGTTTGTGCCCAAGGCGGACTTCTCAGAAACCACGGTCAACTTCTACACGCCTGTCGGCTCGTCACTCGAAGTGACAGAAGCCAAAGCCCAACAGGTTGAAGCCATCATCCGCGAGTTCCCCGAGGTGCGCTACACCTTGTCGACCATCAACACAGGCGCCGCGAACGGGAAAATTTACGCCAGCATTTACATCCGCTTGGTCGATCGCAAAGACCGCAAACGCAGCGTTGACCAAATGTCGGCCACTCTGCGCGAGCGCCTGCGCCAAGTGCCGGGCATCACCGTCACGCATGCAGGCTTGCTTGATGCGGTGGGCGGCAACAAACAGGTGGAGTTCTCGCTGCAAGGCAGCGACTTGCGCGAACTAGAGCGCTTGACCACCGAGGCGATGGACAAAATTCGCAGCATCCCCGGCTTGGTCGATTTGGACTCCAGCGTGAAGCCCAACAAGCCCACGATTGAAGTGAAGGTGCAGCGCGAGGCGGCCAACGACTTAGGCCTTTCGCTAGGCAGCGTGGCCAACCAACTGCGCATTTTGGTCGCAGGCACCACGGTGACCAACTGGCGCGCCGCCGATGACCAAACCTATGACGTGAACGTGCGCTTGGCCCCCAATGCGCGCAACGCCATGCAAGACCTAGAGCGTCTGCCCTTCACCCTCGGCACCAACACCGACGGCAGCCCACGCGTGGCCCGCTTGAACCAAGTGGCCAAAGTGGAAGAAGGCACAGGCCCCAACCAAATCAACCGCCGCGACCTGATGCGCGAAGTGGCCATCAACGCCAACGTGTACAACCGCTCAGCGGGCGAAGTGTCCGCCGACATTCGCAAAGCCATGGACAGCATCCAAATGCCGCCCGGCTACCGCTACCAATTCAGCGGTTCCACCAAAAACATGGCAGAGTCATTTGGCTATGCCATCTCGGCTCTGGTGCTGGCCATCGTCTTCATTTACATGATTCTGGCCAGCCAGTTCAAAAGCTTTTTGCAGCCCATGGCCTTGATGACCGCTCTCCCCCTCACCCTGATTGGTGTGGTGCTGGCCTTGCTGTTGTTTGGTTCTAGCTTGTCGATGTTCTCCATCATTGGCGTCATCATGTTGATGGGCCTGGTCACCAAGAACGCGATTTTGTTGGTCGACTTCGCCATTCGCTCCCGCGAACCCCAAGAACAGCCGGATGGCGCCATCAAACCGGGCTTAAGCCGCCACGACGCCCTGCTGCTGGCTGCTGAAGTGCGATTGCGCCCCATTTTGATGACCACCTTGGCCATGATTTTTGGCATGGTGCCCTTGGCTTTCGCCCTGTCCGAGGGCTCTGAACAGCGTGCACCCATGGGCCAAGCCGTGATTGGGGGGGTGATTACCTCGTCACTGTTGACTTTAGTCGTCGTCCCCGTGGTTTACTGCTATTTGGACGATTTGGCCGAATGGATCAAACGCAAATGGTCGTCAGGCTCTGACAGCCCTGCCCGTTAAAATTTTGCCCAGCTTTAACTGAACAATTTCGGAGTTTTGAGATGAATACCCAAGAACAAGCCCGCTTCAACATGGTCGAACAACAAATCCGCCCTTGGCAGGTGCTCGACCCTCAAGTGCTTACCGTGTTGTCCAACGTGCCACGCGAATTGTTTGTGCCACAGGCCTACCAAGCGATGGCCTATGCCGACACCGAAATTCCTTTGGGCCACGGTGAAACCATGGTGCCTCCTCGCGTTGATGCACGCTTGATGCACGACTTGCAGCTCACAGGTACCGAAAAAGTTTTGGAAATTGGCACAGGCAGCGGTTACTTGGCGGCCCTCTTGGCTGGCCGCGCCCAACGCGTGGTGAGCTTGGAAATCAACCCTGAGTTAGCCAGCAACGCCCGCAACAACCTGCAACGCGCGGGCATCACCAATGTGGATGTACGCGTGGCTGACGGCAGCACGGGCGCTTCAGGTGATGCCCCGTTCGATGCCATCGTGCTCGGCGGCTCCGTGGCCGAAGTGCCGCAAGCCTTGTTGCAACAAATCAAAATCGGAGGTCATTTGCTGGCCATCGTGGGTCAAGAACCCATGATGGTTGCAACCTTGTACACACGCACCGCTGACGCCGCATGGAGCAGCAAAGCTTTGTGGGACCACACTGCGCCACGTTTACAAGGCTTTACAGAACCCACACGCTTCAAGTTCTAAAAGCGCGGCATGATTGATCAAGTCCAACCCGCTCAGTTGCAAGACTGGATTGCATCGCAAGCACCCCATGGCTCTGCCGTGGTGCTGGATGTCCGCGAAGCCTGGGAAATACAAACCGCCAGCGTGACCGCGCAAGGTTTCGATTTGGTGAAGATTCCTATGCATCTCATCCCACCTCGCTTGGCTGAGCTGGACCGAGACCAACCCATCGCTGTGTTGTGTCACCACGGTGGTCGCAGCATGCAAGTGGCGGCGTTTTTGGTGCAACAAGGCTTTAGCCATGTGGCCAACATCGCAGGTGGTATCAACGCTTGGTCGTCGCAAGTGGACACCTCTGTGCCCACGTATTGATTTTTGAAAGAACTGAATGTCGCTCTCTCGCACCCTGTTTCGTACGCTCCCCTTGACCGCTGCGGTTGCAATGGCTTTTGCATCTAGCGCACAAGCCCAAAGCTTGGTGGAGATGTTTGATGCAGCGCGTGGCTACGACGCCGGTTTTATTTCAGCCAAAGCGCAGTTTGAAGCGAACTTGGCCAAGGCGAATCAGACGTTGGGCGGCATCTTGCCGAACATTGCTTTGTCGGCGAGTGCGACGCGGACTTACTCTGACGTCCGCTATGACAACCCAGCTCAGCAACCCAATCCTTTTGTCAATCCTCGCCTCTATGGCACAGGGTCTGCGGCAGTGACGCTGAGTCAACCCATTTACCGCCCAGCGGCTTGGGCCGCTTATCGCCAAGGCGGACATTTGTTGCAACAAGCAGCCGCTCAATACGAAGCCGCTGAACAAGACTTGTTGGTTCGTGTGTCACAAGCCTACTTTGATGTGCTCACCAGCGAAGACAACCTTCAGTTGTTGCAAGCGCAAAAGAAAGCTGTGGATGAACAGTTGGCCTCTGCAAAACGCAACTTCGAAGTCGGCACTGCCACCATCACAGGCGTGCGTGATGCGCAGGCACGTTTTGACTTGGCCAGTGCTCAAGAAATTGCCGCTGAAAACGATTTGCGCATCAAACGCTTGGCTCTCGATTTGGCTGTGGGGTTGAGCAACGCTCAGCCCAAACGATTGGCAACGAACACCAAACTCATTGCGCCCCCGACAGAAGATATGGCGACATGGGTCACGCAGTCAGAAACCACCAGCCCTGCCATACGCCAAGCGCAACTCGGGCTAGAGATTGCCTCACTTGAGGTCAACAAAGCTAACGCTGGCCATAAACCCACGATTGATGCGCAAGTGTCCTACGCTGGCGTACGTAACGATGGTGGTAACTCAGTCACTGGAACCAGCACACACGTGCTTGCGCCCTCTGCCGCCGTTGTATTGAACGTTCCCCTGTTTGCAGGCTTCAGCACCATGTACCGCGTGAAAGAAACCGTGGCCTTGGAAAACAAAGCACGTTCGGACTACGAAAACGCGCGTCGCGCGACGGCACAAGCCACGCGAGCAGCCTATTTGGGTTTGGTGGCCGGTCTGAGCCAAGTCAAAGCCTACGAAGCGGCCGAAGCGTCTAGTCAAAGCGCGTTGGATGCCAATAAGCTTGGCTACTCGGTGGGTGTGAACATCAACATCGATGTGTTGAACTCGCAAAGCCAGCTTTACCAAACTAAGCGTGATTTGGCCAAAGCCCGTTACGACGTGTTAGTTGGCAACTTGAAACTGCGCCAAGCCGCTGGCACATTGACACCTGCAGACTTGCAAACCATCAACGATTTGCTCGCGCCTTAATTGATTTTCAAATAAGGCAACAATGCCTGCGCAGTACGCTGCGCTGCCCCTCGGTGGGCTTGTGAGAACACTTGGCACGCTTGCACGTGTGCATTTTCATCAGGGGCAAACCTCACCATTTGCAAAGCAGTGGTCACGGCTTGTGCCATGTCTTCGACACGCAAAGCGGCACCTGCTTCTTCAGCGAGTTGCGCCGCTTCTGCAAAGTTGAAGGTGTGCGGCCCCATGATGACGGGGCACCCACACGCGGTGGACTCAATCAAGTTTTGTCCGCCCAAGGGCGCAAAACTGCCCCCCAGCAAAGCGGCGTCTGACAAACCGTAATACAACGCCATTTCACCCAAGGAGTCGCCCAGCCAAATGGTGTTGCCATTGTCTTGTGGGTCGGCGTCTGGCCCATCTGTCCACTGACTGCGACGAGACACTTTCCAGCCTCTCTCTTCAATCAAAGCTGCCACTTCATCAAAGCGCTGGGGATGACGCGGCACCACCAGCCAATGCACCGCATGGATGTGGTCTTGGTGGTCTAGCGGTGCATCTTTCAACGCTTGCAAGGTGTCTAGCCACATCACTTCTTCGCCTTCGCGTGAGCTGGTGAACAGCACCACAGGACGATTGAGTTTTTGCTTCCACGTGTGTGCCAATGCCAGTTGTGCAGCATCAGGTTTGGCATCGAATTTCAAGTTACCCAGCACTGCGTCCACCTTGGCACCCAAGGTTTGCAAGCGCTCGGCATCGGACTGCGTTTGCGCCAGCACCGCTGACAAACCTTGGTAAGCGGGGCGCGACAGCCAAGCCAAGCGTTGCGCTTGGTGCATGCTTTTCTCGCTCATGCGTGCATTCACCAACACCAGCGGCACCTTGGCCTTGTTGCACTGCGCGACCCAGTTAGGCCACAACTCGGTTTCTAAGATGATGCCCACACGCGGTTTGAACTGCGTCAAAAAACGTTGCACGGTGGCAGGCGTGTCCCATGGCTGCCACACTTGCACATCACCGTCTTGCAACAAGCCCACTCCTTGTGCACGCCCCGTGGCGGTGCCGTGGGTGAGCAAGATGCGAATACCAGGCTGCGCGGCGCGCAAGGCTTGCAACAACACAGCGGCTGCACGCGTTTCGCCCAACGACACGGCATGCACCCACACGTAGCCCCCCTCAGTGGCGGACTGTGAGTAATACCCAAAGCGTTCCTCGATAGCTTGTAAATAGCCCGCCTCTTCACGCCCACGGCGTTTCAGCTTGCGACGCAACAAAGGCTGCAGGGCCCACATGGCCGCGCTGTAAATTTGCAGCATCACGGTGCTGAGCCCTCAGCGTGCAAGCAAGCTTGCCACGCATCCCACACGGCATCGACACTGGGCGTGGGGCAATCGACCACGCTGCGTTGACGTGTCAAACCTTCGGGACCTGTGCGCCATGCGGTGTCGAAGTTGTAAATCTGAACATGGGGCAAATCCAACGCCACAGCGATGTGGCTCAAGCCACTGTCCACACCAATCACACCCGTGCATTGCGCCATCTCGGTGGTGAGTTGGTCCAGCGACAAGCGAGGCCACACCACCGCACCGGGCAGCATCTCGGCCATGGCCACGCTGCGCAAGCGCTCAGCTTCGTTACCGTGTGGCAAGGCCACGTCAAAGCCTTGTTGTTTCAAACGCGTACCGATTTCAAACCAATGCGACAAGGGCCATTCTTTGTCAGCACGCGAGGTGCCGTGCACCAAGGCCACCAAGGGTTTGCGCTGTGCAGCCGCTTGGCCCAAGCCATAGTTCACATGCGTGGGAACTTCATAGCCCAAAGCTTTGGCGCACAGCACGCGGCCACGTTCCACCGCGTGGATGTGAGGCGTGATGGACACGGCCACATCGGCCACCCAACGCGTGGGGCGCTCGTAGCCTGAACCATCGGTGCGATTGGCCAAGGCATAACGCTGACCACCTTTGGCTTTGCGCGCCAGCCATACCACCAAGGCTGACTTGGTCAAGCCCTGTAAATCGAGGATGACGTCGTACGCCTCTTGCTGCAAATCAGCTTTGAAGGCTTGCCACTCGGCGCGCGTTTGGGCACGGGTGTCGGCTTTGAAAAATGCTTTGCGCCAGCGACGCAGGTCGCACGGAATCACGCGGTGCACCGCCGCGCATCGTGCGGCCAGTGGGGCAAAACCGCGCTCGACCACCCAGTCAATTTGGGCATTGGGAAACGCCGCTTGAATGTCCATCACCGCTGGCATGGCATGCACCACGTCGCCCAGTGACGAGAGCTTGACGATGAGCACCTTCAACGGTGCTTGTCTGTCGCGCACGCTCAATGCGCGGCCTCTTGAAGCTTCGCATCGGGTTTGACGCGACGCAACAGCGCCAGCATGTCGTGCTCAATGCGGTCCAGTGCGGCTTGGGTTTGGCCTTCAAAGCGCAGCACCAACACAGGCGTGGTGTTAGACGCGCGAATCAAACCAAAGCCATCGGACCAGTCAATGCGCAAGCCGTCAATCACACACGCCTCGGGCTTGAACTCAGGCGAAGGCAACTCACCCGATGACACCAGTTGTTGCAACTCAGCGCTCAAACGGTGTGGCTCGCCTTCGGCGCAGCCCACGTTCAATTCAGGGGTGGAGAAGCTGGTGGGCAAGGCGTTGAGCACGGCGTTGGCATCAGGGCTGCGGCTGACGATTTCGAGCAAGCGGCAACCGGCATAGGTGCCGTCGTCAAAACCATACCAACGCTCTTTGAAGAAGATGTGGCCGCTCATCTCGCCGCCCAAGGGTGAGTCCACTTCTTTCATCTTGGCTTTGATGAGCGAGTGGCCTGTTTTAAACATCAGGGCTTGGCCACCTGCTGCGCGAATGGCAGGGGCCAAACGCTGCGAGCACTTCACGTCAAACACAATCGCGCCACCCGGCACGCGTGACAACACGTCTTGTGCAAACAAGGTCATTTGACGATCAGGGTAAATGGTTTCGCCATCCTTGGTGACGATGCCCAAACGGTCACCATCGCCGTCAAAGGCCAAGCCCAATTCAGCGCCTGCGGTTTTGAGAGCAGCAATGACGTCTTTCAAGTTCTCGGGCTTGCTGGGGTCTGGGTGGTGGTTGGGGAAATTGCCATCGACTTCGCTGAACAATTCAATCACTTCGCAGCCCAGGGCGCGGAAGATGCCAGGGGCGGTGGCGCCGGCAATGCCGTTGCCGCAATCGACCACCACCTTCATGGGGCGGCTCAGGCGCACATCGCCCACGATGCGAGCCACGTAATCATCAGTCACATCCACTTGCTTCACGCTGCCGCCCGCTTTGAGCGCCCAACTCTCGGCTTGCATGATCTCGCGCAAGCCTTGAATTTCATCGCCATAAATGGCGCGGCCACCCAAGACCATCTTGAAACCGTTGTAGTCCTTGGGGTTGTGACTGCCCGTGACTTGAATGCCGCTCTTGCACAAGGTGCTGGCCGCAAAGTACAGCATAGGCGTGGTCACAGCGCCCACATCGATCACCTGCACACCCGCAGCCACCAAACCACGAATCAAGGCTTCGACCAGCGAAGGGCCGCTCAAGCGACCATCACGGCCCACAGCCACGGTGGTTTCGCCAGAGGCTGCCGCGTGTGTGCCAAAGGCACGGCCCAAGGCTTCGGCCACTTCGGCATTGAGGGTAGAGGGAACGACACCGCGGATGTCGTAGGCTTTGAAGATGGAGGCGTTCACTTGCATAGTGATGAGATTGTAGAGAGCCAAGTTACAGTTTTTGTAGGCCCACTATGATGGGCAAAACCTCGCCTCAAAGCCCATTTCACCGTGTCCTTCAAGCCCCACCCCCTCATTCACCAAAGCCACACCACCTCGCCACTAGGCGATGTGTTGCTAGCAGCAACCGAACAAGGGTTGGCAGGCGTGTGGTTTGTGCATCGACAAGAGCATCTGCCAGACAGCCGTGCATGGGTCACCGACAACACAAACCCAACCTTGGTGGCCGCGGCAACACAACTGCGTGAGTACTTTGACGGCCAACGTCAAACCTTTGAAATTCAGCTGCAACCGGCTTGGGGTACACCGTTTCAACGCGCCGTGTGGCAGGCCTTGCAACGCATTCCTTACGGCCACACCAGCACCTATGGCGACATCGCACGTGGCATTGACAACCCCAAGGCCGTGCGTGCCGTGGGCGCGGCGATTGGCCAGAACCCACACAGCATCATCGTGCCGTGCCATCGGGTGTTGGGTGCGAATGGTTCGCTCACAGGCTTTGCCGGTGGCTTAGACCGAAAAAAACATTTGCTGGCACTTGAGGCCACACACGCATGACTGAACAACATCTGAACTGGCGCGAATGGGTGCCTGAATTTGTGCTGCTGGCACTGCTGTGGGGTTCGTCGTTTTTGTTCATGCGCGAGGGGGCGTATGCGTTTGGGCCCTTCCCCACGGCTTGGGTGCGCATCACCTTGGCTGCACTCATCTTGACGCCTGTGTTGATGTGGCGACGCGAGGTGGCTGTGTTGCAACAGCACTGGCGCCCTGCTTTGTCATCAGGCTTGTTGAATGCGGGCATCCCGTTTGCCTGCTATTCCTATGCACTGATGCACATCAACACCGGCTTGACATCTATCTTGAATGCCACCACACCGCTATTTGGTGCACTCATCGCTTGGGTTTGGCTAGGTGACAAACTCAATGCCACACGCGCTTTGGGCTTGGCACTGGGCTTCACAGGCGTGGTGTTACTGGCCAGCGATGTGCCAGGCGGCATTTCATTCAAAGCGGGTGGTTCTGGGTTGGCTGTCGTGGCTTGTTTGATCGCCACGTTTTGCTATGGCATTGCCGGCAGCTTCACCAAACGTTATTTGCAAAACGTACCTTCACTGGTGACCACCACCGGTAGCCTGTGGGGTGCAAGTATTGGTTTAACCATTCCGGCCTTACTCACGTGGCCCAACGACATGCCATCACTGCATGCTTGGGGTGCTCTTGGCATTGCAGGCCTGTTGTGCACCGCCTTGGCCTATGTGCTGTATTTCCGCTTGATGACACGCACAGGCCCTGCGCGCGCCATGACTGTCACTTACTTAATTCCGGTATTTGCCAATGTATTTGGCATGGTGTTCCTCGATGAAGTGGTCACACATTGGATGATGGGCTGCGCGGTGGTCATTGTGATGGGCACTGCTTTGGCCTCTGGATTGGTGGGGCGCCGCCCCATCTAAACAAGAAATCCCATCGCCTGTTACAATAACCAATCGCTTTAGTCGACTTCTAGCACGCTATCTCTACCTTGCGCGTGCCAGCCCCTTAGCAAAGGGGCGTTTTAAGTAAATTCCCACTTCTTCGCGTATTTCAACCAGTTCTTACAGGACTGTTTTTTGTCGTTCTATTTTTAAGATTTTTATGATTCCAGCTATTCATACGCAACATACCGCCATCACAGTTGGCAAATACCGCATCGCGGCCTGCCCGCGTGTCTTACCTAGCGGCCGCTTTGCAGCCCAAGTCTCGGTCGCCAGCGGCCAAGGCAGCGCCAGCACCGCGCGCATCATGTGCTTTGTGGATGACTTTGCCACCCACGATGACGCAGCCAACTACGCGTTGGCCCAAGGCATGGACTGGGTGAATGACGTCAAACCAAGCCACTGACATCAGGTTTCTTATCAAAAAATAACCATTGTCTTTACAGAACTTCATCGTTCAATCACAGACACAAACGGCGCCTAAGACTTACACTTTCAGCAACTTGGCATTCCATTCAAGTTGAAAGACGCCCGTGCGCAATCTCCACGTAGATCAACCGCTAGTCACCGATGAAGAGCTGAATGCACTCATGGGTGAAGATGCGCCTGCCGCTTCCAACACCGATGCATGGTTCAAATACCGCAATTTATTTTTGTTGGTGGTGGTGATTTCTCAAGTCATCAAACTGATGTTTTTTTCGCATCTGGCCATTGGTAATTTTGAGCTAGGCAAACTCGATCCAGAAGCTTTTGAACACTACCTCGTGTTTCGTGCCTGCTTTGTCATCGCGATCAGCGCGTTTTATCTCTTTAGCTATTTGAAAGATTGGCACTTCGAAAAAATGTCACTACTTTATGTGGGCATCGCCGTCACTGCTTTGGTGATGGACTATTTCAATGCTTATGTCTATCTCAGCGAGAACCCCATGCAATGGATAACCGGCTTGATTGCCTTGCGCTTTCTTGCTGTCGGCTGCTTGTTGATGAATGCGCTGAATGCAAAACGCGCCCCTGCAATGCCTCGATACCTTTGGTCTTGAATTTCGGCTCAGACGTTAAAAAGGCCTGGGAACCAAAGTTCTCAGGCCTTTTTGTTTAGCTCAGCACAAGACTGAGCCAAGAGATCTGCAGGGCTTAGTAACCGCCGCGACCACCACCACCGTAACCGCCTGAACGGTCACCGCCGCCGTAGCCGCCACCGCCAGAGCGATCACCACCACCGTAGCCACCGCCACCTGAACGTGGAGGACGTGGCTCCATCGGACGGGCTTCGTTAACTGTGATGCTGCGACCACCCAATGATTGACCATTCATGCCTTCGATAGCAGCTTGTGCTTCGGCATCGCTGCCCATTTCGACAAAGCCAAAACCTTTTGAGCGACCTGTGTCGCGCTCCATCATGACTTTGGCGCTGGTGACAGAACCGAATTCACCGAAAGATTGCTCGAGATCGCCATCGCGAACGGTGTATGGCAGATTGCCGACGTAAAGTTTGTTGCCCATGGGGACTCCTTAAATACAAGAAAAAAGCGAAGGGGTCCCGAAAGCACAACTAACCGAGAAGTCACGCCGTAGCGCGCGAAACTGACCTATCACCTAAATAGCACTGGGTGTTTTAAGTCTAGCGCTCGGGCATTATGCGCTTCTTTTTAGCATTTGAAATATAAAAGAGACTTTTATTCGAACGTTCAGTTATTAAATACAGTTTTAGCAAAGAAAAAAGCCTAAGTAGCGAACTACTTAGGCTTTTTATTTGGCGGAGTGGACGGGACTCTACGCCAAACTAAAAAGATCGTTGATTTCAAAGGACTTTTTGCAGTTCACTCTACAAAAATCTGCTACCACTTGTGCTACCACGTCTAGCAGTGCCACAGACACCTGCCTTAAATATACGCGATCTTCGACACGAATGATCAGCGATTTATCGGCAAAAATTAGACAGCATCAAGCTGTTTAACCACCCAAATGAGACTTACGATGCATGTGATCGCTTCATAGATCTACAGAAAATTATGACCAAAACAAGTCCACATTCCACAACAGTTACAGGGCGTGCACTTCGTGACAGTTTCCTGAAAGCCCTGTCTTCATGGTCTGACTGTCAATTAGTTCTAGCGAAGTACCTTGATGACAACTCTGGCTGGGAGTTCTTTAAGGATGGCGGTGGTACATACCTATTGGTTTCCAACCAATGGGCTTTGCGACCTCGAAAGGGCTTCCCTCTTTACATTCGATCTCGAAGACGTGAAGCTGGGGATGAGGCTATGTTGCTAGATACAGGCGTAACCATCAACAGCACGAAGAACAATCGCATTACAGGAAAAATTCTGAATGTCGATGTACTGAAGAAGTTGCTAGCTTAAGGGATCTCCGACAACACCTCAATCCAAAATCGAAAGCAGCGGCTTACATGAACGCTATTGCCAAGCCATCTATTCAGTCACTTTTGATTCAGATGCAGTTCGATGGACAGTCGCTCTCTACAGGGACGGCTTTCGTCGTTAACACGCCGAACAAAGGACCGCATCTTGTTACAAATCGTCATAATGTGACAGGGCGTAATCAAGAAACTGGCAAACCGTTGTCTAAAACTGGAGGTGTTCCCAACAATCTTGTTATCGTTCATAACAAGCTAGGACACATTGGGCAGTGGGTCATGCGACAAGAGCCACTTTACAACCATGATGAGTCTCCACGCTGGAGCGAACATCCCACGCTAGGACATCAAGCTGATTTCGTTGCACTGCCCCTCACAAACTTGCACGATGTTGAGTTGTACCCATATGACCCAAAAAATCAAGGCCCTAATATTCGAGTTGGTCCTGCTGACAGCATGAGCGTCATTGGGTTTCCATTTGGCGTCACTGCAGGAGGTTTTTTTGGAGTGTGGGCAACAGGTTTTTTAGCTTCAGAACCAGTGGTCAACTTTAGCAATCTACCTATTCAATTGATAGATTGCCGCAGCCGTGAAGGGCAATCAGGTTCTCCGGTTATTGCTTATCGCTCGGGTGGATCTGTAGCAATGGCTGACGGTGGAACGGCAATCTTTGGGGGGCCAGTCGAGCGATTTATCGGTATCTATAGCGGACGTATTAACAAAGAGTCTGACCTTGGCATTGTGTGGAAAGCTTCTGCTATTGACGAACTCGTACAAACACTTTAGGGACCGGTCAGACGTCACCGACTTTGGTTTCTTTTTCATGGACTCTAGGAATGCAATGCGTCCAAAGATAGGTCAGCTTCACTATCTCAGTTCACTAATTTGTACTTCTAACATCGTGCCTCAATACGTCAAGTCGACAAGTATGGATGGAAGTGATGCAAGGTCGCCAGCTTTGAGCTTTTGAATTTTTCGATTAAGAAAATCCCGGCGTGAAGGAATGACAGTCGATTCATCAAGTGAAACTTCAAGCACTCTAACAATCTCCTTCAAGAGAGAATCGTGGTTCTGCTTGTCTACTCTTGCTTCCGCTATAGATTTTTCATGCTTGATAGAAATTTCATTGAACTTTTCTTGAAGATTTCTAAATTGCTTAGATTCTTCAATTTCATGTGACTCGAGTTTTCCCTTTAAATTAACGAGCTTTTTCCCTTTCAGAGATGCAAGCTCAACTGATTGAAGTCGGTTTTTCTCACCTAATTCTTCAATCTTCTTATTGGCAACACTTAGTTGGGCTTCAACGAGCCTATATACATTTGACGCTTTGATAAGCTCATCTCTCTCCATTGCCACACTAGATTTTTTAGACCTAAGTCGGCTCAACTCATTCTCTGCATCATCTATTTCATTTTCGATGTTCAAAGATTTAAGCCTTGTCTCGTGAAGCAAGTTCTGAGAGCGGGCATCAGAGAATTTATTTTTCATGGCTCATGTGCAGCGTAGGTATGGCGTTGCAAAACTTCCTTTGGTTCAACGGAAAAGAATATCAGAAATGAATCGCTAAACAAGTTGGAAAATTCTTGAGGCGCCATACTGCGGAAAAATTACATCGAGAGTTTATGCATCGTTCAATTACAGCGTCAACAAGAACTGGGCTGGGACTCGTTGCTAAAGAACAAAGCCAATCCCTTTTTTAGGCTTGTTCGCTGTTTGAATAACAAGCTCTTTCGACTGTTTATAGACAGCACTTCCGATAGCCAGCTGAAGCAGCAATCTTTGACGTCGTGGAGACTCATTCGACAAAAGCGCCAATCCCTCTGGCGTCAATGTTGGCGCTCCAATCGGCAACTTCAAATCCCTAAGCATTTCCTCATACTGACGTATCGCAATATTTTTAGCTTGAAGAGGAGTCAGATCTGGCACCTCAAAGACGACAACTCGACTTAGCACAGGAGCTGGAATTCCATCAATCGTATTAGCAGTAAATAAGAAGTTAATCTTTGACAGGTCTAACTTCAACTCGGGCAACGAAAGATCGCCAAACGACCGGGCCGTTGTAGGTTCGAGCAACTGCAAAAGCGAATTGATGACAGGATATTTAGAAGTTTTATTGTCTGTTTTATCTAATTCTTCCATGACGAATATGCCATTTGCAAAATCAGACCGCACAAGCCAGCGAAATAGCATTCCGGGCTGAGCATTCGACCATCCTCGCGCTGTACCGACAAGTTCCATGGAAGCTTGCGAAGTTTCCAAATTCACGCGCTCAAAATCAAGATGCAATGCCTCAGCAAGTGCGCTCACAAATAAAGTTTTCCCAACGCCGGGACTTCCAACAAAGACCGTTGCTGGAAGCTGAAGACTTGCTTTACGGATGTGAGAGAGCGCAAGTGAAGGCAACAAATACTCATTGATGTAGCCTGAAAAATTTGGAAAACGTACTTCAAGATCTCGGCATCTTGCAAGATAGTCATTTGGGACGGTCATCAAACGTCTAAGCGGACCACTTTCATCGAGTTTCAGAAGTTGACTTCGCGTCTCATCATTCACTCCCGAATTCAAAGTAGCAAGACTTTTAGAATCAAATAACTGGTGCGCGTTCACAGCATCAAGCGACAGTTTCCTCAGCTTTTCTGTCGCCAACTCTCTTCTTTTAATCACGTCCAATTTCACTTTCAGCATTTCTCTCTCCCCGTAAATACAGGATAGAGCTACTCGCCGAAAAAGGCAAAATTTTGATTGTGACAATAGCTAAGCAGCGAAATCTAAGGTCAAGCCTCAAGTAATAGTTTGGGCAAACCAATGAGGTGCGTGCAAGATATCAAACCAGATTTCATCGACACTTTTCAACGTATTCAATGACTTCGGAACGAACATTGTCAATGTTCATAAAAGCCCCCCAGCGGAAATCCCCTCCATCTTCCGTCCAAGCACCCAACATTTTGGCCTTCTTCAATGCAGCAGTTTGCCCCTCGTCTAAGGGACGAGTAATCCAAATCGTGCTGTCTGCAACTTCAGCTCCGTTCGTGCCCTGCCCTCTCAAAACCTCGTCAGAGTCAATTTCCAAATAGTTCCAAGTTGTTTTTTCGAAAACGGAAACTGACATTTCGGGGCTGGTCACGATTCCCGCATACAAGTACAGTTGCCTTTCCAAGCACGCGAGAATGAATCTAGCTGTAACTTCAGGACGAACTTGCTCTAAGCGCAAGTAGGCGGGTCCAACATCCAAAGACTTCAAAACAGCAGTAGTTGGCTCTATGGGATCGTCAGGACTGTTTTCTCCAAGTTTTTGAAACAGAGCACTTACGGCCATCGTGATCAAGAACAGTACGGCAATGACAGCAGCGCCAATGTAGATAGCTTTTTTCCTCACTGAGTTAGCCCATCACTTCGCATACCTCAACAGCTCGCGGTTCAAGCACAACGCGATTGAACTCAACATACCCGGGAACATTTGTAGCCCTTTGGCTATCCCCCTGATTCCAACGCCAACCAACAATGTCCTCAATGGGGTCGACAACAATTACAGGTGTGCGCCCCTTCAACCCTTTAGGAATCAAATACGCAGCAATGGGTGATTGCTGATGGTACGGGTAGTAGCGCGTGAACGGTATTACTTCTTCAAACGCAGAGGAATCACGTGCGCTCAGGCTTTCACCATCACTGGCACCGCGGCGAAATCCACTGCGATAGTCGCCGGAATATTCGAGCACACCCGTTTCAGGATTCTGTCCCACAGTGATCTTGGTCGTGATATCGAGATCAGGCTCAACAAACCTCACATCTGGCCAGTAGCCCATTGCGATTCCGCGATCAATGTCTTCGAACGAGCGAACTGTTTGAATAACAACAGGAACGGAATAATCTTTTTTGGGCTGCTCAATGCCGTCTTTGTCTTTGAGAAAAATCACATGCTCAGATTGCGTTGAAGCATGCACGCATGTTTTGTCCCAATCATTCTTGAAAAGCTCATGCGCTTGCTCGTAGTTGACTTGGTCAAGATCAATGACCTTCTCACCACAGACTTGGCAACCACGCCAGCGCTCTTCACCCTCCTCGACCTGCAACTGATTCCATCTTTTGGCTTTGGGGCAAAAGACTTGCTTCAGCAACGTGCCATCGGGGGCATACAAACTGCTCGTTTTTTCGTCGTAGATAAAGCGCTTATTCATTAGAACTCCGGTGTTGGGTTTGATTGCGACACTTACTGCGCAACATCATTTAAAAGTACAGCCGACTCATACAGCTGCTTGATCTCATCGTTCACAACGCAAATTCGCACAAGATCAATTGCTTCTGAATTCTTTGCAAACTCGTGAAGAGCGTGTGCAGTAATTCTGGCAGCAAGCATCGGTGGGAACTTAAAAACCCCTGTACCGATCGCCGGCATAGCAAGAGACTTGATACCGTTTTCCCTCGCAACATTTAGAAGCGAAAACATAGCAAACGCCATGTACCTTTCGGGTTCGGCATTGAGAATGTAATGGGCCGACCTAACATGAATGACCCAAGAATTTGGCAAATTAAAACCGGGCGTAATTAAGGCAGCGCCAAGTTCTATTGGTGCAAACGGCTTACAAAATTCCTCTAGTGCAGGGCCAGCGGCTGTGTGAATTGCGCCCGCTACACCAGAACCAAGTCGTAGATTGGCGTTGGCGGAATTAACCACGGCTTCAACATCTGGCTGAGCAACGATGTTGCCAACAATCACTTCAATTTTCATCATTCATCTACCTGTTGCGAACTTGCTAGTTTGGAGTCACAACTCCCGCGGTTGACGGATTTCTTCAACGACAAAATCAATATCCAAAAAAACATATCCATCACCTCGCTATCAATGGCCCTCAGTTTGTCAGGCCTGAGGCTCATCACGTGAGCCTTGAAAGCGACGGAGACTGGATGCAGTCACAGCCTTGCTGGCTCACGCCGTAAGCCTGTCACCTGAAACACTGCTTCGATGTCAATTTACACAGCAATCATTTGGTCACTTCTCGCGCTTAACTCATGCCTGCTATGGGGAAAAATGAACATGAAATCGCCTTCACCGGTAACTTTTGAAACAAACCATCCGGCACCATTGGCTTTTTGGATAGCTCGCGAGTACGGATCTATAGCTCTGCACCCGCGCCCAAGCCGCAAGCAACGAGCGGCCATCAGGTTGGATCGACTCTTCGGCATTGATCAATTAGAGCCTTGAATTCTTAAAAGTATGATCAATGTATCTTTTTAAAAAGACAAATGGACTTGACTCATGAGCGAAATTGATCGCCTTTACAGCTATCGCACGCTGCTAACTGGACGCCGTGCTGTACCGCGGGCCGAAATACTCGGCAAACTTGAGATCAGTCCAGCCACCTTCAAACGGGATCTGTCTAAGCTGCGTGATCGCCTGAACATTCCGGTGGTCTTTGACCGGGACTTAGGTGGCTACCGCCTCGACACGACAGACACACGACAAGAACTGCCGGGCTTATGGTTTAGTCAAGATGAAATTCTTGCGCTGTTGACAATCCAAAACATGCTTCAGCAATTAGAGCCAAGTTTGCTCGGCCCTAAGCTTAAGCCCTTGCAGCAACGACTAGATGACATGCTCACGGGGCAAGGGCTGAGTGCTGAGACGCTCTCTCAACGAGTGCGCTTGGTACACGCCGGCAAACGCCGACTCAAACTTAAATGTTTTGAACTGGTGGCAAAGGCGACGCTGGAGCGCAAACAAATCAGAATTCAGCATTTCAACCGTCAAACCGGCGTTACGGTTGAGCGCATCATCTCTCCTCAACAGATAGTGCACTACAGGGACAACTGGTATGTCGACGCATGGTGTCACCTCCGCAAAGAAGTCAGGAGCTTTGCGGTAGATGCAATCACTGACTGCGAACAACTGATCGCTGATGCAAAAGAGCTAGATGCAGACCAGCTTCGTACGTCTATGCAAAGCGGCTACGGCATTTTTGGTGGCGCAGTCAAAGGCTGGGCTAAACTGAAATTCAGCCCTGAACGCGCACGCTGGGTAAAGCAAGAAGAATGGCATGCATCGCAAAAGGGGCGTGAACTCGCAGACGGTTCATATGTACTCGAAATACCCTACTCAGACGAACGAGAGCTGCTGGGTGATATTCTTCGATTTGGATCTGACGTTCAAGTCGTCAGTCCGAACTCGTTACGAAATCAAGTTCTCACCGAACTAAAAAACTCCTCAGCTGCCTACCAAGTAGGGTCTACCTTAAGTCTTTGATCCGCTTTGGCGCCTTGAACATTCAATATGATTGATCAGCGTCCCATTTACGGCGATAACCTATAGCTTGAAAATTAAAAACTAAGGCATGACAAAACAACTGGCAACCGAACTGATTCAGGCGTACAAAGAGACGAATTTCATCGTTTACGGCGAACAACACTTCACGCTCAAGATCGGCGAACCCTCCACTGCCCTAGTTCAACTCTTTGACAAAACGAACGCACTGTGTGCCGCGTTCATCACAGCATGCAACCCGTTCAGTGAGTCACTGCCCGAGCACAAAAACAACGAGCTTCAAAGAACACTAAAAGATGATTTGACAAAGCGAAGCTTGAAGTTCATCGACGGCATCGGGCAGCACCCTAGCGGAAACTGGCCCGGCGAGCCAAGTTTCTTGGTGCTTGACTTGGACTTGGCCGCAGCCAGAGTGCTGGCCATGCACCACAAACAAAATGCGTTTGTATGGTGTGGACAAAGTGGTGTGCCAGAGCTGGTTATCACCTGAGAATTTGAATTTTCAATTCAAATTCTTGGCATGTTATTTTTTCAACGCGTCAACAAAACCGCTTCCCTCTTCGCGCGAGTTATCGCTACATAGATCAGCTTGCGTTTGCTGTCGGTCGCTAGCGGATCGCCCAGATAGGCTTTAGGTGCAATAACGATCACTCGATCAAATTCGAGACCTTTTGCGCGATGCATTGTTGCAAAGTAAGTCACACCCTGCTTTGAACCAGCATTGAGGTTTTCATCAATCACTGCACTTGCTAAACCAGAAGTTTGAAAATGCTTTGCGAATGCATCTCGGGTTTTTTGGGACTCGGCGATCACACATGTCGTGTGGGCTTCTTCTGCTGCATCATTTGCAGCCCATCCCTGCACCAACGTCAAGGCTTTCGCCATTGCTTCATCGAGGGAGTCAACATTTGCGACCAATGGCACTGGCCCATGCGACAAGGACTTGTAGCGCTTGGTTTCATCGTGACCATCATCCAAGTCATCAATCTCACAACCTTCTAGCAACGCCACTGCTTGTCGACGAATCTCATCCGTTGTTCGGTAATTGAGATAAAGTTTCTTGGATCGACCACGGATATCGATGCCGCACTTGCTCATCGCAGCGCGGTTGCGCGTGTAGATGCGCTGATGACCATCGCCCACAAAGAACAAATCGTTAGGGTTTGACGCGATCATGGCTCGTAACAGGCGCAAAGCCTGCGGCCCAAAGTCTTGCGTTTCATCAATCACGATGGCGCTGTATGCAGCAGGAACTTTCCCCTCTTTGATCTCTTCATCTAAGAGGGCCGCTACGTCACGGTACGCGTCATCGACTTCCTTGAGCTTTCTCGAAGCCAACTGACCGCGGTACTCCTCGAAAACAGGCCAAATCGCATCACGCTTAGAACGACTCAGCACGACACCTCGCCCCGTTCGGCGGACAGCGCGATATTCATCTTTTGTAGTCACGCCTTGAGCCAGAACGACCTGCTCCAACTCTTCCTCATAAAAGCTATCTGGCAAATCAAGCGATGACTCTTTAAGCGTCATCGCCGCCTGCCAAGCTTGCAAAGCCCCCTCTGTCTTGCGTCCATAAACAATTCGATGCTCAAGCTTTCTTGATCGCATGAATGTATGAACCCATGAGTCTAAATTTCGGACTTCAATTTTTTCCAACGTGGGCTTTGAGCACAGCGTTTTCAAGTTGTCTTCGATGTCGAGTGCAAGATTTTTTGTAAACGTCGTGAACAAGACCTTTTGCTTATTAAGCGTGCGGTTTTCGGCAAGCCATTTGGCGCGGTGCATCGCAACCACTGTCTTTCCAGTACCCGCACCACCGAGAACTCGCACAGGACCGCTGCGATCGCCGGCAGCCAACTTATTCTGCGTTGGATGCAAAAACACACGCCATTGAGCCAATGGTGCATTCATGATGGCCACCATGGCCTCATCATCGTCGACAACAACAAATCGTGACTGAGACTCTGGGGTTTGCAAAGCTTCACCGAAATTGGTGGTGTCGATCTGACGATCCACACGAGTTTCACGAGCATTCAGAATTTGCTCAGCGGTATCACCTGCAGCCAACAAGAAAAGCGCTTCATAGGCCTCAACTGGTAACAAGTGCTGGAGTGTGTCCAGCTCGGCTTCTGTGGCAACAAGCTTGACAGAAGAAAGCATCTCGGGAGGCACACCCAATGCAACCAAATCGCGATCAGAGATACCGTCGGCAAGTGGAACTTTGGAGGCTTCAGTGGCCACTGTCGTCTGGGACGGCACAGAGTTAACCTCTGGTGCCCTGATCTGCACAGGTGTACTCATGACTTCTGCCTGCGTCTCTTCGACTTGAACCATCTGCATCGCCCCGGTTACAGGGTTGATGATTAGCTTACGTCGCTCAGCCCAACGGTACGCTTCATCGTGCTTGTTCACATGCAGCAACACATACACATCGCCGCGGTCTGGCTTGAACACAATCCCACGCCAGTCGCCATCGATCCGCACCGACTTCATGTTTGAGTCAGCCGCGGCATGAATATTCTCGTAATTGATGCTTGGACTCTTAGGATCTGTCTGAAAGCGAATCGCCCATTTCATGACCTTTGACTGCACCCCCGAAGGCAACTTGGACAAGTTCAGCAGGAAATCCTGCGACAACGCGACTTTTGGCTTAAGACTCATGATTTTCTTTCGCGACAGATATTTCTAAATTCAATTTCAAAGCTACAGCATTCGCCCATGGCTCGTCTGACACCGTCAAATAATCATCTGACAGCTGCAACACATCCCAACCTGCTTGCATCCAACCAGCAGACAAATCGTCTTGCTCGGCAGTCAGCACCACGAGCCTTTGATCAGGCCAAGACATTTCAGCCTCAGCGATCACATGACCGCGATCATCTGCAAGTTCATGGCCAATCAAAGGCAGCGGAGCATTCAATCCTGCTAACTGCCGTAACCCACTGCGCAAAGGCTCAAGCGTTTGCTCCACAGCATCGTCCCACTCTTTGGCCAACATGTGCTGCGACGAACTACTCACACCAGTTGTGTCGACACTTACCGACGTTGGCAACCACCCGGCACAGTCACCTTCATCCATTGCAGTGCGAGTAGCCAACAGCATGCCTTGCAGCATTTGCTCTTGATTGAACAGAGCAAGCCATTTTCGCCAGTTCAGACGCAATACATTTTCATCTGAGCTATCAACATCATCTAGTAAGACCACGCCCGGCCCCGTCATTCCATCCCGAACTCCGCTGGCATAGTTCATTGGCCACCAGCTCAAAACAGTAGGTGAAGCACTACCTTTCGACAACACAGGTGCAAATCCAGCTTTTGGTCCGTGCATCTCTACAGGTAGCTGCGCAAGCAAAGTACTCATGCGGCTCTCAACGACTGTTCGTTCGGCAGGAGTATTGGGCACCATCAAGAAGTTCAGCCACAAGACATTTCTTTGCCATGTCAACACAGCGGCATCTTGCAGCCCATCACCGGGTGGCGTACTCAAGAAAGTTAGTAGTTGAGCAATCGCGTGCGAACCAAAGGCACCGGGCAATGCTCTTAGCACTGCTGCAGGCGCTTGGCCTCCATCGTGTCGACTCAAAGCCGCCAGCGGTGAATCCAAATCTGTTTGAGCGCTTCCATCTAATGCGGTTTTCACGTCGTCATTGGTAACTGACCACACCCAGAACTTGCCACTCGACACCAAGGCACTGCGCTTGTTTGCGTCTTCACGCAATGAGTTCTGGTGGAACTGCCAGCCGTCACAAAATACGGCAATCGGTTTACGCGATGTGCCGCTTTGCCATGGCCAAATCACAAAGTCTGGCTTGCTAGCGATCATCACGCCGTCTGATGGGCCAACATTACGCTGCGGTTCAACTTTGTAGCGTTGACCTGCAATTTCAAGCACATGGCCTGATTTCCCGTTGATGATGTCCTGTACCAACTTGACTTTGGGAATACCAGCCACACCGCCCATGCGTTTCAGAGACTCAATGAATCGAGCCTCTAAGACTGAATCAAAATTCGGATTGATGTAGATCTGTGAAATTGTTGGCACAGACTCCAGCTGATCCAACGATCCGACCAGTTCCGTCAAGATCTCTCGCCCGCGGTCCCGAGAAACCAGATCCATGTTTCGTCCGAGCCTGTATTGATAGACGCAGCGATAGCAGCCATCTTTGTCCGGGTCTTCATTGCATGAACACCCCTTGATGGCATCAAGCGCCATGTGCAGCACGTCTGACAAGGTCCCAGCGTCTTGAGCTAGCAATTGATGCAAGTAGCCAGTTCCGCCGGGGACTGAGTCGTACAACATCACGTAATGCCTGCGAGGTCCGCCCTCTTTGCCCGGCTCATCTTGCAGAACCATGCGCAAGTGATCTACTTTTCCACCAAAGCGTTTCTTCAGGCCCAACTGCAACGCAGCCATAAAAGATTGAACGACCTGCTCATCCACACCGCTTCGTGTGTATGGAACCAAAATCCGAAGCGCCTCGGACTCAAACTCACGGTAGAGGTACAGACACTCTAAAAGGTTATCTGGTTCCTCTGAACCATGCTTGGGACAGTCAAAGCTATGAGTCTGACCAATAGAGTCCGATTGGCGCTTGGGTGGTTTTTGCACCTTACCGCAATGCTTGCAAAGCTTGAAACCGGGACGCGAAGATTCTTTGTCAGCGACTTTGAAGGCCTCACCGGGCTTGGATAACTCACCAAAATTAACGTCACGGAACGTGACTTTTGAAATGAACTCAAAACCAAATGGCAAACCGCCAGTTTTAATCTGCCACGCTTCGCGAATGTCCTTCACTTCAAAATCAGCCATCAACTGGCGGACATAAAACTTCGGTTCACGATCATCGGCACTGTCGTCGATACGCACTTTTGTGTCGTCACTGTTCGCAATGGCTTGTTTAAATCGCAACAAGGTGCGCTTTTGCGCTGCATCGCCCCACATGGCGTCGCCACAATTTGGGCACACAGCATGAACGTCTTGACTCACATCCAAGTTCTGCATGTGATGGCACGAAGGACAGAATCGCCAGCTCTCTGTCTTGGCCAAATTCATGTTGATCTGGTCTACCTCGACGCGTCGTTGATTCGCGTAAAAACGATTCTCAGGTGCGAACTCTGACAAAGCTGAGTTAGCAGGACGCTCATATTTCAGCGCTGGCAGAGCAACGTAGTTGCCTTGCACATTTTCATCAGCAGCTTTCTTGCGCCACAGTACTGATTTCAATTCGATCCCTGCTTCGGGGAATGCATAGTTTGGAATCAAGCCAGCGTCGGTCAATGTTCCAAGAAGATCTCGGCTGTTGATTTCTGCAATCAACTCCATCAGTTTGCTGCGCTCTCGGCCAAGGTTGTCCAAATCATCCCGCGTCGAATCGTCTTGTGGTTTTTGCCGAACCACACGAATCATCGTATCGATCTGATCTTTTCGTTTTTTGTAGCCCTTGCGCTCAGCTACTAGGTCTTCTAACGATTTCAACAATCGCGAACGCATGCCATCGTTATCACCTTGGCCCTGCATGTAGTCACGCAGCCGCTTGCGAACCTCATCATCAATCTCATCGCCCAGCAGTGCCAAGAAGCCATCCATCAAGCGGGCTTCGTGCGACAGCACATAAGTGGTTAAGTTGTAGGGAAATCTGTCTTGGTTAACTGCTTCCACCGCATCTAGTGCCACAGATGTTTTCTCTGGCAGAGCAGTGAGCGTAGAGATGCTGCTTACCCAGTCATCAATGCAATAAGCAAACAGTTGTCGGCGCAAGACCTCTGCAGCGCGTAAAAACACGCCCGGTGGTGCAACATCACCGGACATCATCTCTTGTGTTTCTTCAAAGAAATACAAGTCATGAGGACTTGCACCATCAGCCAAAGTCGTGGTCATTGCGTTGCCATCACGACGACCTGCACGTCCCAACCGTTGCAAATAACTGGCTTGATTAGGTGGCACTGAACACAAGAGGACTGAGGACAAATCACCAATGTCCACACCCATTTCAAGCGTGGGGGTCGCAGACAACAAGTTCTCGTACCAAGCCTTTGGTTCTTTAGATTTGAAACGAATCTCCAAATCTTCTCGCTCTTGGCGCTGCAACAATCCCGTGTGCTCCGCGGCGATTACACGACGCAAATCACCTTGGCTGTAACGCTTAGACAACCATCCCCCAGCAGGAAGTTGTTTTTCATATCGCTCGTCGGTTGACTCCAAACACGGCATCTCCAGCAGAGATTCAGCGTCCTCGACAGGCACAACCAGCAACCGTTTCCCTTGAGGAGTTGACAGGTACGTCACGTCTGTCGTCAACACCAATGCGTGAGGGTTAATGGCCAAACTCTCACCCAAATGCCCGACCGTTGAGATCAACACGCCCTCACGAATCATCAATCGTGCGGCTTCTTCAAAAAGCTCACTTGCGAGTCCGGGCGCAAGCAGATGGCCCTTCCCTACAAACACGGCATCCGCCCAGCGATCGAACCAAGTCGGCTTCTTCTCGCCCTTGACCTTGTCAAACTCACGGTGCTTGCCCAGCGTCACCAACACTGGATGTGGTGTGTATTCGCTGATAGGTGGCATCCACTCCTTGCGGCCAGCCAGCTGACTCAAGACATAAATTTTGCCGTCTTCAGCAAATGAGGTCATTTCTTGGTGCATCACGGCACCGCGTTTTCGCATGTGGGTCAGAACACCCCACAACCACTGATTCAGCGTCGAGGCTTCAATGCCCTTCAGGCCAAACTTTTGATCGAACACAGGCAGCAACGCGCTGCTTAAGGTAGCAAGCCTCGAAACAGGTACAGACAAAGTCACCTTTCCGATTCGTTCCAAAGTACGACCGCGGTGACAAAGATAGGTCATCTCACTGACTGCTTGCCAGAGCAGGCGCTTTTTCACTCGCTCAGGTAACCGGCTATTGGTAGGCAAAGCACCCTTTTGCAGCAGCTCTACCGACCAGTCAGATTGCCAAGTCATATTGGGGCCGATGAACTCAGCCACAAATCGCTCAGGGGGCATGTTTAGCACCGCTCCGGGCGTCTCGATGCTTCGCTCCATTAACTCAAGAAAATTGGCCCACGGCAATGGCGACGAGGCCACTTCATCCATGACTTTGGACAGCGCCATGCGCACATTGTTTTGATAGGTACGAGCGCCAAAAAATCCTGCCCGATGTGCTGCATCCTGCACCGAGTCTGAGAACGCAATCAGCTTCTTATCGTCATTGAACGGGCTGGCCCACGAATGCTCGACCACTTGCGCACCCAAGGTTGCGTTGCGAGCACCAACCAGCATCAGCCGATCGCGCTCACCACATGCTGGGCATGTATCGTCATGGCGGGTGTACTGCACTTGCCCGATTGAGAAACTCTTTTGCTCTGTAACTCTGAAGATAGGAAGTAACGCTTCTTCTGAACATGCAATACATGTCGTGCTGCCGTTCTGTTGCAAGTTGCCACATGCCGTACACACCTGTTGCTCAACGCCCTCAACTTGAGGTCGTTTGAAACTATTGGCAGCATAAAAACGAGTCACTTCGGGGCGTGAAGCGAACCATGTGTTGTAAATTTCATCAAGTTTCGTTGAAAGCTTGCTGCTCGACTGAACCAAGCGTGATAACCAACCGGTCGTTCGACATGCAGTGCACTGAATAAGTGGCAAATACACCCCATCCGGATTTGCTGGAATGTCTGCACTGCTACGCAGATTCACATTTTTGGGGATCACTGCCAAATTTGCCACCATGCGGCGTAGCTCGCGCATCCACATTTGCACACGCAAATTCAGCAATGGACGACCTGCTGCGCCTCCCGGCACCCTCGCCCACGCCACCATGACCAATAGTGCATCTAGGATTTCACCGACCCAAGCTTGCGCTTTCAGTGGCAGACCATTGATTAACTGGTGTTTCAAGTCGTCATAGTGAATCACTTGACCTTTAACCAGCTTCAATAAATTCACGAACAGCTGATGCTTCTTGAGCTGCTCACCCAGCTGAATGCGCCATGCCAAATCGTTTACATCTGTAGGCATCGGCATGTCGGGGAAAAACACACCGTACCAAGTACGAACCGCTTCCTCTGGTGATTTGAATTGCGTTGCATCCATTACAACTTGCGGGTTCTCTGGTGGAGAAAACACGTAGTCAACCGTGGCGTCTTCAAGAAACGCACCTACCGACTGGCGATTTTCGGTAATCACCGAGTCATCATCAAACGGCACACCAAACACTTGCTTGGCGTATTCACGCAAAGGCGCTGAGTCCGAAGCGCCTCCTAAGGTCGCAGACGTGCCCGCACAAATCAAATGCCCCGCGGGAGACTTCAAGCGTGAACGCAAACGACGCAACAGAAGCGCCAAATCTGTACCCTGCGCACCGTCAAAGGTGTGCAACTCATCCACAACGACATAGCGAAGAGTCTCAGGCTTGTTTTGCTCCCAAAGCTCACGATCTTTCGGGCGAAGCATCAAGTAATCGAGCATCTTGTAGTTGGTCAACAAGATATCGGGCGGATTTTTTCGCAACGTATCTCTATCAGTGATGACAGTCTTGCCAGTCATCACCATTCCTTGCCCGTTGCCTACTGCGTTGCCACCAACGTACATGCCAACCCGCAAGTTCTTGAAAGCTGGGGTGCTTGCAATCAATTCTGCGAATCGTCGGGCTTGGTCCGTCGCCAGCGCGTTCATCGGATAAATGACTAGCGCCTTGATCCCGACTTCGCCAGATTTCTTGGCTCGCGCACAGTGATCCAGCACGGGGTAGACAAAGCACTCCGTCTTACCGCTACCTGTGCCAGTAGCCACCAAAGTGCTGGAAGCTCTGTGTGAGCTTGAGAGTCGTTCCCAAGCGCCTTCTTGGTGGGAGTAACCCGGGTTTTCGGTGGCGAAATCTTTGAAAAAACTCTTGCCAGATGCGCCTTGCGTAAATGGCAACCCAAGCTGCAGATATGGCCCTTTGAGCCATCCAGACGGCTCTTTCACAAAACGATCCATGATGCCGCTCATGAAATCATCAGAAGCCTCGAACCCGGTCGTCAAGAACTGTCGAAGGCCTTCTTGGATATCTTTAGCAAGTAGTGATGGAAGCATATGTGGGTCTTATTTATTTGTTTGTTGTTATGTCTGATTCGATGTCAAGCTGGGTGAATAACTAGGACTGAAATTTTCTAAATTACTTGAACATCAACAGAAATCTTTATCGGCATAGTTGTCACCCCACTTTGAGTAATGGTCAACGGTAGCCAATGGCTTCATGGGCGCTATGCGATTCACCGTGCCCAAGTTGAGTTGACTCAACCCGTACGCAACGGACAAACGATCGTAATCAACGCGCGATACACCCTCCGCACGTAGGTTAGCAGGCAAGCTAAGAGGCTTTGGAACAAGGTTTAGCCAAGTTGCACCACGAGGACGCTGTAGCGCAGGTTTTATTTGTTCGTAAAACGAATGCCTAGCACCGCCTCCACAGAGAAAGTACGGCATGCCATCGATGTCGTTGGGACCCAACAACCGTTTTTCCTTAGCTCTGCCAAAGATCTCGCCGACCAGTTGTCGGTTGACTCTGTCGAAAAACGACTCATCCGGATTTTTTGCACCATTTAAAAACTGCACATCGACACCCTGTACATAGTCTTTAAAGCTAGCAGGGAAAAAACCGCGGTACTCAGTGGGAAGTTTGATTTGCTGCAGCTCTTGGACACATTTCGATGCGGCTGGCAAATCAGCTAGGTTGTTTTGCCACCAATTCACGCGATGCCGATGCAGGTTCGCGACTCCATAGGCTTCAACTGAGTTCGTAAACAAGTTGAAGCTGGTGGTACCGGTTTCATCCTTGTAGACCCTAAAAATACTCGCGTCAACGGTCCCCGCTCCAACATCGACCATCAGGAAAATATTTGGACGCCGGGGATCAAAAAGTGATGAACTCACATAGCCGTGAATTTGAGCAGCCAACTCTGGCATGACCAAACATTGAAATTCATCCGTGTCAGATTGATTTTTGTCCCCAGCACTCCAGACATCCAAAACTCTCTCAGGAGAAATCGGCCCTGAAGCATTGGCCAGCGACCATGCAACATGGCCGATTTGATGAAACAGCGATTTGCTCGTTGCAGATGTCAGTTGATCTGCGGGCTGCCCGAGCGCAAGAGACCAAAGTATTTCTGAACTTGTGTATTGATCACGATGGTTTTGAAACAACCATGCTCTTGCGTGCTGAATCACCAACCCAAGAAAAGCTGCAACCCTAGCGCAACAGACCGGATCATCTGGCTTCGCCAGCATGGCCAGCTTCAAGTCGTTGAGATGAACTCCCTCACCTGAGAGCGAATACGCACCATCGCTTTCAACCAACAGCGTTGGCAACAGATAGGACATGACCCCAGCACCATCTGTGAAAGGTACGGCATACGCCTGCTTTAGCGTTCGATCGGCAATAACGACTTTTGTGCTGGATGTGCCTAGATCCACGCCAATGACCAGCTCTCGATCGATCCGTCGCTCTGTCGTTGCAACACCCGTTTGACTTCTGTACTGCAAGTCGACAGTGAGCAACTTGTCCGCACCTTGCGATGAGGGGTGCCATTTAACTTCGGCACCAGCTAAACATCTCACCCGCGTTTCAGGCAACAACTTCTTCACCGCTCCCATTTCTCTTGGGTTATCGGGGAGATGCAGATAGCGGGGTTGTGAACGCTTTGGAGCAGGTTTAGACTTTGGGCGATTTCTGTACTTTGTTAGGTCAATCTTGTCAGCTAAATGCCTTGGCTGTTTGCTCTTATTCTTTTTGGGCTTCGCAGCGCTCTTCTCGTCTATCTGAGCTACTGGTACGTCTTCTCGCTTTAATGCCTCTGCCGGCTGTGACACAGGTTCAGCAGCGAACGTGGCTGCTGGCTGATTTGCCAGAGCTTTTTCAAATGCGAACTTGAACGATAGTGCCATTGCGTCTACCGATCAGGTCACCAAGATAACGCCAGAGGAAACATCACGCTGAAGGGGATCGATTGACTCCTTCATGCTGTTAGTCAATTTTCTTTCCGCGTATTTTTGCTCCAACTTTTTGAGCTTACCCGCCTCCATAGCGATCACGCGCTTGTGCTTTGGATCTGTGGATACTTGATAGTAGGCAATGCGAAGATCAATCGCCGAGCGTCTTCTTTGTAGATCTTTGTCCAACGCCGCGTTCATCTCACGAATACGATCTCGATTCTCTCGTCTTTGAGATTCTTTCATGCCGATAAAGCGCTCTTCAATAGACGCACGGCAGTCATCTTGAAGTGATGCGACCACAGCATGGTCCAACAAATTCTTTGCACCAGCATGCCAATCGAAACCGTCTAACGCCGCGGCGTTAACCAGTGACTCAGCCTTGTCTTCATCCAACACTTCGCCTGTCTCAAGGCAGCGGGCTTCGTACACCAGCTTCTCCACATCTCTGGGGCCAGCAAAAGCCCAACGCATGATGTGAAAAACATAAGTTCCCGGGGCAACATCTGGGGCTTTAGTTTTCGAAAGCTCTAAGGCTGAGGTTGGAAAGTAAATTGGGCCAGATTTTTGTTTGGCTGAAACAAATCGTATGAACGGATGGTCCTGCGTGACCTTCTCCACGCCTCTGGGCGCATTGCCCGTTTGGTTGTCGAACCAAAGCGTATTGGGTGAATTGGCAAGAATCGTCGTCTTACCAAGCAACTTTGCATCTGCCAAGAAGGCACCAAACTCGACGCGACCATCAATCGAGAGTTCAATCTTTCCTTTGCGAATGACATCGTCATCGACCATCAGTCGGGAACCGGGGTAGTTCTTTTCCAAAAAGTCTTTCACGTAGTGATACAGGTCTTCCCCGCGGATATAACGACCCAAATCAAATGCAGCCTTGGCCTTGTTCTGAATAAAGTCACCATGACCCAAAAGCTGAGATGACCGTTCATCCAATTGCTCTTGCGTGATTCGCAGGTTCTCTAACGCAATCGCAGACTGCTCAATACGACGTTCCTCTCCTTCGGGCGTCAACTTGTGCGATAGCAAATCTGCCGTCAGACTTCGGACCTCAGCACCCAGTATTTCCTCCATGGAACCCAGTGCTGATTTAAAAATATTCAGGCGCTGCAACAACCGGTCATGCACGCGTTCATCCAAGGTGTCCGCGTACACCATGTTCCAAATAAGTATCTTTGGTGCGTCCTGACCAATACGATCGATACGGCCAATCCGTTGTTCAATCTTTGCAGGATTCCAAGGCAAGTCATAGTTCACAAGCAAGCTTGAGAACTGCAAGTCAACACCTTCAGAAGCGACCTCAGAAGAAAGCAGAATTTGAGGCCCAGACTGATCCTCAAACGCATTCAAGATCGCCTGCTTATCCATTCCACCATGAAGAACTGCGGACTGAATACCCACCTCAGCAAAACGTCTTGCCAAGTAATGCAAGGTGTTTCGATAGAAGGCGAACAGCACCACTTTCTTTGCTGGGTTATCTTTCCAATAAATCTTTAAATTGTTGAGCAACTCATTAAATTTCGAGTCGGAAGCAGATAGCGCTTTGAAATCTCCATGCTGATTTGCAATTGACACCAAAAGCTGAATCAGCTCACCGCTGCCCTCAGCCTTGGCGGGCGATGCCTCGTTGGAATCAGCTTTTTCGGAATCATCGCCATCAAGCTCGGCAAGGTCCTCTTGCACAACCAAGGTTTCTACACCTTGCAATTTAGCTCGCCAACCTTGGCACGCGGCGGCCATACAGCTTGACATTTGTCGTTGTGGAATTGTGAGAAAAAAGCCCTCTGAGACATCGTTTGACTCGCAATATCCCCGAACCGCATCCGTCACACGGTCATAGAACATGCGCTCTGCATCTGTCATTGACACGCGCAGTGTCACAGGCTCTCTAAGTACACGTAACTCACTGACATCACGCTTCAAAGTACGCGTGATGACTTTTGCTCTGGGGTTAAGCCTGTCCAGCATGTCTGCATACTGAGCACGGCCTCTATGAGTGGTCAGCACTTGATCCGAAGGCAAGTTGTTCAACAAATGCTGAACCTGCTCGCTGTCGTCAAACCAGCGTAAAGCGACCGATTCTTCAAGAGCTGCTTTGAACTCAGCCTGACTAACGACCCCAGCTTGCAACTTATCGCGCAACGCAACGATGGGGGCATTGGCACTGACTGACAGATCGTATGTCCACTCCAGAGGGAAGGCATCTTGATCGAGTAAGTGCAAGAGGTTGAACAAATCAGTGCTTCGCATCTGAATTGGCGTCGCAGAAAGCAACACCATGCCATCGGTCACAGGCCTCACCAGTGCGGCAAAGCGGTGCGTCTGCGTTTCTCTGTTGCGCAAGTAATGGGCTTCATCCACCACGACCAGATCAAGCAAAGGGTCTTCATCAGCCGCCTCATCAAGAAAACGCGCCAATTTGGCCGCTGCAGAATTTGAAGGTGACTTCTGTGAGTTCCACTCCTTGGGTGGACGCATGCCTTGCATGCTGCACACCAATGCAAACTCTTCAGCGGGGTTGTCTCGCGCTTTGGTGAGTCGCTCTAGCAGCTCTGCTGCATTGACCTTTTCGGCTTTCACGCCAAAACGGTTGGCTAATTCACTGCACCATTTCTCTTGGAGCATCGCTGGGCAAACAACCAGCAGACGTCTTGCATCTTGGCGAGCACGAAGCTCTGTCCAGATCAAGCCAGCTTCAATCGTTTTACCCAAACCAACTTCGTCTGCAATGACGATTCCGCGGCTGGGTGAATCTAAGTACTGGAGCACTGGCTTGAACTGATACGGGAGGAACCGCGTATTGGTGGTGTTCAAGCTGTAAATTAAATTGGCCAGTCGGCCTGTGAGGCGATAAAAGGTTACAGCGCCACGCAGATGTGAGGCGCCGGCATACATGCCACGCTGCATCAACACAAATGGGTCTTTTATCTCTGCTTCTACTTTCTCTAGGGTCGATGCCAACACAGGCTCAAGCCCATCGTCAAACATCACCACAACACGGCGACGACGGCCCTCACCTATTGGGTCTTGACTGGTCAAGACACCAATACGGCTTGGGTTATCAATAAGTCGTACTTGATCGCCGGGTTGCATTAGATAGACACCGTTAGTTAACAGGGGGAGTTACTTCTTCCTAGGCCGAACAACGGGTCGCCAACCAATCAAGGCTTCCAGTTGCTTCCACGAGTCTGCAATGAGTGTGCGTTCAACATTTGCGAGCACGCCTTCACGCAAATCAGCCAAGGGGTACCAACGGCCATTTCTCTCTTCGTAAAAAATTCGTGTGTAGACATTACCTGTATGAGAGAGACGATGTGTCTCGTACTGCTCCGACAGGATGGTTAATGCATGGTTCAGACTGATGGCGGGTGATTTCTTCAACTCTGCTGGCAGCCGGATGGTGCTGCTCAGCAAATCCGTTTTGTCTAGCCCTTTCACTTTGAGCCACAAGCCACCATTGCCCGCCTCTTCAAACAAGCTTCCCGCAGTCACGTTCTTTTTGGCAGGGCCAAGAAATACGGATTCAAAACGCGTTGTACCCGCAGGAAGATCTGAACGGTCAATCAGCTCGCTTTGAGCCGCGGAAATCTTGGATTCCGTTTGATCGGACAACGCCACCCACAACTCAGTGCCTTCAGGCAAGACCTTCACCAGCGCTTGCTGCTGCATTTGCTTGAGGAAAGCCTTATCGGTAACTTGACTCGCACTCAGCACCAGCTCACCCACCGCCCCATCTTTTACAGGAACAGGACCTCCATAGAAGAACTCCCACTTATCACCCACCCGTTTTACGGGAATGGTGACTTTGTCGGTCCATGCGGGGTCGTGATAGGTGCCAGTCATAAAAGCATTACTTGTTTTCAAAAAAAGCCCATGCAACTCGGTAGTCCTCTTCCCGATCAGCACGGGCAAAGGGGGCAACGAATGTGCGCGTGACTTGGCGAGGGCCACCGGGTAGGGTGTCGTCAGTGACCGTCATTTCCACCTTAGTGCCATCAGGCACAAGGAACTCGCCTTCTTTGTAGAGGTCTTCCCAGCCGTGGTTACCCTCTTTGGTTTTTCCATCTGACCAAGTGATACGGGTCTTGGGCGTGGTTCGGCTACCTTTCCGAGGCAAGCCAACGCCAACCAGTCCTTTGCTATTGGTGAAAACGATGCGACCTTGAATGTCGTACCAAGTGTCACGCTCGTAGCCTTGCATTACGGGGAACTGCACGCGGTAAATGAGCTGCAGTTCGTCGAGCGTCAAGCCAAGCGCTTGGGCGACCAGTACGTCGATTTCGACCAAGGACATGCGACGAGCGTAATCGCTGCGTAGGGCGCAGTGGCGGGTCCAGTCACGTGTCAGGCTAGACCAGAAGTTTTGCGGCAGGCGCGGGTTAGCTGATTGGCTCCACAGCTGCTCTGTGAAGGCGACATCGTAGATCTCACTCCACAGTGGGGCGTAGTGGGTGGTTAAGCAGTTCAGCGCCAAGTACCGGCTTGCAATATCTGGTGTGACATCAAATCGGGGCAACTGGAGCCAAGTACCGTGCAAATTACTTCGCCCCATGGACTTGAGGTACCAGTCTGCGACCAATGCGGTGCTGATGCAACCGGCAGAAAGTAAATCGTTAATAGTTTTGAAGGCTGCTGACTGAACGCCGTTAATGTGTGCACTCTGAGGAGGTATCAATGCTCCAGTAAGCGTCCGTTCCCCCGAGGGAGGAATCATGGCCCGAAAAGCCAGTCGAAAAAACTCTGTCAGAGGCTTACCCTGCGTTTCCCCCTCTTCCCTCCAACTCACCCTTGGCGTGCGGAGCAGGTATTCAGACTTGTCGGCCATGGGGCGGTAGTTGGTGCGGGGCAGGTAGTCATCAGGCAGGGTTTCGAGGTCGATGATGTCGTAGTGACCGTTGGCGGTGCAGACCTTTCGCGGAGTTTTGTTGTAGGGGTTGGCCAAAAAGAAGTGCGGGCCTGATAGCACCCAGTCTTCGGGGGTGACAGCGAAACCGGCGTCGCTGGTGGGGCGACGGGTCATCGTGCCGTCTTTTTGCTGCATGGTTTCGTGCCACATCTCGGTCGAAACGTAGTCATCCCCTAGGTCAGCCAAACGACTCGGGTATGCGGCTAATTTGCCGAGCACACTGCTTAAAGCCCCTGCATGAAGCGCAGGCAGACGGGCACGGCGAGGTGCTGTGCCGGGTTCGTCGTAAAGCTTGGCGAAGGTAGCCAGTGCGGTTTCGTCAACTTTAACAATTCGATCTTGGTGGCCTGCGGTGTTCCACTGGCCTTGGTCATTTTTGTAGCCGCCTACAACGCCTATGCCATCATGCAGATAGCAAGCGTCCACCGTAGCGGGGGCAAACAAATTGGCCAGTTGATCAAACGTTGGCTTGTCTTTTTTAGGGCCATAAATATTGACGCTGTACTTGGTAAGGTGATGCACCTCGGCAAAAAGTGCCAACTCGTTGACGAACTGGAAGTGCTGCCGTAGCCGCGCATAAACGGCCTCGCGCAAGCCCCCCCCCCTTGGGTCGTCATACGGCCCCTCAGGATGCAACAATGCCGACACGCCTTTCGCACTGTTCAGTTGCCAAGCCAAAGGCATGAAGCACTTATACAAATTGGTTTGCACGCCTTTTAGCAGCGGATAATTCTGCACCGCGTTCAAAAAGTTCTGAGTACCTTCTGCTTCTTGCAGCTCTTCAGTCCAAGCTAATTGCAAACCTGCAAACTGATTAAAGGCTTCAGCCCGCAACTTAGCTAGATCACTCGCGCTAATTTTGCGTACGGCAAACACGGGGTTTCGTTCGCCCAAGATACCGGATTCGTTCCACTCCACCTTGAGCCAAGGCGGGTTACCCAAGATCAAATCAAATCCGCCGCGCTTCAAGAGAACATCGGCAAAGCACAGTTCCCAATGCATGAAGCGACGGTCAGCTGCCACAGTCTCGACCAAAGCAATACGCGGAAAGTGTTGACGCAGTTTTCCAATACGCAGTTGGCCCAGCTTGTCATGCAGGTTTGGTTGGTCGACAGCTTGTGCCAAGGGCAACTGGGTTTCCATGCCGAAGAAACTTGGTTGAACCTCGGGCACGATGACTTGAGGTGCTTCTGCTTCAGTAGGTTGCAGGTCTAAGCTAGGCTGCAAACCGATGTCAACAATGTTGCCTTCCAAAATTGCGCCCACTTCCATCCACCACTCTTCGCGGGTGGGCAACTGTCTAGCCCCGGTGATGGGCCAGAACCACAGAGCGCACCAGTAGTCCATCACCAGTTTGAGACGTCGGAACGGGGTGGCCAAGTCGCCGTCTTCGTTCAACAAGCCTTGCTTGCGAATGGCCTCTTTTGCCGCTCGGCTGATGTGGCTTGCTTCAGTTTCTTTACCAACATGCGGCCACACGGTCAGCTGGTCTTCTGTTCGGTTACGGTCACGCGCAAGGGCTTGGGTATGTTCATGCCACAAATCTTGCACACGAGCACTCAGCTGTTGCAACCGGGCAAGCTCGTGTGGCTCTAGTGGTTTAAGCATGGCTTTGCGCCATGTTTTGAGATGATCAAACTCGTCTTTGTAAAGTGCCTTGGCCGTTTTGTCTGTGTAGTCAACCATGCCGGGGTCCGGCAATAAGAAGTGCCAAATTTCATCGGGCTTGCGCGGCTGGTCTGCGGTGGCGCGGCGTGGTGGATCTTCGTGCCAAGCGGGCTTGGCTTTTTTGTCTAGGCTGCTGGTTTTGTAGACCTGATGGCGTGCACCAATGAGGCTGTTGCCATTAAAAAGTTGATAGCCAAACCATGGCACCCGAGCTGGCAAGGGCTGGCCCTTACTGTCGATCTCACCGTAAATGGCATTGAGCCAAATAGACACTTCTGCCAGCTCTACTGCAACGGGGTTTAAGTCAACACCGTACACATTTCGATCAGCCAAGTACATGCGTACTTTTTGCAGTTCTTGCGGGTAGATGTCGTGCGGAATGCGTTGCTTTAGCTCGGCCTGTTTGCGTTCTAAGTAAGCTTCAGACAGTTGGTTCACAGCTTCGTTCAAGAACGCAGCACTGCCCATAGCTGGCTCGCACACTGTAAGAGTGAGGATGTCGTCCGCACACTTCACACGGTCGCTGCCCAGTAGTTCTTTCAGGGCGTATTTCACCAAGCATTGGGTGAGCACCTGCGGCGTGTAGTAGCTTGCACTTTTTTGGCGGTCACGTCCCGCTAAGCGATAGACAAAGCTGCCACGTGGGTGCTTGCGCAGTTGACGGTGGCCAGCTTCGTTGACGTCGTACACCTTCTCATCGTCGGTGTAGTCGCCCAAGCGGCTGGCGGGTACGAACCATGCGTTATCTAACTTGTCGTCGCCACTGCTTTCAGCGCTGCGGCCACGGGTGCTGGTTTCTTCGACCTCGGCTTCTTCATCGCTGTCATCACTGCCAGCCTCATCGGATGCTTTACCTTTGCTCTTGCCGGGTTTGACTTCGTACAAGTCTTCAGCGGCAAAAAAACCGCGGTAGCTCAGCAGGGCTTCGTACACAGCACCCAACTGGTTGATAGACAAAAGTTGGTAGCTGACGCGTCCTCTTCTGCTCTTGCCCTTGGCACGAGACAAGGACATGAGACGAATGATGGTTTGCCACACATGGTTGGGAAACTTCACTTTGGCCAGCAAAGGCATGGTGGTTTCGTCAAACAGGCGGCTATCGAGTGGAGCCAACGCAAAAGTGTCTTTGGCACCGGCTACGGCATGGAGGTTCCGCTGGTCAGACAGACCGCACCCTTGCGCTACAAGCTTGAACAAGCGGCGCAGGGTGGTATCAAAGTACAGACCATCGCGTGCAGCAGGTGTGAGTAGCTTCTTCTCTTCCAGCTCACGCAGTGACTCAAGGCTATAGCCTTTAAGGTAAACCTCGCTCTTAGAGATAGGCACGTAGCCCAGTTCTGGTCGCGCTTCGATGTAGAACATGAAGAGCAAGCGATAGACCATCCGCAAACATTCCAAGCTCAGATCAGCTGGCTCAAGTTGGTTCTTACCGCTGAAGAAACCTTTGCTGGCATCGGCAGCTTGTTGGCGAAGTTGGTTGGCAGCTTCGTTACCAAGAAGCTCAATCGCTTCGCGCAGTGCATGCTTGAGGTCTTCGCTGACGCCAAAGGCGTGCTTGTGGGCGTTTTCATCCAAGCTCTCCAGCAAGCTGTTGCCCTCACCCGGGGCCAAGCTTGTCTTGTGTAGCAATGCTGCTGCTGCCTGTAATGTGGCAGAGTCTTTGCGGTCGAGAATTTCAGACCAGTCAAAACGGAGGGCACGGTTTTGCGGCCACTTGTAACGGTCAAGCAGCAGCCACTCATTCAGGCCGATCAGCAACACGTAACGCGGAGATTGGTCTGCACCAAAAATAGCTTCAGACACCAAGCTATCCCAGCCCTCGCCTACCAGCTGCGCAGGGACATCGGCCCCCGCATAGTGCAAGCTGGTGAGCGTGTGATCTAACAAGTCTTCATCTTCAGAACCGGGCCGATAGGCGGGCACGATGGCCAACTGCGGTGGTTGCAAAGCCAACTGGGCTGCACTTATATGAGTACTGGCATCTTTGGCCAACAGACTCCACAGGGGTATAGCCTGCCCTGCCACCAGCTCGACTGGGTGCTCAGCTGCGTCTTTTTTAATGGCGTAGCCCAATGCTTCAAGCAAGCCAGCTTGCAATTGGGTGAAGAGTGCGAGCTTTTCAGCATCGTCTTTAGCGCGGCTAATCTGACCACGCAGAGCAAACCATTTCTGTGCCCAACCTTGCAGGCGCTTGTGTGGGGAACGATAGGCCTCATCACCGGGATGCTCGGCTTCCACAGCTTCCCATGCCTCAAGCTTGGCTTTGATGTCGCCTTTGAAAACTTCAGCCAAGTAGTGATGGCTATAAAACTCGTTTTCGTTGGCAATGCCAGCGAAGGTTTGAACGGCGTCGAGTACAGGCATGCTTAGGATCCAGCCGCAGAAGGGTTATTTGATGGGGTGAGTAGCTTGAACTGGACGGGCGAGCGTTCGAATGCGTTGCACTTAGCCATTTCCGCAATGGTGTCGTCCAAATCTTGAAAGCGAAATGCCGCGGTCCAGCGATGAATCTTTTGCATGGCAGCCAAGAAAGGAGCTGCATCGCCTTGGCGGCTGAGCGCACGCAGGCTGTCGAGGTACTCTTCGCGAAACAGCGTGGGTACGATGATTCGGCAGCTACCAACAGCAGACAGTTCAGCGTTCATCACCAGACGAGCCAAGCGACCGTTACCGTCAGTAAATGGGTGCACCTCTGAAACGATGAACATGGCCAGCAATGCCCTAGCGGTTCCGGCAGGAACGCTGGGCAGCAATTGCGTGCCTTGCACCAACGTGCCCCGCACCAACTGAGGAGCAACAAACTCGGTATTGCCTGCGCGGTTCGCTAAGACTTTGAATTCACCCGGTCCAACTTCTGGACGCTCTTGCATCTGATCGGCATGTCGAGCACGCAGTTGGTTCAGCACGGGTTCGCCGCTTGACAGTGTTTGCAAGGCCCAGCTGGGCTGCAGCGCCTGTCGGAATACGCCGAGGATGTCATGCGAATCTTTGGGCCGCTCAGCAATGGGTTGGCCTTGCAAGACAAACGCACGTGCATGCTGCACATCGAACTCGGTGCCCTCGATGAAGTTGCTGAAATACGACTCAAGAAAAGCGAAGTTAGCTCGTGCGGCCTCGGTCTGCACGACAGCAGGAGGCTGCGCCAAAGGGGTAGACCGCAGCTGGGCAGCGAGCTGCTCAAACAATGCCAAACGCTTGGGGTCATAAGGCATATGCGCCGTGCGTGCGATGCCCTCTGGGGTAGTCAGCTGCGAGGCACGGGTGCCCAAAATGCTGCCCACCAAATCATCGAGTACCTTGAATTCAGACTCCAACCCCAAAACTGGGGCCAAGCTGCGAGCTTGTTCGCGCAGTTGCGACAGAGCATCTTCACCGCGGGCATCACAGGTTTCAAGCAGACGCTTTTCAACTGCTTCACGCCCGACCGAACGGCGATGAGGCGCACGACTGGGTTGCAGATTTTCAAGCAACAAGCGCGGCAGAGATGGAAAGTAGAGGTCGCGCCCCAGCATGGGGGCATCGCCAGCTGCGGCGGCTGGCCCTTTCCAGAGCATGACTGTTAGACCGGGTAGCTGGACTGTTCGCTTAAAGCTGTGAGTCAGGTGAATCAAACCGTCTTCAGGCTGTCCACCATTGAAAGCGGTACGGTGACTGAGCACGGCACCGGGGAACATGGCAGCGAGCACGCGCAAGCGCTCGCGCGCAATGACATTAGGCCAATCTGCCTCTGGCAAACTGCTGACAATGCCCGTTGCAATTCGCGTCAATTTGCCGGCTTGGATATCCCTCTGAACCTGCCGCTTTTGTGCAGGAGTGATCTCCGCATACAAAATTAAAGTTGTATCGGTTGTCGCGTTTTTTAGATTTAGTGAGCCGGCCATTGGGTATTTTGTCGCTTAAATAGTCTGCAATTCTACTTTTTGTCGCGATTTCACTATACAACAGGGTTTACTACAGCAGCAAGCACCTGAATCCATGGCTTTGGCTCAGTAGTCAGTGTGTCTTGCACCCAATTTCGGTAATCATCAAAGACGTGTCCGATTTGGCGGCTGCGAGTTTCGAACCGACTGCGTTTGACTGTTTCGATTTGGTTTTCTAGTCGCAGCTCAAGCTGAACGATTTGCTTGTCTTGCAAGCGCTTGAGTTCTTCCAATGTCGTTTTGAGACGCGTCTCAAGCTGCGCAGCAAACTGTGATTGCTGTTTAGACATGTAATCGTGCATCGTGGCAACAGCATCGGGCAAAGCGACTTGCATAGATGAAACAACGGATTGGTAGTCAGCGTTCTGTCCACGGTTTGGCAACCCATTGGCTTGAAGACCTGCACGCTCTGCAAATGACTCAAACGGCTCTAATTTAAAAGCAGCTTGCTCACCAACACGGGTTGCGACTTGCCACTCCACCATCAGCGGTTGGCCTTTGCGGTTTGGAACGAGGCTCATAAAGATGAAAGCTTGCTCGCCCGGATTCAACTTGACGCTTTGCAGCAAAGGCGCACGATGACGACCGAAGTGCGTCAGCACCCTATCACCCAGCCATTCCATGATCGGGTGTTGAGGCCAGAGGTAATGCAGCTTGGGCCAAGTCTCTTCTTCAGCGCGCGCTTGACGGGCTTGCTCGATGGCATCAGCCATACGCTCACGATCGGCACTGAGAGAGTAGTGGTCGTTTTCAGCTTGGGCTTCGCGCGGCAATTGACGCAAACGGTCTTGCAAGTCGAGTGGCGCAGTAAGACTAATGAGCTGCTCGTCATCGACTTTCGTCCACGGGCAAACCGTTTCACCTTGGTTGATTTGTGTGAGCGCCGTGGTGGCGTAATGAAAGTCGCTTTTGAAAAGCGATTTGGGGTCGTGAATGTGATCGAGGCTAGAACCTTTTGACTCTGCTGCAGTGGTAGCGCTAGCCTCTGCGGGCTTAGTTGCTTCACCACCACCAAACAGCGTGAGCATCCAGTCGCCCTCATTGTCTTGTTTGTTTCCAGCAGCTTGATCGAGCGTCGTTTCGACTTGCTCAGGGGTCAAGCCTTCGGCCATGAAACCGCCAACTTTTTCAGCCTCTTTTTCAGGATCGAAGACATTCAGAAATGCTGATGGGTCACCCAAGTTTTTGTTCGCTTGCTCGTCCTTGTTCTGCAGAATTTCAAGAATGCGCAAGTCACCTTTAATGTGCTCAGTGACGGCTTCAGTGAACAGGTAAACGATATGAGGCTGGTGTTTTTGACCGTAACGATCAACACGGCCATTGCGCTGCTGAAAGACCATCAATGACCATGGCAAGTCGAAGTGAACCAGTCTGTGACTGAAGTAGTGCAGGTTCAGACCTTCACTCGCAACGTCTGAACACAACAGCACACGAATAGTGTCGTCTTGACGGCCAAAGCGTTCGACCATTTCTTGTTGATCAGTGTCTGGCATGCCGCCGTGCAATATATCGAGCTGTTGCGGCTTGAGCTTGAGATCTCTGGCGAGCTGCTTTTGCAGCCAGTGCAGTGTTTCAATTCGCTCAGAGAAGATGACCAAGCGATCAGTTGGGTCTTGAGAGTTCCAACCAAACTCGGCACTTTTTAAGCGGCTGAGCAGGCGCTGATACTTGCTAAAGCCTGATGCAGTTTCATCTTGAACCAACGGCTCTAGGGTAGAGATGAAGTCTTTCAGATGAGCGACTTCCGTTCCTTCGTCCGATGTAGGCGCAGGTTTTTGCTGCAATAGCTGAATGCGCTTGTTAGCAGACTCTAAAGCTGCGGCAGGGCTAGAGAACAAACCCTTTTGCAAGGCGACGCGTTGAAGCTGTTGCTGCTTGCCACCCTTGTGCTGCCCGTTTTGCGTGAACGGGATGTCGATCAATGAACGGTAAGCCGCCTCTTCTTGCGCGCTGGCAGCTTGACGCAAGCAAGTGGTGATGCGCTCTTGAAAGTCAGCAGAAACTTGATCTTTGATGTCTTTCTTGAACCGGCGAATGACTAAGCCTTTATCTTTGAAATCATCAGGTGTGTAGTCGTCAGGATCAGAAATAGCAGTGGGGTCGAGCAGCGCCATCAGCGAAGCAAAGCTGCGTGCAGAACCATCGTGCGGCGTAGCTGACAGAAGAATAAGAGTGTCTGAACGGGTCGCAAGCAAACGCGCAAGCTTCGCACGTTTAGCAAGGCCTTGCTCCCCCGCCCGTGCGGCCACGTTGTGGCATTCGTCGATGACGATCATGTCCCACCAAGCATTCTCTAAGTAGTTGCGGTACTCGAGATTACTTTTCAGCGTATCAATGGAAATGATACTTCTGTCAAAGTGGTTGAATGGATTGTGATTGGCCGGAATGCGGTTGCGTACACGGGCCAAGCCCATAGAGTCCAAGCGAACCAATGGAATAGAAAAACGGCTCCACCATTCCTTTTGGAACTGGGTAAGCATTGCCTTTTGTGTAACCACAAGGATGCGCTTACCTCGTCCACGCTGAATCAACTCGCTAGCTAACACACCAGCCTCAAGCGTTTTACCAAGACCAACCGAATCGGCGATCAAGATACGTGCACGTGGTTGCTTGAGCGCCTGAAGTGCTGGGTCAAGCTGGTACGGCACAACGTTCATGACACCACGATGCCCCAGATGAATACGCGTGTCATTAGGAACGGTGCGACGGCGCTGGCTCTCTAAATAGAGCATGGTGGCGTTGTACGTGGGACTATCGTCAGGCACCAGCAAAGTTTCAGCGGGGTCGAGAACTTCGATGTTGTCTTCTAGTTCTGTGAGAAACAAAGCGGCTTGACCGCGCACCAGATCAGAGATGCCATCGCAAGTGAGCAAATAGCCACCGTCCGCAGACGGATCAGCGCGACGAATCAGCCATTCTTCGTCTCGGATGAGAACGCGTGAACCGGGGGCGTACAACGACATATTTTGATTATTGTGAAATTTCGACAGTGAAAAACCGCACCGAGTGGCGTCAGATGTTCTCATTCTGACATCTTAAAAGGCGGTGAATTTAGACACAAAGTTTACTCGTCAGTATGCTCACAAAATGAGCTAACAAGCATGATTTATGTCTCATTGAGTAGTTAGCGAGGCACCTCGACCATCGTGGCGACCAATGAATCCCCAAGACGCTCAAAGGTTCGTAACGAAACCTTGACTTGTCTGATTTCAAGACCGCTTTGGTAGATGAAATGAACCACGTCGCCCGAAACTCGGCGACTGACAAGATGCGACACATCTTTAAGAACCTCAACAGCGCCATTACCGTCAGGCTTCACCAAATTGATTGAAAACGTCTGAGTGGTCTCGCTACCTGTCGCTCTTGATTCAAAGTAGATGGCCTTTGAAGCTCCCGTCTGAGCAGAGAGACTCTCAAGTCGGCTCAGAACGCGGGACTGATCAGGGAGCATCCATTTTGAGTATTGAGCGCCAGTACCCACAAATAACAAGTTTCTGACTTGATGCGTGCGCCCTTCACCCTCGTAACCACCACCAGATTTGCCATTCGTCGATTGAAGCTTCAAGACTTGCATGCCCAATTCTGGGATGAACTCCCATGCCGCAAGGCTCAAAACTTCTGATTCTTTTTTGGCTTCATTGGGAACCACAACAGAAGTTCGACCCTTTGCGTCCCAGCTAGACCCAACAGCTGCCCAAACAAGCAAACATAAAGCCAGAACCACAGCTGAAAAGAACGCTAGGGCATTGACCCTCTCAATGAGTTTGAAGAATTTTTCCATAAACATCTCGTTTGGTTACACGCGCGAATTTTCCAGCCGCCAAAGCTCAAGAGATGAGCCAGTCAACTACGCTGAATAACCTTTTTGAATTTCTCAAGCAACGTGAGCTTTTCCTGTTTTTCTGCCATGCCCCAAGTGCTTTGACCTATTTTTGGATAGGCTTGCGCAAACGCTTTTTCGGCCTTTTCTTGTTCTGAGCGCTCGACCTTTGCAAGCTCTGCATTCAGAATGCGTTGAGAGTGTCTGTTCAGCGGAACTATTCCGGACACCTGCTTAGATAACCAGTTGATCAGGCAAGCCCAATAAAAGTCGAGATGATCAACATGGCCGTCATCTTTGGTTAGTTCACCTAGGACTTTCCAGACGCATTTACTAGAAACTTCACCAGTCAACTCACCTGTGATATCGCTGAAATTTGTAGTTGTCACAGCAAGTTGATTGAACATCTCAATCAGCATTTCAGGGGTGAAGCCATCTTCTTCAATCGGCTTGTTCACGAATTGGATATCTTCCGAGATGTCATCAATATCGGTGCGTCGGAGAAACGCTGGGATGTCGAAGTCATCCATACCACCTGATGATTTCATATCGAAGCTGGGCGTAGCGCTCGAGCGGCAAGAGCGCCAAACAGGTGGGGCACTCATGGCGTTATAAGACGGTGCGTTTTTACCGAAGCGCATTCGACCCGAAGCTGCCGAAGTATCAACTTGCCCAAAGCCGCCCCACCCTGCAGCTTGCATCTGACTGATCTTTTGCAGAGATGGCAAACCTTGCGCCTTGTCCTCTTCAGCTCGAACATGAACAAGAAGCAAGTTGGTGTATTTGCTTGCCAACTGATATTTCAATGCCAGCTGAGTCGCCTCACTTTCATCGTTCGCAGCTTGTAGACGCACGCCTGCAGTCAGGCGGGCAACGGTGTTGGTACTTTGTAACTCCACGCTTGAAGGTGAAGCAGTAAAGGCTGTTTCGTCAACAGACCAACTGAGCACAGGCATTGCCTGAGGCTTTGTTTTTAACTTGGCGAATACATGCACCGTTTCTTCAGAAAAGACTTGCTTCGGCAGTGCTGACTGCCAAACTACCTCTTGGCCCCAATCGATACGCATTGCGGAAGTTCTCGATGAGCGCATGCGCTTTGTCATTCGCATGACTGACTCTGCGATGCTCTCGCTGGGCGTGACTAACTCACATGAGCCGCCCGTTTGCTCTGCAAGATCTCGCAATAGACTTTCGGCGGGGGCTGAACCGACACCGATCGCAAAAATTCTGTGGTTTGATTGCTTGGCTTTTGCGACCACTTCTTCAATGTTCCAAATATCACCATCCGTGATCAACAATAAATCGCAACCGCGCGTGGCCGCGACGTTACTGCTTAGGTTGAAAGTTGACGTGAGCGCGGCTTGCAACTCGGTGCCACCAAGGTTGGCATGCGTTTCAAAAATTGCACGCGCCAAGACATTCTTCAAGTAATTAGGCGAACATCTCTCCAAACCCATTGATGTGTGAACGACAGTCGAACCAAACTTGCTGTAAGAAATTGCGTCATCCGGTCCAAGCGTGAAACTCAACTCATAGACCGCTTCTTGCGCTTGAGAGATGCTTTCCCCTTGCATCGAGCCGGAACAATCAACCAAAATCTTCAGCGCCAATGGCTTCGAGACTTGTTCCGGGAATTTCGGACAAAAACTAGCCACAACAGCGTACTCGTCATCGTCTGTCGCGGCCAAAGCAAACGACGCGCCCTCAAGCTCATCGATCAACACAACGAAGTCTCGATCTAGCAGACCACCTTTTGTCAGCTCGATACGTTGACCACCTTCTATCTCAAGCAGATCAGCGTCATGACTTGAACACGTGATCACCCCTTTAGACGCAGCACCGAAAACATCCAAGCGTGCAGTGAAGGGGTATTCAACCAAGTGATCTACATCAACGCTTTGGTGTTGAGCAATGTGACCTTGAGTCTGTGCATCGCCGTAACGCTCACCAATCACAGTAGGAACAGTGACCCTCAAACGGCCAGACTCAAATCGAAGCAGTTGCGCAAACTCAATTTCAATGACGGCACTCTCACCAGCTTTCAAATTACCAAGGTTAGCGGTGTACAAGCCCAACGGAGACTTTTCAATCATGACAGGTGTGTCACCATCTTCGATTGCTTTTTCGTAGTCCTTTTCGGCTTTCTGCTTTTCTAAAGCAATGGCTTGCATGCGTTTGCCATTGAGTTCCACACTGAACGAAAGCAGGTTTGAACCCCAGCCAGCAGGAAAGGTGTAGCTGGCCTCGATTGTTTCATCCGAGTCGTTGAAGTAGCTCTGACGAATCCTCATGGATAACAACAACCCATCCAAGCGTCCATCAAGATGCACTGATTTGAGTGCGACGCTCTGACCCATATCGTTTTTTAGACCGGTGTACGTGTTCATCAGATGGCTCCAAGTTGTTGTGTTGTCGATTCGTGAAAACAAGTCATTGCGTCAGAAAGAGTCATTGGCTCTCCCCTTTACCTTCGAGCACTTTTTGTGCGGCAACCATCACCGCCTTGATCAACGCTCTCACCTGCTCAGGCGTCATGCCAACTTCTTCTGGCGAAATCTGAAGCTCAATACCGGGACTTATGAATAAGTGGCTTTTAACTTCAACCGAACCCGGACGTCTTTGACGTTCTGGAACCGGACTGACTTCACCTGATAAGACTTCACGAACTCGCTCCAGCGATACCCCTGCATCGGTGAGCTTCTTGATCCGCAGCAGTTGCTCCAAATGAGCATCGAGGTAGTGCGCAGATCGTGTTTCGCCGATTGGCCTGTCGAGCAAGCCGAGCTGGATGTAGTAACGCACCGTTCGCTTCGGAAAGTCGGTCAGCGTGCAGAGTTCGTCGAGCGAGAAGGTTTTGACTTGCATTGCGTAGGTTGATTGACGAGTTGAAATTATTGTAACACTATAACTGTCGTTAATTGGTGTCACTATAAAACTATCACACAGAGGTCTTTTCTCCTGAAGACCAAACCGATCTCTCACAAAGCTCAAGTCAGCGCCTGCATGGCGCAGATCCATCCACCTTCTTCCCTGAAGACCCAAGAAGCAGACTAACAACAACACACTATTTAGTGTGTTGTTGTTAGTCCTGCAGGGCCTTTGGATAGACCCAGAAATTACGCTTTCTGAATTTTTAAAAATATTTTTGGATTGACACTTAAAAAAACCAAAAGGTCAGCGATTACATCCTTAGGACCTGACGCAGTGTGCGATCGGGCCTTCAAGGAAGGGGTAGTAAATGACAACAAAACCAACAATCGTGACATTCGGTCGCGACTTAGAAACGCAAGCGATTCGCGTCGCACTGTCGACAATTGATCCGAACCCGCGATCGCCGGCATTTGCACTTCAAGAGATTTACAAAATCGCTCGGGAAAGTGGCATCGTGAATTCTCAGTGGGAGCTAAAAACGTGCTGCAAAGAGGAACTTGACGCTACTTATCGAGACTGCATTTCTTGGAATGAGCGCAAGTGCCACTGGCAAAGGGGCGTCGGTTTGCATGTGAGGTTCGATCAGATAGTACAAATCGCTGTGCGCTGGTACGTCAACAACTGGGATTTCAAACGACACACAAGAGATACGGATGTTCAATATCCCGAAGATCTTGCATTAGTTCTGATGAGCGATGAGCTTAAACATCTGGCAGATGTGTTGGAGCCAGCTCGATATGAGCTAACGAGACGCATCTTTAAAACCAAAGACAGTGACTGCTATCGCTATATAGATGTTGAGAAAAACGACGCCGGGCTTTTCGTAGCCGGAGTTGGGCGTTTTGATGAAGACGTCTTTTCGCATAAAAGATGCGGGCCACCTAACACCTTGTGGAAATTAGAACTGGAAACAGTATTTCCGATCCTTAGAGATACACAGGTACTGAGTTACACAGTTCATAGCCTCTTGTCGAAAAGGGGGGTGTGACATGAGCCGATACGACATTTTTAAAGATATCGCCGGCCAATCTGCGGTGATTTTGGATCTTCTCGACATCGATCAGAGAGCACGTTACACACACGTTCACTGCCCTTTACCAAGCCACGACGATCGGCACCCATCCTTTCGTGTCGACAAAGAAACCGAGCGCTTTTATTGCACGTGCACACCGCGAGGCGGTTCAATGCTTGACCTCGTGATTGCCATGCAGCACGCCAATAATTTTTCGACTGCAGCAAGGTGGCTTCGCAGACGGCTCCTCGGAAACAATGCGATCTACAAGCAAGTCACTGTCTCGCCTAACTTCGTCACAAGCTCGATGAGTGTTAAGCAGGTGGCGGATAGAAATGAAATTCTCAGAGTTCTGTCGCATTGTGTCGACGTCCCATTGTTTCACCCGTATGTTTTAAAAAAGGGAATCTTGCCACTGTGTGCAATGTACGAACCGATTCTTAAAAATCTCGTGCTACCAATCCACGATAACGAATACATGTTGCAGGGCATCGAGTACATCGATCGACATGAAAACAAATTTTGTGTGGATGGAACACACAAGACAGGGAACGGGTTGATCATCGGCAACCCTGAAGAAAGCACAGTACTCGGCGTAGCAGAGGGGTGGTCGACTGCTGTTTCCATACATGCAGCTCTTGGCGGGTTACCTATGCTGGTGACATTTGGCGCTGCAAATCTTGGCGCTGCCAAAAACTTTGCAAAAGCTGGACAAGACGTTTGGTTTTTTGCAGACAACGATAGGGTCGGAGTCGATTCAGCGAAGCGTGCTGCAAGCATTTTTGGTGAGGCTGGATTTGTTTTGACATCGAGCCTTGATGACTTCAATGAAGATCTTTTGGCAATGCTAGAAGACTCAAATTTCGGGCGCTTGCGTGAAGCTTTGCACTATGAAAGGGCCAAGAAATGAAAAACGAAAGCAACAAGATGGGTTTACTTGAATCCTTTTCAAATTTGCCAGACCAGAGTCCATTCGGAGCCGGACGAAGCGCCAAAGAAGATGTACCGTTCCAAGTATCTGCCTTGGACTGGTTAGAACCGCCACTTGATCTTCGCGACACAATTCGAGTCGCCAACGAAACAGTTGATTACGCCGTTTCGCCTTTTTTCCGAGCCGGAAGAGCTGCGCTGATCACGGGGCTTGGCGCGTCGTCTAAGTCTACGCTTCTGAAACAACTTGCCATAGCGGTAGCTACTGGCCGGAGTGCACTCGGAATGAGTGTGCCAAGGTCAGGAAAAGCGGTTTTAATTCTTGCCGAGGACACGAGCGAGGATGCACACCGAAGCCTTGACGCAATTTTTAAGGCAATGAATTTGAGTGCTGAAGATGTCGCGCTTGTCAATGAACGGCTTTTCATTTTTGCAGCCGCTGGAAATGATTGTGTGATCGTTTCAGGCGAGGGAGATAAGTCATCACTTCGGCTCGATCAGTTGATTAGCTTTGTGCAATCTCTCCACGATGTTCGACTCGTTGGGCTAGACCCAGCAATTGCACTCACCCGCGGTCGCGAGCTAGATGAACTAGCTCAGCGTGATCTCGCAAACACAGTTGAAAAAATTGCAATTTCGACAGGCGCTGCCGTGCTCGTGATCAGTCATGCGGCGAAGTCTGTTCAGTACCAGCAGGAAGTTGGTTCTCACGCTAGCAGAGGTAGCGGTGCGATCACAGATGCATTCAGGCTAGAGGTGTTGATGCGAGTAATGACCTCAAAAGAAGCAAAGACTTTTCAAATCGCTGATCCAGATCGTCACCGCTTTGTTCGGATGCAAGTAACGAAAGCCAACTCGCTTCCGCCAGATTTGATGCACCCCATCTGGCTTGAACGCGTGAACGGCGGAGCCTTGACACTAGCGAACCTGAAGCCTGTCTCTATTTCAAAGCCTAGATCTGCACTTGAACTCTTCTTTGAAACCGATGAAGAAACAGGGGAAATCGGTCCTGTCTCTCTTTCGTTTGCAGCATGGAAGCTAAAGGCTTCAGATGCAGACTTATTAACTGGCAAGACAGATTCAGCACGTGACATGTCAGCGAGACGCTTGTTCACCAGCGTTAAGAGTTCGAAATGGATTTCGGACACAGCAGGTTCATGGAAACCAACGGATGAAGGCGTGGCAGCGCTTTTAGATTGAGTACCGCGGTAGCCGTCCTAGACGGCTTACGCCGAGATGGATTTATTCGGAGCGTTCTGAAGCTCGTTTTTCGAAAAATCTTGACGATCGCTATCTTCCTAGAAACAAGCGACTAAACGGTCGCCGCAAGGTTATCGTCTCTCAAATTTGAGAATAAAGCATCCGTAATGAATTTCATGGCCACTCAAACTTCATCAGTTTCAACAAGTCTTCTTGAATCGACGAAACAACATCAGAAGATTCATCCACAGAAATTCCGTTTGTGTATGACACAACATTAACTTCTCTTTGGTTATGTCCCATGACTGCTGCACGAATGTCTAACTGCACGCCTCTCTTCTTCAGATATTCATTAAACGATCGACGCATATCATGAGCAGTGAGTTGCTCAGCAGTTTCGCCACCAAAAATCTTTTTGAAGCGCCCATTGGCTTTTGAGATAGCTGATGAGTAGTTATCTGCAGTGTCCGCTTTAAAACCCATATTCTTGTTTTTCTTCAAGTAGTCCTTCAGCGCATCAAAGAGTGGCTTTGGCAGAGGCACTTGTCTAACGCCAGCAACCGTCTTATCCCTAGTCACATCAATCATTGTTGTGCCGCCAACACTAACCATCAGATCTTCTTCTTTGAGACGCGCAATAGATGACGCTCGCATCCCCGTCACAATTGCAGTCATGAGTAGCAGATACATGTTTGGCGCATTTTCACGAAACTGCTTGTAGTAACTGCCATTGAAGATCACTTCTACGCGCTCAACTGAACGAATCGATTTCCTTGCATCTCTTTTTCGATCTTTACTTGAAACGATGGATTGCCAGTAATCGAATGGGTTTTCACCAAAGAAGCGTCGCCTTGCGATCATCATGTTGTAAACGGCTTTGAGATGCCGCAGTCGTTCAGAGATGGTTCTCCTGTTTAGTACTTGCGGCTTGTCAGCTTCGTTCAGCTTCTTTTTAGTGACAACCTTTTTTTGTGGTCTCGATGTTGGAGTCTCCAACAACGCATTCTCAATTTGGACTACATCATCATTTTCTAATTCATGTAAAAAACGATCACCACAAATTTCGATAATGGTGTTCATTCTCGACCTGTAATCTTTGATTGTTTTTGCGTTTTTTACATTGTCATCAAACGAGAACTTAATATAGGTTTCGTTTGCTTCCGAAAGAGTAAATGCAAGACCTGCGTGATACAGGCTTTTGATCTCTTCCATTTTTTGTAGCTCTTTGTCATAGCCAAGAACATCTTGCACACCAAGCTGCTGTTGATGATGTGGACTGACAACTTGAACGATTGTTTGCACTGGTGGCACTACTGCAGCCTGCGCTGGCTGCGGAATTTTTGTGGCAAGCGGCTGAAGAATTCCAGCGTCTTTCAAGGACCGAAGATTGTTCATGAGTGCTTCGTGCTGCTCAGCCGTATCAGCTTTGAAAATCCCGTTTGGCAAATCGATCGAAAAGATTTCTTCCATCGTTTTCGACCCAGCATCGACACGCTCAACTCCCTCCTTTTCGGCGTACTGTTTTGTCAGTTCTTCGTTTTTGAGGAAGGCAAGTAGCTCATTTTTATTCGCATCGTCATCACCCGGCTCCGCGGTGATTTGCCCTTTCGGGAGATTGACGTAGTAACCCAATCGTTTAGGCATTCGAAAGACCTTTCAGCAGAAGCTTTGATGCAAATTGTCAAATGATAGGACATCCAATAGCTTCACCCTCTTCTAACCTCCCCTCTAAATTTCCCACTTCAGATGGTCGTTATTCGGGACGGGACGGATACCCGAACTCAAGGTAGCTCAATAGCTCAAGTTGTTTTGGGCAGACCTTTTCCGCTAAAAAATCCACAGACGGCGGATCTGCATAGACGCCAGTAGTCATAGATTCATCGACATGACCAAGAATGGCGCCGCAAATGTATCGCTCGACTTTGTTCGTCAGCAAGTGCTGATTGAAGCTTTTGCGAAAAGCATGAAAGCTCATTTTGGTGTACCGCTTGTCATAGCCGTGCACTTTCATAAAAGCTTTAAGCGGTTTGTTGAGCTGATCAGAGTAGCCTTTGCCGTCTTCCCGTTCTTGAAGGCCAAAGTCATCATGGGCATCAAAGAATTCACCCAATGCGTTGAACAACAACTCAGGAATTGGAATGTCGCGGTTGCCCGCAATAGTCTTGTCGTTGCTGATGTCAATATAGGGGGTGCCATGCATGCTGCGCTTCAAGTCAGCAGCGGTCAACCGCGCAACGCTTGATACTCGCATTCCAGTCACTAAACCGACCATCACAATGAGATAAATTTCAGGACGAGTCGCACCGTATCGCTGAAACTCTTCCCCTCCAAAGACTACTTTCAAGTCGTTGTATGCGAATGGCTTTGTGCCAGCCTTGCGTTTTTCTCGTTTGCTGACCAAGTTCTTGTCAGCTGCCGGATTTGGCCCCGGATGGCGACCATGTTTGATGAGAAAGTTGATGACAGCTCGAACGTAGCCTGTTTTGTTGTCAATAGTGCGTGGATCGTTTCCCGCGGTTGAGCGCAGGTGAATGATGAGATCGCTGATGTCGCGCTCTCCTAAGGTCCGGATATCCCGATTGCCCCAGAATTCCACCATCTCCTTGCCGTAACTTGCGTAGTCGTTTTGAGTTACTTGCCGTAGCTTTTTGATTTGCCCGTACTCGGCAAACACTGCTGCTAATTGGTACTTTTCATGATCAGGCAATTTCGCGACTCGCCGACCCATGACGCTATTTGATGGGTTACTTGCGGTTATCGATGGTGCCGCAATAGTTTGAGCACCGCATGACTGAGTCAAAGCCAGCTCTGGGGTTAATAAATCATCCGGAATCGCTGCATCACATGATTGGGGGTTAACAGCCGACCACGCATGTGCTGCCGGCTGGGTTCTGGCGAGTTCACCAGCTAAAAGCTGCCCGAGCATCTGGGTGGCTCGGACTTTAGCGAGGTTCGGATCAAGAGTTCGAAGGGAGCGTTTGATTTGTCGCCCAGCGATTCGGACGTGAAGTACGAGCGTGTTTCCGCGACGATAAACCGGAAATTGAATGTGCATGTTAGTTCTGCCTGCTACCAGAACTGCTACCACCTATCGATTACTCTACCGATAGAGCAGAAAAAAAGCCTTCTAAATCAACGACTTAGAAGGCTTTTTCATTTTGGCGGAGTGGACGGGACTCGAACCCGCGACCCCCGGCGTGACAGGCCGGTATTCTAACCAACTGAACTACCACTCCTGGTAGCTGTAACTTTTGCTTGATTGCTTTTAAGCAATCAAAGCCAAGTGCTACAAAACTTGGCGACCCTACGGGGATTCGAACCCCGGTACTCACCGTGAAAGGGTGATGTCCTAGGCCTCTAGACGATAGGGTCATAACCTGGACTGTTTCTTTCGAAACTTGTTGTTCCTTTCGAAACATCTCGACATTTTTGGTGGAGGTAAGCGGGATCGAACCGCTGACCTCTTGCATGCCATGCAAGCGCTCTCCCAGCTGAGCTATACCCCCGTTGGGTGTCGAGAGCAATAGTATAGCTAATTTTTTAGCATTTGGTCAAACGAGCCAAAACTTTTTCTTTTCCACACAAGAAAAGTACAGCGTCGACGGATGGTGTTTGGGGCGTCCCCATCACCAACACACGCACAGGCATCGCAAGCTGCGGCATTTTCAAACCCTGCTCTGTCAGCACCTCTTTGAACGCAGCGCTGACGCTGGCAATACGCCACTCAGCCAAGCCACCCAATTTAGCAGCCAAGGCGTCGAGTGCCGGCAGCACAGCGGGGGTGATGTGTTTGGCCACATCATCGGCTTGCGGCGTGACATCGTTGTAAAACGCAGTTGCCCAATCGGCCAAGACCAACAAGGTGTCGCATCGGTCTTTGAACAAACCACAAATCTCAGGCAAACGGTCGTCAGCAGTGATGCCTCGTTTGGCCAACTCGGCGCTCACCAAAGGTACCAATGCATCATCGGCCATGGCTTTCAAATGCTGGGCATTGACCCATTTGAGTTTGGCTTCGTCAAACTGTGCGGCGCTGCGACCCAAGTGGTCGAGGTTGAACCACTCTAAGAACTGAGCACGGCTGAAGATTTCGTCATCACCGTGGCTCCAACCCAAGCGGGCCAAGTAGTTGACCATCGCATCGGGCAAGTAGCCTTCGTCGCGGTATTGCGTGACGGCCTTGGCACCATTGCGCTTGCTCATCTTCTCGCCTTGCTCGTTGAGCACGGTGGGCAAATGGGCGTACACAGGCGGCTCTTTGCCGAGGGCTTTGAAGATGTTGATTTGACGGGGCGTGTTGTTCACATGGTCGTCGCCGCGAATGACGTGGGTGATGGCCATGTCGATGTCATCCACCACCACGCAGAAGTTGTAAGTGGGTGTGCCGTCGGGACGCGCAATGACCAAATCGTCCAACTCGTCGTTGCTGATTTCAATGCGGCCTTTGACTTTGTCTTCCCACACGACCGAACCGCCTTGTGGGTTCTTAAAGCGCAGCACAGGCTTCACGCCTTCGGGAATCGCAGGCAAAGTCTTGCCTGCTTCAGGACGCCAAGTGCCGTCATAGCGTGGCTTTTCTTTGTTGGCCATTTGCTGTTCGCGCAGGGCGTCCAGCTCTTCCATGCTCATGTAGCAGGGGTACACATGGCCAGCGGCTTTGAGCTCTTCCAGCACGGCCTTGTAGCGGTCCATGCGTTGCATTTGGTAAAACGGGCCTTCATCGTGGTCCAAGCCCAACCACTTCATGCCCTCGATGATGACGTCCACAGAAGCTTGAGTCGACCGCTCAAGGTCAGTGTCTTCAATGCGCAAAATAAAGTCACCGCCCGTGGCGCGCGCAAACGCCCATGGATACAAGGCCGAACGGATGTTGCCAAGGTGGATAAAGCCAGTCGGTGATGGCGCGAAACGGGTACGAATTTTGGTCATGCAGAAATAAAAATCAAAGGGTATTGAGGCCACGTAAGAGGTCGGCCTTCATGTCGTCTAAATGCTCAAGGCCAGCGGCCAAGCGAATCATGCCTTGGCTGATGCCAGCAGCTTGACGCTGGTCTTCCGACAGCTTGCCGTGCGAGGTGCTGGCGGGGTGCGTGAGCAAGGTTTTGGTATCGCCCAAGTTGGTACACAGCGAAAGCGTGCGCAGGCTGTCGAGCACATGGAAAGCACGGGTGCGCGCCTGCTGCGGGTCAGCCGCTTTCACATCAAACGACAACACGGCACCGCCCATGCCCGACATTTGCTTCATCGACAACGCATGTTGTGGGTGCGACGCCAAGCCTGGGTAGTACACGCGCGACACCGCAGGATGCTGCTCCAACCACTGGGCCAGTTCATGCGCACGCGTGCTTTGGGCGCGCATGCGAATGTCGAGCGTCTCTAAGCCTTTGAGCACCACCCATGCGTTGAAGGGCGACAACACCATGCCGCTGTTTTTCATGACGGGCAGCAACTTGTCTTTGATGAGCTTCTCGCTGGCACACAAAGCACCTGCCATCACGCGGCCTTGACCATCCAAATACTTGGTACCTGAATGCATGACGATGTCTGCACCCATGGCCATGGGTCGCTGCAACACAGGCGTGGCGAAACAGTTGTCCACCGCCAACAAAGCACCAGCGTTGTGCGCCATGTCGGCCAAGGCGGCGATGTCGCACACCTCGGTCAAAGGGTTGGTGGGCGTCTCGGCAAACAAGATTTTGGTGTTGGGACGAATGGCGGCTTTCCAAGCGGCCAAATCGGTTTGCGGCACCACGGTCGATTCCACACCAAAGCGTGCGAACTCTGAACCAATGAGCTTCAAGGTCGAGCCGAACATGGACTGCGAATACACCACATGGTCACCCGCCTTGAGCAAGCTGAACAACATCAGCATCACCGCAGACATGCCTGACGACGTGGCCAAGCAAGCCTCGCTACCTTCCAAGGCTGCCAAGCGCATTTCAAAACTGCTCACCGTGGGGTTGCCCGAACGGCCATAGGTATAGCCGTCTTCTTCGCCGGCAAAGCGGCGTGCCGAGGCTTCGGCCGAGGGCTGCACATAACCGCTGGTCAGGTACAGCGCTTCTGAGTTTTCACCGTACTGGCTGCGGTCTGCAGCCAAACGCACAGCCAAAGTTTCTAAGTGCAAATCATGGGGCAAAGGATGCTGGCTCATACCGAAGTCACTCCGATTGGTTGGGCAAGGCGAGTCGCGAATTGTCTTCAGCGCCCTCTTCGGTGCCCACGCGTTTTTCATTCAAGCGCACGATGTCGCTCACCGACACATCCCCCGTCACATACACACCGTCAAAACACGAAGCGTCAAAGCCATCGAGCTTAGGGGCTGTGCCTGCCGTGGCATCACGCACGGCTTGCTTCATGGCATCGACGTCTTGGTAAATCAAGGCATCGCAACCAATCAACACACGAATTTCTTCGACCGTGCGGTCATGTGCCACCAACTCTTCAGGCGTAGGCATGTCAATGCCGTACACGTTTGGAAAACGCACAGGCGGCGCAGCGCTGGCCAAATAGACCTTGCGTGCACCAGCGTCACGGGCCATTTGCACAATTTCTTTGCTGGTCGTGCCGCGCACGATGGAGTCATCCACTAACAGCACATTGCGGCCTTTGAATTCGCTGGCAATCACGTTGAGCTTTTGGCGCACCGACTTTTTGCGCACGCCTTGGCCCGGCATGATGAAGGTACGACCCACGTAACGGTTTTTCACAAACCCTTCGCGGTAAGGCACGCCCAACAAATGCGCCAGCTGTGTGGCGCTGGGGCGGCTGGACTCGGGGATCGGAATGATCACATCAATGTCTGTGGGCGGCACGACCGACACCACGCGCTTGGCCAAGGTCTCGCCCAAGTTCAAGCGGGCTTGGTAAACCGAAATGCCATCCATCGTCGAGTCAGGACGGGCCAAGTACACGTATTCAAAAATGCAAGGTTTGAGTTGCGGCGCATCGGCGCATTGCATGAAGTGGGCTTTGCCTGCCAAGTCAATGAACACGGCTTCGCCCGGCGCGATATCGCGCTCAAACGCATGGCCTGTACCTTCCAAAGCCACCGACTCACTGGCCACCATGTAAGTGCCATCCGCACCACGGCCAATGCACAAAGGGCGAATGCCAAATGGGTCGCGGAAGGCCAACAAACCGTGGCCTGCAATCATCGAAATAACAGCGTAAGAGCCTTTGATACGGCGGTGCACACGGCGCACAGCCTCAAACACATCGTCAGGCTTTAAGGCCAAACCACGCGTGGCTTTGTCAATCTCGTGAGCCAACACGTTGAGCAACACCTCAGAGTCGCTCTCGGTGTTGATGTGGCGATGGTCTTCTGAGAACAGCTCAGCTTTCAACGCATGGGCATTGGTCAAGTTGCCGTTGTGCACCAGCACCAAACCAAACGGCGCGTTCACATAAAAAGGCTGGGCTTCTTCTTCACTGAATGCATTGCCTGCGGTGGGGTAACGCACTTGACCCAAGCCGTTGTTGCCGGGCAAGGCGCGCATGTTGCGGGTGCGGAACACGTCACGCACCATGCCTTTGGCTTTGTGCATGAAGAATTTACGGTCCAGCTGGGTGACGATGCCCGCGGCATCTTGGCCTCGATGCTGCAAGAGCAACAAGGCGTCATAGATCAACTGGTTCACAGGTGCGCTGCTTGCAACGCCGACGATGCCACACATTAGGGGAGGTACTTTCCAAAATCAGCCGGTAACACCGGCTTCAACACATGCAAGAACTGTTGCAACCATTGCGTGCCCTGCGCTTGCTTCCAAGCCTCGGTGTCACGCATGGGCGTCATGCCCACAAACACGGTCACAGCCAACAAAATGACCACACCGCGCATCAATCCAAACAAACTACCAAGCAATCGATCCAAAGGCCCAAGACCGACTGCTGACACCAGCTTTTTAACCACCCAGCTGACCAACACGGTGGCGATCAACACCGCCACAAACACGACCACAAAGCCAGCCGCGTAACGCAACATTTGGCTGCTGCCCTCCATGGGCAACCACGCAGCGGCCATTGGGGCATACATCTGCGACACATAAAACGCAGCCACCCACCCCACCAGTGACAGCACCTCTTGCACGATGCCACGCCACAAGCCCAGCAACAACGACAGGCCCAAAACGGCCAGCAGAATCCAATCTACGGCCGAAAGTGTTTGCATCGTGGTTGGGTTACAGCGTCAAGACTTGCGGCTGCAAGGACAGCTGCTTGATCTTGCGTGCCACTTTGTCGGCTTCGTCACGGCTCGTGAAGGGGCCGACGCGCACGCGCACGCGGCGCCCATCTTTGCCTTCGATGACTTGGGTGTAGGTGGTAATCCCTGCTTTTTCCAGCTTGCTGCGCACTTCGCGCAATTTGCCGTCATCCGAGAACGTGCCCGCTTGCACCACAAAACGTGCGCCCGTGTCTTTGCTGTCAGTGGGCTTGGCTACAGGTTTAACTTCTGGCTTGGCATCCGCTTTTGCTTCCGCCTTGACGGGCTCAGGTTTGGCCTCTGACTTAGGCACAACGGCTGCCACTGCAGCAGCGGCAGCCACCGCAACTTCTGCCTTCACTTCAGGCTTGGTGTCAGGCACCACTTCTTCTTTGGCGTCCAAGCCTGCAGAGGCAGACAAAGGTTTAGGCGTTGATGTGTCCACCAACGGCTTGGCTGTGGCGCGATCTGGAATGTCTACCGCGATGTCCACCGACACAGGGCGTGGCTGTGTATCAAACAACACAGGGAAGCCGACCACACCCAATACGACCAACACCGAAGCGCCAATCAAACGGTGACGGGCGCGGCGACGCATGGCGTCCACGCTCTCAGCGGGGGAGTTGCTGGTGTTGCCTTGGGGCTCGCTGGTCGGTTGACCAGGCAGTCGAAACTTGAAAAAAGCCATGTGAATGGGGTCTCAGGAGCTCAAATGTGGGGCGTCTAAACGGGGGATGCCATTCGCCAAAATCCCCCCGACCGTGAAGAACGATCCGAAGACCACGATTCTATCAG
>Ga0228703_1000097_pt1 | contig 82876 bp, 82 predicted proteins | sample McNCre217_Aug_MG_3_FD_178020 | JGI IMG/M metagenome (GOLD analysis project Ga0228703, IMG submission 178020) | Freshwater microbial communities from McNutts Creek, Athens, Georgia, United States - 29-17_Aug_MG | ecosystem: Environmental > Aquatic > Freshwater > Creek | place: USA: Georgia...
GGCTCTTTGGTGATGTCGACGTTGGCAAAGTTGTGGCCAATTTCGAACACCGAAGGCAAACGCTTCATGATGGTCTCAGCGCCCAAGTGGGTCATGTCGAGGTTGATGTAGTCCTTGTTTGGACCGCAGCCGCGACCTTCTTTGATTTCTTGGTCCATGCAACGTGACACGTAGTCGCGTGGGGCCAAGTCTTTGTAGGCGGGGGCATAACGCTCCATGAAGCGCTCACCATTGCAGTTACGCAAAATCGCGCCTTCGCCACGGCAGCCTTCGGTCAACAACACGCCAGCACCGGCCACGCCGGTGGGGTGGAATTGCCAAAATTCCATGTCTTCCAGGGGGATGCCCGCACGTGCAGCCATGCCCAAACCGTCGCCGGTGTTGATAAAGGCGTTGGTCGAAGCTGCAAAGATGCGGCCTGCACCACCGGTGGCCAACAACACGGTTTTGGCTTCCATGATGTAGAGCTCGCCAGTTTCCATTTCGAGCGCGGTCACGCCCACCACATCACCTGCGTCATCGCGAATCAGGTCAAGGGCCATCCACTCCACGAAGAAGCTGGTTTTGGCTTTGACGTTTTGTTGGTACAGCGTGTGCAACATGGCGTGACCGGTACGGTCAGCTGCAGCACAAGCGCGCTCCACAGCCTTTTCGCCGTAGTTGGCGGTGTGGCCGCCGAAGGGGCGTTGGTAAATGGTGCCGTCTGGGTTGCGGTCGAAAGGCATGCCCATGTGTTCCAAGTCGTACACGACTTTGGGGGCTTCACGGCACATGTATTCAATCGCGTCTTGGTCGCCGAGCCAGTCGGAACCTTTGACGGTGTCATAGAAGTGGTAGTGCCAGTTGTCTTCGTTCATGTTGCCCAAAGAGGCGCCAATGCCGCCTTGCGCCGCCACAGTGTGTGAACGTGTGGGGAACACTTTAGACAAAACAGCAACGTTCAAACCGGCGCGGGCCAGTTGCAACGAAGCGCGCATGCCGGAGCCACCAGCACCGACGATGACCACGTCAAACTTGCGACGAGGGATAGAGCTTTTAACGGTCATGACTTAGAGCCTCCAGAGAACCTGAATGGCCCAGCCGAGACACGACACCAGCCAAACCAAAGTGAATACTTGCAGAACCAAACGCAGGCCAACCGCCTTGACGTAGTCCATCCAAATGTCGCGAACACCCACCCACACGTGGATGGCAAGCGCGATGAAAACCGAGAAGGTCAATGCCTTCATGAATTGGGTGCTGAAAATGCCAGCCCATTTGTCATAGCTGATGTCGCCGCTGGTCAATAGCACTTGGCCCAAAACAGCCAAGGTGAACAAAACCATCAAAACACCGGTGACGCGCTGTGCAAGCCAGTCACGCAGACCGTAGTGCGCGCCCACGACGACGCGCTTGGAACCGTAATTCACGGACATGTTGTAGCTCCTAGGAAATCAGTAAAGGCCAAACAGCTTGGCGCCCAAAGCGGCGGTCAGACCGAGGCTCAACACCAAGGTGAACACTGCAGAAGACTTGCCGAACTCTTTGGTCACAGCGTGGCAAACGTCCATGTAGACGTGGCGAACACCAGCGATCAAGTGGTGCAAGTAAGCCCAAATCAGGCCCAGCACCACAACCTTGACCAACACGGCAGGCACAAAGCCCAAGCCCACGTTGAACGCAGCGCTGAATTTGGCGAAGGAAATTTCAGATGAGACAGAGGTGTCAAACATCCAAACAATGAGTGGCAGCAACAAGAACATGATCAAACCGCTGATGCGGTGCAAGATCGACACGATGCCAGCCGCTGGGAGGCGGTAAGAAGGCAGATCGGTCAGTGCATTAATGTTGCGGAACTCAGGCCGCTTTTTGGCAAGCTGGGTCATGTGGGCTCTTTCTTCGGGTTTATCTGTATGTCAAAGCAACTTTAAATTCTATTTCACTTCACCAAACTGACATGAGGGTTTCATGTGTCAGCTCAAAGCATTACGGTAGTGATGCGTGTCAGTTCGATAAAGGCCACGACGCAGTTCCATGGGCGTGTCGTTGTAGGTGTAGGCCACGCGTTCCACACTCAACAGTGGTGCGGTGATCTGCACATTCAGCAGCTTGGCTTGCTCGGCGTCTGGGTTGATGGCGCGGATGTTTTCGTCAGCGCGCACCATGCGCACGCCGAACTCGGTTTCGAACAAGGCGTACATCGGGCCGTTGTAATTACTTAAGCGTTCGGCTGTGAGACCTTTGAATGGGGTGCCTGGCAGCCACAGCTCTTCAAGAATCGTTGGCACGCCCGCATAGGCCAGCACGCGGCGCACTTGCAGCACGGGGTCACCACTGCGCAGGCTGAGAGCTCGGGCGATGTCGGCAGTTGCGCGCAAGCGCTTGCAATCAATGATGGTGCGTTCTGCGGGGCCTTCGCTTTGGGTGTCGCCGTTGTCGGGCTGTAATTTTAAAAAGCGGTATTGCACCTGTTGTTCGGCATGGGTCGCCACAAATGTGCCCTTGCCTTGGCGGCGTACCACCAAGTTTTCAGCTGCCAGTTCATCAATGGCCTTGCGCATCGTGCCTTGGCTGACACGGAAGCGGGCGGCGAGGTCCATCTCACTGGGGATGGCTTCGCCGGGTTTCCATTCGCCGGATTGCAAGCTTTGCAAAATCAGACCTTTGATTTGCTGATACAGCGGGCTGAATGCGGGAGCCAGGCCCGACGCACCCAAAGCATCGCCGCCCGCATAAGGCAGGTTGGTGCTGGTTGCAAAAGAGGGCGCTGAATTGGAGGCCATGTGTTTGTCATCTAGACGCCGTAGCGTCAGTTCGTTGTCAAGCTCGTATCATATCTTCTATAAGACATAAGACAGACCGTTTGCACGTTTTCGCGGGTAAACTCTGCCATCAACTTTTTTTCATCACTACTTGGAGTTTTCCTCATGAGCAAGAAGCCTGTTCGCGTTGCCGTCACTGGTGCAGCTGGTCAAATTGGTTACGCACTGTTGTTCCGTATCGCCTCTGGCGAAATGTTGGGCAAAGACCAACCCGTCATCTTGCAATTGTTGGAAATTCCTGACGAAAAAGCTCAAAAAGCGCTCAAGGGCGTGATGATGGAACTCGAAGATTGCGCGTTCCCCTTGTTGGCCGGCATGGAAGCCCATGGCGACCCTATGACTGCATTCAAAGACGTCGACTACGCTTTGTTGGTCGGTTCACGTCCACGCGGCCCAGGTATGGAGCGCGCTGAGTTGCTCGCCATCAACGGCGCCATCTTCACGGCTCAAGGCAAGGCTTTGAACGCTGTGGCGTCACGCGACGTGAAAGTCTTGGTCGTCGGCAACCCCGCCAACACCAACGCTTACATCGCCATGAAAGCTGCGCCTGACCTCAAGCCAGGCAACTTCACCGCTATGCTGCGCTTGGACCACAACCGCGCTGCTTCACAAATCGCTGCCAAGACTGGCAAAGCCGTGGCCGACATCGAGAAATTGTGCGTGTGGGGCAACCACTCTCCCACGATGTACGCTGACTACCGCTTCGCCACCATCAAGGGCGAGTCGGTCAAAGCCATGATCAACGACCAAGAGTGGAACGCCAACGTGTTCTTGCCAACTGTGGGCAAGCGCGGCGCCGCCATCATTGACGCACGTGGTTTGTCGTCTGCTGCTTCTGCTGCCAACGCTGCCATCGACCACATGCGCGACTGGGCTTTGGGCACCAACGGCAAGTGGGTGACCATGGGTATCCCATCACAAGGCTGGTACGGCATTCCTAAAGACGTCATGTTCGGTTTCCCCGTGACCTGCGAAAACGGCCAATACAAAGTGGTCGAAGGTTTGGAAATTGACGCGTTCAGCCAATCTTGCATCGACAAGACTCTGAAAGAGTTGACCGACGAGCAAGCTGGCGTTGCCCACTTGATCTAATTCTCAACAGAGAACTAGAGTGAGCCATCCGCGCGACGTTCTGTTGGGTTCGCAAGCAGGTAGCGTTCAGCTACCCGTTTGTGACCACTACAGCGGTGTCGAAGCGCGGATGCGCAAAAGCTTGCAGTTGCAAGCTGAGATGACGCAAGAGTTTGGAACCTGCGTCTTTGATGTGACCCTTGATTGTGAAGACGGTGCCCCCGTGGGCGGCGAGGCAGAGCATGCCGCGCTGGTCACTGAGTTGGCGCTGAGTGCCACACCCCAAGCCCGTGTGGCTGTGCGTGTGCACCCCGTTGATCACCCCAGTTTTCAAGCAGACATTGCCACCATTGCTGGCAAAGCTGCGAACCGCTTGACGCACATCATGGTGCCCAAGGTCGAGTCAGTGGCCGATGTGCAACTGGCCGAACAAGCCTTGGTTCAAGCCGGTGCCAAAGATTTGGCCCTCCATGTCTTGATTGAGTCGCCCGCTGCGGTGCATCGTGCATTTGACATTGCCGCGCAACCGCGCGTGCAGTCGCTCAGTTTTGGTTTGATGGACTTTGTGTCGGCCCATGGCGGCGCCATCCCTGCACATGGGATGGGAGCCCAAGGCCAATTCACCCACCCGCTGGTAGTGCGTGCCAAGCTGGAGATTGCCAGCGCTTGTCACGCCCACGGCAAAGTGCCCTCTCATTGCGTGGTGACCGAATTCAACGACACAGCCGCCATGCGCGCTGCCGCCCAACGCGCTGCGCACGAGTTTGGTTACACACGGATGTGGAGCATTCATCCCGCGCAAATTCGGCCCATCCTTGAGGCCATGGCTCCTGATGCCGCCGCCATTGAAATGGCCAGCGAGATTGTGCTGGCGGCATATGCCGCCCAGTGGGCGCCCATCAGCCACAAAGGCCAGTTGCATGACCGCGCCAGTTACCGCTTCTTTTGGCAAGTGTTGGAACGTGCACACAGCACGGGCCGTAGCCTTCCAGAGGAAGTCCAGCTATTCTTCAAGGCTTAACCGGAGATACCTATGCACAAGATGATCGTTGCTGTTCTTTCGTTGACTTTGTCGGGCTGGGCGTTGGCAGCTGAGCCTGCTGTAGTGGCTAAGACGAGCCCCAAAAAAAATACAAAAGCTGTGCCTGCCAAACACGCTGCAGTGAAGACCAAAGTCCAAGTGGCTAAAGTCGCCGTCAAAGCAGCGCCAGTCGCTGCCGCCACCGCTGCTGCTATCGCGCTTTCACCCGTGGCGGATGCCAAAGTGCAAGAGGCTGTGGCGGCAAGTGTTCACACTGGGCACATGGTGTGCGAGTTGGGAAATTCTGTGACGGTCACTCCTGACCCACAACAACCGTCTCGTTTCATCGTGCAGATGAAAAAATACACCTACCACATGACTCCCGTGGAGACCACCACAGGTGCCGTGCGCTTAGAAGATGCGCAAGCGGGCGCTATGTGGTTGCAGTTGCAAAATAAATCGATGCTGATGAACAGCAAGCTGGGGCAACGCATGGCGGATGAGTGCCAAAACGACCAGCAAGTCACCGTGGCTCAAGCCATGAAGCTGAACCCCCCACCTAGCTTGTTGGACAGCCCAACACTTGCCAAGAAATAACCCGTAAATTTTGATTTGATAGACAGGAGAAAACCATGTTGAAAGCCTACCGTGAACACGTAGCCGAGCGCGCAGCGCTGGGTATCCCACCACTGCCTTTGGATGCCAAGCAAACGGCTGAATTGATCGAGTTGATCAAGAACCCACCCGCAGGCGAAGACGCTGCGTTGATGGACTTGTTGACCCACCGCGTGCCACCTGGCGTGGACGATGCGGCCAAAGTCAAAGCTTCTTTCTTGGCTGCTGTGGCGCACGGCGAAGTCAAAGTGGGCTTGATCTCTAAAGCCAAAGCTACTGAGCTGTTGGGCACCATGGTGGGTGGCTACAACGTGCACCCCCTGATCGAGTTGCTCGACGACGCTGAAGTGGCTGCTGTGGCTGCGGAAGCTTTGAAGAAAACTTTGTTGATGTTCGACTTCTTCAACGACGTCGCCGACAAAGCCAAGGCTGGCAACGCCAAAGCCAAAGAAGTCATGCAAAGTTGGGCCGATGCCGAGTGGTTCACCACACGTCCTGAAGTCGAGAAAAAAATCACCATCACCGTGTTCAAGGTGCCTGGTGAGACCAACACCGATGACTTGTCTCCTGCGCCTGACGCATGGAGCCGTCCAGACATCCCATTGCACTACTTGGCGATGTTGAAAAACACCCGCGAAGGCGCAGCGTTCAAGCCAGAAGAAGACGGCAAGCGCGGCCCCATGGCCATGATTGAAGAGCTGAAGAAAAAAGGCAATTTGGTGTCTTATGTCGGCGACGTCGTCGGTACAGGTTCATCACGCAAATCAGCCACCAACAGCATCATCTGGGGCTTTGGTGAAGACATTCCGTTTGTGCCTAACAAGCGTTTTGGTGGTGTGACGTTGGGCGGCAAGATTGCCCCCATCTTCTTCAACACCCAAGAAGACTCTGGCGCTTTGCCCATCGAAGTCGACGTGACCGCACTCAACATGGGTGACGTGGTCGACGTGTTGCCCTATGACGGCAAGATCGTGCGCAACGGTGAAACCGTGACCACCTTCCAACTCAAGAGCGATGTGCTGTTTGACGAAGTGCGCGCCGGTGGCCGTATCAACTTGATCATCGGTCGTAGCTTGACAGCCAAGGCCCGTGAGTTCTTGGGTCTGCCCGCATCGACCGTGTTCCGTTTGCCTACTGCCCCTATCAGTACAAAAGCTGGCTTCACACTGGCTCAAAAGATGGTCGGTCGCGCGGTTGGTTTGCCAGAAGGCCAAGGCGTTCGCCCCGGTACTTACTGCGAACCCAAAATGACCACCGTGGGTTCGCAAGACACCACTGGCCCGATGACACGCGACGAGTTGAAAGACTTGGCTTGCTTGGGCTTCTCGGCTGACATGGTCATGCAATCGTTCTGCCACACAGCGGCTTATCCCAAGTCGGTTGACGTGAAGACGCACCGCGAATTGCCAGCGTTCATCAGCAACCGTGGCGGCGTGGCTTTGCGTCCAGGCGACGGTGTGATTCACTCTTGGTTGAACCGTTTGTTGTTGCCTGACACCGTCGGTACAGGTGGCGACTCACATACACGTTTCCCAATCGGTATTTCTTTCCCCGCCGGTTCAGGCTTGGTGGCGTTCGGTGCGGCCACTGGCGTGATGCCTTTGGATATGCCTGAGTCCATCTTGGTTCGCTTCAAAGGCGAGATGCAACCCGGCGTGACATTGCGCGACTTGGTGCACGCGATTCCTTTGTACGCGATCAAGAAAGGTTTGTTGACTGTGGCTAAGGCCGGCAAGATCAACGAATTTTCTGGCCGCATCTTGGAAATCGAAGGCTTGCCAAACCTCAAAGTGGAACAAGCGTTCGAGTTGTCTGACGCGTCTGCCGAGCGTTCAGCTGCCGGTTGCACGATCAAGCTCAACAAAGAGCCTGTGCAGGAATACCTGAAGTCCAACGTGGTGCTGATGAAGAACATGATCGCTGACGGTTACGCGGACGCACGCACGCTGGCACGTCGCATCGAAAAAGTCGAACAATGGTTGGCTGCACCTGACCTGCTCGAAGCCGACAAAGATGCTGAGTACGCACACGTGATCGAAATCGATTTGGCCGAGATCAAAGAGCCAATCGTTTGCTGCCCGAACGATCCAGATGATGCGAAGTTCTTGTCTGAAGTCGCTGGCACCAAGATCGACGAAGCCTTCATCGGTTCTTGCATGACCAACATCGGTCACTTCCGCGCAGCTGCCAAGTTGCTCGGTGGTCAGCGCGATATCCCCGTCAAGTTGTGGGTCGCACCTCCAACCAAGATGGACGAGAGCGAGCTGATCAAAGAAGGTCACTACGCTGCTTTTGGCACAGCAGGTGCACGTACTGAAATGCCAGGCTGCTCGTTGTGCATGGGTAACCAAGCACAAGTGCGCGAAGGCGCGACGGTGGTGTCTACCTCCACACGTAACTTCCCCAACCGTTTGGGTAAGAACACCAACGTGTACTTGGCCTCTGCCGAGTTGGCTGCCATCACCTCGAAGATGGGCAAGTTCCCCACCGTGGCCGAATACCACGAAGCCATGGGTGTGGTGAACAAAGACGGCGAAGCCATCTACAAGTACTTGAACTTCAACCAGATCGACGAATACGTTGAAACGGCCAAAGGCGTGACTGCTTAAGCTGTCTGCCTCTTCATCCAGCGCTTAGGCGCTGGGTGAAAAACAAAACCCCGCAAAGCGCGAGCCTTGCGGGGTTTTGTTTTGGGGCTATGCGTTTTAGAACATCCGAGCCAACAAGCCGCCTTCAGCGGGGCCATCTACAGGAATCCACACATGCGTGGGACTACCTGCAGCCACGTCGATGGACGCGCCGTTCTTGTCTTTCATTTGCTCCAACTTAACCTTGCGGTTGCCACTGGGGTGAATGATTTCGATGGTGTCGCCAACTGAGAATTTGTTTTTGGTTTCAATCTCAGCCCAGCCATCAGCTACGGCACGCACTTCGCCCACAAACTGGCTGCGGTGTGCAATGGAGTGACCCGTCTCGTAGTTTTGGTAGTCGTTGGCAGGGCGGCGGTCCATCAGGCCAGCGGTGTAGCCGCGGTTGGCCAAGCCTTCGAGTTCAGTGATGAGCTCGGGGTTGAATGGGCGGCCTGCCACGGCATCGTCAATCGCGCGGCGGTAAACCTGTGCGGTGCGGCTCACGTAATACAGACTCTTGGTACGGCCTTCGATTTTGAGCGAGTCCACGCCAATCTTGGTGAGGCGCTCCACGTATTCGACAGCACGCAAGTCTTTACTGTTCATGATGTAGGTGCCGTGCTCGTCTTCCATGATGGGCATGAGCTGACCTGGACGGCCTTTTTCTTCGAGCAGATAAATGTTGTCCGCGGCGGGGTGGCGTTCGCCATTGCCGCAGGACGAGAAGCTGGACTCCGCTTCTTGCTGTGACTTGGCAAAGTCAAAGTCACCTTCCATGGGCAAGGCCATGGCTTCGCCCGTGTTGGGGTCGGTGGCGCTGGCTTGTGTGCCATAGCTCCAACGGCAGGCGTTGGTGCAGGTGCCTTGGTTGGGGTCGCGGCGGTTGAAGTAGCCGGACAACAAGCAGCGGCCTGAGTACGCAATGCACAACGCACCATGCACAAACACTTCGAGTTCCATGTCTGGGCACTCTTGGCGAATTTTTTCAATCTCGTCAAAGCTGAGTTCGCGTGACAAGATGATGCGTTTGACGCCCACCTTCTGCCAGAACTTCACTGCAGCCCAGTTGACCGTGTTGGCTTGCACCGAGAGGTGAATGTCCACCTCTGGCCACTTTTCGCGCACCATCATGATGAGGCCAGGGTCGGCCATGATGAGCGCATCAGGCTTCATGGCGATGATGGGCTCGATGTCGCGCAAATACGTGCGCACTTTGTCGTTGTGCGGCAGTAAGTTGCTGGTTAAGAAGAATTTTTTGCCACGCGCATGGGCTTCGGCAATGCCGATGCCAATTTGCTCTAAGCGGAACTCGTTGTTGCGCGCGCGCAAGCTGTAACGGGGTTGGCCGGCATACACGGCGTCTGCGCCGAAGTCGTAAGCAGCGCGCATTTTGTCGAGCGAACCTGCGGGTAGCAGGAGCTCGGGTGCTTTGAGTGTGGTCATAAAGATGTGCTGCTTACAGGGCAGCTAAGAAAATCATTCAGGGTCGATTTTCGCATCCCGCACGACTTTTGCCCAACGTGGGGCTTCTGCCTTGATCAGTGCCGCAAATTGCTCGGGCGTACCGCCACCTACCTCATTGCCTTGGCTCAAGATTTTTTCTTTCACTTCGGCAGTTTGCAAGGCTTGGTTGCACACGGTGTTGAGCTGCTTTATCAGTTCAGGCGACATACCTTTGGGGCCAATCAGGCCTTGCCAGTTGAGCACTTCGACTTCAGGAAAACCTTGCTCAGCCATGGTCGGGATGTTGGGCAGCAAGGGCGAACGCTTTTTGCTGGTGATGGCCAGTGCACGCATGCGACCACCTTGGATGGAGGGCATGGCGGCGTACATCTGCTCAAACATCATGTGCACTTGGCCGCCCATCAAATCAGTAGCCGCAGCTGAACCGCTTTTGTACGGGGCGTGAATCATGTCGATACCTGCCGAGTGTTCGAACAAAGCGCCGCTCAAATGGTGCGAGCCACCAATGCCACCCGAGCCGTAGCTGAGTTTGCCAGGCGATGCTTTAGCGGCAGCCACGAGGTCTTTGACGGTTTTGTAGGGGGAGTCGTTGCGCACCATCAAGATGAGGGGGCCGCGCTCAATCAAGCAAATGGGCGTGAGGTCGTGGAGTGGGTCGAAGTTGAGTTTTTTGAACAACGCTTGGTTGACAGCCAACGGAGCGAAGTTGCCCATCCCTAGGGTGTAGCCATCGGCTTTGCCGCGTGCAATGGCTTCGGTGCCAATGTTGCCGCCTGCGCCTGCTTTGTTGTCGATGATGATGGGTTGGCCCAAGATGGTGCCCATGGCCTTGGCCACTTGACGTGAGCGGCTGTCAGCGTTGCCGCCCGCAGCGTAAGGGCAAATCCACATGATGGTTTTGCTAGGGTTAGGGTATTTGTCTTGTGCCAGTGCGGCGGTGGATACAAAACTGAAGCTCGCAGCTTGCAGAAGTTGACGGCGTTGCATGAGGAAAGTCTCCTTGATTTTTTGAGATGTCACAAATCATAGGCGGATCCGTGGACTTTTTGAGATATGCAGACATAGCACAATCACGTATATGAATCGAAATGTGTTGATTGCAGGTGGTGGCATTGCAGGCATGGCAGCGGGCTTTGCGACTGCGCGTGCAGGTTGGCAAGCCTCTGTGGTTGAGCGAGCCTCCGAGTTTTCGGAAATTGGCGCAGGCGTTCAGCTAGGGCCAAATGTGACACGGATTTTGCAAGCGTGGGAGCTCGATGATGCTCTCAAGCAAGTGGCTGCATTTCCTGCTGGTTTACATGCGCGCAGCCTGACCACAGGCGAGGTGCTGGCGACCCTGCCTTTGAAAGATGCGGTGAGTACTTACGGTGCACCGTACGTCACCATCCATCGCGCTGACTTGCATGGTTTGTTGTTGCAAGCGTCTTTGCGCGAAGGCGTACAAGTGCACAGCGATGCACTGGTGCAGCGCGCGCATCAAACCCCCGATGTCGTCACGCTTGATGTCATGCACAAAGGTCAGCTTCAACAACACAAGGGTGTAGTCGCGGTGGTTGCCGATGGCGTGTGGAGCCCCTTGCGCCAACAATTACTGGGCGATGGCTTGCCAGCTTTCACCGGTCATGTGGCTTACCGTGCATTGGTGGCACAAACCGACTTGCCTGTGCATTTACGCAGTCAAGATGTTTCGGTGTGGATGGGCTCACAAGCCCATGTGGTGAGCTACCCCGTACGTGGCGGCGATTACCTCAACGTGGTCTGTTTGGCAGAAGGTCGTTTGTTAGACGACGATGCCAATGACTTGCAGGCCTTGCAAACATGGAATGCGCAAAAGTCTGAAGCGCAGACCATGACCGAGCTGCACCACGCCCTGCGTGGCTCCTGCGCGCCGTTGACTGATTTGATGGCGGCTTGTAGCGATTGGCGTTTGTGGCCCTTGTGCGGCAGGCCCGCGATGCAGGGCTCGCATGAGCATGTTCAGGGGCGCATCGCTTTGGTGGGTGATGCTGCACACCCCATGCTGCCCTACTTGGCACAGGGGGCTGGCATGGCTATTGAAGATGCGTCTGAACTGGCTTTGCAGTTGAACCATGCAACGGCGGAGAATGTGCCTCTGCAGTTGCAGCAGTTCGCCCAATCCCGCTGGCAGCGTAATGCGCGTGTGCAGGCCAGAGCCATTCGCAATGGCCAAATTTTTCATGCGGGAGGGCCGATGCGCATAGGTCGCGATATGGGGCTGCGCCTGATGGGCGCGCGTTTGATGGATGTGCCGTGGTTGTACGGCTATCGCTAAAAACTCAACGCTTTAGCTGAGTGCAGCCAGCCCGTGGCGCATGCGCGCACGCTGGCATGCATCGCTGCCTTCTTCAAACTCTCGGCAAGGGGAGGGGCGCCATTCGTAAATGCCGCAGGTGGCTTTCTCGCCCACTTTGCCACTGAGTGCTGCGCAGCGTGGTGGCGAGTAGTCGGTGCCACGCATGCGGCACATCGTGGCAGTGAGTTCTTGGCCCAAGCCTGTGGGCACAGAACCGCCATGCGTGTCCATTTCTTCCACGCTGAAATCCACCCGAAAACTGACGCAGCAAGCGCCGCAGCTGGTGCAAGCAGACATCACTGGCGACCGAGCAACAGGTACTCCATGAGCGCTTTTTGCACATGCATGCGGTTTTCGGCTTCGTCCCACACCACGCTTTGCGGCCCGTCGATCACATCGGCCGACACTTCTTCGCCACGGTGGGCAGGCAAGCAATGCATGAACAGGGCATTGGGTTTGGCCACGGCCATCATCTCGCTGTCCACACACCAATCGGCGAAGGCTTTTTTGCGCGCTTCGTTTTCAGCCTCGTAGCCCATGCTGGTCCACACATCGGTGGTGACGAGGTCTGCGCCTTCGCAGGCTTGCATGGGGTTGTCGAACACCTTGTAGCAGTTGGCGTTGCTCAGGCCTGCAATGGCTGGGTTCACTTCGTAGCCGCTGGGTGTGCTGACGTGCACGGTAAAGCCCAACATATCTGCCGCTTGCAGCCACGTGTTGGCCATGTTGTTGCCGTCGCCGACCCAAGCCACCACTTTGCCTTTGAGGCATTCAAGTGGGTGCACGGTCAAGCCGCGGTGTTCGATGAAGGTGAACAAGTCCGCCATGATTTGGCAGGGGTGAAACTCGTTGGTCAAACCGTTGATCACGGGCACGCGCGAGTTGGCGGCAAAACTGTTGATCTTGTCTTGGCCATAGGTGCGAATCATCACCAAGTCGGTCATGCGGCTGATGACTTTGGCGCTGTCTTCAATCGGCTCAGAGCGGCCGAGTTGGCTGTCGCCCGTGGTGAGGTGCACCACCGAGCCGCCCAGCTGATACATGCCAGCCTCAAAGCTCACGCGCGTGCGTGTGGAGGCTTTTTCAAAAATCATGGCCAGCGTGCGGTCAGCCAGCGTGTGGTGTTTGTCGTAGGCTTTGAATTTCTTCTTGATCAGCGCTGCGCGTGTGAAGACATAAGCGTATTCATCAGCTGTCAAATCTGTGAACTGCAGGTAATGTTTGATCGTCATGCTTTTTCTGCCAAGAAGGTTTTGATCAGCGGCACCAAGATGGCGATCAGTTCATCGCACTCGGCTTGGGTGATGATGAGCGGGGGCAACAAACGCACCACGGTGTCGGCGGTGACGCTGAGCATCAGGCCCGCATCCAAAGCATGTTGCATGATCGCGCCGCAAGCGCGGTCGAGTTCAATGCCAATCATCAAGCCTTGGCCGCGAATGTCTTTCACACCTGGCTCATTCGCAAATTCGCGCTTGAACGCGTCAGCGAGGTATTGACCCATGCGAGTGGCGTTGCCCATCAGGTCGTCTTTTTCCATGATGCGGATGGTTTCCAAGCCCGCGCGCACGGCCAGCGGATTGCCGCCGAAGGTGGAGCCATGTGTGCCTGCAGTCAAGACGCCAGCAGCCTTAGGGCCAGCCACCACTGCGCCGATTGGCACGCCCGACGCCAAGCCTTTGGCCAGTGGCATCACATCAGGCACCACGCCCGCCCATTGGTGGGCAAACCATTTGCCTGTGCGGCCCATGCCGCTTTGCACTTCGTCGACCATCATCAGCCAATCGTGTTGGTCGCACAGTGCGCGCACGTCACGCAGGTAGTCCATGTGCATGGGGTTGACGCCGCCTTCGCCTTGGATGGTCTCCAAGAACACAGCCACCACATTGGGGTTGCCTTCGGTGGCTTGTTTGAGTGCGTCGATGTTGTTGACGGGCACTCGGATGAAGCCTTCAAGCAAAGGCTCAAAGCCTTTTTGAATCTTGGCGTTGCCCGTGGCGCTGAGTGTGGCAATGCTGCGGCCATGAAAGGCTTTTTCGTACACCACGATTTGTGGGTTGTGGATGCCTTTGTCATGGCCGTATTTACGTGCCAATTTGATGGCAGCTTCGTTGGCTTCCAAGCCGCTGTTGCAATAGAACACATTGGTCATGCCCGAAAACTCGGTCAGCTTGGCTGCCAGCTTTTCGGCATTGGGTGTGTAGTAGTAGTTACAGCAGTGAATGACTTCGGTCATTTGTTGCTGCAAGGCGGCCACAAACTCGGCGTGGTTGTGGCCCAAGGTGTTGACGGCAATGCCCGCCAAGGCGTCCAAATAGCTGCGACCTTCGGTGTCCCACACGCGGCAGCCTTGACCGCGTGCAATGGCGATGGGCAAGCGCCCAAAAGTCGGCATGACATGAGGTTCTGTAGGCACTGTGCGTGTAGCGGATGACATGTAGGTACTCCAAAAAGAAAACGACCCAACGAAGGTTGAGCCGTTGAAATGAGATTTTAGAGGCAGAGCTGTGACAAAACAGTGGCAAGCAAGGGGGCATGAAAATGCCGCAAGTCTTATATAAGATAGAATAGTGTCACCCGAGCGTCAGTGGGAGATCCCCAGCCGCTCTAGCAACCGTCCTGCCCATCTACCCGATGATTTCACACTCCGCCAAAGAAGTTTTTATTCTGGGTTTGACCCAAGATGGACGCACGTTCCGCCCCAGCGACTGGGCCGAGCGTTTGGCGGGCGTGATGAGCCAGTTCCGACCGGGTGGTGCCACCCCTGGCAGCCATTTGAGCTATTCCCCTTGGTGTGTGCCCAACACGCTGGATGGCAACAAATGCGTCATCGTCCACACCGATTTGCGCGACGAAGAACCCATGGCTTGGAATTTCGTGATGAACTTCGCCAAAGACAACAACTTGCAAGTGGTCGAAGCCTGCTTGCTGCCCGAGCACCCGCCAGCGGCTTAACCGCAGACCGTAAGAGGCGAGGCCTCAAAAACAACAGACAACAAAAAACCCGCTCAAGAGCGGGTTTTTGCTTTTTCTTTGCTGACAGCGCACCCGTTACAAACGGCGGGCTGAACATTCAGCCCGGGCTGGTTGCCTAATAAATTAGGCGGCGAGTGCCAAGGCTTTCACCTTGGTGGACAAGCGGCTCTTATCGCGAGCTGCTTTGTTCTTGTGGAAGATGCCTTTGTCAGCAATCGTGTCCACAACGGCTTGCATCTTGGCAAACAGTTCAGTAGCTTTGGTTTTGTCGCCAGCCAGAACAGCTTTCTCGACGTTCTTCACCGCAGTGCGGTACTTCGAGCGCAACGAGGTGTTGGCAGCGTTGATTTTGATGTCCTGACGGACGCGTTTACGGCCTGATGCCAGGCGTGGGTTCTTTTTCTTGGGTTTGGCTGAAGCCATGATTAAATTCCTTAAGTGTCTGAGGATGATGTCAGCAAAGCCGACGATTGTAGCAAATCCCAAAACTGGGGCCGAAGCCCACCCAAAAGGCCAGCCAAGGCCTCGCTACACTCCAAAGCGTGTCATTGTTCAAATCTGCCTCCATCGTCTCGGGCTTGACCCTGGTTTCCCGCATCACTGGCCTGATGCGCGAACTGCTGATTGCCTCGACGTTTGGGGCCAGTGCCCTGACCGACGCCTTCAATGTGGCGTTTCGCATCCCCAATTTATTCCGCCGCCTGTTTGCCGAGGGCGCGTTCAGCCAAGCTTTTGTGCCGGTGTTGGCCTCTAGTCGCCAGCAGCATGGTGACGAGGCTACCCATGTGCTGGTGAACCAAGTCGCCACCTTGCTGATATGGGCGTTGCTCTTGACCTGCGTGTTGGGTGTGGCTGGCGCGCCGCTGTTGGTGTGGGCCATGGCCAGTGGATTGCAGCAGTCGCCTCAAGGCTTTGAGGTGGCGGTGGTGATGACCCGCTTTATGTTCCCGTATATCGCCTTCATGTCGCTGGTGGCTTTGGCGGCAGGCGTGCTTAACACTTGGAAGCGCTTTGCTGTGCCTGCGGCCACGCCGGTGCTATTGAATGTTTCCATGATTGCTGCTGCTTGGTGGGGCGGCCCTTGGTTTGGTACTTTGGGTGTGCCACCGATTTATGCCTTGGCTGTGGGTGTGATGTTGGGCGGAGTGGCTCAGCTCAGCGTGCAGCTATGGGCTTTGCGTCGTTTGGGGCTATTGCCCCGTGTGGGCCTAAGCTGGCGCGCTGTGCGCGAAGCTTGGAGCGCTGAAGGCCCCAAACGCATCTTGCAGCTCATGGCGCCTGCTTTGCTGGGCGTGAGCGTGGCGCAGATTTCTTTGCTCATCAACACACAAATTGCGTCGCAGCTCACTCCGGGCAGCGTGAGCTGGCTGAGCTATGCCGACCGTTTGATGGAGTTCCCCACAGCCTTGCTGGGCGTGGCGTTGGGTGTGGTGTTGATGCCTCAGCTCTCGGCAGCCAAGGCGGCCAACGACACCGCCAAATATTCAGACATGCTCGACTGGGGCTTGCGCTTGGTGCTGCTTCTGTCATTGCCGTGCGCGTTGGCTTTGTTGGTGTTCTCCAAAGCTTTGGTGGCCGTGCTTTACAACTACGGTGCGTTCAGCGCCCACGATGTGCAGCAAACCACGCTGGCGCTGATGGGCTATGGCGTGGGCTTGTTGGGCCTGGTCGCCATCAAGGTGCTGGCGCCCGGCTATTACGCCAGTCAAGACATTCGCACACCGGTGCGCATTGCGGTGGCGGTGCTGCTGATCACCCAATTGTTCAACGTGGCGTTGGTGCCGTATCTGGCGCATGCCGGTTTGGCCTTGTCGATTGGCTTGGGCGCGTTGGTGAACGCGGTTTGGTTGTTGTGGGGTTTGCGCAAGAACGGCACCTATGTGATGAGTGCAGGCTGGTTGCGTTTTGTGTTTCAAGTGCTGGTGGCGTGTGCTGTGCTGGGTGCATGGCTGTGTTGGTCGGCCCAGTATTGGGACTGGACCGCCTTGCATGCCACGCCACTGTTGCGCGTGGGCTTGATGACGGGCGTGTTGGCCGTGAGTGCGTTGTTGTACTTCGCCACACTTACCGTCACGGGCTTGAAGCTGCGCGCGTTGCTGCGTCGATGAACATCTGACACGAGGGGACTGAGCCATGGATTTCAAACTCGAAGTGCCTACCGCCTTGGAATACTTTGCCTCGTTGGTGCAAAGTGATGAGCAGTTTCCTTTGCTCGAAGCCGCCGTCAGCTTGGCCCAAGACGAATACCCCGAGCTAGACATTCAAGAGGTGTTGGACCTGGTGGACCAACTCAGCAGCCGCCTCAAGCAACGCTTGCCCGCCGATGCAGGTGCTTTGCAAAAGCTGCGGTTGCTGAATAAGTTCTTCTTTGATGAGCAAGGCTTTAGCGGCAACCTCAACAACTACTACGACCCCGACAACAGCTATCTGCATGTCATGTTGCGCACGCGCCGCGGCATTCCCATCAGCTTGGCCGTGTTGTGGTTAGAGCTGGCGCAGGGCTTGGGGTTACGTGCGCAAGGCGTGGGCTTTCCGGGCCACTTTTTGGTGAAAGTGCGTTTGCCTTTTCCCAACGAAGGACAGGTGGTGATTGACCCGTTCACGGGCGAGTCGCTCAGCAAAGAAGAGTTGTCTGAGCGTTTGGTGCCCTTGCATGCCGAGTCGGGTTTGCTGCGCGATGGCCATATCTCGGATGAATTGCTCAAACACTATTTGCGTGCGGCCACGCCGCGTGAAATTGTGGCGCGGATGCTGCGCAACCTAGAAGAGGTCTACACCTCGCACCAAGACCCAGAGCGGTTGATGTTGGTGAGGCAGCGGCTGATGGTGTTGTTGCCGCAAGTGCACGACGAAGAAGAATAAAAAAGCACCCGAAGGTGCTTTTTTTATTGGGGCAAGGTGGTTTAAGCCACCACCACCGCAGCGCCTTCGCCACGCTCGGCAATCACGCCAATCGTGTGCACTTGTTCGCCGTGGGCGCGCAACACATCCGCACAAGCGGCGGCGTGGGCGGCATCAATGACCACCACCATGCCAATGCCGTTGTTAAAGGTGCGGTTCATTTCGATGTCGTCAATGCCTGCGGTGTTTTGCAACCAAGCAAACAGCTCGGTTTGTGGCCAGCTGCCTTTGGTCAGATGCGCCGCAGTGCCTTCGGGCAACACGCGTGGGATGTTTTCCAGCAAGCCGCCACCGGTGATGTGGGCCAATGCCTTGATGGGTGTCTCGGCCAATGCGGCCAACACGCTCTTCACATACAAGCGGGTGGGGGCCATGATGGCTTCTTTGAATGGCTTGCCGTCCAAGGTGGCGGGAGTGTTTGCACCTGCACGGTCGATGACCTTGCGCACCAACGAGAAACCGTTGGAGTGCACGCCAGCCGAGGCCAAGCCCAACACCACGTCGCCTGGTTTGACGTTTTGGCCAGTCAAGATTTTGGATTTTTCCACCGCACCCACGGCAAAGCCTGCAAGGTCGTATTCGCCATCGGGGTACATGCCAGGCATTTCAGCGGTTTCGCCGCCAATCAAGGCGCAGCCTGAGAGCTCGCAGCCTTTGGCAATGCCGCCGACGACCGCAGCCGCAGTGTCCACATGCAGCTTGCCGCAGGCAAAGTAGTCAAGGAAGAACAGAGGTTCAGCGCCTTGCACCAACACGTCGTTCACGCTCATGGCCACCAAGTCGATGCCCACGGTGTCGTGCATTTGCCATTCAAAGGCCAGCTTGAGCTTGGTGCCCACGCCGTCGGTGCCGCTCACCAGCACAGGTTCTTTGTAACGTTTGGGCACTTCAAACAGGGCGCCAAAACCGCCAATGCCAGCCAACACGCCCTCGCGCATGGTTTTCTTGGCCAAGGGTTTGATGCGTTCGACCAAGGCATCGCCTGCGTCAATGTCGACACCGGCGTCTTTGTAGGAGAGGGGTTTGTTCATAGTGAGGAGGTGCTGGGGCGCTGCCAAGATGGGCGTGGATTGTGCGCCGATAGAATCAAACTGTAATTTTAAAGCCAACCCCTTTACACGCTGTATGCAATTCACCCCCGCCCAACAACATGCCTTGGCTTGGACCGGCCTCACGGCGGTGACCGCGCTTGTTTTGTGGCTGCTGGGGCCTGTGCTCATGCCCTTTGTGGTGGCTGCTGTGTTGGCCTACGTGCTCAGCCCTTTGGTGCGTGGCTTGCAGGGGATGTGTGGCCGCCGTCTGCCGCGTTTGGTGGCCGTGGTTTTGGTGGAAGTGCTGTTCTTGCTGCTGTTGGTGGCCTTGTTCACCTTGTTGATTCCCATCTTGGCCCACGAACTGCCTCGTATGCGTGACCAGTTACCTGTGTTGGTTGAACGCTTGCAAACTGACATTGCGCCTTGGCTGCAAGCCAAAGGTATTCCTGTCGTGTTGGACAGTGCCAACCTCAAAGCGTTTGTCCTGCAAACCTTCAACACCTCGTTTGAGGATGGTTTCAAGCAAGTGCTGACCTCCTTGCGCATCGGCGGCAGCGTGGCGCTGGCCGTGGTGGGGAACTTGGTACTGATTCCTGTGGTGCTGTTTTATTTGCTGGTCGATTGGCAGCGGTTTGTGCGCCATGTCGAGGCCTTAGTACCCATGCCGGCGCGCGGTGCTTATGAAAGTTTTGTGCATGAATGCGACGCCGTGTTGGGTCAATACCTGCGCGGTCAGTTGTCCGTCATGACTCTGCTGGCGGTGTACTACAGCGTGGCTTTGTGGGCCTTTGGCTTGGAATTGGCCTTGCCGATTGGTGTGTTCACAGGGTTGGCGGTGTTTGTGCCGTACCTCGGTTATGGCGTGGGTTTGGCCTTGGCCATTCTTGCAGGCGTGTTGCAATTTGCGCCCAGCGAGGCTGTGTTGATGGTGGCGGTGGTGTATGGCTTGGGCCAGCTTATTGAGAGTTTCGTGCTCACGCCGCGCTTGGTGGGCGAACGCATTGGGTTGCATCCGCTTCACGTGATTTTTGCGCTGATGGCCTTTGGTCAGTTGTTTGGTTTTGTGGGTGTGCTGGTTGCCTTACCCGTCAGCGCGGTGTTGCTGGTGGCCATTCGCCGTTTGCGTGTGCAGTACCAAGCCAGCGCTTTGTACCGTGGTGTGTGAGTGCAGATGAAGCAAATTGCGCTCGATATCGGCTTGGCTCCTGGCCCAAGTTTGAATAATTTTTTCTCTGGCCCCAATCAAGCTGCCTTGCAACATTTGCAGCTCTGGGTGGGTAACGACAAACGCTCGCCTGTGCCCACTTATGTGTGGGGCGAAAGCGGCAGCGGTAAAACCCATTTGTTGCGAGCCGCACAAGCCGCTTTGCGCGACCAAGGCTGTCCTGTGGGTTGGATGGATGCCTCAGTGGCAGAGCCCTCTGCATTTGATGACGCATGGCGCGTGGTCATCTTGGATGATGTGCACCTCTATACCGCCGTGCAACAACACGCCGCATTCAATTGGTTTGTCAATGCCACCGCCCCCAGCGATGGCCAACAACGTTGGGTGTTGGCTGCAGGTGGTATGCCGCCTAGTGATTTAGCCCTGCGTGAAGACTTGCGTACCCGTTTGGGCTGGGGCCATATTTTTCAATTGCAGGTGCTCAGTGAAACCGAACGCCGTGCCGTGCTGCGCCAACAGGCGGATGACAGAGGTGTGTTCTTGAGCGATGAGGTGATGGACTTCATGCTCAACCGCTTCAGCCGCGACCTGAGCAGCCTGATTCAACTTCTCGACCAACTCGATGGCTACGCCTTGCAAACGCAGCGCGCCATCACCATCCCGTTGATCAAAGCCATGCTGGAAGCCATGTGATGAAACTCGCTTTATTTGACCTTGACCACACCTTGTTGCCAATCGATTCTGACCAATCGTGGGGTGAATTCACCGTGCGTTTGGGCTGGCATGCGCGCGACACGTTCATTCAAAAAAACGACGAGTTTTATGCCCACTACCAAGCAGGCACGTTGGATATTCACGAATACGTGCGCTTTGCATCGGAAGCGTTTTGCCTGCGTGGTCCAGAGGTGGCAGCCGAGGCTCATGCGCAATTCATGCGTGAGGTGATTCAGCCAGCCATCCGCCCCGAGGCTTTGGCCTTGGTGCAAAAGCACCGCGACGCGGGCGAGCGCGTCATCATCATCACCGCGACCAACGAGTTTGTGACCCGCCCGATTGCCAAAGCCTTTGGTGTGGACGACCTGATTGCGGTGGAGTTGGTGCGCGATGCCCAAGGTTGGTTCACCAACGAAATCAGCGGTGTACCGACCCTGCGTGAAGGCAAAGTGCAACGTCTGCAACAATGGCTCACACGCGAAGGCTTGGACTGGGCCGATGTAGACACCACGTTTTACAGCGATTCCCGCAACGATTTGCCCCTGTTGGAGCGCGTCAACCACCCCGTGGCGACCAACCCCGACCACACACTGCGCGCCGTGGCCTTAGAAAAAGGCTGGCCGATTTTGGAACTGTTCCCAAAACAATGATCAAACAATTCATCAACAAGCTGATGGGCAAAGCACCCGCCAGCACCAAGACCAGCTTGGGCAAGCGCCACGTGGTGCCTGCCAAGGTGCATGGCATCAACGTCGACTGGGTGGACGAGCGTGCGCTCAATGTGGTGCGTACCCTGCAAGACCGCGGTTTTGAAGCCTACATCGTGGGCGGCGCGGTGCGCGATTTGCTGTTGGGCTTGAAGCCCAAAGACTTTGATGTGGCCACCAACGCCACCCCCGAACAAGTCAAAGCTGCGTTTCGTCGGGCCTTCATCATTGGCCGACGTTTCCGCATCGTGCACGTGGTGTACGGCCGTGGCCGTGAGCACGAAGTGATTGAGGTGTCTACCTTCCGTGCGCATCTCGACAACGCCGATGCCGAGCAAGTCAAAGGCAACGAGCGCAGCAGCAAGCAAGAGCTGGCCAACATGAAACACGCCGTCGATGCTAGTGGCCGCGTGCTGCGCGACAACGTGTGGGGCCCGCAAGACCAAGATGCGGCGCGTCGCGACTTCACCATCAACGCCATGTATTACGACCCCGAAACGGGCAACGTGATTGACTATCACGGCGGCATTGCCGACGCGAAGAAAAAAGTCATCCGCATGATTGGTGACCCCGCCACGCGCTACCGCGAAGACCCTGTGCGCGTGATTCGTGCGGTGCGTTTTGCGGCCAAGCTCTCTGGCTTGGGTTTCAAAATGGAAGCCAAAACGGCAGCACCTTTGAAGCGTGCTGCCAAGCTGCTGGCCGATGTGCCGCAAAGCCGCTTGTTTGATGAAATGCTCAAGCTCTTGCAAACCGGCCATGCGCTGGCCAGCATCGAACAGCTCAAACAACACGGTTTGGCCAAAGGTATTTACCCCTTGCTCGACATCGTGGTCGAGCGTGCCAGCGAACAGTTTGTCACCACCGCCTTGAACGACACTGATCGCCGCGTGGGCGAGGGCAAGCCCGTTGCACCTAGCTTCTTGTTGGCCTGTGTGTTGTGGTCGGATGTGCGCGAGACTTGGGCTCAACGCAGTGCCAAGCAGCCGTCGTTTCCTGCCTTGCAAGACGCGATTGACGAAGTGTTTGATTCCCGCATTGGCGATGTGTCGGGCCGCGGCAAACTCGCTGCAGACATGCGCGAAATTTGGATGATGCAGCCGCGTTTTGAAAAGCGCACAGGCAGCGGCCCTTGGACCTTGGTGGACCAAGCGCGTTTCCGTGCCGGCTTTGACTTCATGCGTTTGCGCGCCGATGTGGGCGAGGTGGACGAAGTCTTGTCAGATTGGTGGCAAGAGTTCAGCACAGCCAGCGACAGCGAGCGCGAGGACCTGTTGCAGCAAGTACGTCAAGAACAACAAAAAGCCCAACGTGCCCCTCGCGTGCATGCGGTGCGTCGTGCGCCTAAGCCTGAGGGCGAGGACCCACGTTTCCGTGAGGTGGAGCCCGAAGGCGAAGAGGGGGGAGCATCGCCTGCCAAAAAACGCCGCCGTCGCCGTCGCAAGCCTACGGGCGAAGCGAGCGGCGCGCCCAGCGCCGAATAAGCGAACCCATCGCCATGTCAACGTCCCCCGTCATGGCGTGTGTAGCCTTAGGCGCCAATTTGGGCGATGCAGTGGCTACCGTGCAGCAAGCCTTGCGCGACATGGCGGGCTTGCCTGAGACGCAACTCATCAAAGCCTCGTCGTTGTACCGCTCTGCGCCTTACGAAGCGCAAGGGCCTGACTTTATCAACGCCGTGGCCTTGATACATACCCAGCTCAGTCCGTTGGCGCTGTTGCATGCCTTGCAAGCGCTAGAGCTACAAAGCGGCCGAGCGCGCCCCTATAAAAATGCCCCACGCACGTTGGACTTGGATGTGATTTTTTATGGCGATGTCGTTTTAATCACGCCTGAACTGACCTTGCCGCATCCACGTTGGCACGAGCGCGCCTTTGTGTTGCAGCCTTTGGCTGAGGTATGGCCTGAGCGGGTTAGCGCCGCACAGTTGGCCGCGGTGCAAGACCAAGCTATTGAGCGTACGGTCTGAGGATTTTTGTCATTTAGACCCGCTGATTTGTTATGAACTTCTCTGCCATCCCCCTCGCTTTACAAGCTGTGTTGCTGCTGGTTGCCGCCAATGTGTTCATGACGTTTGCGTGGTACGGCCACCTCAAGAGCTTGGCCAATTCGCCTTGGTACACCGCGGCGTTGGTGAGTTGGGGGATTGCGCTGATGGAGTATTTGCTGCAAGTGCCGGCCAACCGAATTGGGTTTCATGAAGCTGGCTTGCAAGTGGGGCAGCTAAAAATCATGCAAGAAGTCATCACTTTGGCGGTCTTCGTGCCGTTTTCGGTGTTTTTCTTGAACGAACCTCTCAAGCTTGACTACTTATGGGCGGGTTTGTGCATGGTTGGGGCGGTTTATTTCATCTTTCGCACCTGAGCTGCGATTACACTTCTTCGTCATCTATTTGTCATAAATACGTCACCGTTAGGAGCTCCAAATGTTGTTTGGAAAGTTGTTGCCCACCGAGGGCAATTTTTTCGTCATGTTCAACCAGCACGCCGATCGCATCGTCGAAGCTGCACATGCATTTTCAAATTTGGTGGCCAACTACGGCGACCCTATCTTGCGCGACAAGTACAACAGCGAAGTCGACAACGCTGAGCGCGGTGCTGACCGTGTCACGCACGAGTGCAATGTGGCCATCCACAAAACCTTCATCACGCCGATTGACCGCGAGCAAATCCATTCCTTGATCAACACCATGGATGACGTGGCTGACTTGATTCAAGACACTGCTGAAACCATGGCTTTGTACGATGTGCGCATCATGAACGAAGAGATCGTGCGCTTGACTGATCTAAGCGTGAAGTGTTGCGAACGCTTGCGCGATGCGGTGTACATGTTGGAAAAAATCTCTGACCACCCGACCGCTGAAGCTGCACTGAAAACTTGCGAGGAAATCGACAAACTCGAATCCGATGCTGATCGTGTGATGCGCAGTGCCATGAGCAAGTTGTTCCGCGAAGAACCTGATGTGCGTGAAGTGCTCAAGCTCAAAGCCATTTATCAGTTGTTGGAAACCATCACTGACAAGTGCGAAGACGTGGCCAATTTGATCGAGGGCATCGTCCTCGAAAACTCTTAATCACGAGTCCCGTATGGAAACCGTACAAACCGCCTTTTGGGTGGTCGCCCTGCTGGTTGTGTTGGCCTTGATGTTCGACTTCATGAATGGCTTTCACGACGCAGCGAACTCGATTGCCACGGTGGTTTCCACCGGTGTGCTAAAGCCAGCGCAAGCCGTGTTGTTTGCGGCATTCTTTAACTTTGTGGCCATCTTTATCTTCCACCTGAGTGTGGCAGCCACGGTGGGCAAAGGCATTGTGCAACCCGGCATCGTGGATACCCACGTGGTGTTTGGCGCCTTGCTGGGCGCGATCACTTGGAACGTGATTACTTGGTATTACGGTATTCCCAGTAGCTCGTCGCATGCCTTGATTGGCGGCATTTCAGGCGCCGTGATTGCCAAAGCTGGCACCAGTGCGTTGGTTGCCGCTGGCATTTTGAAAACAGTGGCCTTTATTTTCGTATCGCCTTTGTTGGGCTTCACATTGGGCTCGTTGATGATGGTTGCGGTGGCTTGGATCTTCCGAAGCTTTCGACCTTCACGCGTTGACAAATGGTTTCGCCGTTTGCAGCTAATTTCCGCGGGTGCATACAGCTTGGGTCATGGCGGCAACGATGCACAAAAAACCATCGGCATCATTTGGATGTTGCTGTTGGCCACGGGGTATGCCTCGACCGAAGACAAATCGCCTCCTAGCTGGGCCATCGTCAGTTGCTACATGGCGATTGGCTTGGGCACCATGTTTGGTGGCTGGCGCATTGTGAAGACCATGGGCCAAAAAATCACCAAGCTCAAGCCTGTGGGCGGCTTCTGTGCTGAAACGGGCGGTGCCATGACCTTGTTCTTGGCCACGGGCTTGGGTATTCCTGTGTCCACCACGCACACCATCACGGGTGCCATCGTTGGCGTGGGCTCGACGCAGCGCGCCAGTGCTGTGCGTTGGGGCGTGGCGGGCGGCATTGTGTGGGCTTGGATTTTGACCATTCCCGCCAGTGCCTTTGTGGCTGGTGTGGCTTACTGGGTGAGCTTGCAGCTTTTCTAAACCGCTGACTTCATGGTTGGGGCATCACGCACCGTTGGGGCAACCTTCCGGTGCGTTGTTGCTTCTGGGTTAAGTGGCGTACAGTGAATTTAGGCGGTTTTCGATTGGGCGCTATAATGGCAGGCTTTTCAGCGTGTCGCAGGCCGGGTGGCTTAGCGCGTGTCTCAAACGTTGAAAGAAATCTCCACCCGAAGGATTCATCATGGTCGTCATCCGACTCTCACGCGGCGGTTCTAAAGCCCGTCCGTTTTTTAACATTGTTGTTGCCGACAAGCGCGATCGTCGCGACGGCCGTTTCATCGAGCGCATTGGTTTTTACAACCCAATCGCTAAAGGCCAAGCAGAAACCTTGCGCGTTGCGCAAGACCGTTTGACTCACTGGACCAGCGTGGGTGCTCAATGCTCTCCCACTGTGATCCGTTTGATCAAGCAAGCTGCTAAAGCAACTGCTGCTTAATTGAACAAGAGTCTTGCAATGACGCTGGGCCTTGAGTCTGCAGAACTTCCTGCGGACGCCATCGAAGTCGGGCGCATTGCAGATGCTTGGGGCATCAAAGGCTGGTTCAAGGTCTTGCCCTACAGCGCTTCTCCGGAAGCGCTTTTTTCTTCCAAGCGTTGGTTTTTACAACCCGCTGAACGTGGTGCCAAAACCTTTTCTGGCACCGTGCTTCTGAAAATCAAAGAAGCCAAAGAACATTCTGATTCTGTGGTGGCCACCTCTGTCGAAGTGCCAGACCGCAATGCCGCAGAACTACTCAAAGGCGCACGCATTTTTGTCTCGCGTGCCAGCTTTCCTACCCCTGAAACCGACGAGTACTACTGGGTCGACCTGATTGGCCTAGATGTGGTCAACCGAGAGGGCGTGGCCCTGGGGGCTGTGCGCGAGTTGCTGCACACTGGTCCGCAGACCGTGTTAGTGCTTGCTTACGAGGAAGAGGGCAAAGCCAAAGAGCGCATGATTCCCTTTGTGTCGGCCTACATCGACACCGTTGACTTGGCAGGCCGCCGCATCACCGCCGATTGGCAACCCGATTACTGAAGCGCTCGCGAAAGGCCTCGCTGTGCGCTTTGACATCATCACCCTGTTCCCAGAGCTGTTTGAGCCGTTTTTAAAAATTGGCATCACACGTCGCGCTTACGAGGCGGGCTTGGTGGATGTGCGCTTGTGGAACCCCCGTGATTACGCCGAAGGTAACTACCGTCGCGTCGACGACCGTCCATTTGGCGGTGGGCCAGGCATGATCATGATGGCTGAGCCTTTGGCTGCTTGTTTAAGCGCTATTCGTGCCGACCGTGGTCAAGACCGCGAGGTAGCTCCGCTGGTGTTGTTCTCGCCGATTGGCGAAACCCTGCGCCATGCCGCTGTGCAGCGCTGGTCTGACAGCCAAGGTGCGGTGTTGCTGTGTGGTCGCTATGAAGGCATTGATCAGCGTTTCATCGACACCCATGTGGACCTGCAAATCAGCGTGGGTGACTTTGTTTTGTCCGGTGGCGAGATTGCCGCCATGACCTTGCTGGATGCTGTGGCTCGTTTGCAGCCAGGTGTATTGAACGATGAAGGCAGCCATCAGCTCGATAGCTTTAACCCCGCTTTAGATGGCTTGCTGGACTGCCCGCACTACACCCGCCCCGAGCAATGGGAAGGGCAGGGCGTGCCACCGGTGCTCGTGTCTGGCCATCACATCAACATCGAGCGCTGGCGTCGTGACCAGCGTTTGTTGCTGACTGCCCGCCTGCGGCCCGAGCTGATTGACGCCGCCCGTGCCGCGTCCAAGCTGACCCCGCAAGACGAGGTGGTTTTGACAGCTCAAAACTCGCTATAATGGTGGGCTTTTCGATCCTCTGGTCGGCCGCTTCGAGCCTTTGTTGCAAGAAGCCTTTTGTGTAGCGCGATCAAGATCTTTAGAGGAAAACATGAACCTGATCCAAACTCTCGAGGCAGAAGAAATTGCCCGCCTCGGCAAAACCATCCCCGAATTCGCACCTGGCGACACAGTCATTGTGAGCGTCAACGTGGTTGAAGGTACACGCAAGCGTGTGCAGGCCTACGAAGGCGTGGTGATTGCTAAGCGCAACCGTGGCCTCAACAGCGGCTTCACCGTTCGCAAAATGTCTAGCGGCGAAGGCGTGGAGCGTACGTTCCAAACTTACAGCCCATTGATCGCAAGCATCGAAGTTAAGCGTCGCGGTGATGTGCGTCGTGCCAAGTTGTACTACTTGCGCGACCGTAGCGGCAAGTCGGCTCGTATCAAAGAAAAATTGGTCAGCAAGTCGGCCGCAGCTTCCAAAGCCGCAGCAGCCGCTCAATAAGCAGGTTAACCCTTGCTTAGAAGCCACCCCAAGTGAAAGCTTGCGGTGGCTTTTTCTATGCCCAAACTTCCCACCTTTGACCCACAACAAGTGCCCGTGTTCCAAGTGGACACGCACTTGGCTGCTGTGCCTGCGCAGCACCTGACGCCAGCGGCTTTGCAGGCACGTTTTGCCAATCCTCCCCTTTGGCAGCCCGAGCTGGTGCGCGAACGCAAGTTCATGGACCGTGCACCTGCCCAAGCCGCCGTGTTGCTGGGGCTGGTCATGCGTGACGAACCGACCGTGCTGCTCACTCAACGTCCATCTCATATGTCTACGCATGCAGGGCAAATTGCTTTTGCGGGTGGCAAGTGTGACGAGACCGATGCCGATGCCACTGCCACGGCCTTGCGTGAGGCTCATGAAGAAGTGGGGCTCGAGGCTCAACATGTGCAAGTGCTCGGTACGTTGCCTGAATACGTGACAGGTTCAGCCTTTTACGTCACGCCTGTGGTGGCGCTGATTTCGCCTGCAATGACCTTAAAGCTCAACACGCATGAAGTGTCTGATGCGTTTGAAGTGCCTTTGGCTTTTTTGATGAACCCAGCACACCACCGTTGGCATCGCTACGAGTTTGAGGGCGTGACGCGTGAATGGTTGTCCATGCCTTACCAAGACGGTGAGCAGCTGCGTTTTGTGTGGGGTGCGACCGCCGGCATGTTGCGCAACTTTTACCGCTTCTTGCGTGCGGGTGCTGCTTAAATTGATAGAACTCACCGCTATCATTCAGACATGAGTTTTCTTTCCTTGCTCCTTGCGTTGTTGATTGAACAAGTCCGTCCCTTGGTACGGGGTAATTGGGTGCATGGCAGCGCGCGGACATGGGTGAATTGGATTAGTCAGACCTTGGATGCTGGACATCCCCGTTTGGCATGGACCACGTGGTCATTGGCGGTGGGTGTGCCAGCCATCATCGCAACCGTGGTGCATTGGGTGTTGATCGGTGTGTTTGGTTGGCCTGTGGCCATGGTTTGGAGCGTGGCGGTGTTGTACGTCACCTTGGGCTTTCGTCAATTCAGCCACCACTTCACGGATATTCGTGATGCTTTGGATGTGGGCGACGAGCGCTTGGCGCGCGAACTGTTGGCCGAGTGGCAGCACGTGGAAGTGGGCAGCTTGCCGCGCAGTGAGTTGTTGCGCCATGTGATTGAGCATTCGGTGCTGTCGGCACACCATCATGTGTTTGGTGTGCTGACCTTGTTTTCGGTACTCGCAGCCTTGGGCTTTGGCCCTGCGGGTGCTGTGATTTATCGCATGAGCGACATGGTGTCACGCGCATGGCAAGCATCACCTAAGGCCACCAAAGGTTGGGTGAGTGACACCTTGCAAGACGCAGCACGTCAAGCGTGGCGTCGCGTAGATTGGTTGCCTGCACGCTTGACAGCAGTAGCATTTGCCGTGATGGGCAATTTTGAAGAAGCCATTGATTGCTGGCGCAACCATGCGCAGCGTTTCCCAGATGACAACGACGGTGTGGTGCTGGCTGCCACAGCAGGTGCCTTGAATGTGCGTTTGGGCGGTGAAGCCCTGCGTGCAGAAGACGATTCAGAGGCACACGACCTCGACAGCGAAAGCACCCCTGGACAAACGCCAGAGATGGCGCATTTGCCCAGCGTGGTGGGCCTGGTCTGGCGCAGCGTGGTGCTGTGGATGGTGTTGCTGGCCTTGCTGACTTTGGCCCGATTATTGGGTTGAGGCGCTGGCTAACCCTCGGCGGGGTTCAGTAGTTCACAGGCTGCGTGAGTTCGGCAAACAACATGCCGTACAGCTTGTAGCGAGAGGGGCTGATGGCCCCAGCTTCTACAGCGTCTTGCACCCCACACGAAGGCTCGTGCAAATGCGTGCAGTTGTAAAACTTGCAGTTCGCCACATGCGGTTTGAAGTCGGGCATGTAGGCCGCTAGCTGCATGGCATCGATGTGGTGTACCCCAAATTCTTGAAAGCCCGGTGAGTCAATCAAGCCTGTTGTGCGCTCGGCATCTACCCAGTGCCACGTGGTTGATGTGGTGGTGTGTTTTCCCGAGTTGAGCGCTTGTGAAATTTCAGCCGTGGCCACATTGGCATTGGGCACGAGGGCGTTGATGAGCGTGCTTTTGCCAGTGCCCGAAGGGCCTAGGACTAGCGTTGTTTTGTTCTTCAAGCGCTCGGGTAAGTCGCCCAAATCACCCGATTTAAACGCGCCTTGCAGCACGGTGTAGCCCATCTTCACGTAAGGCTCTAAACGGGCGAAGGCGCGCGCATGCAGCTCGGTTAAATCGCGCTTGTTGAGCACGATGATGGGTGTGATGTGCTCTGCTTCTGCGGCAATCAAAGCACGTGTGAGCTGCATTTCAGAGAACTCAGGCTCAGCCGCCAACAGAATCAACACTTGGTCTAAGTTGGCCGCAAACGATTTGGTGCGAATCTCGTCTTGTCGGTAAAACAAGTTGTGGCGCGGCTCGACTTTTTCGATGGTGCCCTCATCCGTGCTGGCTAACCATTGCACGCGGTCGCCCACCACCACTTGGCTTTTCTTGCCACGTGGGTGGCAAATGCGACGCTCGCCATCGGGTGTTTCCACCACGCAGTGTCGTCCGTGGCTGGCCACCACTAAGCCGGTTTGTTTCATGCGGCCATCCGCGCCAAGCGCTGTGATGCAGGCGGGTGCGAGTAGTAAAACGCCACATACCAAGGGTCAGGCGTGAGGGTAGATGCGTTGTCTTGGTAGAGTTTTAGCAAGGCGTTGGCCAGCGCTTTGCCATCGCTGTTGGCCACGGCATAGGCATCGGCTTCAAACTCAAATTTGCGTGAGCGGGAGGCTGACAGAGGCGACACAAAGAAGGTGAATAAAGGCAGTACCAACATGAACAGCAACAAAGCCAATGCGCTGTTGTTGCCATTCAGGTTCGGCATCACGCCCAAGCCTGTGTAAAACCAAACTTGTTGTGACACCCAGCCCAACAAGGCGAGGCCCGCGAGGCTGGTGGCAAAGCTGGTGGCCATCATTTTCAAAATGTGACGGTGTTTGAAGTGGCCCAGTTCGTGGGCCAGCACCGCTTCCATTTCGTCGCCATTGAGTTTGGCCAGCAGTGTGTCAAAGAACACCACGCGCTTGGCAGCGCCAAAGCCTGTGAAAAACGCATTTGAGTGGGCGGAGCGGCGGCTGCCATCCATCACAAAAAAACCTTTAGCTGTAAAGCCTGAGCGTGTCATCAACGCGGTGACGCGTGCTTTGAGCGTGGCGTCTTCCAGTGGTGTGAATTTGTTGAACAAAGGCATGATGACATTGGGTGCAATCCACATCACAAACAGTTGGTACACCACCAAGGCGGCCCAGGTATAGAGCCACCATAGCGCGCCACCTGCTTGCATGAGCCACAGCACGAGCCAAAGAATGGGCAAGCCCAACACCATGCCCACCAACAAGCCTTTGAGCATGTCGCTCACCCACAGTTTGGGTGTGGTGTTGTTAAAGCCAAAGCGCTGCTCAATGCCAAAGGTTTGGTACAGCGACAAGGGCAGACTAATCAAGCCGCCAATCAGGCTAAAGCTCACCACCAGCGCAATTTGCTGGCCCATGCCTTCGCCCATCCAATCGAGTGTGACTTGGTTGAGCAAGTCCAAACCGCCGAGCAATGTCCAAGCCATCAAGGTGATGGCGTCTAGCCCTAAATCCATCAGGCCCACGCGCGCTTTGGCGAGGGTGTAGTCCGCTGCCTTTTGGTGAGCCTCCAAGCTGATGGTGTGTGCAAAAGCCGCAGGCACTTGGGCACGGTGTTGTGCAACGTGGCGCACTTGACGGCCGCTTAGCCAAAGTTTGGTGAGCAGGTTGGCCACCAGCAGGGTCGCCAGCGTCAAGGTCATCGCGAGAGAGGGGTTCATCATGGTGCAGGAGTTTAGATGAAGCAGCAAAACTGAAATCACTGTCCGTGCGATGCGCGACAATCTGGGTCATGTCTGAAGTTGCTACTCCTCCTGTTACCCCCGTCACACCTAAACTCGCCAAGTCAGACTTGAACTTGGTTTGGCTCGATTGCGAAATGTCTGGCCTTGACCCCGAGCGCGAGCGCTTGCTTGAGATTGCGGTCATCGTGACCAATCCCGACTTGTCGGTGCGCATCGAAGGCCCCGTGTTTGTGATTCACCAAAGCGATGAGTTGCTCAGCAAGATGGACGCATGGAACAAGGGCACCCATGGCAAGAGCGGTTTGATTGACAAGGTCAAAGCATCCACCGTGACCGAAGAACAAGCGCAAGAGCAGCTCATTGCCTTCATGAAGCACTATGTGTCCAAGGGCGCCTCGCCCATGTGTGGCAACACCATTGGCCAAGACCGCCGCTTCCTGAACAAATACATGCCCAAGCTCGAAGCGTGGTTCCACTACCGCAACGTGGACGTGAGCACCTTGAAAGAGTTGTCGCGCCGTTGGAAGCCTGAGGTGCTGAATGCCTTTAAAAAGGCGCAAAAGCACACGGCGCTTGCGGATGTGCATGAATCCATTGACGAGATGATTCACTACCGCGAACACTTTTTGAAGCTCGATTGAGCCTGGATTAAAAGAGTATTAGGTAAAAACCCGAATTCGTGCCATAATTGCGCTCTTCGCTACAAAGCCGTAGCGAATTTGTACATCTCCCTTCATTCACCGGGCTCGCGAAATGAGCCCCAAGCACTGAATAAACCCCTCAGCGGGTCAGAGCAGGTTCCGTTTGATGGTTGATGTTTTTTAACCTAGAACGGAGCAGCCGCACAACTTGCGGCGCTCACGTGCGAGAAAAAATCATGACTGACACTTTAAATGTGACAGGCGAATTTGCGCCTGCCGAAACTATTGCTATTGCCGCTCAAGATGCGGTGTCTACTGAAGGCGTTCACACCGCTGAAGTCGAACAAGCTGACGTGCCTAACGGCTTCGTCGAACTGGGCCTGGCCCGTGAACTGGTGCAAGCCGTGGCCGACCTCGGCTACACCCAACCCACCACGGTTCAACAAAAAACCATTCCTTTGGCTTTGCCATCCAACAACGGCGAAGCCAAACAAGGCTTCATCGATTTGATGGTGTCAAGCCAAACTGGTAGCGGCAAAACAGCGGCTTTCTTGTTGCCTGTGTTGCACACCTTGATTCAACAACAAGCCGAAGCCGAAGCTGCTGACAAAGCCGCTTGGGACAAGCTCGTGGCTGACGCTGCGGCCAACGGCGAAGAGCCACCTAAGCGCGCTAAGCGCAAAGACCCCACCAATACACGCAACTTCAAAGCCCCAACCCCTGGTGCTTTGATTGTTTGCCCAACCCGCGAATTGGCACAACAGGTGGCGCACGACGCCATCGACTTGGTCAAGCACTGCCGTGGTTTGCGCGTGGCCAACGTGGTGGGCGGCATGCCTTACCAATTGCAAATCGCCAAACTGCAAAACGCTGACTTGGTCGTGGCCACACCCGGCCGTTTGCTCGACCTGCAACGCTCCATGCAAATCAAGTTGGACAAAGTCCAATTCTTGGTGGTGGACGAAGCCGACCGTATGCTCGATTTGGGCTTTGCTGATGACTTGGCTGAGATCAACCAACTCACCATCGATCGCAAGCAAACCATGATGTTCAGCGCCACCTTTGCGCCGCGCATTCAACAGTTGGCCACACGCGTCATGCGTCAACCCCAACGCGTGCAAATCGACTCACCTCAAGAGAAGCACACCAACATTCGCCAAGTGCTGCACTGGGCGGACAACGCGCAACACAAGCGCCGTTTGTTGGACCACCTCTTGCGCGACACCACCATCAACCAAGCCATCATCTTCGCCAGCACCCAAATCGAGTGCGACGGTTTGGCTAATGACTTGCAACAAGAAGGCTTCTCCGCTGTGGCATTGCACGGCGCGTTGAGCCAAGGCTTGCGTAACCGCCGCTTGATGGCCCTGCGCCAAGGTCAAGTGCAATTCTTGGTGGCAACCGATGTGGCCGCACGCGGTATTGACGTGCCCACCATCACGCACGTGTTCAACTTTGGCTTGCCCATGAAGTCTGAGGATTACACCCACCGCATTGGCCGTACCGGTCGTGCTGGCCGTCAAGGCTTGGCTGTGACTTTGGCTGAGTTCCGCGACAAGCGCAAAATTTTCGACATCGAAGCCTACACACGCCAGCAGTTCACAGCTGAAGTGATTCCAGGTATGGAACCCACACAACGCCTTGAGCAACGTGGCGGTGGCCGTGACTACGACCGCAAAGGCGGCGGCAAGTTCGGCGGCGGCGGTGGCCGTGGTGGCTTCGGTGGTGGCAACAAGTTTGGTGGCAGCGGCGGACGCTTTGAAGGCAACGGCCAAGGCCGCTTCGAACCACGCTCAGAAGGCCGTTTCGAAGGTCGTTCTGAAAACCGTTTTGATGCACCTCGTGGCAACAGCTTCGAGCCACGTCAAGGCGCTCCACGCGGCAACTTCGGTGAGAACCGCGGTTTTGAAGGCCGTGGTGGTGCTCCTCGTGGCAACTTTGGCGAAGGCGCACCACGCGGTAACTTTGGTGCACCTCGTAGCTTCGAAGAGCGCGCACCACGTAGCTTTGACGACCGTGCCCCAGCACGCGGCCCACGCGCCCCGTTTGAAGCAGGTCGCACACCATTTGACAAGCCAGGCCGTCCAGCTGGTGGCAAGTCGTTTGGCGGCGGTTTCGATGCGAAGAAACGCGCACCTAAGCCACGTACACCTCGTTAATTAGTTCCCGCCTCACCGCGGGCTAAAACGCATTCAGCCACCGCGTTGCACCTTGTGTGCAACTCCGGTGGCTGAATTGTTTCTGGGGTTTGTTTTTAGCTTGCTTATGCGGCCTTGAGCTTTTGCGCCACAAAGTCCAAACGGTCTTGGCCCCAGAACATCTCACCGTCAATCACATAACTGGGTGCGCCGAACACTTGGGCGTCGATGGCGCTTTGGGTGTAGCTGTCATAGCGCGCTTGCACCTCAGGTGTGTTGGACAGCGCCAAGCAGGCAGCATCCAGCTTGTGTTCGCTCAGTAGGGTGGCCAAGGTGGCCGCATCAGCAATGTCACGCTCTTCGTGCCACACGGCAGACAGCACTGCACCGGTGAGGGTCAAGGCCGCCTCGGTGCCGTGGTGCATGTCCACCGCGATGATGAGCTTGGCCGCAGGGTCACCCGCGACTGGAAAAAACTTGGGGTGCAAATTCAAAGGCAAGTCGAGTGTCTTGCTAAAGCGTGTCAGCTCCACCAGTCGATACGCTTGGCGTTGTGGCGCACGTTTGCCTAAAGGTAAACCACCCGAGATGGGAAACACTTGACCCAAGTCCATGGGCATCACATGCACTGTGGCGCCTGCCGCTTTGGCAATTTGCACAAAGCGTTGGTGGCCCAGATACGTCCAAGGGCTTTGTGGGGCGAAGTAGTAATCAACGGTCTTTGACATAGATGTCTCCTGTGGAAATTCAAATGAACACGATCGACAACATGGCAGCGTCATCAATCAGGTTGACGACAGCGTAAGCGCTCAGTCGGTACAACACGGAGAGCATCAGCTCACGCAGTTCAATCGCAGAAAGTTCTTGCATGGATTCGATGGCGCGGTCAGTAGTGCGGTGGCAACTCATCGCGCAAGCTGCGAAACCCGCCGCTACCACCATCGGGTGTTTGTTGACGCAGCTGGCTGACTTCGCGAAGGAGGGCGTCAATTTGCTGCTGCTGCTGAAAAATAGTTTGGTTGAGCTGCTCCACCAAGTCTTCGGTGAAGCTGGCTTTGATTTCAAGATCCATCAAGCGTTTGTCAATGTCGGTGTTTGGCATGTGTGCTTGGGTGTTATTCGTTGGTTTGATTAATGTCAGTCAACTGGGCGCGCAGGCGTTCTAGCTCTTGCTTGTAGCTTTCGGCATCGCCAAAGTCTACAAAGCCGGTGTAGTAAGGGTGGGCTGCCATGACTTTGCGGGCATGTTTGATAGGGCACCAATACTGCTCGGTGCGTGCCACGATTTCGCGGGCGTAGGCCATCAAGCCATTGCCGTATGAGCAGTAGGCGCAGTTGATTTTTTCCAGCAGGTTCAGATAGGCTAAATGGGCACGGTCAAACACAAAGTAGTCGCTGCGTTTGACACGGGGGATGCCGTAGACGCGGAAGCAAATGTGCTGATACAACGTGACCGAAATGTCCAACAAGACCATGGGAAAGATCACGGCATAAATGACGGGGGCTGTGAGTACCGTGAGTAAATCAGCAGACAGAATGTATTTGAACAAGCCCGTTTTGAAGCGGCGCTGCTGTTCCAGCACCTCATGCTCAAAGCGCACACGCTTTTCTTCGAAATCGGCTTGCAATTCGGCGCGTTTGCGCTTCATCTCTTGCTCGATTTCCAGCTCCATTTGTTGGATGCGGGCCAGTAATTCGCTGATTTTTGGATTCATAAATGACCTTGTTTCGCTAGATTATGGGTGGTTACGTGCGAAAATACACCGAACCTGTGGCCTAATTAGGGGCTGTAACTTTTTACTTGGAAAATTTCATGGGAAACAAAATCGTCACCGAAGCCGATCGCCAACGCGCACCAAAACCAATTCCACTGCCAGGCACTGTGCTGCGCACAGGCGGTCGTGGCCAACGCGTGAGTCTTGAGCGCGGTGTTGCGACACGTAGCAAAAAGAACCCTGGCAAGCGTTCAAACAAAGGCGGTTAATTCCCCTTTTGCTTGTGAAAGCCAAATAAAAAGCGTCCCTCGGGACGCTTTTTGTTTTTGTAGGTGTTGAAACCTATCACTCGCCATTCACTCGGGTAATTCGATTTTGACTTCGAGCACTTCGAGGTTGTCGTGACGCTCCAAATTGACTCTGATGTCATCTGGATTGATCTTCACGTACTTAGACAACACGGCCACCAAATCACGCTGCAAAGCGGGCAGGTAGTCGGGCTGTGGGTTACGTCCGGTGCGTTCATGGGTGAGGATGAACTGCAAACGCTCTTTGGCAACGTTGGCAGTTTTTTTCTTCTCACCGAGTAAGAGAGAGAGCAACGACATGGCTTACTTCCCGCCAAAAATACGTTTGAGGAAACTTGGCTTGACGTGCTCGGTGAAGCGCATGGGCACGTCTTCACCCAAGAAGCGGCTGATCACATCTTTGTAGGCCTCAGACACATCGGTGTTGTCCAAATGAACCGCTGGCAAGCCTTGGTTCGATGCAGTCAACACAGTTTCTGATTCGGGAATCACACCGATCAAGGGGATGCGCAAGATGTCTTGGATGTCTTCCAATGACAGCATGTGACCTTCTTCCACGCGGCTGGGGTTGTAGCGCGTGATGAGCAGGTGTTCTTTGATGGGGGTGTCGCCCTCGATCGCGCGTTTGGTTTTGCTGCTGAGCATGCCCAAGATGCGGTCTGAGTCGCGCACCGAAGACACTTCTGGGTTGGTGACCACTAATGCTTCGTCGGCAAAGTGCATGGCCATCATGGCGCCCACTTCGATACCGGCGGGGGAGTCGCACACGATGTAGTCGAACTTCATGTCTTTGAGTTCGTTCAACACGCGCTCCACGCCGTCTTGTGACAGCGCATCTTTGTCGCGTGTTTGCGAAGCTGCGAGCACGAACAAGTTGTCGCACTGTTTGTCTTTGATCAACGCTTGGTTCAGCGTCGCTTCACCGTTGATGACGTTGATGAAGTCATACACCACGCGACGCTCGCAACCCATGATGAGGTCGAGGTTACGCAGGCCGACGTCAAAGTCGATGACCACCGTTTTGAAGCCGCGCAAAGCGAGGCCAGAGGAAAAACTGGCGCTGGTTGTGGTCTTGCCCACGCCGCCCTTGCCAGAAGTGACCACCACGATTTTTGTCATGAAGAAAGCCCTAGGTTGTTCTAAAAAATAATTCGCAATTTTACAGTGCTTGCATCACCAACTTATCGCCTTGCAGGCTGATTTGCGCGGCTTTGCCAGCCACCTCTGCTGGCAGCGGTGCATCCCCACTGGTGCGGTAGGTGCCCGCAATGGAAATCAATTCGGCTTCAAGGCACGAAGTAAAGATGCGTGCTTGCACATCGCCGCGTGCGCCGGCAATGGCTTTGCCTCGCAGTGGCGCGTACACATGGATATGACCATCGGCCATGATTTCCGCACCGTGATTGACCATGGCCAACACAATGAGGTCGCGCCCCTTGGCGTACACGTGCTGACCAGAGCGCAGTGGCTTGTCGATGACCATGGCGGCAGCATTGCCGGTGGGCACTTCGCGCACCACTTCCACTTCACGAATCACTTCTTGCACCACGGTTTCAACCCGTGTAGCAGCAGGGGCTTGAATACTCAAATCGCTCGCTTCAAACAAGCCTGCTTTGTGGGCGTTAGCTAATTGGTGTTCATTTGCGCCACGCACGGCCACAGGCAGCATTTGGTGCGTGCGCAACATGAGGCAGACCGAGGGCAGGTCAAGCTGCTGATGAGGGTCTTCTAGGACGCTCAGATCGATCACCACGGGGTCGTTGTCGAAGAAGCCCGGTGTGGCTCCTAAGCGGCGTGCCATATCGGCTTGCAGCGTGGATATATCGGGGGTTTTGAGGAGGAAAGACACCAAGGGCAACGAGGCACTTTTGATTTCGTAGGCGTGTGGCACAGCAGCTTGGCTCATGGGAGATGGATCAGAAAGAAAACCTGAACTTTACACGGCAAGGGTATTCATACCTCGGTAAACTTTTTGCCATGCATTTCACGCCTACCGCTCGCACCGTTTTCATCCCATTTGCTTTCAGTGCAGTTGCTGCGTTGGCCCAGCAAACCACGGCACCTGCCACCGCCACATCTGACATGGGGCGCATTGAAATCACCAGCGGTCGTGACAACGACACCCAGCAACGCCGTGAATCAACCGCCAGCAAAATTGTGATTGGCCGAGAAGAGATTGAACGCCAAGGCGATTCCAATCTTGGCGAAATTTTGAAGCGCATGCCTGGCATCACTTTGGGTGGCGCGCCCGGACGTGGGGGCGGTATTCGCATGCGTGGCCTGAGTCAAGGCTACACACAAATCTTGCTGGATGGCCAGCGTGTGCCACCCGGGTTCTCCATCGAGTCCCTCACGCCAGAGATGATTGAGCGCGTGGAAATTTACCGCGCACCCACAGCAGAGACAGGGGCGCAAGCGATTGCCGGCACCATCAACATCATCACGCGCGAAGGCCGAAAAGGCATGCCCACCGAGTTGAAAGTGGGTTCGTCGTTTCAGGGGGGCTATGCATCGCCATCGGCTTCGTTGGTCAAGTACCACGATGCAGACCAATGGACAGCCAACTACACCTTGTCGGTCAACCGCTATGCGGCGCCCGACCACAGTGAGAACGATTTAACCCGTGTCGATGGCACAGGCACCACTGTGCGTCACCGCGTCAGCGACAGCCATTACGGACGTGAAGGCATGAATGCCACCGCACGTCTGCAGCTCAAAGGCGACCCAGGCGAGACGTTCACGCTGATGCCATTTGTAGCCCTGTCACAAGGCAAGACGCCAGGCACTATGCAGGCCACAGAAACGCTCAACGGGACGGCTGTGGCAAACAGCCCAGCCACTGCAGTGAGTGAAAACAAAAACCACTTTGTGGTGGCACGCCTGAACGGCCAATGGCGTCGCAAGCTGTCCGCTGATAGCAACATGGAGTGGAAATTCAACGTCGGCGGTTGGAACAGTCACAACGAATTTCAACAAACGTCGACCAACCCGTCGCTCATCCCTCAGGTGACAGAAAACTCGCATGTGCAAGACCGTTCCGCCAATCTGAGTGGCAAGTACACCAACGTCATGGGTGGTGGTCATCAATGGGTGAGTGGGGCTGAAACTGAGTCCGTACGACGCACGCAAGAGGTGGTGGGGGCTTATCAAGGTTTTGCACGCAGTGCAGATTACCAAGCCAGTGCGATGCGCTATGCCATGTACTCGCAAGATGAGTGGCAACTCACACCCCACTGGGCCACACACGTCGGTGCGCGCTACGAAGGTTTGACCACCGAAGGCAGCACCTCTGCCGGCAATGTGACCAACCGCAACAGCGTGTTCACGCCCTTGTTGCATGGCATGTGGCGCCCCGATCCTGACAGTCGCGATCAAGTGCGCATGAGCCTCACGCGCAGTTTTAAAACACCGAGCATGCCCACCTTGTTGGCTCGTCGCACCTACACGCGTGACGACAACAGCGCCACCAACCCCGACGTGGCCGGCAATCCCAACCTCAAGCCAGAAGTCGCCACAGGCGTGGATGTGGCCGTCGAGCGTTATTTGCCACAAGGTGGTGTGCTGAGCGCGAGTGCGTTTCATCGCCGCGTGCAAAACCTGATTCGCAATGTCACCACCTTAGAGTCTGGTGTGAATGGCCGCTGGTTGTCCAGCCCACAAAACATCAGCGAAGCCGTCACCGAAGGCATTGAACTCGAAGCCAAGTTCCGCCTAGACCAATGGATTGACGATGCCCCGCACATCGACCTGCGCAACAACCTGAGTTTTTACCGCTCACGTGTGCTCAGCATCATGGGGCCCGACAACCGGTTGGACCAACAGCCAAGCATGACGGCCAACTTGGGTGCGGATTACCGACTCAAAAGCGCGCCGCTCACCGTCGGTGGCAACCTCAACTACAACCCTGGCTACAACACACGTTTGAGTGCCGAACAACTCACCACCATTTCGCAAAAACGCGTGATGGATGTGTACGGTTTGTGGCGTGTCGACAGCAGCACCGCATGGCGTTTGACCTTGAGTAACCTCAATCCTCTGAACTACAACACAGGCAGTGTTTACAGCGGCAATGGTGTGACGGAAAACAGCCGCACCCAAAACCAGAGCTGGACCAACGTACAAATCCTTCTGGAGAAAAAACTATGACGCAACGCGACGGCGCTTGGTACGACCGCATGTACAACAACCGCGCCTTGGTGCCCGAGCATGCCGCGCATTTCGCCTATTGGCGAGAAGCTTCTGCCCAAGTGCGTGCTACGCAGCGTTGCTTTCAAGATGTGGCCTATGGTCGTGGTTTGAATGAGGCCTTAGATATTTTCACCAGCGACAAGGCGCAAGACAAAGCGCCTGTGGTGATCTTCATCCACGGTGGCTACTGGCGCTCGCTCGACAAAGCCGACCATTCGTTTGTGGCCCCCACCTTCACGGCGCAAGGTGCGCATGTGGTGATACCCAACTACGCCTTGTGTCCAGCGGTCACGGTGTCTGACATCACGCTGCAAATGGTCAAGTGCGTGGCTTGGGTGTGGCGCAACATCCATCGTTTCGGTGGCGACCCCAGTCGCATCACCTTGGTGGGCCATTCGGCGGGTGGTCAACTCGCGGCCATGTTGTTGGCGTGCGATTGGCCCGCGTACGCCGCGGACTTGCCTGCGCATTTGGTGACCAAAGCCTTGTCGATTTCTGGCTTGTACGAGCTGGCGTCGGTGCAAGCCACTCCTTATCTCAAAGACAGCCTTCGCCTCACCGATGACGTGGTGTTGCGCAACAGCCCCGCGTGGATGCCAGCGCCCAAGCAGGGAACCCTCTACAGCGTGGCGGGTGGTATTGAAAGCGAAGAATTCATTCGCCACAACTTCTTGATTCAGCAAGCATGGGGCAAAGCGCGCGTGCCTGTGGCCGAGACCTTGGACGGCTTACAGCACTTCAGCATCGTCGAAGCGATGACGCAGCCCGGTCACCGTTTGCACACGCTGGCGCTTGAACTCTTGAACAAATAAGTCGCGTCAACACCAAGCTGCATAAAAGCAATAAAAAAGCCTGTCATGCATGAAGCAGACAGGCTTTTTGTTTGGCTGAAATTCAGCCATCAAGCGGGGTTTACATCAACAGATGTTCGCCTGCGTTGTCGCCGCCCAAGATGACGTAGTTCACCTTGCGCACGTCCATCAACTTGGTGCCGCCGGCGTAGCTGATCGAGCTTTGCACGTCTTGCTCCATTTCGATGAGCGTGTTGGCCAATTTGCCTTTGACGGGCTCGAGGATGCGTTTGCCTTCCACGTGCTTGTATTCGCCTTTGTTGAAGTCAGAGGCTGAGCCGTAATACTCTTTGAACAACTCGCCGTTGACTTCCACCGTCTTGCCTGGCGACTCTTCGTGGCCGGCAAACAGCGAACCAATCATCACCATGCTTGCGCCAAAGCGCACGCTCTTGGCGATGTCGCCGTGGCTGCGAATGCCGCCGTCGGCAATGATGGGCTTGGTCGCCACGCGGGCGCACCACTTGAGCGCTGACAACTGCCAGCCGCCAGTGCCAAAACCTGTTTTGAGTTTGGTGATACACACCTTGCCTGGACCCACGCCCACTTTGGTCGCGTCAGCGCCCCAGTTTTCGAGGTCGATCACGGCTTCTGGCGTGGCCACGTTGCCCGCGATGATGAAGCTCTTAGGCAACTTGGCCTTGATGTAGCCAATCATGTCGCGCACGCTATCGGCATGGCCATGGGCAATGTCGATGGTGATGTATTCGGGTGTCAAACCAGCTGCAGCCAGTGTGTCCACTGTTTCGCGGTCTGGGGCTTTCACGCCCAAAGAGATGGAGGCGTACACACCCTTGGCGTGCATGTCTTTCACGAATTGGACATTGTCCAAATCGAAGCGGTGCATCACGTAGAAGTAGTTGTTTTGCGCCATCCACAAGCAGATGCTTTCATCCACCACGGTCTTCATGTTGGCGGGAACGACTGGCAAGCGAAACTTGCGGCCACCGAGTTCAACACCTGCATCGCATTCAGAGCGGCTTTCCACGCGGCACTTGCGTGGCAGCAACAAGATGTTGTCGTAATCAAAAATTTCCATATTCCCAAGCTCCAGAAAATAACGTTCGAAGATTGAGCGCTTGGCTTGGCCGGTTTTTCAGGTGCAAAAGGCAGACCAAAAAAAACCGAGCGCAAGAATCTTGGGCCCGGTGGCTGATTCTAAACCTAAAATCTTTCAATGCATTCTTCCCCCCACACATCCCCCTTGCTGCAAGGCCTGAACACCGAACAGGCAGCAGCCGTCACGCTGCCACAGGCGCACGCGCTCATCTTGGCGGGGGCGGGGTCGGGCAAGACGCGGGTGTTGACCACGCGCATTGCGTGGCTCATGCAAACCGGGCAGGTGTCGCCAGGCGGCATCTTGGCGGTGACGTTTACCAACAAGGCTGCCAAAGAAATGCTCACGCGTTTGTCGGCCATGCTGCCTGTGAGTGTGCGCGGCATGTGGGTGGGCACGTTTCACGGGCTGTGCAACCGCTTTTTGCGCGCGCACTGGAAGCTGGCCAACTTGCCCCAGTCTTTTCAAATCTTGGACACCCAAGACCAGCTCAGTGCCATCAAACGCTTGAGCAAACAGTTCAACGTGGATGACGAACGTTTTCCACCCAAAGAAACCATGCGCTTCATCGCCGGTTGCAAAGAAGACGGTTTGCGTCCCAAAGACGTGGTGGCCCGTGACCCCGACGACCGCAAACGTGTGGAGCTGTACGAGCTGTACGAAGCCCAATGCCAACGCGAAGGTGTGGTGGACTTTGGTGAACTGATGCTGCGCTCCTACGAGCTGCTGCGCGACAACGATGCACTGCGCGAGCATTACCGTTACCGCTTTCAACACATCTTGGTGGACGAGTTTCAAGACACCAACAAGCTGCAATACGCCTGGCTCAAACAACTTGCTGGTCCTGTGAATGGCGGCGGCGGTGCCATCTTGGCCGTGGGCGATGATGACCAAAGCATTTACGCCTTCCGTGGTGCACGCGTGGGCAACATGGCCGACTTTGTGCGCGAGTACAACGTGACGTACCAAATCAAGCTCGAGCAAAACTACCGCAGCTTCAGCAACATCTTGGACAGTGCCAACCACCTGATCAGCCACAACAAAGGCCGCTTGGGTAAAAACCTGCACACCACGCAGGGCGCAGGCGAGCCTGTGCGTGTGTATGAATCACCCACCGACTTTGCCGAAGCGCAGTGGATGGTGGAAGAGATGAAGCAGCTCTTGCGCGACGGGCAAAACGGCGATGGTGCCAATGGCGTGCAACACCGCAGCGAAATTGCCGTTCTCTACCGCAGCAACGCACAAAGCCGTGTGATTGAAACTGCGCTGTTCAACGCTGCCATGTCTTACCGCGTGTACGGTGGTTTGCGCTTCTTTGAACGCGCTGAAATCAAACACGCCTTGGCCTATTTGCGCTTGTTAGAAAACCCACGTGACGACACCAGCTTCATGCGCGTGGTCAACTTCCCGCCGCGTGGCATTGGCGCGCGCAGCATCGAACAGTTGCAAGATGCCTCGCGAGCCATGGGCTGCGCCATGAGCGATGCTGTCACTGCGGTGGCTGGCAAAGCAGGCGCCAACCTCAGCGCCTTTGTGGCTAAGATTGATGTGTTGCGCGAGCAAACACAAGGCCAAAACCTGCGCCAAATCATTGAGCTGTTGCTCGATCACTCTGGCTTGATCACGCATTACCAAGGTGAGCGCGAAGGCCAAGACCGCATTGAGAACTTGCAAGAATTGGTCAACGCTGCCGAGAGCTTTGTCACGCAAGAAGGATTTGGCCGCGATGCCGTGGCCTTGCCGATTGACGAGCACGGCCAGTCCGTGGCGACAGATGGCAACGCACCCACCACACCCCAAACCATGATCAACGCCGACACGGGCGAAACCCTGTCGCCTTTGGCTGCCTTCCTCACGCACGCTGCGTTGGAGTCGGGGGACAACCAAGCGCAAGCGGGTCAAGACGCCATTCAGCTCATGACGGTGCATGCCTCCAAAGGTTTGGAGTTTGATTGCGTGTTCATCACGGGCATGGAAGAGGGCTTGTTCCCTCATGAAAACTCGATGAACGACTTTGATGGCCTCGAAGAAGAACGCCGCCTCATGTATGTGGCCATCACGCGTGCGCGCAAGCGTTTGTACCTGAGCCATTCGCAAACTCGTATGTTGCATGGCCAAACGCGCTACAACCTGAAAAGCCGTTTCTTTGAAGAGTTGCCAGAGCACACGATGAAATGGATCACGCCAGCACGTTCAGCCTTTGCTGATGCGATGCCTTCTCGACGTGATGCATGGCAGAACAACAACGGCTGGCAAAACAACGCATGGGGTGGCGGTGCCGCCACAGCCGTTGCGCCTAAGCCCGTGCCACAACGTGCAGCCCCTGTGACGAGCGGCCCCAATGCATGGGTGCGCAGTGGTGTGCAGGTGTTCCATGCCAAGTTTGGCGAGGGTGCGGTGATCAGCATTGAAGGCGTGGGCGACGATGCCCGCGCGCAAGTGAACTTCCCGCGTCACGGCACCAAGTGGCTGGCGCTGAGTGTGGCCAAGCTCACGCAGGTCTGAGGTGATTCAAGCGTGGTGCGTGGCACCACGCAGATGTTTTAAGCGTAAAGCGTGTCCGACGTGAAGCAGTCTTTGAAGCTGTAGTACGTCGAGCAAAAAAACATCGCAGCCAGCATCAGCATGGCGGGCAGCAGGGCCATGGCGGCAAATTCGCTGTCACCGATCAGGCTGCCAATGAGGGTGATGGACAGGGTGGTGCCTAAGAAGATGAACGACCACATCAGGCCAAACACCAAAAACGCACGCCAGTTGCTCAGGCACGCCACGGTGCTGAAGAACAAGCTTTTTGCCACAGGCACGCCGTGCCAATGTGTGAGGGCAGGCGAGTGCCAAAACACGAGTGACAAAGGCACATACAACATGAGCGAGAGCCACATGGCGTTTTGAAATTCGGGCTTCATCAAGGTGTCGGTCTCTAGGGAGCCACCCACCAAATACAACTTGGCAAAGTCACCGCCGTCCATCAGCATGGACAGACCCATCACGCCCACAAAGCACAAGGCGTAAATCAAGCCCAATACGAGCATGTTGCGTCTGCCATCTGCGCCGTTTCTAAAGCCAGTGGCCAAAATGAAGGGCATGGGAAATTTGCCCAACTCCACCTCACGCGTGGCGGCCATCAGCCCAAGCGAAGCTGCAGGCAACAACATCAAAGCCAAGAAGCCGCCCAGCATCGGCACGATGGACAGGATAGACATGCTGGCCATGAACATGAAGAACAAGCCCGTGAGTGCCAGTGGTTGCTTCCAAAAAGCACGAATGCCTTGACGCACCCAGAGCGAGCCAGTTTTTGCGGGAACGACGTTGAGTTTCATAGCTCAGAGTGTGACAGGGTGTGCCACACGCTGACGCAACACACGTTCAAAGTGTGTAGGGTCGTGGGGTTGCAACATGCTGGCCTCGCGGGGCAGGTGGAAGTCCCACAGACGCGAGGTCCAAAAACGCAAAGCACCCGCACGCAACATGGGGTTGAGCAACTGGCGTTCGGCCGGCGTGAAAGGGCGCACGGCTTGGTACGCAGCGATGAAGGCTTGGGCTTTGGCCGCATCGTGTGCACCATCGGCATGGGTGATGCACCAGTCGTTCAAACACACGGCCACATCAAACAACCAGGTGTCCACGCCTGCAAAGTAAAAATCAAAGAAGCCGCTCAGCTCAGGCGCCTCGGAGGTGCCATCAAACATCACGTTGTCACGGAACAAGTCGGCATGAATCGGGCCACGCGGCAGCGCTGTGTAAGCAGACGAGGCAGCGATGTGGTTTTGATGGGCCAACTCGGTTTGGATGAGTGCGGCTTGTGATGCGTCCAAATATGGCAGCACCACAGGCACGGTGTCGTTCCACCAAGACAGGCCGCGCAGGTTGGGTTGCTGGCGGTTGTAGTCACGGCCCGCCAAATGCATGCGTGCCAACATGTCACCCACAGCCGCGCAGTGCGTTGCACTGGGTGCCAACTCGCTTTTGCCACGCAGGCGATTGACCACGGCAGCGGGCTTACCCTCAACGGTGAGCAAGATGTCGCCATGTTTGTCTGACACGGGGTCAGGCACCGGAATGCCGCCTTGTGCCAAGTGTTTCATCAGGTACAGATAAAACGGCAGTTGCTCGTGCGTGAGGCGCTCAAACAGCGTGAGCACGTATTGGCCTTCGCTGCTGGTGAGGAAGTAATTGGTGTTCTCAATGCCGCCTTGGATGCCTTTGAGTTCGACCAACTCGCCAAGCTTGAGTTGGGTCAGCAGTTCTTGCGCGGAGGACTCTGAAACTTCGGTGAAAACTGCCATGAGGACCAAGGGGTTAAAAGTTGGCGTCATTGTAGTTGGGGGCTTTGTTTGTTTTTGCTGGGCTCGCTTGGGGGCTGAGGGATGAGCGGGTTCCTCATGCTGGGGTACCAGAAATCGTCACCCGCTCATCCCTCAACCCCCAAGACTACGGCCTGCATTTTTGTGGCTCCGCTGTTGGCACGCTAAAACCTATGCCGCAGACTGGGCGTGGCTGGTGGGCGTCGCCATGATTTCTGGTACTCCAGCATGAAGCAGCGACGCCCACCAGTCGCGCCCAGCGAGCCCAGCACAAAAAACACACAAGGCACAATCACAACCTATGAGTGAATCCAAAACCTTGCTGCTGGTCGACGGCTCCAGCTACCTCTACCGCGCCTTCCACGCCATGCCCGATTTGCGTGCCGTGCCCGGTGACCCAACCAGCGCGGCCACGGGCGCCATCCGCGGCATGATCAACATGATGCAGGCCCTGCGCAAAGAGGTGCCCACTCAGTTGGCCGCTTGCGTGTTTGACGCCAAAGGCCCCACCTTCCGCGACGAGATGTACCCCGCGTACAAAGCCAACCGCTCACCCATGCCTGATGACTTGCGCTCGCAAATCGAGCCCATCCACGCCATGGTGCGCATGTTGGGTTGGACCGTGCTGGATGTGCCCGGCGTTGAGGCCGATGATGTGATTGCCACCTTGGCCGTGACCGCTGCCAAGCAGGGCGTGACGGTGGTGGTGTCGAGTGGCGACAAAGACTTGAGCCAATTGGTGAACGAACACATCACCATCATGGACACCATGAACGGCAAGAAGCGCGACGTGGCGGGTGTGACTGCTGAGTTCGGCGTGCCTCCGCATTTGATGATTGACTACCAAACCTTGGTGGGCGACACGGTGGACAACGTGCCGGGTGTGCAAAAGGTCGGGCCTAAGACCGCTGCCAAGTGGTTGATGGAATACGGCTCGCTCGACAACTTGCTGCAAAACGTCAGCGCCATCAAAGGTGTGGCGGGCGAGAACTTGCGTCAAGCTACTGCGTGGTTGCCCACAGGTCGCCAACTGGTGACCATGAAAACCGATTGTGATTTGTCGGCCTACGTGCCAGACCTGCCCGCGCTGGATGCGTTGCACTTGGCCGAGCCTGATAAGCCTGCACTCAAAACTTTTTACGAAACTTATGGCTTCAAAGGTTTGGCACGCGCCATCAGTGAAGGCACCGATGCTCCCGCGTCGACCTCTGCGGGCGCAGCGGCTAAACCAAAATTCGAACCCAACCTTGGCTTGTTTGATGAGCCCGAGCCCACCGTTTCGCAAGTGAGCGACAAAGCGTACGACTGCGTGTTGACGTGGGAAGCCTTTGATACGTGGTTGGCCAAACTGCAAGCCGCCGAGTTGGTGGCGTTTGACACCGAGACCACATCGCTTGACGCCATGCGCGCCGAAATTGTGGGCTTGAGCTTTTCGGTCAAACCGGGCGAGGCTTGCTACATCCCATTGGCGCACAGCTATGGCGATGCACCCACGCAGCTGCCCATGAATGAAGTGTTGGCCAAACTCAAACCTTGGTTTGAAAACCCAGCCATTCACAAGGTGGGACAACACATCAAATACGACCGCCACGTCATGGCCAACCACGGCATTGAGGTGAAGGGCTACGCGCACGACACCATGCTGCAAAGCTATGTGCTGGAAGTGCACAAGCCTCACGGATTGGCTAGCTTGGCCGAGCGCCATGTGGGCCGCAAAGGTTTGAACTACGAAGACCTGTGCGGCAAAGGCGCGCACCAAATTCCGTTTTCGCAAGTGGACGTGGCGCGTGCCACCGAATACTCATGCGAAGACTCCGACATGACGCTGGACGTGCACCAAGTTCTGTGGCCACGTTTGCAAGCCGACGACAAACTGCGTTTCATCTACCAACTGGAAATTGACAGCAGCGAAGCGCTGTATCGCATCGAGCGCAATGGCGTGTTGATTGACGCACCCACACTGGCTGCACAAAGCCACGCGCTGGGCCAACGCATCGTGCAGCTAGAAACCGAGGCGTATGAAATTGCAGGCCAGCCGTTTAATTTGGCCAGCCCTAAGCAACTCGGCGAAATCTTCTTTGACAAACTGGGTTTGCCTGTCATCAAAAAAACTGCCACGGGCGCACGCAGCACCGATGAAGAAGTGTTGGAGAAGTTGGCCGAAGACTACCCATTGCCTGCCAAAATTTTGGAGCATCGCAGTCTCAGCAAACTCAAAGGCACGTACACCGACAAACTCGCGCAAATGGCCGTGCCCCGCACAGGTCGCGTGCACACGCACTACGCGCAAGCCGTGGCCGTGACGGGGCGCTTGTCTAGCAACGACCCCAACTTGCAGAACATCCCGATTCGCACCGCCGAAGGCCGCAAAGTGCGCGAGGCCTTTGTGGCCCCTGCAGGCTGCGTGATTGCCAGCGCCGACTACAGCCAGATTGAGCTGCGCATCATGGCGCACATCAGTGGCGACGAGGCTTTGGTCAAAGCGTTTCACGAAGGTTTAGATGTGCACCGAGCCACCGCCGCCGAAGTGTTTGGCGTGGCTGTGGATGCGGTCAGCACCGAACAGCGCCGCTATGCCAAGGTGATTAACTTTGGCCTCATCTACGGCATGAGCGCCTTTGGTTTGGCCAAAGCGCTGGGCATCGACAACAGCGCCGCCAAGAACTACATCACCCGTTACTTTGAACGCTTCGCAGGTGTGAAGCGCTACATGGACGACACGCGCGAACAAGCCAAAGCACAAGGCTATGTAGAGACGGTATTTGGCCGCCGCTTGTACTTGCCCGAGATCAACAGCCCCAATGGCCCACGTCGTGCAGGCGCAGAGCGTGCTGCGATTAACGCGCCCATGCAAGGCACTGCGGCTGACCTCATCAAGATGAGCATGGTGGCCGTGCAAAAAGCCATTGACCAACAACAGCGCCAAACCAAAGTCATCATGCAAGTGCACGACGAACTGGTGTTTGAAGTGCCCGAGTCAGAAGTGGAATGGGTCCGCACCGAAGTCCCACGCCTCATGGCTGACGTGGCGCAACTGAAAGTGCCTTTGTTGGCGGAAGTGGGTGTTGGGCCGAACTGGGACCAAGCGCATTAACGCGATCTAGAAATACAGCACCATGCTCACCCTCGACCAGTTACTCGCCTTCTTGCTGGCTGCCAGCCTCATCACCATGTCGCCCGGCCCCGACAACCTGATGGTGCTCAGCCTGGGCATGTCGCGGGGTCGCAAGCAGGGCATGGCGTTTGGATTGGGCTGTGCGCTGGGTTGCTTGAGCCACACGCTGTTGGCTGTGGTGGGTGTGAGCTCGTTGTTGGTGGCGTCGCCTGTTGCGTTTGCGGCTTTGCGCATTGGCGGTGGCGCGTATCTGTTTTGGTTGGGTGTGCAGGCTTTGCGCAGCCGTGGCGGGGTCAGGGTACCGACCAATACCACCGATGCGCCCGTGCAATCAGCCCTGCAGCTGCTGTGGCGCGGTGTGTTGGCGAATGCGATCAACCCAAAAGTGATGTTGTTCTTTTTGGCCTTTTTGCCGCAATTTGTTGTGTCGTCGCAGGGCGATGTGCCTTGGCAGTTGGCGCAACTGGGGGTGGCGTTCACGGTGCAAGCCGCTTTGCTGTTTGGTGTGTTGGGTTACTTCGCCGGTACGGTGGGGCAGTGGTTTGCACGTTGGCCGCGTGTGGCGCTGTGGTTTGACCGTTTGGCTGGGGCGATTTTTTGCAGCCTCGGGCTTCGCTTGATAATTCAACTATGACCTTGATTTCAATTCTTGTCGGTACCTTGGTTGCAGGGATGGGCAGCGTGTGGCTGGCCGCCTTGCTGGCGTATGCGCTGCTGTCGCGTTTCACCCAACATTTGCTGAGCCTTGCGGCGGGCGCTTTGCTGGCCACTGCGTTCACGCGTTTGTTGCCTGAAGCGTTTGAGTTATCGGTGGAAGCTGGGGTGTCGGCGCATGCGCTGTTTGCCGCTTTGCTGGTCGGCTTGGTATTTTTCTTTTTGCTCGACAAAGCTGAGCTGTGGCATCACGGGCACGAACATGGACATGACCACGGACACGATCACTCAAATGGCCACAACGATCATGCGCATGACCACCACGACCATGCAGACCATGCGCACAATCACCTGAGCGGTGGCTGGGCGGTGTTGTTGGGTGACAGCGTGCATGCGTTTGGCGATGGCATTTTGATTGCCGCTGCTTTTGTGGCGGATCCGCGTTTAGGAATTGCTGCCGCGCTGGCGGTGATGGCCCACGAAGTGCCGCACCATGTGGGTGATTTGGTGGTGTTGCGTCAAACGCTCAGCAATCCACGTGCGGCCTTGCTCAAGTTATCGTTGGCGGGGGGCGTGACGGCCATTGGCGGTGTGATGGGCTACCTGCTGGTGGGCGCGTTGCACGAGTACCTGCCATTTTTCTTGGTGGTAGCTGCCAGCAGTTTTATTTATGTGGCGTTGGCAGACTTGATTCCTCAGTTGCAAAAACGCCTCTCACCCCGAGAGACGGCAGCCCAAGTGGCGTGGCTGTTTGCTGGCATTGCCTTGGTCGCCGCTTTGGGCGAATGGGCACAGCACTAAGTTCAAGATTTTGCGCAGGGCAGACCGGGGGTGTTGCACCACTCGCTCCAGCTGCCTGCATATAAGGCTGCGCGTCCTAAACCGGCCACTTCCATGGCCAACACATTGGGCACAGCGCTCACGCCACTGCCGCAGTGGTGCACAACGGTGTCAGGTTTGGCGTTGCCTAACAAGGCCATAAATTCAGCACGCAGTTCACTTGCGCTTTTGAAGAAGCCTTCGGCATTCAGGTTGGTGTTGAAGGGACGGTTCAATGCACCTGGGATGTGTCCTGCCACGGGGTCGAGCGGCTCCACCTCGCCGCGATAGCGCGGTGCGCCGCGTGCGTCGATGAGGGTTTGTGTGCCATCGTTCAAATGCTGAGCTACGGTGGTGGTGTCCACCAGAGTCACCAAGGGGGCGCGCAACGAAAAATTGCCATGACTTGCTGGCACGGCTTCGCCTGAGGCAATCGCGCCACCCGCTGCCACCCACGCTTGAAAGCCGCCATCCAGCACAGCCACGGCTTCGTGACCGCACCACTTGAGCATCCACCACAAACGGCCGCAGTAGTTCATGCCGTTGCGGTCATACACCACCACTTGGGTGTCGTGATTGATGCCCACGCTCTGTAACCAAGCTGCAAACACGTCACGCTGGGGCAGTGGATGACGACCACCATTGACGCGCAGCGTGGCATCGTGCGTGGCGAGGTGTTGGTCTAAGTCGGCATGTTGGGCGCCTGCGATGTGTTGCTCGACATATTGAGCATGGCCCGCAGGTGGGTTCATCAAGTCGAAAGTGCAATCAAACACTGCCAAGGGCGTGCCGCTGCTTTGCAGGGCTTGGAGTTGAGCCGAAGAAATGAGGGTGGTGAACATGGTGGATTCCTTTAGTGTTCTTCCGCAGGGGCGTTGGGGGCCGCACGTGCGCGTAGCAAGGTGGCTGTCATGCCGCTGGCCACGATGAGGGTCATGCCCGCCCAGCCGACGAGAGGGATGTCATCGCCAAACAAAAGCAAGCTGTAGAGCGCCGCAAACACGATGCCTGAATACTGCAAGTTAGCCACCACCAAGGTGGCACCTTGGCTGTAGGCGCGCGTCATGCACAACTGGCCCAGCGAAGCAAACACCCCCACGGGAATGAGCCACACGGCGTGTTGCCAGTCCCACGTGGAGACGCCCATGAAGGCCATGCCAACCAAGCCTGCCACGGTGGTGCCAATGGCAAAGTAAAACACGGTGCGTGTTTCAGGCTCACCGATGCGACCCAGTGCCATGACTTGCATGTAGGCAAATGCGGCGGCAAAGCCAGACATCAAACCGATGAGGCCTGCAAAGATTTGGTTTTGTTCTACGGTGGGGCGCAACATCATCACCACACCCGCAAAGCCAGCGATCACGCTCAACGCCAAGGGGCCTTGCGACCAAGGGCTTTGGTCTTCTTGCGGTTTCCAGTTGATCAATGCGCCGCCCACCAAAAATGCGGCAATCCACACGCTGCTCATGTAGTTGAGCGTCATGGCCGTGGCCAGTGGCAGTTTGGCAATCGCGTAGAACCATGCGCTGAGAGCGAGCACGCCAATGGTGGAGCGCCACGCGTGCATGCCTGGGTACTGCGTGTAGAGCGACACCTTTTTTTGTTTGGCGATGATGGCTAAGAATGCCACGCCAACGATGCCACGGTAGAACACCAACTCGGCCGAGTTGAAGTGTGCCGAGCCAAATTTGACGCAGACCCCCATGGTGGCAAAGAAGGCTGCACCCAGCAGCATCCACAGGGCTTGCATGAAGGCTGTTTAGAAACTAAGTTTGCCGCGGTACCACTCGTGGAAGTGCTGCATGCCGTCTTCCATAGGGCTTTGGTAAGGACCGACTTCGTTGTCGCCGCGCTCCATCAAGGCCTTGCGGCCAGCGTCCATGCGCTCGGCAATTTCGTCGTCTTCAATGCAGGTTTCCATGTAGGCCGCACGTTGGGCTTCGACGAATTCACGCTCGAAGGCGACGATCTCTTCTGGGTAGTAGAACTCCACCATGTTCAGCGTTTTGGTCGGGCTGATAGGGTGCAGGGTGGACACCGTCAACACATGCGGATACCACTCCACCATGATGTGTGGGTAGTAGGTTAGCCAAATCGCACCACGCTCGGGCAGTTGACCGTTGCGGTAGTTCAGCAGCACGTCGTGCCATTTTTTGTAGATGTCTGAACCGGGTTTGCCAAAGGTGTTGGCCACGCCCACGGTTTGCACCGAGTACTCAGGCTTGAATTCCCATTGCAAATCGTCGCAGGTGACAAAGTTGCCCAAGCCGGGGTGGAAGGGGCCGACGTGGTAGTCCTCCAGATAAACCTCGATGAAGGTTTTCCAGTTGTAGTTGCACTCATGCAGCTCGACGTGGTCGAGGGCGTAGCCGTCGAAGTTGAGGTCTTTGGCGGGGCCCATGCCCGCGAGGTCGGCCAAGATGTCGCGGCCGTTGTCTTCAAACAGCATGCCGTTCCACTCACGCAACTTGTAGTTGTTGAGATTCAGGCAAGGGTCGTGTGAGAAGTGGGGCGCACCCAGCAGTTCACCCGAAGGCGCGTAGGTCCAGCGGTGCAGAGGGCACACGATGTTGCCGCCCGCAGAGCCGGGGGCTTGGGTATTCAAAGAGCCGCGGCCCTTGAGCATCACCGCTTGGCGGTGGCGGCACACGTTCGATACCAGTTCTACGCCGTTGGCTGAGCGCACGAGCGCACGCCCTTCGCCTTCGTGCGGCAAAGCGTAGTAGTCGCCCACATTGGGCACGGCAAGCTGGTGGCCCACATAACGTGGACCTTGCTGAAAGATGGTCTCCAGTTCGCGCTGAAAAAGCGCTTCATCGAAATAACTGGTAACTGGTAGTTGGGCTTGCGCCTGCTGCAGTTGAAGACTTAAATCAGACATGGGTGACCTGACCTAAAGACTCCCCACAGGGAGATATGTGAACAAAAATAAATCGGCCCGAAGGTCGATTGAAGGATGCCTATTGTACCCACGGGGGCCAACCATGCCCCGCATGCAGCCTAAAATGGCAGGCTATTTGACCCACCTCAAAACGGATATCCGCACACCATGCCCAAGGCCAAAACCACCCCAAGCGGCGCACAGACTGCGCCCGTCAGCTATGAGGCTGCTTTGAAAGAGCTAGAGGGCTTGGTGCAGCAGATGGAATCAGGCCAATTGCCTTTGGCCGATTTGTTGTCGGGCTATCAACGCGGCGCAGAACTTTTAGGTTACTGCCGCGCGCAGCTGGATGCTGTGGAGCAACAAATCAAAGTGCTCGACAACGGGGCGCTGACATCTTGGACACCCACGTGAGCGCGTCCATGACCCCTGCTGAACTTGACCAATGGAGCAACCACTGGCTGGTTGTCGTCGAGGATGCCTTGTCGCGGTGGGTTAGCCCCCAAGCCCCTGCCGGGCTGGGCGATGCCATGCGCTACGCCGTGCTTGATGGCGGCAAACGTTTGCGCCCTTTGTTGGTCTTGGCTGCACGTGAGGCTGTGGCGCACGGTACAAAAGACGCTGCGTTAGACGAAGCTGCTTTGCGCGCCGCGTGTGCGGTGGAATTGATCCATGCCTATTCGCTGGTGCACGACGACATGCCTTGCATGGACAACGATGTGCTGCGTCGTGGCAAACCTACGGTGCATGTGCAATTTGGTGAAGCCCAAGCCTTGTTGGCGGGCGATGCCTTGCAGGCCTTGGCGTTTGAATTCCTCACACCTGAACCCTCTGCCATTCCTGACAACGTGCAAGCGCGTTTGTGCCGTTTGCTCGCTACCTCAGCAGGACACGCAGGCATGGCCGGTGGCCAAGCGATTGACTTGGCCAGCGTGGGGGTTGCTTTGACCGAAGACCAACTGCGCCAGATGCACCGTCTCAAAACCGGCGCTTTGTTAGAAGGCAGCGTCATGATGGGCGCAGCCTGTGGAGAGACCACACTGCAAGCTCTGAACGGCCTCAAGCGTTATGGTCAAGCTTTAGGCTTGGCTTTTCAGGTGGTGGACGATATTTTGGATGTCATCGCCGATTCAGCCACGCTTGGTAAAACCGCAGGCAAAGACGCAGCCAATGACAAACCCACCTATGTGTCCTTGTTGGGTTTGGAAGAGGCCAAGTCATATGCGCAGTCCTTGTTGCGCGAGGCGTTGGATGCCTTGCACAGCACAGGCTTGACGCACACCCACACGCTGGTCGCGTTGGCCGAGCGTGTGGTGAACCGGAACACGTGAACACACATGCCTAATTTGTTGCAAACCATCAACTCGCCCGCAGACCTGCGTGCTGTGCCGCGTCACCAGTTGCCCGCGCTGGCCGATGAGTTGCGCTCGTACCTGATTCAAAGCGTGGCCAAAACGGGTGGCCACTTGAGCTCCAACTTGGGCACAGTTGAATTGACGGTGGCCTTGCACTATGTGTTCAACACACCGCACGACCGCATCGTGTGGGACGTGGGTCACCAAACTTACCCCCACAAAATTTTGACGGGTCGTCGCGACCAAATGAGTACGCTGCGTCAACGCCACGGTCTGAGCGGTTTTCCGCGCCGTGACGAAAGCGAGTACGACGCCTTTGGCACTGCGCACTCGTCCACCAGTATTTCGGCTGCTTTGGGCATGGCCATTGCGGCCCAACAAAAAGGCGAGCAGCGCCACGCCATCGCCGTGATTGGCGACGGTGCGATGACGGCGGGCATGGCGTTTGAAGCACTCAACAACGGCGGTGTTTCCACTGCCAAATTGCTCGTTATCTTGAACGACAACGACATGTCGATCAGCCCGCCCGTGGGCGCGCTCAATCGTTACTTGGCGCAGTTGATGAGCGGCAAGTTTTACTCGGCTGCCAAAGAGGTGGGCAAGCAAGTGCTCAAAGGTGCGCCGCCTTTGTTTGAACTGGCCAAACGCTTTGAAGAACACGCCAAAGGCATGGTGGTGCCCGCCACCTTGTTTGAAAAATTTGGCTTCAACTACATCGGCCCGATTGATGGGCATGACCTTGAGTCACTCATCCCTACGCTGGAAAACATCAAGCACTTAGAAGGCCCACAGTTTCTGCACGTGGTGACTAAAAAAGGTCAAGGCTACAAGCTGGCTGAGGCGGACCCCGTGGCGTACCACGGCCCAGGCAAGTTTGACCCTGCTGTGGGTTTGGTGCCCAGCACAGGCGCAGCGAAAACCACCTTCACCCAAGTGTTTGGCGATTGGCTGTGTGACATGGCTGAGCACGACCCTTTGCTGGTGGGCATCACGCCCGCCATGCGCGAGGGGTCGGGCATGGTCGAGTTCCACAAGCGTTTTCCTGAGCGTTACCACGATGTGGGCATTGCCGAGCAACACGCGGTGACGTTTGCCGCGGGCTTGGCCTGCGAGGGCGTCAAGCCCGTGGTGGCGATTTACTCCACCTTCTTGCAACGCGCCTACGACCAAGTGATTCACGATGTGGCGCTGCAAAAGCTGCCCATGGTTCTGGCGCTGGACCGTGCAGGCATTGTGGGTGCCGATGGTGCGACCCACGCAGGGTTGTACGACATCCCTTTCATGCGCTGCATTCCCAACGTCAGCGTGGCTTGCCCCGCAGACGAAAACGAATGCCGCCAATTGCTGACCACGGCTTATCAGCAGGATCACTGCGTGGCCGTGCGTTACCCACGCGGTGCGGGCGTGGGTGTGCCTGTGCAGGCTGGCCTGCAAGCCTTGCCATTTGGCAAAGGCGAAGTGCGCCGCGCGGGCAAACATATTGCCATCCTCGCGTTTGGCACGATGCTCTACCCCGCGTTGCAAGCGGGCGAAGCGCTCAATGCCACCGTGGTGAACATGCGCTGGGCCAAGCCGTTGGACACAGAGTTGCTCGCCCAAATTGCCGCCACGCATGATGCTTTGGTGACGGTGGAAGAGGGCGCCGTCATGGGCGGCGCAGGCTCAGCCGTGTTGGAAGCTTTGCAAGACTTGCAACAACCCAAACCTGTGTTGGTGTTGGGTATTGCCGATGTGTTTACTGAGCACGGCGATCCGGTCAAACTTTTGGCCGAATTGGGGCTCGATGCTGCGGGCATTCAAGCATCTATCGAAAAGCGCTTTTCAACGCTTTTGAATTAACTTTTCATTGAAGTAATTTCAAGCCTTCTGAAGAATTTTGAAATACAAGTTCTTCGGGGGTAAACCCGTGCGTCAGGGGGTGTTTGCAACTGCATACAATGCCTCATCGTTTTGAGTTTCACGTCACAAATGTGTGTCGCAAAACGGTTTGTTTTAACAACTCAAGGGAGTCTTTCATGGACCGTCGTTCCGTTATTAAAAACGCAGGTATTGCAGGTATCTTGGCTGCCGGTGCAGCCCCCGCAGTGCATGCTCAAGCTGCTATTCGTTGGCGCTTGGCTTCGAGCTTCCCTAAGTCGCTCGACACCATCCACGGTGCTGCTGACACATTCGCCAAGGCTGTCAAAGCCATGTCGGGTGGCAAGTTCGAAATTTCGGTCCACGCAGCTGGCGAAATCATGCCTGCGTTCGGCGTGGTCGACGGTGTGCAACAAGGCTCCGTTGAAATGGCTCACACAGCCCCTTACTACTTCTTTGGTAAGGACGAAACCTTTGCTTTGGGTTGCGCCATTCCTTTTGGTTTGAACAGCCGTCAAATGACAGCTTGGATGTACGAAGGCAACGGCTTGAAGCTGATGCGTGAGTTCTACGCCAAGTACAACATCGTCAACTTCCCAGGCGGCAACACAGGCGCTCAAATGGGTGGCTGGTTCCGTAAAGAAATCAAATCTTTGAACGATTTGAAGGGTTTGAAGTTCCGTATCGGTGGCTTCGGCGGCAAAGTGTTGGAGCGTTTGGGCGTTGTGCCACAAAACATTCCTGGTGGCGATATCTACCCAGCGTTGGAAAAAGGCACCATCGACTCAGCCGAGTGGATTGGCCCTTACGATGATTTGAAATTGGGCTTCAGCAAAGTTGCGCCTTTCTACTACTACCCCGGTTTCTGGGAAGGTGGCCCAGAGTTGGACTTCTTCATCAACGACAAAGCATTCGCTGCCCTGTCGCCAGAGAACAAGGCCATCGTGGAAGCCGCTGCTGCCATGGCGCATACCGACATGCAAGCTAAGTACGATGCACGTAACCCAGCTGCTTTGAAGCAGTTGGTGGGCTCGGGCACCAAGTTGCGCGAGTTCCCGAAAGACGTGATGGCTGCTGCCTTCAAAGAGTCCATGGCTTTCTACGACGAAATCAGTGCCAAGAACCCCAACTGGAAAAAGGTTTACACCGATTACGCGAAGTTCCGTGGTGACGCCAACTTGTGGTTCCAGTTCACGGAAGCCAAGTTTGATTCGTTCATGCAAAAGCAAAAGCTGTAATTCAGCTTTTTGGCAAGAACAAAAAAAACCGCGCTACGGCGCGGTTTTTTTATGGGCATTTGTTTAAGTCTTTTTAAAACTCGCGAAACGCCGCCAGCTCTGCACTCAGGCGTTCGCATTCGGCTTGCACCTGTGGGCTGCTGATGTAGAACACAGCAAATTTGCCCATCAAGGTCCGCACATAAAAGCGTGGTGCCATGAACCATTCCAAGCCGCGGATGCGGATGAGCTTGGCGTAGGCCAGTTCGTCATAGCTCATGTGCTTGTCCCAAATCCAGGTTTGGTGAATGCCTTTGGCATCGAGTCGTGCACGGCTGTGCATGACATGCCATGTGGTCCAGGCGAGCAGGGCCCAACCCAACACAAACCAGCCCGCATTGCGCAAACCATTGAAGCTGGTGTCACCGCCAAACTTGCCTTGCTGCCATAGGGTTAGCAGCCAATAACCAGACCCTACCAAGGTGGTCCAGGTGATGGCTTGAAACCAGCGTGAAAACGCTGGACCTTCAACGCCATCGTCGATGGAGGGGTGAAACACAAAGGGTGTTGGGCCTAGGGCTGGGGCGGTGGTTTGTTCGGAGGTGGTCATGCGGATAGGTGTGATGTGACTGGCAAGAAAAAGCCCCTCAGGCGTACCGGAGGGGCTGGTCGTCGTTGAAGACTTTATTTTTTGAACAAGTCTTCCATGCGCTTTTGCTCTTCGGCAGCGCTTTCACCTGCCGCAGGCTTGGCGCCATCGAGTTTGAGCTCGGCTTCTGGTGTCTCTTGCTCGGTGGGCATTTCAATGACCACTTTGTCGAGATCGACCTTTTCTTCTTTGTCCAAGAACATGGTCACTGTCTCTGGCACGAAGATCACGATCACCACCAAGACCACTTGCATGATCACCCATGGAATGGCACCCATGTAGATGTCGTTGGACTTGACGGGTTTTTCAATGCGACCTTCTTTGAACAGGGTGTCCGCAATGCCGCGCAGATAGAACAGCGCAAAGCCAAATGGCGGATGCATGAAGCTGGTCTGCATGTTCACGCACAGCAGCACGCCGAACCACACCATGTCGATGCCCATCTTGTCAGCGACGGGGCCGAGCATGGGCAAGATGATGAAGGCGATTTCAAAGAAGTCCAAGAAGAACGCCAAGAAGAAGATGAAGATGTTCACCACCACGAGGAAGCCGACTTGGCCGCCTGGTAAACCCGTCAGCAAATGTTCGACCCATTTGGCGCCGTCCACACCTTGGAACACCATGGAGAACACGCGTGAACCAATCAAGATGAACACAACCATGGCGGTCAGGCGCATGGTGCTGTGCATGGCTTCCCAAATCAGGGCTTTGTCCAAACGGTTATGAATGGCAGCCAAGATCAAAGCTCCCACGCAACCCATGGCACCGGCTTCGGTGGGAGTGGCGATGGCTGTGTTGATGCCTGGCAAACCGCCCATCGAGCCCAAGACCGCGAAGATCAAGAAGGCTGAAGGAATGATGCCGCGCAAGCACTTCATCCACAGATGGAAACCGTCTGCTGTGCGCGCTTCTTTAGGAATGCCTGGCACATGCTCGGGTTTGATTAAACCGAGGGCAAAGGTGTAGAGCGCGAAGATGCCGACTTGCAAAATCGATGGGCCCCAAGCGCCTTTGTACATATCGCCCACAGAGCGGCCGAGCTGGTCAGCCATCACCACCAACACGAGTGAGGGTGGCACCAACTGGGTGATGGTGCCTGATGCTGCCAACACGCCTGTGGCGTAGCGCATGTTGTAGCCGTAGCGAATCATCACGGGCAGTGAAATCAAGGCCATGGCAATCACTTGGCCAGCCACCGTACCGGTGATAGCGCCCAAGATGAAACCCACAATGATGACCGAGTAGCCCAAGCCACCACGCACGGTACCAAACAGCTGACCCATGGAGTCGAGCATGTCTTCGGCGAGGCCACACTTTTCAAGGATGGCACCCATGAAGGTGAAGAAGGGAATGGCCAGCAACAAGTCGTTGCTGAGAATGCCAAAAATGTTCAACGGCAAGTTGGACATGAAGCTCACAGGGAACCAGTCCATGCTGATGGCGAAGAGACCACAAGCGAGACCTAAGAACGCCAGCGAGAACGCGACGGGGAAACCAATCAGCATCGTCAGCACAAGGCCGCCGAACATGATGGGTGCGAAGTTTTCCATTTGCATGATCGTGAGTCCTTATTGCACTGGCTTTTCGTAGTGCGTGTCCATTTCAAACTTGCCTTGCAAGTAAGCCACGCGCTTGATGATTTCACTTAAACCTTGCAGGAACATCCAAGCAAAACCCAAGGGAAGAAGGAGCATGGCGGGCCAACGAATCAGGCCGCCTGCGTTGCTAGACATTTCGTTGGTCACGAGCATCTTGAGAAACAAGGGGAAGCTCAACCAGGCCAACATGGCCATCACGGGCAGCAAGAACACCACCAAGCCAAACAAGTCCACGTAAACGGGAGCGTTGTGTTTGAGCTTGCCGTAGAACAAGTCCACGCGCACGTGTTCGTTGAGTTTGAGCACCAAGGGTGCGCCCAACATGACCGTTGCAGCGAACAAGTACCACTGGATTTCGAGCCAGCCGTTTGAGCTGATGTCAAAGCCGTAGCGGATGAATGCATTGCCTGCCGAGATGACAGCGGCTGCCAATACGCCGAATGCCGCCAAGTGACCAAACTGTTCACTGATGCGGTCAACGCCTAATGCAAATTTAAGAAGTTTTGACACTGCGTGCCTCCATTTTTTGCCAACCCGTGATGGTACCAAGACTAAACCTTGGTCGGTCTAGCTGGACTTGAAGTTTTAAGCCAGAGTTTGAAATTAGTTCAACCCCAATACAGGGTATTAACTAGTTTTTTTGCCGCGTTTAAAGGTCCACCAAGGCAGCTGTTTGTTCAGCGATTGCACTTGGCCGCTGTCTTGGACTTGGTAGCCGGGCAGTGTGTTGAGCGCTTCGTGCCATGTGGTTTCTTGGAGCAAAGCGCGCAGGGCTTGCGTAGCGGGCGTGTCCAAGGCGGATTTGAGGCAGACCAAATGAAACTGCTCTTGCACCAAAGGCACAAAGCCGAGACCCCGTGTGCGGGCACTGCTTTCGATCCCTAGGCCAACGTCGCCACGCCCTGAGGCGATGGCTTCGGCCAAGGCGGTGTGCGAAGGCTCTTCATCTGCTGTGTTGTTCAATGCGTGCGTGGTGAGCTGGTCTTGGGACAGTAAGTCGTCCAACAGTACGCGGGTGCCCGTGCCATGGCTGCGCTGCACAAAGCGGGCTTGTGTTGTCACCACATCGGACAAGTTGCGTATCTTTTTCGGGTTGCCCGGCGCCGTGATCAGACCTTGAGTGCGTGTGGCAAACCCGATGATTTTGTGCAAACCAGGTTTGAGCAAATCGCGGTAGGCCTTGGCGGTGTGTGAGACGTCTTTAGGCTGGCTTTGTGTGTGAAAACCTGCCAAGGTGCAGCGGCCTTCGTTGAGGGCGCGAATGGCATCCACGCTGCCGCAAAAGCGGATGTCTAAATGCAAACCGGCTGTGGCGGCGTGTTCACGCAGGCGGGGAAGTGCATCGTCATGGCTGGCGTACAAGGTCAGGACGTGGGCGGCGGGGTCGAAAGCCACGGCGAAAGTGCGTTCCAAATCTGCACGCAAGGCTTCGAGTTGCGGCGCCAAACGTGCCTGGGTTTGACGCTCGGCCCACATGAGCTTGTCACCAAATTCGGTCAGCTTGGCCGATTGGCCTTTTTCCCAAATGATCAACTCGTGCCCCAGCACTTCTTCCCAGCGCTTGAGCTCGCCCCACACATGGCGATAAGACAGCTTGAGCTGTCGTGCGGCGGCCGAGATGGAGCCTTGTTGGTCAATGGCCTGCAACAAAGCCATCAAAGGGTGACGCAACAACGCTGCCTCGGTGGGCGGAGTGGCGGCGTTGTCATCTTTGTGACTGAGGGTGTAGTGAAGACTGACGCTATGCACGGCTGAACATATGGTGGGGTTTTAAGCGGTTCACTACGATAACTGAACTTTCCATTAATTTATGACGACGTTCACCGATACAGCGACGACTGCGCTACAGCTACTGACAGAACTTGACCCCTTACTCTGGTCCATTGTTGGCCGCTCCTTATGGGTGAGCGTGCTGGCCACGGCCATGGCATGCGGTTTGGGTGTGGTCTTGGGCGCTTGGTTAGGGGTTGCCCGATTTGCGGGCCGTGATGTGTTGTTGACCGTGCTCAACACCTTGTTGGCGTTGCCCTCGGTCGTGGTTGGGTTATTGATTTATTTGTTGCTGTCACGCACGGGGCCTTTGGGTTTTTTGGGTTGGTTGTTCAGCCTCAAAGCCATGGTGCTGGCGCAAGCCGTGTTGGTGCTACCGGTGGTCACCGCGTTGACCCGTCAATGTGTGGAGGATGCCGAGCGCAGCCATGGCGAACAACTGCAGTCCCTGGGTGCCAAGCCGTGGTTGCGCAGCGTGTTGTTGGCGTGGGATGAACGCTATGCCTTGCTCACGGTGTTGATTGCGGCTTTTGGTCGCGCAATCTCCGAGGTGGGGGCGGTCATGGTGGTGGGCGGCAACATCGAAGGTTTCACGCGCGTGATGACCACGGCCATTGCACTGGAAACCAGCAAAGGTGATTTGCCCTTGGCGTTGGCGCTGGGATTTGTCTTGATGAGCGTGGTGTTGCTGCTCAATGTTTGTGTTTCTGGGTTGCGCCGCTGGCGGCAGCGCGCGGACGGTTCGGTGGCTGATCCCATCCAAGGGGTGTTGGCATGAGCGTCGCATTGAGTTTGCGCGATGTGTCGGTGCAGTTTGGTTCGCATCTGGCATTGCAAGGTGTCAATCTGCACATGCACGCTGGGGAGCGCGTGGCCTTGGTCGGTGCAAACGGCAGTGGCAAAAGTACTTTGTTGCGTGTGGCGCATGGCTTACTCAATGTGTCCGCGGGTCGTGTGGACGTGGCCTCAGAGGTCAACCAAGCCATGGTGTTTCAGCGCCCGCACATGTTGCGCACCTCGGTGTTGCGCTTTGTGGTCTGGGGACTGTGGTTGCAAGGTACGTCTTGGCGTGAGGCGCATGAGCGCGCCATGCAGGCGCTGCAACGCGTGGGGCTGCAAGACCTGGCGGACCGTTCAGCACGCACCTTGTCAGGTGGGCAGCAACAACGTTTGGCATTGGCCCGTGCATGGGCGCTGCAACCCAATTTTGTGTTGTTGGATGAACCCACTTCAAGCCTAGACCCGTATGCCAAACGTGAGGTCGAGCGCTTGCTGGCCGAGTGGGTGGCTGCGTCCAATGTGAGCTTGTTGTTCAGCAGTCATAACTTGGGCCAAGTCAAACGGTTGGCCACACGCGTGATTTATTTAGAGGGCGGTCGCGTGTTGGCAGACCTGCCGGTGGATGCATTTTTCAATCAGCCTTTGGGTCACAGCCACCCCGAGGCTCATTTGTTTTTAAAAGGAGAGTTGGGATGACACGTCGCACACATGTGTTCGCGTTGACGGGTTTGATCGCCGTGGCCTTGACTTTGGGCAGCACAGCCGTTCAGGCGCAAGCGCCCAACATCGTGATGGCTTCCACCACCTCCACCGAGCAGTCGGGTTTGTTTGCCCACCTCTTGCCCGCGTTCAAACAAGCCTCAGGCATTGACATCAAAGTGGTGGCCTTGGGCACAGGCCAAGCCCTGGACACAGGTCGGCGAGGGGATGCCGATGTGCTGTTTGTACACGACCAAGTCGCTGAAGAAAAGTTTGTAGCCGAAGGTTTTGGTGTGAAGCGCTATCCCGTGATGTACAACGACTTTGTGTTGGTGGGGCCTGCGAATGATCCTGCGAAGGTACGTGGCAAAGACATCGTGTCAGCCTTGCAAAAAGTGGCCAGCACACAAGCGGGTTTTGTGTCGCGAGGTGACAAGAGTGGCACACACGCGGCCGAATTGCGTTACTGGAAACAAGGGGGCTTAGACAACAAAGGCGCGGGCTACAAAGAGTGTGGTTGCGGCATGGGCCCTGCGCTGAACATTGCCTCATCCACCGGTGCGTATGCGCTGACCGACCGAGGGACTTGGTTGAACTTTAAGAATCGCCAAGATTTGCAAGTCTTGGTCGAGGGCGACAACCGTTTGTTCAACCAATACGGCGTGATGGTGGTGAGCCCTACCAAGCACCCGCATGTGAAAGCTGAGCTGGCGCAAAAATTTGTGGACTGGGTGGTGTCGCCTGCAGGGCAAGCGTCTATCCGTGCCTACAAAATCGGTGGTGAGCCGCTGTTCTTCCCCAACGCTAACCCTTGATTATTTGCCGCTCACTTTGTTGGGCGAAATTTTGCGGTACAGCGTGGCGCGGCTGATGCCCAAACGCTGCGCTGCTTCAGCCACGTTGCCGTGGGCTTGCTGCATGGCGCGGCGAATCAAATCTGTTTCGATGGCTTTGAGAACAGGGGCAGGTGGGTGGTGCAAGATCGGCGCGGGGACTGTGGCTTCGTCGAGCTGGATTTGGACTTGCAAACCAGACCACAACGGCACTTCGATGCGTTGCTGAGATGACAGTTCAAACAAGCTTTGCCACGCTGTGGCAAACACATTGCCTGCGTGCTCAGAGGCTTGCAAGCGAAGACCTGTGATGGCGCGGGCAGAGCGGTTCGCACACACCACCTGTCCTTCTGCATTCAACCCCATCAGGCCATCGTTGTCGCTTCCAATCGACAGCCCCGCCCAATTGAAGCGCAGCAACACAGTGGGGGCCATTTGCTTGACCCAATTGTTTTCAATGCTGAGTGCCGATTGCGCCGTCAGGTGTTGTAGCTCTGGACGTTCCGGCACATCGACCCCCGTCAAGTCCAGCATGCCCACGCATTCACCATGAGGACCAAAGAGCGGTGCACCTGCGCAGCTGTAGGCCATGTTGTCGTTGAAAAAATGTTCACCGCGGTGCAACCAAATGGGGCGCTGTTCTGCCAACACCGCACCGATGGCGGTGGTGCCAGCCAGTTGTTCAGACAGATTTACGCCGATGCGCGCAATGCTGGTGGCGCGCGCATCGCGTTGGTCGATCTCGCCCCGCGTGTCAATCACCATGCCTTGTGCATCGGTGAGCAGCGCAAAGTAGCGCGTACCGGCAATGGCGCGGCTCAAACGGTCTAGCTCTTCTCGCGCGGCTTGCAACAGGGGTTGATTGATCTCTTGCAGGCGTCGTATGTGTGCGTGACTCACCGCTTCAAACTCAACCTTTTGCGAGGGGGTGTGGCCCCAAGACAAACAGCGTTGCCAAGAACGCTCAATCCAACTTTCGACCAGCGGTGCATGGAGCCCCGAGCCTTGTTCGATCACCTGCTGGCGAGCCAACGCAATGTTGCTCAAGCGGGTGGCAGGGGTTGGCACGTGGTTCATGGGCGCAATTTTGGCTAAGTTTTTGTTTGGCTGCGCGTTGCTTGTCTCAAGTTGAGAAATTGCGCAGGAACTCAAGGGTTATTCCTGATCGGTGGTGTTGGGTGCTGTTCACAAAACTCTCTGCAGCATATGGCGCATCGCTAAGCCTTCATGCTGCGGCAGATAAGATGCGCGCATGTCTGTGGATGTGTTGCTCAAAATGCCGTTGTCGGATGCGTCAAATGCGCAGGCCATGTTTGCCTATGCGCAGCGCTTGGCGATAGACCAAGGCCTCACACTCAGAGCCACACCACCTGAACCCACCACTTGCTGTGGGCGCGGTTGCAATGGTTGTGTGTGGGAAGGATTCTTTGCAGCGGCCACATTCTGGCGTGAAGATGCGGCTGAAGCGCTGCAAGTAGCGCAAGCATCATCGCGCTGATTCCGCGTTTAGTTTTTGGCGTGAAAAACTTGACCGTTGACAGTCAAGCCTTGCTCTGAAAACTGCTGTGCTTTGTTTTGGCGAATGCCAGAGACGCGTTGCATCAGATCGTTCCAGTCTTTGAAGGGGCCTTGTGTGCGGGCTTTGCGCACCTTGGCGCTGAGTGCTGGACCCATGCCTTTGACACTGTCTAACTCGGCCTCGTTAGCTTGGTTGATGTCTAGCGCGAAGGCCGTGTTGCAGCACACCAGTGCGACCGCAGCGCTCAACCACACGCGCCATAAACCCTGCTGTACGCTGCGTATCGTCGCTTTGAACATCGAGCAACCACCGAAGTCGTTTTGCAAGATGTTCATGGACGGTGTGCTTACTTGCTCAAAGTTGCCATGTATTGCGTGACACCGCTTTGCACATCGGCAAATTGGTGGTCGCAGCCGCTGGCGCGTAGGTTGGTCAAGTCGGCTTGTGTGTAGCACTGGTATTTGCCACGCAGTGCGTCGGGGAAGGGCACGTACTCGATCAAGCCCGCTTTGGCGGCACCTGCCAAGTCCAGCGCTGCTTCGCCTTTCTTAGCGCGCATGGCATTGACCACTGACAAAGCCACATCATTGAACGGCTGTGCGCGGCCTGAGCCGAGGTTGAAGATGCCCGACTTGTCGGGGTTGTCCAAGAACCACAGGTTCACGGCCACCACGTCGTCGATGAAGACGAAGTCGCGCATTTGTGCGCCTTGGGCGTAGCCGCCGTATTCACCAAACAATTTCACTTTGCCTTCTGCATTGAATTGGTTGAATTGGTGAAACGCCACGCTGGCCATGCGACCTTTGTGTTGCTCGCGTGGGCCGTACACGTTGAAGTAGCGAAAGCCCACCACTTGACGCTTGAACTTCTTGAAGTTGTTGTTGCATTCCAAACGCATGCGTTGGTCAAACAACAACTTTGAGTAGCCGTACACGTTGAGTGGCAGCTCGTACTCGGGTGATTCCACAAAGGTGTCGCTGCCGCCGTAGGTGGCAGCGGATGAGGCGTAGAGCAAACGTGTGCCACTTTGTTGGCAAGCGTTGAACAAACCACACGAGAGCGTGTAGTTGTTGTCCATCATGTACTTGCCGTCACTCTCCATGGTGTCACTGCAAGCGCCTTCATGGAACACAGCTTCGACTTTGCCAAAAGCGTTTTCGGCAAAGAGTTCATAGAACACATCTTTGTCGAGGTAGTCGGCAATCTTCAAATCGGCGATGTTGCGAAACTTGTCACCCTCGGTCAGGTCATCGACTGCGATGATGTTGGTGATACCGCGAGCGTTCAAGCCCTTGATGATGTTGCTGCCGATAAAACCAGCAGCGCCTGTGACGACGATTTTCATAATTTCTCCATTGGCACAACGGCCTTTGTACGTGCCTAGTATTTAGGCCATCAATTCTTCAAAGCTGACGGTGGCTGTACCAAACTTGCCCACCACCACGCCGCCCGCCTTGTTGGCCAGCGGCATGGCATCGCGCAGGCTCAATCCAGCAGCTACCAAAGTGGCCAAGGTGGCAATCACAGTGTCGCCAGCACCTGTCACATCAAACACTTCGCGGGCTTGAGCGGATACGCTCAATTCACCTTGTGCATCAAACAAGGTCATGCCTTCTTCGCTGCGCGTGAGCAGCAGGGCATCGAGCTTGAGTTCTTGGCGCAGGGCGTGGGCTTTTTGCACCAGCTCGGCTTCGGTACTCCACTTGCCAATCACTTGTTCGAGTTCCGCACGGTTGGGCGTGATGCAAGTAGCACCCGAGTAACGTGAATAGTCACTGCCCTTGGGGTCAATCAGCACGGCCTTGCCTGCGGCGTGGGCGGCTTCAATCATTTGCGACACATGGGCCAAACCACCTTTGCCGTAGTCGGAGAACAGCACCACGTTGTGCTTTGGCAGCAGTTGTAGAAATTGGTCGGTTTGCGAGGCCAGCACTTCGTTTTGTGGCGTGTTCTCAAAGTCCACGCGCAGAAGTTGCTGTTGGCGGCCGATGACGCGCAGCTTGACGGTGGTTTTGAGTTGGCTGTCGCGTCCTAAGTGCGGGGCGATACCGGTCTTGGCGACCAAGTCTTCCAGCAAGTGGCTGGCATCGTCATCGCCCACGACGGACAGCAATGAGGCTTGAGCGCCCAAGCTCACCACGTTGTAGGCCACGTTGGCGCAACCGCCCAAGCGGTTTTCTTCACGCGTGATGCGCACCACGGGCACAGGTGCTTCGGGGCTGATGCGGTCGACAGCGCCATACCAATAGCGGTCGAGCATCACATCGCCGACGACCAAAACATGGGCTTGGCTGAGTTGCTGTTGGGTGACTGAGGTGCTTAGGGTCATAGTTCTTCCACGCGTCGTGCGGGGTAGCTGTCCCAAGCTTGGCAGCCTGGGCATTGCCAAAAGTGCTGGCTGGCTTCAAAGCCGCAAGCCGCACAGCGATAACGTTGCAACGGTTTGGCGGCGCGCTCTAGCGCGCGCTGCACTTGCGGATGAAATTCTTCGTGCTCAAACTTTTCGTTGGCAATCCACTGTGTGGCAGCCACCAACGAAGGTTCGCGCTCTAAGTGCTTGGCGAACAAACCGCCTGTGTCGGCATCGCCTTGTGCTTTGCGCAAGATGACGATGGCGTTGAGCAAGTCGAGCGACGCCGTTTTGGCGTAGCTGGTTTCTAGCAAAGTCAAGGCTTTGGGAATGCAGTTCAGTGTTTGCGCCAAAGCAGCGAGCTTGGGTGCGAGCAAAGGCAAAGAGGCTGGCACTTGTGCTGCCAAGTTTTCTAGCGTGGCATAGGCTTCGCTGGCACAGCCTGTTTGTTCATACGTCTTGGCCAGTGCAATGCGTGCGCGTGCGTTGTTGGGAGCGGCTTCTGTGGCTTGCTTGAGCAAGGCCACCACTTGGTCGGCGTGTTGCGCGACGTCGAGGCTTTCAGCTTCTTCGCACAGGTAATGTGCCAAGCGGCCTTGAAAACTACCTTGACCGCTTTCGCCCAGTTTCTTGGCGATGACTGAGGCTTTGGCCCAATCCCGAGAGCGTTCGTAAATGCTCAGCAACGCCAAGTGGGCTTGTGCTTGGTGGGCGGTGCCTTCGAGCTTGGTGAGTGCATCTTCTGCACGGTCAAGTAGGCCTGCTTTGAGGTAGTCCAAAGCCAACGCGTGTTGGGCGCGGTCGTGATCGGCTTGGCTCAAGTCACCGCGTGACAACAGATGCTGATGCACGCGTACAGCACGTTCGTATTCACCACGGCGGCGAAACAGATTGCCTAATGCAAAGTGCAGCTCAGACGTATCTGGGTCATGCTGCACTGCTTCGATGAATGCGTCGATGGCTTGGTCCTGTTGCTCGTTGAGCAAGTGATTCAAGCCTTTGAAATACGCTTTTGGGGTTTGGCGGTTTTCAAGACGCAGCTGGCGCAAGTCCATGCGCGAGGCTACCCAGCCCAAGATGAAGGCGAGGGGCAAGCCCAGCAAAATCCAGCTGAGGTCAAATTCCATGTGTGGGGTCCGCAGAAGAGGGGGCTGACGGAGTGAGCTCAGTCGGTGTTGTGCTGGCCAGTTGGGCCAAGCGGCGGTGCTTCCACCAGCGCGGCACCATGCCAATGACGCCCACCGCCACGCCTGTGACGAAGACGATCAGCAGCACCAACACCAACGGCGCGCTCCAGGTGGTGCCAAAAAAGAAATGGACCACGGCATCGTGTTGGTTGTTCAGCGCAAAAGCGAACAGGGTAAAAAAAATGGCTGCTTTCAGTAACAACTGAAGCAGCCACATGAGGTTTTTCAAGTTAGCTCCTCTGTGACAAGGGGCATTTTAGCCTTGCGGCATCTTGAAATAAACCGTTGCTCAACCTTTGGGTTCAGACCCCACCAACAATTCCTGCGTGCGTGCGTCCACCGCTTCGCGCAGGGCTTTGCCTGGCTTGAAATGGGGCACACGTTTTTCAGGAATCGCCACGCTTTCGCCTGAACGCGGATTGCGTCCCATGCGAGGCGGGCGACGGTTGATCGAAAAACTGCCAAAGCCCCGCAACTCAATGCGGTGCCCGCGCACCAGCGCGTCGCTCATCGCGTCAAGAAGCGTCTTGACAGCGAACTCGGCGTCGCGGTGCGTGAGCTGCCCAAAACGGGCAGCCAGTTCTTCGACCAGGTCTGAACGGGTCATCAGTTGTTGTCGAGCTTAGCGCGCAACAGAGCACCCAAGCTGGTGGTGCCAGCGTTTTCGCTCTTCGATTGTTGTGACAAGGAAGCCATAGCTTCTTGTTGGTCCACAGCGTCTTTGGCTTTGATAGACAACTGGATGTTGCGGGTCTTGCGATCCACGTTCACCACCACAGCAGTCACTTCGTCGCCGACTTTCAACACGTGGCTAGCGTCTTCCACGCGGTCGCGTGAAATTTCGCTGACGCGCAAGTAGCCCACGATGTCTTCGCCGAGGTCGATTTCAGCGCCCTTGGCATCCACAGTCTTGACCTTGCCGGTAACGGTTTGGCCTTTGTCGTTGATCGACACGAAAGTGGTGAAGGGGTCAGAGTCGAGCTGTTTGATGCCCAAGCTGATGCGCTCGCGGTCCACGTCCACAGCCAACACGATGGCTTCAACTTCTTGACCCTTCTTGAATTCGCGCACAGCGTTTTCGCCGGTTTCGTTCCAAGACAAGTCAGACAAGTGAACCAAACCGTCGATGCCGGCAGCCAAGCCAACGAACACGCCGAAGTCGGTGATCGATTTGATTGGGCCTTTGACGCGGTCGCCGCGCTTGGTGTTTTGAGCGAAGTCTTGCCATGGGTTAGCTTTGCATTGCTTCATGCCCAAGCTGATGCGGCGCTTGTCTTCGTCGATCTCGAGGACCATGACTTCGACTTCGTCGCCCAATGACACGATCTTGGAAGGAGCCACGTTCTTGTTGGTCCAGTCCATTTCAGACACGTGCACCAAGCCTTCGATGCCTGGTTCGAGTTCCACAAACGCGCCGTAGTCGGCGATGTTGGTGATCTTGCCGAACAAGCGAGTGCTTTGTGGGTAGCGGCGGTTGACGCCCATCCAAGGATCGTCGCCCATTTGCTTGAGGCCCAAGGACACGCGGTTTTTCTCGGTGTCGAACTTGAGGATCTTGGCGGTGATCTCTTGGCCTGCTGTGACCACTTCAGAGGGGTGACGCACACGACGCCATGCCATGTCGGTGATGTGCAACAGGCCGTCGATGCCGCCCAAGTCCACGAATGCACCGTATTCGGTGATGTTCTTGACCACGCCGTTGACGATAGAGCCTTCTTTCAAAGTCTCCATCAACTTGGCGCGCTCTTCGCCCATCGAAGCTTCCACCACAGCGCGGCGTGACAACACGACGTTGTTGCGCTTGCGATCGAGCTTGATGACTTTGAATTCCATGGTCTTGTTCTCGTAGGGAGACAAGTCTTTGATCGGACGTGTGTCGATCAATGAACCAGGCAAGAAGGCGCGGATGCCGTTGACCAACACGGTCAAGCCACCCTTGACTTTGCCGCTGGTCGTGCCAGTGACAAATTCGCCAGATTCCAGAGCTTTTTCCAAGCTCATCCACGATGCCAAACGCTTGGCAGTGTCGCGGCTCAAAATGGTGTCGCCGTAGCCGTTTTCAACGCTACCGATCGCAACTGACACGAAGTCACCAGCTTGGACTTCGAGCTCGCCCTTGTCGTTTTTGAATTCTTCGATTGGCACATAAGCTTCGGACTTGAGGCCAGCGTTCACGACGACGTGGTTGTGTTCGATACGAACCACTTCAGCGGTGATCACTTCACCTGTGCGCATTTCGGAGCGCTTCAGGGATTCTTCAAATAGGGCGGCAAAAGATTCAGACATTTTTTTCCTTTGTCTTATCACGGGAAAGAGGGCAGCACCATTGCTGCGCCACATGGGGCCTGCGATAAGCGGTGGTGTGTGGCGTGAGCCACGGGTTAAGTTTTAGATCCGTTGTGCCAGTGCGCCAATGCAGCGCGAGAGGAGCCAAACGGGCCAGGGGCGCAGCCCTTTCAAAGAACTTTGCAGCTTTTTAAAAGGGTTGCTTTGCTTGCCACCACGTCAACACTTGATCTACCGAGGCTTCGATAGAGAGCGAGGAATTGTCGAGTTGGCAGGCATCTTGTGCCGCTTTCAAAGGCGCCACGCTGCGCGATGAATCGCGTGCGTCACGGGCCTCTAAATCGGCGCGAAGACTGTCGAGTGTAGTCGAAATACCCTTTGAAATCAATTGCTTATGACGACGCTCGGCGCGTTGCGCGGCACTGGCGGTCAAAAACACCTTCAAAGGCGCATCGGGGAAGATGACGGTGCCCATGTCGCGGCCATCGGCCAAGAGGCCGGGTAGCCGCTGAAAACTGTGCTGCAAGGCCACCAAAGCAGTACGCACGGTAGGCAAAACAGACACTTTAGAGGCATTCATGCCCGCTTGTTCGGTGCGGATGGCATCGCTCACATCGTCTTGTCCCAACCACACGGTGTCGCCTTCAAAGCGCACGGGTAAGGTGCGGGCGAGGTCGGCAATGCGGGCTTCGTCAGCGGCTTCAAGCGTGAGGCCGGCTTGCAACGCGGCATAGGCCGTGACGCGGTAGAGCGCGCCCGAATCTAGGTAGTGGTAGCCCAAGGCTTGCGCCACGCGACTGGCCAAAGTGCCCTTGCCCGAGGCCGTGGGGCCGTCAATGCAAATGACGGGGATGTCTTGGGTGTTGGCGTGTGCCACCGAGAACAACGCCTCGAAGTAATCGGGAAAAGTTTTGGCCACGCACTTGGGGTCTTCAATACGCACAGGCACTTGATCGGCATTGAAAGCAGCGAGCGAGAAGCACATCGCGACGCGGTGGTCGTCATAAGTGTGGATGCTGGCGGCTTTCCATTGATTGGACGAAAGCGGGTGAACCGTGATCCAGTCTGGTCCTTCTTCCACAGTAGCACCGAGCTTGCGGCATTCGGTGGCCATGGCCACGATGCGGTCGGTTTCTTTCACACGCCAGCTGGCGATGTTGCGCAGCGTGGTGGGGCCGTCGGCATACAGCGCCATCACAGCCAAGGTCATGGCCGCATCAGGGATGTGGTTGCAGTCGAGCGTGATGCCGTTGAGTGGCCAAGCGCCGCGATGAATTTCGAGCCAGTTGGGGCCGCTGGTGATCTTGGCGCCCATTTGCGCAGCGGCATCCATAAAACGGATGTCGCCTTGAATCGAATCAGCACCCACGCCTTGAATGCGGATGCCATCACCTTCGGCGATAGCCCCTAGCGCAATGAAGTAGCTGGCCGACGACGCATCGGCCTCGACGTGAATCGTGCCGGGCGACTGATAGCTGCAACCTTGCGGAATGGTGAAGCGCTGCCAGCCATTGCGTTTGACCGCAATGCCGTAGCGCGCCAACAGGTTGAGCGTGATGTCGATGTAGGGCTTGCTGATGAGTTCTCCCACCACGTCAATCACGATGTCTTGTGTTTTGGCCGCGAGTGGCAAGGCCATCAATAGCGCCGTGAGGAACTGGCTGGATACATCGCCACGCACTTGGATGGGGGCATCCACTTTGAGTGCAGGTTTGCCAATGTGCAGCGGTGGGAAACCGTCGTTACCCAAGTAGTCAATCGAACAGCCGAGCAAACGCAAGGCATCGACCAAGTCGCCAATGGGGCGCTCGTGCATGCGGGGCACGCCCTTGAGCGTGAAGTCGCCACCCAACACGGCAAGCGCAGCAGTGAGTGGGCGCATGGCTGTGCCTGCGTTGCCCATGAAAAACTCAATCGCGTCGTGGTGCTTGAGCTGACCGCCCAACCCGGTGATGGTGACAGTTGCGTCTTGCACGTCCACGCCGCAGCCGAGTTGGCGCAGCGCAGCCAGCATCACGCGGGTGTCGTCGGAGTCCAGCAAGTCGTGGACCACGGTGGTGCCTTGGCACAGCGCCGAGAGCAACAACACGCGGTTGGAAATGCTTTTAGAGCCGGGCAGGGTGACGGTGCCTGAGGCGCCTTGCAGCGCGGGGAGGTCGAGAAATGCGGTGGAAAACATATTTATGGATGCGAAAGAACGCTCATGACTGGGATGCTGCGCATCTTCATGAGGGTTGTGTTTCAGAAGCTGTGTTGCAAGCGTTGCCCGCTTGCAGTGTCCAAGCCGAGCGCACATCGCTGGCTTGTTGAATCAAGTGTTGCAAGACCGCGGTGTCGCCCGCTTTCAGCGCGGTTTCAAACTGATCGAGTGCCGAGCGAAAGTGCGCCACTTGCGTGAGCACTTCGGTCTTGTTGGCGCTCAAGATGTCGCGCCACACCGATGCATCGCTGGCGGCGATGCGTGAAAAGTCACGAAACCCAGGCCCTGCCATGTCTAAAAATGCAGCACCTTGCGGCTGCGCCATGAGCGCGTTGACGGCGGCAAATGCCAGCATATGAGGCAAGTGGCTGACCGCTGCAAACGTGGTGTCGTGTGCTTCGGGCGTCATGGTGCTCACATGACTGCCGATGGCGCTCCACACATCATGTGCTGCTTGCAAGCGGTGAATGCCTGTTTGGGGTAAGGGCGTGAGGATGGTGCGGCGCTCTTGGTACAACGTGCTTTCGGCGTGTTCGATGCCGGCCACTTCTTTGCCTGCAATCGGGTGCGCGGGCACAAAGCAACTCAGGCGTTCGCCCAGAGAGGCTTGAGCAGCAGCGATCACATCGCACTTGGTGGAGCCCACGTCCATCAACAAGGTGTTGGCTTGCAACACATCGCGCATGGCGGCAAAGCTTGCGTGCATCGCGCCCACAGGCACGGCCAGCAACACAAGGTCTGCGCCTTGCACGGCTTCAGCCACACTGGCGCAGGCTTGGTCGATGACTTTGAGTTCAACCGCGCGTTGGCGAGTTTTTTCGGAAGCGCTGAAACCGACGATGGTTTCTACGAGACCTGCTTCACGTAAGGCGAGCGCAAACGAGCCGCCCATCAGGCCACAGCCGATGAGGGCAAGCCGCTTGAATGTCATTCAGAAACTGGGTAAGAACCCAAGACTTTGTAAAACGCGCATAAGCCTTGCAGCTCTTGCAGCGCTGCTGCTACATGAGGCTGGCTGATGTGGCCTTGAATGTCGATGTAGAAGTAGTACTCCCACTGGCCTGATTTGGCAGGGCGTGACTCAAAGCGTGTCATGGACACACCATTGTTTTTGAGCGGCACCAGCAAGTCATGCACGGCACCGGGGCGGTTGGGCACAGACACGACCAAGCTGGTGCAGTCGTTGCCTGACGCGGGAGGTGTGGCCAAAGTTTGGGGCAGTGCGATGACCGCAAAGCGTGTGCGGTTGTAGGCCTCGTCTTGGATGGCGTGGTGCACGATGTGCAAGCCAAACTGGCTGGCGGCACGTTCGCTGGCCAAAGCGGCCCAAGCGGGGTTGCTAGCGGCCAAGCGTGCGCCTTCGGCGTTGCTGGCCACCGCACGGCGTTCGACGTGAGGCAAATGTTGTGACAACCAGCCTTGGCACTGGGCCAACGCTTGGGGGTGCGCCATGACCACTTCAATGCCAGCATCCGAGTTGCTTTGGCGCAGCAGGTTGTGGCGTACCAACAAGCTCACCTCGCCCACCACATGCACGGGCGAGCGCAAGAACAAATCGAGTGAGCGGGCCACCACGCCTTCGGTGGAGTTCTCCATGCCGACCACGCCGTATTGAGCAGTGCCTGCCGCCGTGGCGTGGAAGACTTCGTCGAAGTTGGCGCAGTAAATCAGATTGGCCGCGCTGCCAAAAAACTCAATCGCGGCTTGTTCGCAAAACGTGCCTTGGGGGCCGAGCACGGCCACACGTTGTGGGGCTTCAAGGGCCAAGCAAGCAGACATGATTTCGCGCCAGATGGATGCAATGTGTTCGTTCTTCAACGGGCCTGGGTTGGCTTGGGTGATTTTGTCGATCACTTGCGCCACGCGGTCAGGGCGGAAGAAGGGCGAGCCTTCGGCGCGTTTGATTTCGCCAACTTGCTCGGCCACTTTGGCGCGGTCGTTGACCAACTGCAGCAACTGCTTGTCGAGTGCATCGATTTGCACGCGTAAAGCGGCGAGGGCGTCAGACTGAATGGGTTGTTGGCTCATGGTGTTGTTGTTTTAAGCCTGTGTTTTTTCAAACGCTTGCATGTAGCTCACCAGCGCTTGCACGCCCTCGATGGGCATGGCGTTGTAGATGCTGGCGCGCATGCCACCGACTGACTTGTGGCCTTTGAGCTGCAGCAAACCTGCGGCTTTGGCACCGGCCAAGAAGGCGTCGTTGCGTGATTCGTCAGCCAAGAAGAAGGGCACGTTCATGCGCGAGCGGCAGTCGTGCGCAACCTTGTTGCTGTAAAAGCGGGAGCTGTCTAAGAAGTCATACAACAGCTTGGCTTTGGCGATGTTGTGTTGCTCCATCGCGGCTACGCCGCCTTGGCGTTTGAGCCACTGGAAGGTCAGGCCCGCCATGTAAATGCTGTACGTGGGCGGCGTGTTGTACATCGAGCCGTTGTCGGCCACGGTTTTGTAGTTGAAGGCGCTGGGGCAAGCCTTGAGGGCGTGGCCTAGCAAGTCTTCGCGCACGATGACCAACGTCACGCCTGCAGGACCAATGTTCTTTTGTGCGCCACCAAAGGCCACGCCTACTTTGGACCAATCGACACTGCGCGAGAGCACGTGCGATGAAAAGTCAATCACCAGCGGTGCATCAGAGCCCAAGGCTTTGAGGTCGGGCAGGGTGTGGAACTCCACGCCGTGGATGGTTTCGTTGGTGCAGATGTGCACGTATTGCGCGTTGCTGCTCAGTTGCCATTGCGCTGCTGCAGGGATAGACGTGAACTTACTTTCAGAACCTGTGGTCGCCAAATGTGGTGTGCAGTATTTGCTGGCTTCTTTGTACGACTTCTCGCTCCAGCTGCCTGTGACCACCACATCGACGGTTTCGCCGCGTGAGAGGTTCAAAGGCACGATGGCGTTTTCTGCCAAACCACCGCCTTGCATGAACAAGATTTTGAAGTTGGCAGGCACGGCCAACAGCTCGCGCACATCTGCTTCTGCCTGTTCGTAGATGCTGATGAACTCTTTGCCGCGGTGGCTCATTTCCATCACGCCCATACCGCTGCCGTGCCAATCGGTCATCTCGGCAGCGGCTTGCTGCAACACCTCCAGCGGCATGACCGCTGGACCTGCAGAAAAGTTAAACGGACGCGTCATCTGTGAATCAAGCCTCTGTGCCAGTTGCTTCGGCATCATCACCATCGCTGTCGTTCGCGTTGGCATCGTTTTCGACGATGCGTTGCAAACCACTGAGCTTGGCGCCTTCGTCCAAGCCAATCAAAGTCACGCCTTGTGTGGCGCGGCCCATTTCGCGGATTTCAGCCACGCGGGTACGTACTAGCACACCGGTGTCTGTGATGAGCATGATTTCGTCGTCGGCTTGCACCAAGGTAGCCGCCACAACTTTGCCGTTGCGCTCAGATTGCTGGATGGCAATCATGCCTTTGGTACCACGGCCGTGGCGGGTGTATTCGCTGATGTTGGTGCGTTTGCCGTAGCCATTTTCGGTGGCGGTCAACACGCTGGCGCGGGCCACAGTTTCGTCGGCCACTGCGCTTGGGTCTTCTTGTTCAGACACCAACATGGCGATGACGCTTTGGCCTTCTTCGATCATCATGCCGCGCACACCGCGGGCGCTGCGACCCAAGGGGCGCACATCGTTTTCGTCAAAGCGAACGGCTTTGCCGCCGTCGCTGAACAACATCACGTCGTGCTTGCCGTCTGTGAGGGCAGCGCCAATCAAGAAATCGCCTTCGTCCAAGTTGACGGCGATGATGCCGCCCTTGCGTGGGTTGTTGAACTCGTCAAGCGAGGTCTTCTTGACCGTGCCCATGGACGTGGCCATGAATACAAATTGGTCTTCAGGGAAGGTGCGTGCTTCGCCGGTGAGGGCCAAGACCACGTTGATTTTTTCGCCTTCTTGCAGCGGGAACATGTTGACGATAGGGCGACCGCGTGAACCGCGTGAGCCTGCAGGCACTTCCCACACCTTGAGCCAGTACAAGCGGCCACGGTTGGAGAAGCACAGCAAATAGTCGTGCGTGTTGGCGATGAAGAGTTGGTCCACCCAATCGTCTTCTTTGGTCGCAGTGGCTTGTTTGCCGCGACCGCCGCGTTTTTGCGCGCGGTATTCAGACAGGGGTTGGCTCTTGATGTAGCCGCTGTGGCTGAGTGTGACCACCATGTCGGTGGGGGTGATCAGGTCTTCGGTGCCCAAGTCTTGGGCGTTGTGTTCAATCACGCTGCGGCGTGCGCCAAGCTTGCTTTGGCCGAATTCGTTTTTCACCAAGGTCAGCTCATCACCAATGATGGTGGACACGCGCTCTGGCTTGGCCAAGATGTCGAGCAAGTCGTCAATCTCAGCCATGACGTCTTTGTATTCGTTGACGATCTTGTCTTGCTCAAGACCCGTCAAACGTTGCAGACGCATTTGCAAAATTTCTTGAGCTTGGGTGTCGCTCAAGCGGTACAGGCCGTCGTTGCCCATGCCGAATTCTTTTTCCAAGCCGTCGGGGCGGTAGTCGTCGGCGTTGATCACGCCACCATCGGCGCGGCTGCGGGTGAGCATTTCGCGCACCAATTGGCTGTCCCAAGACTTGGTCATCAACTCGGCCTTGGCCACAGGGGGCGTAGGCGCGTTGCGGATGATGCGGATGAACTCGTCGATGTTGGCCAGAGCCACGGCCAAACCTTCCAGCACATGGCCGCGTTCGCGGGCTTTGCGCAGGGTGAAGATGGTGCGGCGTGTGACCACTTCGCGGCGATGACCCAAGAACACGGCAATCAGGTCGCGCAAATTGCACAACTTGGGTTGACCGTCAATCAAGGCCACCATATTGATACCGAAGGTGTCTTGCAGCTGAGTTTGTTTGTACAGGTTGTTCAACACCACCTCAGGCACGGCACCGCGCTTGAGTTCAATCACCAAACGCATGCCCGACTTGTCGGACTCGTCTTGGATGTGGCTGATGTCTTCAATTTTCTTCTCGTGAACCAATTCGGCCATGCGTTCTTGCAAGGTCTTCTTGTTCACTTGGTAGGGCAACTCGTCCACGATGATGGACTGGCGCTGGCCTTTGTCGATGTCCTCGAAGTGGCACTTGGCGCGCATGACCACCCGGCCACGGCCCGTGCGGTAGCCGTCTTTGACGCCGCTGATGCCATAAATAATGCCGGCGGTTGGGAAGTCAGGCGCTGGGATGATTTCCATCAACTCGTCGATGGTTGCCTCGGGGTGGCGCAGCATGTGCAAACACGCGTCCACCACTTCATTCAAGTTGTGAGGCGGAATGTTGGTGGCCATACCCACGGCAATGCCGGAGGAGCCGTTGACCAACAAGTTAGGAATACGGCTTGGCAAAACCAGCGGTTCTTTTTCAGAGCCGTCATAGTTAGGACCGAAATCGACGGTTTCTTTGTCGATGTCGCTCAACATTTCGTGAGCGATTTTGGATAAGCGAATTTCCGTGTAACGCATGGCCGCAGCGTTGTCGCCGTCGACCGAGCCGAAGTTACCTTGGCCGTCCACCAGCATGTGGCGCAACGAGAAGTCTTGGGCCATACGCACGATGGTGTCGTACACCGCACTGTCGCCGTGTGGGTGGTATTTACCAATCACGTCACCCACGATACGGGCTGACTTCTTATAAGGACGGTTCCAGTCGTTGTTGAGCTCGTGCATCGCGAACAAGACGCGGCGGTGCACTGGCTTTAAACCGTCACGCGCATCGGGGAGGGCGCGGCCCACAATCACGCTCATGGCGTAATCTAGGTAGCTGCGACGCATCTCCTCTTCTAGGCTGATGGGCAAGGTTTCTTTGGCGAACTGGGTCATGAAAGAGGCCGTAAAGCAGGAAACCGATCATTTTAGGCTGATAAGTGCCCACACTTTTTGTGGCTGACTTGCAACATGCTGAGTCTTAATTTGTTAAGACTAGTTGTAAGAAGAATTGGTTTCTTTTGGTTATGGCACAATATTTCTAAGCGTTTAGGTGAGGACACCTTGAATGCCTGAATTCGCAGAGTGGTCTGCGGCTTATAAATCCCTCAGAGGTGAATCATGAAAAACTTGAAGAACTTGGCAGCTTTTGTTGCTACTGCTGCTTTGGCTACTGCTGCTGTGGCTCAAAACGTTGATAACTGGCGCAATGCTTCTGGCGACGTCTGGAAAAACTCAACAGGTTTGTGCTGGCGCGATGCCAACTGGACACCTGCTACTGCTGCTGCTGATTGCGATGGCGCTGTTGTTGCTGCCCCTAAAGCTGCCGCTCCTGCCGCTCCTGTTGCTGCTGCTTCTAAGGTGACTTACGCTGCTGATGCATTCTTCGACTTCGACAAGTCTGTGTTGAAGCCAGCTGGTAAAGCTAAGTTGGACGACTTGGTCTCCAAAGTTAAAGGCATCAATTTGGAAGTCATCATCGCTGTGGGTCACACTGACTCTATCGGCACTGACGCTTACAACCAAAAATTGTCAGTGCGTCGCGCTGAATCTGTGAAGGCTTACTTGGTGTCTAAGGGCATCGAGAAAAACCGCATCTACACAGAAGGTAAAGGTGAGAAGCAACCTGTTGCTGACAACAAGACCAAAGAAGGTCGCGCTAAGAACCGTCGCGTTGAGATCGAAGTTGTGGGTACCCGCAAGAACTGATCTGACCTGATCTAAAAAAGAAACCCCGCCTCGGCGGGGTTTCTTTTTGCTTGAACGACAATACACCCCATGCAAACCTCTGCCACTCATACCAATGTTGATCAGGCCGAATTGGCCAAATTTTCAGACCTCGCCCACCGTTGGTGGGACCCTGAAAGCGAATTTCGCCCATTGCATCAAATTAACCCCTTACGCCTAGACTGGATCAATGGCATTGCTCCGTTGAGTGGCAAGAAAGTGCTTGACGTGGGCTGTGGCGGCGGTATTTTGACCGATGCCATGGCGCGCTCGGGTGCTCATGCCTTGGGTATTGACTTGGCCACCAAGTCCCTCAAAGTTGCGCAGTTGCATGCCTTAGAAGCGCAAACGCCCAATGTGCAATACCGTGAAGTTGCCGTGGAAGCGTTGGCTGCTGAACAGTCGGCCAGTTTTGACGTGGTCACTTGCATGGAGATGCTAGAGCACGTGCCAGATCCGTCATCCATCGTGCGTGCGTGCGCCCAATTGGTGAAGCCTGGTGGCCATGTGTTTTTCTCCACACTCAACCGCAATGCCAAATCATTTTTGTTTGCTATCGTGGGGGCCGAGTATGTGTTGAACATGCTGCCTCGCGGCACGCACGAGTACGCCAAATTCATCCGCCCCAGCGAACTGGCACGTGACTGCCGTGAAGCAGGCCTTGAGTGGCAACACACCCGTGGCATGGAATACAACCCGCTCACGCGCCGCTACTGGTTGAGCGCTGACACTAGCGTCAACTACATGGTTGCCACGCAAAGGCCGCTCTGATGCTGAAAAATATCCGTGCCGTGCTGTTCGATTTGGACGGGACATTGATTGACAGTGCCCCCGACCTCGGTGCCGCAGCCGACAAAATGCGCACCGACCGAGGCATGCCCCCGTTGCCTTACGAGTTGTATCGCCCATTGGCGGGTGCTGGCGCACGCGGCATGCTCAAAGTGGCATTTGACATAACGCCTGAACACCAAGACTTCATGGTCATGCGCGAAGAGTTCTTTGCCAACTACGAAGCCGCCATGACTGTGCGCACTTATGTATTTGACGGCGTGGAAGATTTGATTGAGCACATCCAACTGCGCCAAATGCCATGGGGCGTGGTCACCAACAAAATGGCGCGATTCACGGACCCACTGACACAGGCCATGCCTTTGTTTGCTAGCGCTCGTGCCATCGTGAGCGGTGACACCACGCCGCATCCCAAGCCGCATCCTGAGCCATTGTTTGAGGCAGCACGTCGCTTGGCGCTGCCGCCTGAAGTGTGTTTGTATGTGGGTGATGATGAGCGCGACATTGCTGCAGGCCGTGCCGCAGGCATGCCCACTGTTGCTGCCACCTACGGTTATTTGGGCGAAAAGACCGATATTGGTACGTGGGGTGCAGATTTACACATAGATTCTCCAAATAAGCTCTTGCAATTGCTGGCAGAGGCCTAAAATAGGAAGCTTGGGGCTGCACTGGTTTCGACATGGGTTCGGACGCGTGGCAGGGCATGTCGAGGTTCTGATCCTCGTAAAACAA
>Ga0228703_1000098_pt1 | contig 79181 bp, 78 predicted proteins | sample McNCre217_Aug_MG_3_FD_178020 | JGI IMG/M metagenome (GOLD analysis project Ga0228703, IMG submission 178020) | Freshwater microbial communities from McNutts Creek, Athens, Georgia, United States - 29-17_Aug_MG | ecosystem: Environmental > Aquatic > Freshwater > Creek | place: USA: Georgia...
AGGTATCCCGTATTTCTCGGTGGTTCAAACCGTGATGAAGAACACCCTGGGCAAGACTGTGTTGCTTCCTGTGGTGGATAAGAATGGCTCCGGCAGCTATGTGGTCAAGTCATACGTTGGCTTCACGCTGCTGGGCTACCGAATGACAACCACTTCAACTGTTACCGCGGCCAACGCGCAAAAAACCTACACCGACAAGTTTGGCTCTGCAGTCACCGTGACTTGGGGAGCTGGCTGCCCAACACCAACCAGCACTAGCGCTTCCTGCATTGCTGGAATCATCAGTCCAAGGGTTTATGCGCCTTATGGGCAGTTTGCTGGCACCGCCATCACCACTAATTCCGGCGTTCCAGATTTCGGTTATTACATCCAGAGGCACGTTCCCTAAAGAGGAAAAGAGAAAAACATGAAGGTATCCAAGCTGTCTTACGTGATCGCCGTAGTCATCGCTGTGATTGCCGGTGTGGCCGTTTACTTCTACCAAACCACGGCCGATGAACGAGCGTTGGCGGGTAACCAGGCAACTACCGTGCTGATTGCCAAGGGTGACATCGCTGCCGGCACCAAGCTGGCAGATGCTCAGACCCAAGGCCTGCTAACTCAGCAGAGTTACCCTTCTGCGGCGCTTCCACAGGGAACGGTCACCACCGTGGATTCCACCAACCAAGACTTGGTGCTGAACCATGCGGTCACCAAGGGGCACATCCTCTTGGGTGCTGAGCTTGGCACTCGCGCAGATGCCACGAGCCAGATTGTGGTGCCAGACGGCAAGGTTGCAATCAGCGTGAATGTGGATGACCCGTCGCGCGTTGCCAACTTCCTAGTGCCCGGTTCCCGCGTGATTCTGTACTACACCAGCGCCGACAACTCCAAGCAATCGGTGTTGCTGCCCGAGGTTGACGTGCTTGCGGTTGGAGCCACCAGCACTGCAAATGCTGGGTCCGCTCCGCAGGCGGTTAGCTCGCTAATCACCTTGGCCGTTGACAACCTGCAAGCCAAGAAAATCATCCTGGCCCAGAAAAACGGCAGCATCTACTTTGGCCTGTTGAACAAGACCACTCTGATTGATCCGGGTCAGGTCCTAGACATCAAGCAACTTCCTGGAAGTTCGAGCGGCAAATAATGACAGTCATCCTGAGCGAAACCAAGGGCAACGCCGAACGCTACAAACTCACGCTGGGTGCAGACACGCCTGTGGTATCCAGTCCGCGTGCGCTCCTTGATTACATCGATGAACACACCGATGAACTTCTTGTGGTGATTGCCGCGGAGATCACTTTGAAGGCATCGCTTGAGATTGCCAAGCACTTCCGTGCCGTGCGACCCACGCTCGGTGTGATTCTGGTGCGAACTCGCCTTGAGGTGAGCACGCTGAGCAAGGCGATGCAGGCCGGTGTGCGTGAGGTGGTTAGTTCGGATGACGCCGCTGAGTTGTTGGCTGCGAGCCGCCGTTCCATCGAAGTTAGTGAAGCACTCGCCGATAAACAGATGGATGCAGCAGCGGTTCGCCGCGGAAAGTTGATCCTTGTTTTTAGCGCAAAAGGTGGTTGTGGCAAGACCACTTTGAGCACCAACTTGGCGCACGTTCTGGCAAGCGACTCCACCAAGACGGTGTGCCTCGCCGACTTCGACCTTCAGTTTGGTGACGTTGCGGTTGCCATGCAGCTTGAACCCACCAAGACCATCAGCGATGCAATTCGTATGGAACAAAGCCTTGACTTGCAAGGCATTCGAAGCCTGGTCACTCACGTGAAACCAAATTTTGATGTGCTCATGGCGCCACTCGATCCGGCTGATGTGGAGTTCATAACTGCAGACCTGGCGCAGAAGATCTTGCGAGGTCTGAAAGACAGTTACGACTACGTTGTGGTGGACGCACCGCCAGCCTTCACAGAAGTCATCTTGCGCGCCTTCGACCTGGCAGACAGGTTCCTGCTGCTCACCACGCTAGACACCCCATCGTTGAAGAATCTGAAGGTTACTTTGGGCACGCTTGCGGCACTTGGTATGCCACGCAACAAGTGGCACGTGGTTGTGAACCGCGCCACGGCGAAGAGCGGCATCACCCTGAGCGACGTGCAAACCGCGATTGGCATGGAAGTCTACGCAACTATTCCCGATTCCGATTTCGTGCCCATTGCCATCAACCAGGGCAAGACCGTGGTTGAACTCCAGCCAACTCATAACGTGGCCAAGGCATTCAAAGCTATCGGCGATGACATCACAGGCAAACCGCCTAAGTCTTCCGCAAAGACTGGCGGCTTCTGGTCTCGTTTTAGGAAGAGTGCTGACTAACCAATGGGGCTCTCGGACAGACTTAACCGCACGGAACCTGCGATTCAGGATTCCGCCTATCTGCAGATGGAGACTTTGCGTTCCATAGCAACCGCGGGTAAGGACCGCTTGGAAATGGTTCAGATTCGCAATGCAATCAACGATGAGTTGAAGGAGCTGATTGGCAAGGCCCTGTACAGCGGCGAGGTTGATCCGGAACTTTTGCAGACCACGGTGTTTAAGGCCATCGCAATTGTCATTGAGAAGTCCGATTACCCTCTCACCGACATTGAACGTGCCGACCTGGTTCAGGAAATCGTTGACGATATTTTGGGCAACGGCCCACTCGAGCAGTTGCTTAGAGACCCCGATGTCACGGAAATCATGGTTGCCCGATTCGACACCATTTACGTGGAACGTTTTGGCAAGCTCGGTGCCACTCCGCTGAGTTTCCAAAACGAGGATCACCTGCGAAAAACCATCGACCGAATAGTGGGCAAAGTGGGTCGGCGCATCGATGAATCCAGTCCACTCGTGGACGCGCGCCTCAAAGACGGTAGTCGAGTGAATGCTGTGGTTCCCCCAATCGCGCTCGACGGCGCAACTTTGACGATTCGCAAGTTTTTCAAAGACCCTTTCACCGCCCGCGACATGGTGAATACCGGCACGCTCACATTGAACGCCATGGACTTTCTACGGGCATCGGTTCATGGCCGCATGAACATCATCATTAGCGGTGGAACCGGCTCGGGCAAGACCACAACGCTCAACGTGGTGAGCAGCTTCATTCCCGATGACGAACGCATAGTGACCATCGAGGACAGTGCTGAACTGCAGCTGGCAAAGCCGCATGTGATTCGCATGGAAACCCGCCCCGTGAACATCGAGGGCACAGGCATGGTCACCATTCGAGACCTTGTGCGAAACTCGCTACGCATGCGACCCGACCGCATTGTGGTGGGTGAGGTGCGAGACGGAGCGGCGCTAGACATGCTTCAGGCAATGAACACCGGTCACGATGGCTCACTCACCACCGTGCACGCCAACAGCACCACCGATGCCCTGAGCCGACTTGAAACCATGAGCCTGATGGCGGGCATGGACCTGCCCATGACCGCAATTAGAGACCAGGTGAGCCGTGCGGTTGACCTAATCATTCAGCAAACCCGATTGCACGACGGCAGTCGACGGATCACCGCAATCACCGAAGTGCTCGGCATGGTTGACGGCCAACCCGAGTTGCAGGACATCTTCACTTTCAACTACAAAACCGGAAAGTTAGTGCCAACAGGGACAATTCCGGTGTTTCTCGAAAGACTCGCTCAGCGCGGCGTTGAAGTAGACAAGGCGGTTTTCAAGAAATGAATGACCTCATGAACGCACTGCTGATTGCGTTGCTGGTATCGGTTGCTGTGGCCGCCATTTTGATTGCCCTCGTGAACGCCAACTTTCAGACTAAAAAAGAGCACCGACTAGACAAGGTCTTGGCCAGCTATTCCCGCTTGGTGGGGGCTGGCGAGGCTGCCGAAATCGCTGCCTCTCAAGAGCGCAAACTGCGTTTGGGAATCTTCCGGGAGTTTGAGAAATCCATCGATGAAAAGCTGGCCGGAGCAGGTCTTGAAGTCACGGCTTCGGTCTGGATTTGGGGATCGCTCGGAGGCTCGGCAGCAGCCTTCGTTCTCGCCAGCCTGTTCTTCGGCTCGCCTGTGATTGGTGGCCTCCTAGGTGTTCTGGTTGGCTTCTACCTTCTAAACGTCTTCCTGGCTTCGCGTATTCGCAGCCGAGCAACCAAGTTCGCCATGGAACTGCCGTCGTTGCTGCAGATTATTGCTAGCGGACTTCGCTCCGGATTGACCTTTGACGCGGCACTTTCAGCTACAGCTGCCCAGGACAAGGGTGAGGTTGGCAGGCAGTTCCGCAGGGCGATTGCCGAGGTGCAGTTCGGTTCCACCTTGGAAGACGCACTCCGCCGTGTGGCCACCAGAATGAGCTCCGATGATCTCACTTGGCTAGTTATGGTTTTGGAGATTCAACGGGAAATGGGTGGTTCACTTAGCGGAATTCTCGACGGGGTAGCGGCGACGATCAAGGGTCGTGCAGAGGTGAAACGTGAGATCAAGGTGATTTCCGCGGAGGGTCGCATGAGCGGGTACGTACTGATTTCGCTGCCAATCTTTTCTATGATTGCGCTGTTTGCCATTCGACCCGAGTACGTGAGTTTCTTCTGGACTAACCCGGTTGGTTTCATCATGCTTGGCGGTTTCCTACTGCTAATGATCATCGGTTGGGTTTGGATGAACAAGGTGGTGCAGGTTCGTGTTTAACATCCCAATTGGCACGGCAGTACTTGTTGCAATTGCCGTTTCGGTAATCGCAGTATCCCTAGTTCGTTCCCTTCGTGGCGAACCTAGCCGTCAGGTCATCGAGGCAATGCCCAAGTACACCGTTCGTGGATACGAGGGGGATCAGGTTGATGCAGGTGAGCCGTTGGATACCAGCCTGTTCGTGCGCATCGGGCAGCGCCTTGTAAATAACAAATACCGCGCCTGGCTGATAACCACACTTGGGCGAGCTGGGCAACGCGGCCCACTGGCCCTGAGCGCACTTCTTGCCAAGAAAGTCACCTATGCCATCATCGGTGCCGCATTTGGAATGTTGTTCTTTAGCCAAGGTTTCCTAGTGGGATTGGTGGCCCTTGTTCTGGTAGTTGTAATTGGATTCATGCTTCCAGACCTGCTCACCGTGAGCGAGGGTCAGACCCGCGACCAGAATATGGAGTTTGCGCTCCCAGACGCAATCGACCTATTGAACTTATGTGTGGAGTCGGGTTTGAGTTTCGAAAACGCCATGGCTCGGGTGTCGGTGGGCCTAAACGGTCCGGTTGCGGAGGAGTTCGGCGCGCTCATCAACGAGATGCAGCTGGGAAAGAGTCGAATCGAAGCCATGACGGCTCTAGCCGATAGCACCAAGAGCAAGGGATTGCAGCGATTCCTCACATCGTTGCTGCAGGTGGACAGACTTGGTGTGCCAATTTCGGGAGTTCTTGCTGAACAAGCAATGGAGATGCGTGCTCAGCGAAAAGACAGGGCACGCGAGCAGGGCCAAAAGGTGACCATCAAGATCTTGATGCCGCTCATGTTCTGTTTCTTGCCGGCCATGTTTGTGGTGATTCTGGGGCCGGCGATTTGGCAGCTGGTTCAGGCCTTCAACAAGATCTAGATGGGGCACGAAGTGCCGAAGCCACGCCAGTTGAAGCAAAACTCGAGGGTTAGTCCTCACCTATGTCTTCGTTCCAGAGGGTCGGGTTGGCTTGGATGAACTCACGCATGAGTTCCACCAATCCAGGATCGTTCAGCACGTGCACTTCTGCGCCGTGCTCGGCAACCCAGTCCTGGCCACCCATAAAGTTTTTGTCGTCGCCAACAATTACGCGACCAATGCCAAACTGGCGGATCAAGCCACTGCAGTACCAGCAGGGCGAAAGGCTTGTGGCAAGAGTGACTTTTTTGTAGCTGCGCTGACGGCCGGCATTTCTAAATGCACTGGTCTCACCGTGCATCGATGCGTCGCCCTCTTGCACGCGCAGGTTGTGGCCGCTGCCAAGCAGCCGACCTTCCTCGTCAAACAGTGCCGCACCAATCGGTATGCCACCCTCTGCAAGGCCGAGATGTGCCTCGGCAATGGCCACCTGTAACTTTTCTTCGTCTGTTGCGAAGATTTGTCCCACTGTGAATTCCATTGCCGAGGCCTCTCGATTAACTAGTTGTTAGTTCTTTGCGTTCTTGTCTGCCTTGCGGAAAACAACGTAAAGCACCGATGCCAGAACAAAACCCACAAGTGCGGTTAGGTCAGGAACATCAACGATTACGCCACCGTCAAGGGTTACGTGGTGAAGCGCGATTCCAAGAGGACCGGTGTACATAACCTGGCTGCAGAAGCCCCAGATGGAGAACACGGTTGCAATCACAAAGGCGGCAGCGCCAGCCCATGAGTTCTTTGGTGCCAATGCACGCTCTGCCGCGTTCTTACCCTTGCTCAAAATGCGCTCGGTCAGAACAACTGCAATCCAAGGTGCTACCCAGTAGGAAACTACGAGAAGGAAGCTGTCTAGCTGGTGAGCAACATCGCCATTTACAACACCGATGTAGGAGATGATTCCACCCACAAGACCGGCAAGAGCAACCATGATTGCACGACGAGCCTTGAAGCCAAGCTTGAAGCCCATTGCAAGGAACGACATTGCGCCCGAGTAAACGTTGAGGATGTTAGCCGAAACCGAACCAACCACAATGGCCAAAAGAACAATCGCTGCGAACACAGGGTTGAACACTGCGGTGAAGGTGGAGGTTGGGTTTGCGATTGCCCAGAAGCCACCGTCAACGGTCTTAGCCAAAACGTTGAATGCAGCAACACCAACAATCATGATGAGCGAGGTGCTAACGAAGTTTCCTAGACCTGCAGCCCAACCAAGTGCCTTCTTGCTGGTGTTAGCAGGTAGGTAACGGGTGTAGTCAGAAGCAAAAGCGGTCCAACCGGCGGTGTAACCGTATGCTGCACCAGCGGTAAGAGTGAAGCCAGCCCATGGGAAGTCGCCGGATCCACCAGCTGCAACCGAGAAAGCGCCTGGCTGCGAGAAGATGACCGCAACAACGATCAACCAAACCACTGCTAGGAAGAACGATGCGTAACGTTCCCACTTCTGAATCAGGTTGTGACCAACGAATGCAACACCAACCTGAAGGATGATGATCACTGCAAGAGCACCGAAAACACCGATTCCAGGAACCAATGCCTCAAGTGCGTAGGTGCCCGAGATGGTGTTCACAGCGAACCAGCCGATACCTGCAACCAGGGTGCTTAGACCCGATGGGATTAGGTTTCCAAACTTGCCGAATGCGTTGCGGCTCAGAACCATCTGAGGAAGTCCGGCCTCTGGACCCCAGGTGCTGAGGATTCCGTGGGTGATTCCGGCTAGTGCGTTACCTACCAGAATGGCCAGGATGCCGATCCATACATTCAAGCCGAAGCCGATGGCAAGTGCGCCAACGAATACGGTTGCGAACTCTAGGTTCGGGGACGACCAAACAGTGAAGAGGTGCCACGCTTTACCGTGGCGCTCACCTGCGGAGATCGGAGAAACGTCATTTGTTTCGATTGAGGTTGCCTTAGCAGAGCCTGAGGTGTTATTTGTCATGTCCAAACTCTATTAGTTTTTCGACCCCCAAAATGCCCTGAGACCCTTGTTTTCACGCTTTTCTTAACGTTTGTTGTTAAGTTTCTGTTAACTCAAAATCGGTGAATTTGATGCCTTTCAAAATGTCATCAAGATTATTCATCGATGGGCTTAGGGTTTAGCAGATGCCAATTTTTCAGTCGCCCCCAGCTCAGCCGTTGAACACGGCCGATTTGGCACTCCGCCAGTTGGATGCAACCTGGCTCGATGAAGTGCACCACATGGTGAATGAGCCAACCGGTCAAGCGCTCACGGCAACCACACAAACCTTTAGCCGCGAGGTGCTGGCCGATTGGCTTGCCACTCGACCTAAGCAAACCAATCGCTGCGATTGGGCAATTCTGCACCAGGAAACAGGCGACTACGCCACTGAGTTTGCCGGTGAATTCCTTGGCGAAATTGTTCTCAACGAGTTGGATGAAAAGACCAACTCCATGAACCTGCGCATAAGCCTGGCTGACCCCCGGTTTTACGGTCACGGTTTTGGCACCCAGGCAATCGAAGCCGTTCTGGGATTTGCATTCGATCGGCTGGAACTCAGCAAAGTCACACTTAGCGTTCTGCTGGACAACCCGCGAGCCGCTCACGTGTATCAAAAACTCGGTTTTCAGCCAGGGCGTGAATACAACGATGGGCAGCGCAACGGAGTGAAGTTCAGGTTCCAGCGAATGAGCATCACGAAGCTTCAATTCATCGATGCTACGTGTCGGCGTGAAATGGCTAAGCACCTGCAAACTAACCCGGCCATTAAGGGTGCCTGGAAGTTCGAGTTCGACAGCGCCAAGCGCAGGGCAGGTTTGTGCAACTACACCGCGCGCACCATTTCGCTGAGCAAACACCTAGTTTTGTTGCACGACGTTGACCAGGCAAGGCAGGTGCTTTGGCACGAGATCGCTCACGCGCTCTGCGGCAAGAACGAGGGGCACGGAAAAGTATGGTTGGCCACAGCCAAGAGTCTTGGGTATCGAGCGGACCGATTTTCAGGCACCAAGATCGCGCAGAATACTGCGCGTTGGAGTGGGGTTTGCCCAGCAGGTCATGAGCACTTCCGTTTCAGAAAGCCAACGCGTGAGTTGAGCTGCGGGGTTTGCGGCAAGGGATTCAGTAAGGCCAATCTGATTCGCTGGACCGAGCGCCCCTAACGAACTGCAGCACTAGGAAACGGTACTAATCGCTTGAACGGCGCAGAGGCTATTTGAAGATAACCGTGTAGATAGCAAGCATGGTCACCACAAAGCCAGCAAAGAAGTTGAGCCAAATAAACCTGCGCCAACCCTTGTTGGCCTGCTCGCAATTTTCATCGGTGAGATTCCAAAACGGCGCAACAATCACCAGGTACGGAACTGCGGCCAGCGCGGCAACCGGAATGGGCCAAACGGCAACGGTGAGAATCAGACCGGCGGCTAGGTAAGCCACAAACGCAAAGCGAACTGTGTCCCTTGCACCGAATGCGGTTGCGATGCTGGCCAGGCCTCCCTCGCGATCTGCCTTGATGTCTTGCACGGCGCCAAAGGCGTGAGAGGCCATGCCCCAAAAAGTGAAGGCAGCCGCAATCTTAAACACGCTGCCGTCTTTGAGTAGGTCGGCACCGGCGAGTGACGCACCAAAAATCATTGGACCAACAAAGTGGCTTGCGCTGGTGATTGAGTCAACCAGAGGAATCTCTTTGAACCTGAGCTTTGGAGCGCTGTAGGCGATAACCGTGAACACGAAGAACAGCAACCAGATGCCGCTCGCTACCGAACCCACTGCAAGCAGGTAAACCACAAACGGAACCGGCAGCAAGAACGCCCAAAGCAGAGTTGGCCTGTGCCACTTCTTGTCAAGGATTGATCCCTCGATGGAACCCTTGCGAGGATTGCGCAAATCACTCTCGTAATCGAACACGTCGTTGATGCCGTACATCAGAAGGTTGTAGGGAATCAGAAAGAACAGGCTGCCAATCCAGAAAGGGGCATCGATGCGTCCGGTGAGCAAGATGTATGCCAAGCCAAACGGATAAGCGGTATTGATCCAGGAAACCGGACGGCTGGCCCAGAACAACTGCTTGAGCAGCGCGATGGGTTTGATGCGGGATTGGCTGGATTTGGTCACCATTCAATACTGCCTTATTTGTGCGGCACTGCTTCAGTTAGCTGGTTCTTATTCGGAGCTGGCGGGACAGCCCAGTTTGTGGAGCCGGTTCCACAGCGCGGGAATTCCAAAGGCTCCAACTATTGCGTAACCAAAGTCTTCGATAGGGGCCACTCCAACACGCGCACCAAGAATGCGGATCGGGTCGTATTCCACAATGCCCAAGCCAACAATCACGTTGTCAAAAACGGCCGTTAGCAGCACAACCAATGCCAGCGAAAGCAGCACCGGTCGCCAAGCCAAAGCGCGAATGTTGCGTCTGAGCAGAGCCCAGGCGAACCAGGTGAAGAGCAGGTTCAACATCAGGTAGCTCAGGTTCATGCGCGCTTGCCGCCATCGATGCCGGAGTTGGGCTCTTCTTTGTGAAAAATCTGGCGCTGGAATCCCAGGTAACAAACTAAAAGCAGGTAACTCAGGAGAAGCAGAAAGAAAGGTTCCTCCACTGGCACCTCGGCAAGCAGGTCTATGCCAAGTAGGTAGGTGCGCGAACCCTCCCAGAAAACACCCAGACCGATGCCGTTTAGGTCCCAGGCTAGAAAGAAACCAAGGGCGATTCCTAGCGTGGTCAAGGTGCGTTTGGTTTGCGTAAAGAGCGCGAGGCGGTACTTGAAGTCGATGGTTGCAATGCCGGCCAGGCCAAAAAGGATTCCGGCCAAATACAGGCCGGGCAACTATCTCAGCCCTTTCCAGTCCTTGTCGGCGCGCTTCTCAACCGGCTTCTCCAACGGTCCCGAGCTGGTGTCGCCAATGAGTCTTTTGTAAACCAATTCCGCACCGATGAGACACATGGGCAAGCCGATTCCAGGAACCGAGTGGTGGCCAACGTAGTACAGGCCTCGCACCTTGGCGCTCTGGTTGCTTGGGCGGAAGAACGCGCTCTGTTTGAGTGTGTGAGCCATGCCCAGAGCGGTTCCGCTCCAAGCGTTCAGGTCTTCAACAAAGTTCTGTGGCCCCATGGTTCGGCGAAGCACAACGCGCTCGGCTAGGTCTGGAATGTCGCACCAATCGGAAATCTGCTGAATCACCTTGTCGGCTTCGGCCTCAAACGCTTCGTCGCCCGAACGGTTGATGCCACCCTTGCCAATGCTCGGATCGGCAGCGATGGGCACAAGTACAAACACGTTCTCGTAACCCGCCGGCGCAACGCTCGGGTCGGTTTGGCTCGGCTTGCAAATGTAGAGCGATGCGGGTGTGGGTACCTTGCTCTTGCCGTCGGCCTTCTTGAACACCTGCTTGAAGTTGGTAGCCCAATCCTTTGTGTAAAGAAGAGTGTGGTGGTCAAGCTGCGGCAACTCACCCTTCACGCCTAGGTACATCAGTAGGGCGCTCGGTCCCGGAACTCGCTTGTCCCACCACTTCTTTGGCAGGCTCTGGTGCTTAGTCTCAAGCAGTTGGGTTTCAACGTGGTGCAAGTCTGCGTTGGCAACCACCAAATCGGCCTCAATCACGGCCGACCCAACCTGCACGCCCCAAACGTGACCGCCGTTGTCCACCTGAATCTTGGTAACGGGGGAGTTGGTGTGAATCTCAACGCCGTACTTCACGGCCAATCGTTCAATCGCTTCAATGATCGTGTAGAGGCCACCCATTGGATAGAACACTCCAACATTCATGTCGATGTGAGTCATCAGGTGGTACATGCTCGGCGTCTGATACGGAGATGCCCCAAGGAACACTGCAGGGAAGTCCAGAATCTTGCGGAGGCGTTCGTCGGTCACGTGCTTTGCAGCAAAGCCATCTAGCGAGGTGAGCAGGTGGTTCACAAAGCTCTTGAGCTTCTTCACTACGTCTGGGTGCAGGAAAGGCTTTGCGTTGGTGAAGTTGGTATACAAGAAGTGGCGGTTGGCAAGGTTGTAGGTTTCCTCGGCGCTATCTAGGTAGGCCTGAAGGCGCTCGCCGGAGCCCGCTTCGATGGCTTCAAACAGGGCCTTGTTGTCTGCCACATTGTCGCGGACCAAAAGTTTGTCTGCGTACCCCTCGTTGCGAGTTTGGTATGCAGGATCGAGGCGAACCAGTTTCAGCTCTTCTGCCGCTGTTGTGCCCATCAACTTGAAGAACTGGTCAAAGGCGTCTGGCATCAGGTACCAACTTGGACCCATGTCAAACTTGAAGCCGTCTTGTTCCCATAGGTAGGCACGGCCACCAACAGCCTCGCGAGCCTCAAAAAGTTGAACCTTCATGCCGGCTTTGGCTAAGAGTGCAGCTGTTGCCAAACCGCCAATGCCGCCACCAATAACAATCGCTGATTTAGCCATGGGTTGCTCCTAACGCTGCGCGAAGCAGAATGACAAGTTTTTGTGGGTTTGGAACTCGGATACGGGTTTCAACCAGAAGTTCGGCTGGAGTATTCGCAATCCTGCGATTCAGCGCCTCAAAAAGCATCAAAGTGGCCGCCACGGCCCTACTCGCGCTCTTAGGCAACTTAGGCAGTTCGGCACTAGCCACATCGATGTCAGCCTTGATGTCCGCCACCAAGCGATCGCGTTCCGCGTTGCTAAAACTGGCTACTGTCACACCTGGGAAGTAGCTGCGGCCAAGAAGTTTGAAGTCTGCCGCCAGGTCTCTCAGGAAGTTCACCTTTTGAAACGCGGATCCAAGCGCGCGGGCGCCTGCCGCAAGCTTCAGCTTTTCTTCTCGGCTGTAATCCAACTCGCCAAACTTGATGAACGCGGCTAGGCACATTAGGCCAACCACTTCGGCACTGCCGTAAACGTAGCGGTCAAAACTGGCCTGGTCGTGCTCTTGCTCTGTGAGATCCGCACGCATCGAATAGAAAAACGGCTCAATAAGTTCTCTGCCAAATCCAACTTCATTGGCAGTCACCGCAAACGCGTGAATCACGAGATTGCTGCTAAACCCGTTGGCCAGCGCCTCGTAGGTGTCAGCCTCCATGCGGTCTAGTTCCTGGGCTGGATTTACCGCTCCGCCCTTTGCGGCAGCTTCGGCCGCGGCTCCGTCCACAATCTCATCGGCAACTCGCACCAGCGCGTAGATGTTTTTCACACTCTGACGAACGTTTTTACCCAGAAGTCGGGTGGCCCAGCCAAAGCTGGTGCTGTAGGCATCGATCACCTGATTGCTGCTGAGTTCGGCTGCGCGCGTGTACTGCGCCAAACCAGTTGGCTGCTTTGTGGCATCTGGTGCTTGCATGATTAGAGGCTACAACCAGTCATTTCGTCTGAATGCCCAATAGAGAATTGCGGACACCACAACAATCGAACCTGCCGAGAGGTATACGCCAAACTGCTGCCCAAACCCGGTGTATGGCACGTTCTGACCAAACCAACCCGTAATGGCGGTTGGAACAGCGATGATTGCCGCCCAACTGGTGACCTTCTTCATTACCAGGTTCATGCGGTTTCCCTGCAGGGTGAGATTGGTCTCCAGAACGGTAGTCACCAGATCGCGAAGTGAATCGGTCCAGTCGGCCACTCGCATCACGTGGTCATAGATGTCTTGGAAGTAGGGCATCATCTCACCGCCAATCACCTGGGTGTCGTGGCGTACCAGCGGGTTCACAATTTCGCGCATCGGAATGGCTACGCGACGGAGAGTTACGAGTGCCTTGCGCAGGCTAAAAGTTCTGCGCTGAATTTCGGTGGTGTGCTTGTTGTCTTCAACAAAGAGCAGGTCTTCCAGTTCGTCCACTTCAACGTCCAGTTTTTCAACCAGTTCGAAGTAGCCGTCCACAATCACATCTAGTAAACCCCAGAGCAAAAACGCCACCCCCAAGGCTCCAAGCGAAGCACTGTCGTCCCAGCGCTTGGTGAGCAGCCCCACATCCCAGCCGTCGTCGTCGCGCACGGTAATCAAGGCGTGTGGTGTTACAAACGCACTCAGTTCGTAGGTGGTGAGTTCGTCTTTCGCGGCATCCCAATCGGCCGCGTAGGCATTGATAAAAAGGTGACTGTCGTAGTGCTCCAACTTGGCGCGCTGTCGCCCCTTGAACGCGTCTTCCACGGCCAACTCGTGCAACTCAAGGTGATTGCCAAGTGCGCGCAGCTCGTCATCGGTGGGGTCCACCAAATCCAGCCAAACCGTTGTGCCCGGCTGTTGGGCGAACTGGGCAATGTTTTCTAGGGTCACAGACCCCTCAACCAACTTGCCATCCATGTAAATTCTGCTGCGCTGCATGGCTTCAGTTTAGGTTGCCAAAGCCATTCAAACCCCAGTTCCGAGCCTGAAATTCAACCCTGAAAGGTTTAGACTTGAACAATGCCTAGCAATATGAAGCCACGTAGTCACGTTGTCACCGATGGAATCGAACGCGCAGCCGCTCGCGGAATGCTCCGCGCTGTTGGTATGGGCGACGAAGACTGGGTAAAGCCACAAATTGGTGTTGCCAGTTCGTGGAACGAGGTGACCCCTTGCAACCTTTCGCTGGACCGTCTCGCAGACGCAGCAAAGCAGGGTGTGCACGCCGCTAACGGCTACCCACTTGAGTTTGGAACCATTTCGGTTTCGGACGGAATTTCCATGGGTCACGAGGGTATGCACTTCTCGCTGGTTTCCCGTGAAGTAATCGCAGACTCGGTTGAAACCGTGATGCAGGCAGAGCGCCTCGACGGCTCCGTACTTTTGGCCGGTTGCGACAAGTCGCTTCCTGGCATGCTCATGGCCGCAGCTCGACTAGACCTAGCTTCGGTATTCCTATATGCCGGTTCGATTGCTCCGGGATGGGTAAAGCTTGAAGACGGCACCGAGAAGCAGGTGACCATCATCGATGCATTCGAGGCGGTTGGCGCTTGCAAGGCCGGCAAGATGAGCATGGGCGACCTAGACCGCATTGAACGCGCAATCTGCCCTGGCGAAGGTGCCTGTGGCGGTATGTATACCGCAAACACCATGGCAGCAGCGGCCGAGGCGCTGGGAATGAGCCTTCCGGGTTCTGCATCGCCTGGTTCGGCAGATCGCCGCCGCGACAACTGGGCACACCGTTCGGGTGAGGCAGTAGTTAACCTGATTGCAAAGGGCATCACCGCTCGCCAGATTCTCACCAAGAAGGCTTTCGAGAACGCTATTGCCGTGACCATGGCATTCGGTGGTTCCACCAACGCCGTGCTTCACCTCTTGGCTATCGCTCGCGAGGCTGAGGTTGACCTGCAGCTAGACGACTTCAACCGCATTGCGGACAAGGTGCCACACCTTGGAGACCTAAAGCCGTTCGGCCAGTTCGTCATGGCAGACGTTGACCGCATCGGTGGCGTGCCAGTTCTAATGAAGGCACTGCTTGATGCGGGAGTTCTTCACGGCGACGCACTCACCGTTACCGGCAAGACCCTTGCCGAGAACCTTGAGGGAATCAACCCGCCAGACCCAGACGGTCACATCATCCGCGCCATCAACAACCCGATCCACAAGACCGGCGGCATCGCTGTTCTTCGCGGCTCGATGGCTCCAGAAGGTGCCGTTGTAAAGACCGCAGGATTTGACCTTGAAGAGTTCACCGGCCCAGCTCGCGTATTCGAGCGCGAAGCCGCAGCCATGGAAGCGCTAACCGAAGGCAAGATTTCCGCGGGCGATGTAGTGGTTATTCGCTACGAAGGCCCTAAGGGTGGCCCAGGTATGCGTGAGATGCTTGCCATCACCGGCGCAATCAAGGGTGCAGGTTTGGGCAAGGATGTTCTACTATTAACAGACGGACGATTCTCAGGCGGCACAACCGGCCTTTGCATCGGCCACATTGCGCCTGAAGCCACTGATGGTGGACCGATTGCGTTAGTTCGCGATGGAGACTTGATTCGAGTTGACATCGCCGCTCGTTCGCTCGAACTACTCGTTGAGCCAGAAGAGCTGGAAGCCCGAAAAGCAACATGGGCGCCTCTTCCACCGCGCTATACCCGTGGCGTGCTCGCGAAGTACTCGAAGCTCGTATCCTCTGCTGCAGAGGGTGCGTACTGCGGTTAGTTCGTTTCTACACACTTTTCCTGTTTAGCTAACGAGAGTTAATACCCATGTCTAACGAGATTCTCACCGGAGCTCAGACGATCATCCGATCGCTTGAGATGCTGGGCATCGAAGACATCTTTGGTTTGCCTGGTGGCGCAATTCTGCCAACCTATGACCCACTGATGGATTCCAAAAAGATTCGCCACATTTTGGTTCGCCACGAGCAGGGTGCTGGTCACGCTGCCGAGGGTTACGCCAGCGCCAGCGGCAAGCTTGGCGTTTGCATCGCCACCAGCGGACCAGGTGCCACCAACCTTGTAACAGCCATCGCCGATGCCCACATGGACTCCGTTCCACTGTTGGCAATCACCGGCCAGGTTGGTTCCCACCTAATTGGAACCGATGCGTTCCAAGAGGCGGACATCGTTGGAATCACCATGCCAATCACCAAGCACTCTTTCTTGGTGACTAAGGCTGAAGACATTCCTTCCACCATTGCGGCTGCGGTTTTGATCGCAACCACCGGCCGCCCTGGCCCGGTTTTGGTTGACATCACCAAAGACGCGCAGGTTAAGACTGCCGAGTTTGTGTGGCCGCCAAAGATTGACCTACCTGGTTACAAGCCGGTGACCAAGCCACACGGCAAGCAGATTCAGGCAGCGGCACAACTGATTTCAGAGGCTAAGAAGCCAGTGCTATACGTTGGTGGCGGAATCGTTCGCTCGGGCGCACACAAGGAGCTGCTCAAGCTTGCGGAGCTCATCGGTGCGCCCGTTGTTACCACGCTTATGGCTCGCGGCGCCTTCCCAGACTCGCACCACCAGAACCTGGGAATGCCAGGAATGCACGGAACCGTTCCTGCGGTTACCGCGCTTCAGAAGAGCGACCTGCTGATTACTCTGGGTGCCCGCTTTGACGACCGCGTTACCGGAGACGTAAAGAGCTTCGCAACCGGCGCTAAGGTGATTCACGTAGACGTTGACCCAGCCGAGATTGGCAAGATTCGTTTTGCAGACGTGCCTATCGTTGGCGACGCCAAGGAAGTTATCACCGAGCTGAACGCCGAACTGGTTTCCGCATTGGCTGGCAAGAAGCCAGACATTGCCGACTGGTGGCAGTTCCTGGACGGCTTGGTTGAGCGTTACCCACTTGGCTACCTACCTGCCTCCGATGGCAAGTTGAGCCCACAGCACGTGATTCAGCGCATTGGCGAGCTAAGTGGCCCTGAAGCCATTTACGCAGCTGGCGTTGGTCAGCACCAGATGTGGAGCGCACAGTTCATCAAGTACGAGCGCCCTAACGCTTGGCTAAACTCAGGAGGCGCCGGAACCATGGGTTACGCGGTTCCTGCGGCCATGGGCGCCAAGGTGGGTCAGCCTGACCGTTTGGTTTGGGCCATCGATGGAGACGGTTGTTTCCAGATGACCAATCAGGAACTGGCCACCTGTGCCATCAACAACATCCCTATCAAGGTTGCAGTTATCAATAACTCTTCGCTTGGAATGGTTCGCCAATGGCAGACCCTGTTCTACGACAAGCGCTACAGCAACACCGATCTGCACACCGGCACCGATGCCCTGATGATTCCGGACTTCGTGAAGCTGGCAGACGCCTATGGCTGTTTGGGAATTCGCGTTGAGAAGGAAGAAGAAATCGACGCAGCCATCAAGCTTGCAATCGAAACCAATGACCGCCCAGTTGTTATCGACTTCATTGTGAGCCGAGACAGCATGGTTTGGCCAATGGTTGCAGCCGGCGTGAGCAACGACGAAGTGCAGTACGCACGCGACGCGGCTCCAGTTTGGGATGGTGAGGAGTAAACATGACCACTCACGTTCTTTCGCTTTTGGTTGAAGACAAGCCGGGTCTACTGACTCGCGTTGCGGGTCTTTTCGCTCGTCGCGGCTTCAACATTGAAAGCCTTGCAGTGGGCACCTCGGAAATCGAGGGTCTTAGCCGTATCACCGTTGTGGTTGGCGTTGAGGGTGCCCCGCTTGAGCAGGTGACCAAGCAGCTCAACAAGTTGATTAACGTAATCAAGGTTGTAGAGCTGGAGCAGGACCAGGCGGTTCAGCGCGATCACATGCTCATCAAGGTGAAAACCGATGCCACCACTCGTGGACAGGTTCTAGAAGCGGTAACCTTGTTCCGTGCACGCGTCATCGATGTAGTGAGCGATGCAGTGATTATTGAGGTCACCGGAGACTCTGCCAAGTGCAGCGCCTTTATTAAAGTTCTTGAACCATTCGGCATCAAGGAAATGGTCCAGTCGGGCGTATTGGCAATGGGACGCGGTTCCAAGTCGATTACCGAAAAGGTCCTCAAGTAAGACTTAGCAACAACTTCAAGCAGTAAAACCAGGCTTCAAATTTCACAAAACCCCTAGCTTCAAAAACAAGGAGAAAAAAAGTGGCAGAAATCTACTACGACAAGGACGCAGATCTTTCGATCATCCAGGGTCGCAAGGTAGCAGTTATCGGTTACGGTTCGCAGGGTCACGCACACTCGCTGAACCTAAAGGACTCGGGTGTAGACGTTGTTGTTGGTCTTCAGCCAGGCTCCAAGAGCAAGGCTGCAGCCGAGGAGCAGGGCCTAAAGGTTCTAACTCCTGCAGAGGCAGCAGCTTGGGCAGACGTAATCATGATTCTTACTCCAGACCCAGCTCAGCGTCACCTATACGCGGCTGACATCGAGAAGAACCTCCAGCCAGGCAACGCTCTGGTATTCGGTCACGGTTTCTCGGTTCGCTACGGTTACATCAAACCGCCAGCCGACGTAGACGTTTTCCTAGTTGCTCCAAAGGGCCCAGGTCACCTAGTGCGTCGCGAGTACATCGCTGGCAAGGGTGTACCAAACCTAATCGCAATTGAGCAGGACTTCACTGGCAAGGCTTTCGACCTAGCACTTAGCTACTCCAAGGCAATCGGTGGAACCCGTGCGGGAACCATCAAGACCACCTTCACCGAAGAGACCGAAACCGACTTGTTCGGCGAGCAGGCAGTTCTTTGTGGTGGCGCTAGCCAACTAATCCAGTACGGCTTTGAGACCCTAACTGAGGCTGGCTACCAGCCTGAGGTTGCTTACTTCGAGGTTCTACACGAGCTAAAGCTCATTGTTGACCTAATGTACGAGGGTGGCATTGCCAAGCAGCGTTGGTCGGTATCCACCACTGCTGAGTACGGCGACTACATCTCTGGCCCACGCGTTATTGGCCCAGAAGTTAAGGAGCACATGCGCGATGTTCTAACCGACATCCAGGATGGCACCTTCGCTCGTCGTTTCATTGCAGACCAGGATGCAGGCGCTCCAGAGTTCGCTGCACTTCGCGCAAAGGGCGAGGCTCACCCAATCGAGAAGGTTGGCCGCAACCTGCGCCAGCTATTCTCGTGGTTGCGCAACGCAGACACCGAGAAGGACTACGTAGAGGGATCTACCGGTCGCTAGTCTCAAGTTGTTCAAAAGGGCTCCGCTTCGGCGGGGCCCTTTTGCTATGTGTAGACGCTTGTTACTGGAACGCTAAACCTTGAGCAGGTAGCTTCGCTCTTCCAAGCCAGTGCTGAAGGTGCGGGTGCGAACTAGGTCGTAAGCCTCGAGCGCGCCTTCGAGTTCCTGCTGGAACAGGGCGAGTCCGCCGCCCAGAATGTCGGGTGTAACAAAGAGTCGAATGCTGTTGAGCCGCCCGGCATCGATGCATTGCCGCACAACATCGGCCCCGCCCATAACCAGGAGTTGCCCAGATACGTGGCGCTCAAGTTCTTCAAGCACGCCTTCGATAGGGCCTGACACAAAGTGAAGCAACGGATCGCGCAGCCCGTCGTATCGCATGGGGGAGTTGGTTAGAACGTAGGTAGGTAGGGCTCGAGGTTCCCCAGCCAGAGCGGCAAGTTCAAAGTCGAAGGTCTTGCTGCCCATGAGCACGGCAGTGGTATTACCGAGCAATTCGGCAAAGCCGTAGTCTTCATCGGTGTTCAGGTATTTCTCTGCCCAGCTCATATCGCCATCAGGTCCGGCCAAGTAGCCATCGTTGCTTACCGCTGCAAAGAAAACCAGTTCAATCATTCTTCGAGGATAGCCTGAAAGGATGTCCATGCTTCATTGAGCATCTCTTCTGCGGATTGAATGGCCAAGGAGATTGTGGTCGAGTCCAGAATCATTGAACCGTCCTGAGGATATTCCAGGAGATTCCTTACCCGTCGCATCTCACGGAGTTCTTTCCAAGCTTCGCTTTCAAAAACGCCGGATTCAGCGATCCGCACGAAAGCGAAGTGGCCGCCAGCAGAACGCACTCTAAGTCCGTTTAGGGCAAGGATGGCTTGGATTGATTTTCGAGCTGCGTCATACGCCAATTGATACGAACCGGCAGGGTCTGATTTAGAGATCACTTTGGATGATTCCAAGTGTTTCTTAGCATTTGTTAAATCGAAGAACGCTTCATTGCGGCCTGTCATCACAGACTCAAAATGGTCGACTGGCAAAACATTTATAACAAGTTGCTGAATGTCAGGTTTCAAGCGGAATCTCCACAATTGGACGGGACTTTACCGTTCTGATGAAACCAGACTCACCCTTCTCCCACTCGGAGTTACTAACAAACTGAACATTCACCTCCCTATCAAGTTGCCTTTCAGCGTTGGATGCTGCCCTGCTTGCCTCGATTCGGTTCATGTAGCCGACGAGTAAAACGTCCACATCGCGCGGTTCTGGCCCTCGCTGACGCTTGAGCCGCGCCGCCCACGAACCATAGATGTAAGCCCTCTCGAGGCCGTCAATGCCTGCCAAGGCGATAGGCAAAACAGCGGCAGGGCCATAAGTATAGGAAACGATTTTTCGTATGGATGGGAAGAGCTCGTGAAGTGCGTTGGCTTGAATGACGCGGGTTCGTCCAAAGTGTTTTTCCGTTACAAGTTGGGCATCCAGAAGGCGATCAACCTCACGCATTGCGGTAGGCACGCTTACCCCTGCAAACGCGGCAAGCTCAGAAATGCCGAAGCCCTCTTCCTGAAGCATGAAAAGCTTTGCCAAAATCATGCCCTGGGCGTCACTTTTGATGATTGGGAACAGCTGTGCGGGAGCAACTTTCATAATAAGAAGAGTAACTTACATTTATTGAAAGTTAAAGCCTCAAATGAAGTGTTTTTGACACCTAAACTTGTATTCATGACTAAGCCAATCGTTTTGATCGCAGAAGAACTTTCGCCAGCAACCGTTGCCGCACTGGGCCCAGACTTTGAGGTTCGTAACGTAGACGGAACCGACCGTCCAGCACTTCTAAAGGAGCTAGCCACCGCAGACGCCATCTTGGTTCGTTCGGCAACCCAGGTAGACGCAGAGGCAATCGCTGCTGCTCCAAAGCTCAAAGTTGTGGCTCGCGCCGGTGTTGGCCTAGACAACGTGGACATCAAGGCCGCAACCGCAGCCGGTGTCATGGTGGTTAACGCTCCAACCTCAAACGTGATTTCGGCAGCAGAGTTGGCAATCGGGCAGATGTTCGCGCTGGCTCGCCACATCCCAGACGCCAACGCGTCTTTGAAGGCCGGCGAGTGGAAGCGCAGCAAGTACACCGGCGTTGAGTTCTTTGAGAAGACGGTGGGAATCGTGGGCCTCGGTCGCATCGGCGCCCTTGTTGCCCAGCGCCTAGCCGGCTTTGGCGTGACCCTGATTGGCTACGACCCTTACATCACCCCGGCTCGCGCCGAGCAGATCGGCGTGAAGCTGGCCACCCTAGACGAGGTCATGGAGCAGAGCGACTTCATCACCATTCACATTCCTAAGACCCCGGAGACCACCGGCATGATCAGCACCGCACAGTTTGCCAAGGCAAAGAGCAACCTGCGCATTGTGAACTGCTCGCGCGGCGGAATCATCGATGAGACTGCCCTTTACGAGGCACTGAGCACCGGCAAGATTGCTGGTGCCGGTCTAGACGTATTCGTTCAGGAGCCGCCAAAGGGCAACCCGCTGCTTACCCTGCCAAACATTGTGGTTACCCCACACCTTGGAGCCAGCACCGATGAGGCGCAGGAGAAGGCCGGTATCTCGGTAGCAAAGAGCGTTCGCCTGGCGCTGGCCGGCGACCTTGTGCCAGACGCAGTGAACGTGGCCGGTGGCAACATCGACAGCAGCGTGAAGCCAGGCATCTCTCTTATGGAGAACATGGGACAGGTTCTGTTTGGCATCAGCGGCGGCAACGTAAACGCCATTGAGGTTGAGGTTCGCGGCGAGATCGCGGCTCACGATGTTTCGGTTCTAAAGCTTGCCGGACTCAAGGGCTTCTTCCAGAACGCCGTAACCGAGCAGGTCTCTTACGTGAACGCGCCTCTGCTTGCAGAGCAGCGCGGGGTAGACGTGAAGCTAACCATCGATGCGCAGAGCGACGAGTACCGTAACGTGACCAGCATCAAGGCCACCCTGGCAGATGGCACCACCGCCAGCGTTTCGGGAACCGTTATTGGCCCAAAGCACCACCAGAAGATTGTGGCCATCAACGGTTACGACGTGGAGCTTGCCATTGCAGAGCACTTCGTTCTGATGGTTTACACCGACCGTCCGGGCATCGTGGCCGTTTACGGCAAGGCATTCGCAGACGCCGGCATCAACATTGCCGCCATGCAGATTGCCCGCGAGCAGAAGGGTGGCAAGGCTCTAAGCGTCATCACCGTTGATAGCAAGGTAGACGAGGCAATCCTGGAGCAGGTTCGCAAGGACATCCAGGCAGACCAGATGCGCGCAATCGACATCAACTTCTAAGCTTCACCAAAGCCCGCAATTTGTAGGCAAAGCGAAACCCCCAGCCGCAATGGTTGGGGGTTTCGAAGTTAAGCCTGGTTGCGCCTATTCAACGTCGCGGCCGGAAGCGATCCAGCCCAGGGTGCCACCGGCAACTGAAACGGCGTCTAGTCCGTTGTTGAACAGGATGTCTGCACCCTTCTGGCTGCGAGCGCCCGAACGGCAAATGACGAACACGCGTCCGCCGTCTTCAACCTCATCGATGCGGGCCTCAAGCTCACCCAGCGGAATGTGATGCGCGCTTGGCACGTGGCCCTCTGCCCACTCGTCGTTCTCGCGCACGTCAAGCACGTAGCTGCCAGCCGCGATTTCACGGGCTAGGTCATCGATGGATACTTCAACGGCCATGGGTTCCTCCAAAGTTTGAGTGGGATTTCTAAGGCAATTTTAGGGGTAGATTACAGGCATGGACCCCACCGCCTGGATCAAGAAGTACGACACCCCGGATTACGTTTACACCAAAGACGTGAATGCGTTCGTGGTGGAATTTCTCAGCGATGTAAAGCCGGGCACCGCCATCGATCTGGCGGGTGGCGAGGGTCGCAACGCGGTGTGGTTGGCGCAGCGGGGGTGGCGAGTTGAGAACATCGATTTTGCCCAGAACGCGTTAGACAAGTACCTGGCGTTGGCTGCCGAACGCGGTGTGGCGGACCGTTGCCTGGCCACCTGCGCCAGCGCCCTTGAGTTCACCAGCCAGCTTGCTCCGGTTGACCTTGCACTGGTTGCCTACCTGCACATTTACAGCCACCAGTTTGAGGTGGCGATGGCAAACGCGGTTGCTTGCTTAAAGCCAGGCGGAACACTTTTTGGTGTTTGGCATGCCCTGGAAAACATTCAGCACAACTCACACGGCCCTCAGAACCCGGACACGCTTCCATCGGTGCAATCACTAACCGCGTTGGCAACCAAGTTGGGCCTCACCGTAAAGGTGTGTGAGAACCGAGACGGCAAGGTGCGCACCGATGAAGGACCAAAGCCATCGGTGACCGTGATTTTGCTGGCAACAAAGGATTGATTGCGGTTTTGGCCCGCTAAAAACGCACGGGTAAACCGCTAAAGTTGAACTAAATACAACTCGCAGGAGCGCTTCAATTGACTCGTGAATACAAGCTCGCCGTTATTGGTGGAGATGGCATTGGCCCAGAGGTAACCAACATTGCGCTTGAGGCGCTTGAGCTGGCAACCCGCGGTTCCGGTGTGAACTTTGTAACCACCGAGTACGACCTTGGCGCTCGCCGCTACCACGCCACCGGCGAGACTCTCACCGATGCTGACATGGAGAGCCTCAAGCAGCACGACGCAATCCTGCTTGGCGCTATTGGCGACCCAGCTGTTCCAAGCGGAGTGCTCGAACGCGGCTTCCTGCTCAAGTTGCGATTCAGCTTTAACCACTACATCAACCTTCGCCCAACCAAACTTTTCCCTGGGGTAGTTAGCCCGCTGGCAAACCCGGGCAACGTTGACTTTGTTGTGGTTCGCGAAGGCACCGAGGGTCCCTACGTGGGCAACGGTGGAGCAATCCGACAGGGAACTCCGCACGAGGTTGCCAACGAGGTTTCGGTGAACACCGCGTTTGGAGTGGAGCGCACTGTTCGATACGCGTTCGAACTTGCCGGCACTCGCGACCGCAAGCACGTGACGTTGGTTCACAAGAACAACGTTTTGGTTCACGCTGGTTGGCTTTGGCAGAACACCGTGAACAAGGTTGCGCAGGAGTATCCGGGTATCACGCATGACTACCTGCACATCGATGCGGCAACTATTTTTATGGTCACCGATCCAGAGCGTTTTGACGTGATTGTGACCGACAATCTTTTTGGTGACATCATCACCGATCTGGCCGCCGCGATTGGCGGTGGCATTGGTCTTGGAGCAAGCGCAAACATCAACCCTGAGGGCGACTTCCCAAGCATGTTCGAACCGGTACATGGTTCGGCTCCAGACATTGCGGGCAAAAACCTTGCCGACCCAACCGCAGCCATTTTGAGTGCTGCAATGCTGCTTCACCACCTGAAGAACCCGGTGGCCGCGGCACGCATCGAGAACGCTGTGGCGGCCGACCTGGCTACTCGCGGCGATGCAAAGCGATCAACCACCGAGGTTGCAAAGAGCATCTTTGCCCGCCTCTAAAGCGTTAGCAACTTTTTAGAAAAGAGAATGATCATGGCCGATCAGAACTACCAGTGGACAGTTACCAAGAGCGCTAACCCGCTACCAGATGCTGAGCGCGAGGCAATTCTTGCCGACCCGGTGTTTGGTACTAAGTTCACCGACCACCAGGTGATTGTTACTTGGGACAAGGAAAACGGATGGCATGATGCCAGCGTTGTTCCATACGGGCCAATCATGATGGACCCTGCCGCCGCAGTACTTCACTACGGCCAGGAGATATTTGAAGGCATCAAGGCCTACCGTCACGCAGACGGAAGCATCTGGACCTTCCGCCCAACCGCCAACGCCGAGCGCCTTCAGAAGAGTGCTCACCGCATGGCACTTCCTGAGGTTCCTATTGAGATTTTTGTTGAGAGTCTTCGCAAGCTCATTGAGGTTGACGCCGCTTGGGTACCTCAGCCAGTGAACGAGAAGACCCTCTACATTCGTCCGTTTGAGATTGCGGCGGAGACCTTCCTGGGTGTTCGCCCGGCCGCTCGCGCCGAGTACCGCGTAATCGCTTCCCCTGTTGGTCCTTATTTCACCGGAGGCGTCAAGCCTGTAAAAATCTGGATCGCGCTGGATTCGGCCCGCGCCGGCAAGCACGGCACCGGTGAAGCCAAGACCGGTGGAAACTACGCCGCTAGCCTCCTGGCTCAGAGCGAGGGCTACGAGCAGGGCTGTTCTCAGGTTATGTTCCTTGACGCCGAAACCGGCAGCCACATTGAGGAACTTGGCGGAATGAACCTGTTCTTCGTGTACAAGGATGGCCACGTTGCCACCCCAAGCCTCGATGGAAACATTCTGCGCGGTATCACCCGCGACAGCGTTATCACACTGATTCGCGACCGCGGCATTGAGGTTCAGGAGCGCCTGATTTCCCTCGATGAAGTACGTGCAGGCGTGAACAACGGAGACATCGTTGAGATCTTTGCCTGTGGCACCGCGGCGGTAATCACTCCAGTTGGGCAGCTAAAGAGCCGCTTGGAAACCATCGGTGATGAGAACCCAGAGCCTGGGGCGCTAACCGTTTCGCTTCGCGAAGAGCTAACCGGCATTCAGTACGGAACGGTTGAAGACCGTCACGGCTGGATGCTCAAGCTTGCTAACTAACCCCGACTCAAAGAGGTAGTTGGTATGCGCATCGCTCGTTTTTCCATCGATGGTGACATCAAGTTTGGTCTGGTGCAAGACGGCGAACTGATCGCCTTCAAAGGCCATCCGCTGGTCAACAACTATGAGACCAGTGGCGAGGTTTTTCAGTCTGAACAGGTGAAGCTGTTGGCGCCAACCCTGCCAAGCAAAGTGGTTTGCGTGGGCAAGAACTATGGCGAGCACATTGCCGAGATGGGTCTGGCCGCCAACCCGGAACCAACCCTGTTTTTCAAGCCGAACAGCGCGATAGTGGCGCACGGCGAGAACATTGTCCTGCCTCCGCAGAGCAACCAGGTTGAGCTTGAGGTTGAACTCACCATTGTGATTGGCAAGGTGGCCAAGAACGTTTCCGAAGCAGACGCCCACAAGATTATCTGGGGATACACGATTTCAAACGACGTTACTGCGCGCGACCTGCAGTTCACCGACGACCAGTGGGCTCGTTCCAAAGCGTTTGATACCTTCTGCCCAATGGGCCCGTGGATTGATACCGAATGGCAGCCCGCAAGCCAGCGAATCAGCAGCGCAATCAACGGCGAGGTTCAGCAAGACAGCACGCTGGACCAGATGATTCACAACGTGCCCAAAATCGTGAGCTATGTGAGCCACAACATGACTCTGCTGCCTGGTGATGTAATCCTCACCGGAACACCTTCCGGCATCACCAAGATCTCCGCGGGCGATTTGGTTGAGTGCCACATCGATGGCCTGGGCACGCTCACCAGCCACGTGGTTGGCTAGCACCTCGGGTAGGCCAACAAAGGCCTGAAGTAGACTTGACTCATCATGTCTGACCTCATCACTGCACCATTCTCAACTGCAACCGGCGCGGACGTACGCGTTCGTTTTTGCCCTTCGCCAACCGGAACCCCTCACGTGGGATTGGTTCGTACCGCTCTGTTTAACTGGGCATACGCGCGCCACACTGGCGGCACTTTTGTGTTCCGTATTGAAGACACCGATGCCGAGCGCGACAGCGAAGAGTCATTTGAAATGATTCTTGACGGACTCAAGTGGCTTGGCTTGAACTGGGACGAAGGCGTTGGAGTGGGTGGCCCAAACGAGCCTTACCGCCAGAGCCAGCGCAAAGACATTTACCTAGACGTTATTGAAAAGCTCAAGGCCAGTGGCCACATTTACGAGAGCTACCTGACCGGCGAGGAAATTGACGAGCGCAATAAGGCTGCCGGCCGTGCCGTTCAGCTTGGGTACGACAACTCGGAACGAGACCTCACAGAGGAGCAGCGCGCCGCTTACCGAGCCGAGGGCCGTTCGCCGGCGCTTCGCTTGCGCGTGCCAAACCAGGACATCACCTTTACGGATCTAGTTCGCGGCGAGATCACCTTCCCGGCCGGATCTTTCCCCGACTTCGTGGTGGTTCGCCCTAACGGTCAGCCGCTCTACACCCTGGTAAACCCGGTTGACGATGCGCTTATGCGCGTAACTCACGTGCTTCGTGGTGAGGACCTGCTCAGCAGCACCCCGCGCCAGATTGCGCTATACAACGCGTTGGTTGAAACCGGCATTGCCGAGTGGATTCCTCAGTTTGGGCACCTGCCATTTGTGATGGGTGAGGGAAACAAGAAGCTCAGCAAGCGCGACCCAGAAAGCAACCTGTTCCACCACCGCGACCGCGGCTTCATTCCGGAAGGATTGCTCAACTACCTGAGCCTTCTTGGTTGGGGAATCAGCCACGAGCGCGACGTTTTCAGCATGGACGAGCTGGTTGCCGCATTCGACGTGAAAGACGTGAACCCGAACCCTGCGCGCTTTGACCAGAAGAAGGCCGACGCAATCAACGCCAGCCACATTCGATTGTTGGCCGCCGATGACTTCCGTAGTCGCATTGTTCCTTACCTGCAGAGTGCTGGTGTGCTCGGTTCCGAAATCACTGCCCAGCAGGAGAGCATCCTGGAGGCGGCTGCGCCGTTAATTCAGGAGCGCATCGTGGTTCTCAGCGAGGCTCCAGAACTGCTCGAATTCCTGTTCAAGACAGCAGACGAAATCTCCATTGCAGAGGATGCAAAGGCTGGACTTCCGGAGAACGCAGGGGCCATCGCCACGGCCGCGGTAGCAGCCATCGAGGCCATCGATGAATCTGAATTCAAGACCGAGGCAATCCAGAACGCGCTTCAGTCCGCCCTGATCGAGGGACTCGAGTTGAAGCCGAGAATCGCATTCGGGCCAATCAGGACCGCAATCAGCGGCCGACGAATCTCACCACCGCTGTTTGAGAGCATGGAGATTCTGGGCAAGCGGGAGAGCGTTCTTAGACTCAGGAACTTTGCAGCCAACCACTAGCCCAAGCGGGCAGGGTGGCATTTGCCAGCGTTAGCGCCATAGCGTAAGATTGACTCTTGGTGCTGGTCACAAGCCGGCCCAAAAAGTACCTTGGGGTATGGTGTAATTGGCAACACGGAGGTTTCTGGTACCTTTGTTCTTGGTTCGAGTCCAGGTACCCCAGCTTTAGAAAACGGTCGATTTTATCGGCCGTTTTTGCTTTAACTTGGTACTCGATTCGTGCCGTAAAAGTAGGCTTATCGCATGACTGTTGCAGTGTTCGCGGCTTGGTATTTGATCGTGGCAAACCTGTTGGTTGGCCTTTTTCAACTAGCCCTCGCTTTAGGTGCCCCAATGGGTGAATACGCCTGGGGTGGGCGCAACCAAGGAAAGCTCCCCGCCAAATTCCGAGTTGGCTCACTTTTCTCCGCGGGGCTCTTGGTTGCAATTTCCGGTCACTACGCCAGCCTGATTGGATGGTTGCCATCGATGCTTGATGCTCACGGCCGAGCCTTCTCGATTTGGGCGTTGACCGCGTTTTACGCACTCAGCACGCTGGGCAACTGGAGCTCAAAGAGCGCAAAAGAGAAGCAGATGTTCTTGCCAGTTTCAGCATCCATGTTGATTGCAAATATTCTGATTTTGGTGTTCTACCGTCTAGGTTAAAGTCATGGCAAAGTACGGACCAAACGACGTAGAGCAGTACCTAAAGGACCAGAGCCCAAAGTATGAGGCGCCTATGCGCCGTTTGGTGAAGTTGTTCTCAAATGAGCTTGGTAAGGCTCCGGTGATCAGTTATCAAATCATCGCCTGGCCAATCAAAGGTCGGTACGGAATTTTCATCAGCGGCTGGAAAGACCACATGAGTCTTCATGGCGGACACGCACTTGAGCCGCTTGCCGAGATTCACCCAGAATGGTTTAAGAGAAGCGGCGCCACACTTTGGATTAGGGACGGCCAGGAAGAGTTGCCAATAGAGGCCGTGCGCGCGGTTGTGGCCGCGGTGTACGCAAGTATTCCACCTGAATTGTTGGATAGCTAACGAACTTTAAACCTCGGTGCTGTCGCCCACCTGCAAGAACTGGAAGGTACCGCCGTGCTTCTCGGTGAACATCTGAACCCGGCCATTGTTCATCTGGTGGCCCAGGTCGCTCAAGTGAATGTTGTGAGTGGCAAACGAGCGCTTTGGCTTTACGTCCTCAATGAAATCAATGACGTCGCCAATCTTTAACCACGGCGCGCTAGTTGGGCAAGCCAAAATTTCAACGGGACGGTCTGGACGGGTATAGCTGTCGCCCGGGTAGTACAGCTTGTCATTTACCATCACACCAACGTTTTGAATCACCGGCATGCTGCGGTGAATCTCCTGGTGCAGGTCTCCAAAGAACTCAAGGGTGAACGGCCCAACGGGGAAGTGGTCGCCGTGATGCACGGTGGTGGTCTTGAATCGGTCACCGCCCTCAACGGCGGCAAGTCTGGCGCACACGTCATCGGTGCCGAAAATCTGAAGGTCTGGGTTGTTGGCTAGTAGGCGATCCAACTGCGGTTCAAAGCAGTGGTCGTCATGCATATGGGTGAGCACAACGGCCTGAACGTTCTCAAGGCCTGTCATCTCGGCGGTGTAAACACCCGGGTCAATGATGATTCGCTGACCAGCATCGATGAGTTCCAAACAAGCGTGACCGTGCTTAACTATGCGCATGTTTTTAGACTAGACCTATGGCAACTTCCGAAGGTCACGAAACTCAGCACCAGCATTCAGACACTGGCCACAACTGTGAAGCTCATTCCGGCGAGCAGTCCATGTGCAGCTGCGACCACAATCCTGGCGGGGAGTGCCACTGTCCACCCAACGAATGCAAGTGCGACCAGAAGCACCACCTTGTGGGCGAGACCCAACATGGCCATTCGTGTTGTGAGGCCGGGTTGCCGCACGACCACAACCATGGGGATTTGCCAGGTCATGGGCATGCCGGCCATGAGAGTCACGAGGGTCACGGCGATCACACTGATCATGAGGCTCACGCGGGTCACGAGGCTCACGCGGGTCATGAAGGTCACGAGGGTCACAGCCACCACGACCCACGCGTTTTCAAGCGCCAGTTCTGGTTTGCACTTGCCCTGACCTTCCCAACGGTGATCTGGTCATCGATGACTCAGAAGGTGTTTGGCTACACCGCTCCCTCTTTCCCTTTTAGCAATCTCATTCCAGCGGTAGTGGGAACACTTTTGCTGTTCACGGGTGGCCGCGTGTTCCTCAAATCCGGTCTGCAGGAGTTGAGGTCAAAGCGTCCAGGCATGATGGCTCTGATTTCGCTGGCACTTGTGGTGGCCTTTGGCTACAGCACTTTCCTCACGATTGCTCAACTACTCAATCTGACCATTTTGGGTATGGCGTTCATGGGAATGGACTTTTGGTGGGAGCTAGCTGCGCTAATTACCATCATGCTGCTTGGGCACTGGCTTGAGATGAGCTCGGTGGCAAAGGCGCAAAGCGCGGTTGGTGAACTAGCCAAGTTGGTTCCGGACTTCGCCGTAAAGCTAGACGGCAAAATTGAGCGTCGGATTGCGGTTTCAGAGCTGGCACTGGGCGACCTGATTGTGGTTAAGCCCGGCTCTGTGATTCCTGCCGACGGCATCGTGCTGTTTGGCGAATCAAATGTGAATGAATCCATGCTCACTGGCGAGTCCAACCCGGTTGCCAAGAAGTGGGGCGACCAGGTGATTGGCGGCACCATGAACGCGGTGAGCGCCAAACTTGGCCTGGGCGAACTCACGGTTCGAGTTACCGCGCTGGGAGAAGCCAGCGTCATCGGCACCATCGGCAAGTTAGTTGCGCAGGCCCAAGCCAGCAAGAGCAAGACCCAGCGCCTTGCCGATAAAGCCGCGGGCTGGCTGTTCTATGCCGCTCTCGGCAGCGCCACACTAACCGCGGTGCTTTGGCCGCTACTTGGGCACGCGCCGGTTGATTTTGTGCTGGAACGCGTGGTCACGGTGCTGGTCATCGCCTGCCCGCACGCACTGGGTCTGGCCATTCCATTGGTCACGGCAATTACCACCGCAAAAGCCGCCAACACCGGAATTCTCATCCGCGACCGAGTTGCTTTCGAAGCCACCCGCAAGGTAGACGTTGTCTTGTTCGACAAGACCGGAACGCTAACAACTGGCGAGCGCGGCGTGACATCAATGCACATAACCCGTCGCGGTGCGCTTGAATCCATCGATGAATTGTTGGCCGTTGCAGCCGGTTTGGAGAAGGGTTCCGAGCACTCGATTGCTCAGGCTATTTTGGCCGAGGCTGCGGACCGCAAGATTGAACCTCTGGACGTGAAAGACGTGATGACCACGCCTGGAGTTGGCGTGAGCGGACGCTTTGACGAGTACCGACTCTTCGCCGGTGGCCCCGCCTTGCTCACCAAGAACCGCATCGACATTGACGTGCAGGACCTGGTTGCCGCAGACGGCGCCAACTCATCGGGCAATACCGTGATTTACGTGGTGCGAGATGCCACGTTGCTTGGCTTTATTTCGCTCGGAGACCAACTTCGGGAAACCAGCGAAGCGGCGGTATACCAGCTGCAGCAACTGGGCAAACGAGTTGCCATGCTCACGGGAGACGCCCACGGAGTGGCAAATGCGGTGGCTGCCAAACTGGGCATCGATGAGGTGTATGCCGAAGTCCTGCCGCACCAAAAAGCAGAAGTTGTGGCTACCCTTCAGGCGGACGGAGCAACCGTTGCCATGGTGGGCGATGGCGTGAACGACGCACCTGCGCTGGCGCAGGCTAACGTGGGAATCGCGATTGGTACCGGAACCAACGTTGCCGTTGAAAGCGCGGGAGTGGTGTTGCTTTCAGACGATCCGCTGGCGGTTGTTGGAGCCATAACGCTCGCAAAGCGCAGTTACGCCAAAATGGTGCAGAACCTCTGGTGGGGTGCGGGTTACAACATTCTTGCCATTCCACTCGCCGCAGGAGCGCTCGCACCAATCGGACTGGTTTTGTCGCCCGCGGTTGGAGCAGTGTTGATGTCGGTCTCCACAATCGTGGTTGCCGCTAATGCTCAACTGCTCCGAAAGGACAAATAATGAAGCAGTTGCCAATCGGTGTGGTGATAAACCCTACATCGGGCAAAGGCAAGGGTGCGGCTGCTGGCGAGCAGGCTCTCGCCACCCTAGAGGCACTTGGGCACCAGGTGCTAAACCTGAGTGCGGGTAACGCCGACCAGGCGCTTGCCGCCGCGCGGGCAGCTGTAACCACCGGCGCAATCCAGGCTTTGGTTGTGGTTGGTGGAGATGGCGTGGTGCATCTTGGTGTGAACGCTTGCGCCGGCACCAACGTGCCACTGGGCATCGTGGCCGCAGGAACGGGAAATGACGCGGCACTAACGCTTGGGCTCCCGCTGGACAACCCTGCACTCGCAGTCCAAATGGCAAGTCAAAACCTTACAAAACCAAAGACCGTGGACCTGGTGGCGGGCCAGACCGAACGTGGCAAGTTTCACGCCTTCAACACGGTCAGCGCCGGCTTCGATGCCCTCGTGAACCGCCGAGCCAATCGCATGAGTTGGCCAAAAGGGGCATCGCGCTACACAATCGCCATGGTTTTAGAACTGCTCAGCTTCTCGGGCATCAAATACAACGCGGTCATCGATGGCGCCGAGCGCAAAATCGAAGCCATGTTGTGCGCGGTTGCCAACGGCCCGAGTTTTGGGGGTGGAATGTTCATCGCTCCTCACGCCAAAATCAATGACGGCGCACTTGACCTGTTTGTGGTGCACAGGATCTCCAAGTTGGAGTTACTAAAAGTGTTTCCCAAGGTTTTCACTGGTGGTCACGTGAACCATCCCGCTGTGGAGTTCGTTTCCGGAAGTAGGTTCAGGCTGGACTCGGGTAACCTTCCCGCCTATGCGGACGGCGAGTTTGTGGGCAATTCGCCCATCGATGTGTGGATTGCACCGGGAGCACTCAAGGTGCTTGCCAACTGAGTGTGGCCGGGCGCACGTTTGCGCGCAAAGCCTAGCCGTGGCATAATGGACAGGTTGCTCAAACGGCCCCATCGTTTAGCGGCCTAGGACGCTGCCCTCTCACGGCAGTAGCAGGGGTTCGAATCCCCTTGGGGTCACGATACTCGCTCTTGGTTGAACTTAGTTCCCGGGAGCGAGTTTCCTTTTAAGCGGACCTTTTGCCAGTCACAACATTGCGAACGGCCAGCGCCAGGATGGCGGTAACTGGCACCATGGCTACCAGCGATAGCCCGCCATAAAGCACGGTTGCCAAAAGCGCACCCGAAACCGCGCCACCAAAGGCACCACTGAGGCTCATGAACGAGTCGCTCAAGCCCTGCACGTTGGCCTTATCCGGTCCAGTGAGGCTCTTGGCAAGGAGCGCCGATGCCGAAACCGTGGATGCCGACCAACCCAGTCCGAGCAACAGAAGTCCCATTGAAATGCTGAAGCGGCTGTTGTCTCCAAATGAACAGAACATGAGTGCCACCACATAAACCGCCTGTGCGCTCAGGATCATCCGAACGCTGCCAAACCTGTCGGCCAGCCAACCAAAGATTGGGCTGAACGCCCACATGCCAGCAACGTGCAGGCTGATTGTGAACCCAACCACAACTAGGTCGAAGCCCATGCTCGCCATGTGCACGGGAGTCATTGCCATAACCGAAACCATCACCATGTGACTTAGTCCAAGGGTAAGTACTGCGAATCGGGCGTTGGCGTTGGCCTTTAGTGTGGCAAAAGCCGACTTGAAAGATACCTTGTGACGGCTTCCGGTCTTGTTGGCGTCAAGCTGGCGGGCAACCAGCAGCGGATCTGGGCGCAGCCCTATCCAGAACGCCGTAGCACCACTCAGCTGAGCAAAAATCGTGATCAGGAATGGGCCAGCGTAGGGTGCCAATCCAATGGCTTGACCAATGGCATCTCCGGGGCCAATTAGGTTTGGTCCAATCACCGCACCGATGGTGGTAGCCCAAACTACCAATGCCAAATCGCGGGCAGGGGAGTTTCCCGTGGGCAGGTCGGTTGCCGTAAAGCGTGCCTGAAGACTGATTGCGCTGGCCGCACCTATAAAGAACAACCCCACCAGAAGGAGCGCAAAGCTGTGGATGCCAGCGGCTGCGATGATGCCGGCCGCGCCGCTAACTGCGAGCAACGCTCCCGTTGCCAAGGCCACGCGGCGCCCCTTGGATACGGCCAAACGGCTGAGCGGAATGGCCCACACCGCGGCACCCAGGGTGCTAAAGGTGCTGGCCGAACCGCTCCAGGCGGCGCTTCCGCTGAGCTGGCCGGCCAGAATCGCACCAACGCTGAACGTGGCGCCCACGCCAAATCCGCTGAGCATTTGCCCGGTCATGAGGGCACGAACTACTCGTTTTTGCAGCTTTGCTACATCGATGTTGGTCACCTGCCAAGCCTAAGCGGTAGCCCCTAATCCGTGGGCGAGCGGTAAACTTGAGGTTCGAGTATTTTGAGGTGTTTGCATGACAACTAAGCCACTCACATTGGCCGAAAAGGTTTGGAACGACCACTTGGTGGTCAAGGGCGAAAATGGCTCTCCAGACCTGCTTTACATTGACTTGCACTTGGTGCACGAGGTAACCAGCCCACAGGCCTTCGATGGTCTCCGCCTTGCCGGCCGCCCGGTTCGTCGCACCGACCTCACCATTGCCACCGAGGACCACAACACTCCAACTTTGGACATCGATAAGCCCATCGCCGATGTGACCAGCCGCACCCAGATTGAGGCGCTTCGCAAGAATGCGGCCGAGTTCGGTGTTCGTATCCACTCACTTGGAGACGCAAACCAGGGAATCGTTCACGTGGTTGGCCCACAGCTTGGTTTGACCCAGCCGGGCATGACCGTGGTTTGTGGCGACTCGCACACTTCAACCCATGGTGCGTTTGGCTCGCTTGCCATGGGCATCGGCACCAGCGAGGTTGAGCACGTGATGGCAACCCAGACTTTGCCGCTCAAGCCATTCAAGACCATGGCCATCAACGTTGAGGGAACTCTGCGCCCGGGCGTAACCGCAAAGGACATCATCCTTGCCGTGATTGCCAAGATTGGCACCGGCGGTGGCCAGGGCTACGTTCTTGAGTACCGCGGTTCTGCCATTCGTTCTCTGAGCATGGAGGGTCGCATGACCATCTGCAACATGAGCATCGAAGCCGGCGCTCGTGCGGGAATGGTTGCCCCGGACGAAACCACATACGCGTTCCTAAAGGGTCGCCCGCACGCTCCAGAGGGAAGCGAATGGGACGAAGCCGTTGCCTACTGGAACACGCTTCCCACCGATGAAGGCGCAAAGTTTGACGCCGAGGTAAACATCGATGCAAACACACTTGACCCGTTTGTGACCTGGGGAACCAACCCTGGTCAGGGCGTTTCGCTCCTCGAAAACGTGCCAAACCCTGCCGACTACGCAGACGCGAACGAGCGCGAAGCCGCCGAAAATGCGTTGAAGTACATGGACCTCAAGGCCGGAACTCCAATGAAGAGCATCAAGGTTGACACCGTGTTCTTGGGCTCCTGCACCAACGGTCGCATCGAAGACTTGCGCGCCGCAGCCAGTGTGATTCAGGGGCACACCAAGCACCCAGACATCACCATGCTTGTGGTTCCAGGCTCCGCTAAGGTTCGCCTGCAGGCAGAGGCCGAGGGCCTAGACCAGATCTTCAAGGACTTTGGTGCCGAGTGGCGCTTTGCCGGCTGCAGCATGTGCCTGGGCATGAACCCAGACCAGCTTGGTGTTGGCGAGCGTTCGGCCAGCACCAGTAACCGTAACTTTGAAGGGCGTCAGGGCAAGGGCTCTCGCACCCACCTAGTTTCGCCAGTGGTTGCCGCGGCAACCGCGGTTCGCGGCACTCTGAGTTCGCCAAGCGACTTGGAGCCGGCGTTCCCGCTCACCACCGGTATTGCAACTCTGGGAGAGAACTAATGGAAAAGATCACCACCTTCACCGGAGTTGCCGTTCCGCTAAAGCGCAGCAACGTTGACACCGACCAGATCATCCCAGCCGTGTACCTAAAGCGCATCACCAAGACCGGCTTCGATGACGCACTGTTCGCCGCCTGGCGTGGCGACAGCGACTTTGTTCTGAACCAGGAGCCTTATAAGACTGGCGAGGTTTTGATTGCCGGAGCGGACTTTGGCACCGGTTCAAGCCGCGAGCACGCCGTTTGGGCTCTTCGCGACTACGGCTTCAAGGCCGTTTTCAGCAGCAAGTTCGCAGACATCTTCCGCGGCAACGCTGGCAAGCAGGGTCTAATCGCGGGCGTCATCACCGATGAAGACACCGAGGCACTCTGGGCAGCCATCGAAGCGAATCCAGGTGTTGGCGCAACCGTGAACCTGCTGGACCAGACTGTGTCGATTGGCAGCCTCAGCGTGCCATTCCAGATTGACGAATACACTAGGTGGCGTCTGCTAGAAGGCTTGGATGACATTGGTCTGACCCTTCAAAACGAGCAGGCAATCACAGAGTTTGAGGCAAAGCGTCCATCGTGGAAGCCAAAGACCCTGCCAGCCAAGGGAGTCTGATGAGTCAAATCACCGTTACCGGCGGTAAGCCGCTCAAGGGGCGAGTTGACCTAAAGGGTGCAAAGAACCTTGTCACCAAGGCCATGGTTGCCGCACTGCTGGGCGAATCTCCTAGCGTGCTCAAAGACGTTCCTCGCATCTCCGACGTTGAGGTGGTTTCAAACCTCCTGAAACTTCACGGCGTAGCAATTGATTTTGCCGAAGACGGCACCATGCACCTTGACCCAACCGCGGTGAAGAGTGCGCGCATGGTGGACATCGATGCCCATGCCGGTAGCAGCAGAATCCCAATTCTTTTCTGTGGCCCGCTGCTTCACCAGCTTGGCGAGGCTTTCATTCCGGACCTGGGAGGTTGCCACATCGGTGACCGACCAATTGACTTCCACCTAGACGTGCTTCGCAACTTTGGCGCTGTGATTGAGAAGCTGCCAAATGGCACTCGCATGAGCGCACCAAACGGATTGCACGGAGCCAAAGTTGAGCTGCCTTACCCAAGCGTTGGCGCCACCGAGCAGGTGCTGCTCACCGCGGTTCGCGCCGAAGGCAAGACGGAACTTTCGGGTGCTGCGATTGAGCCAGAGATCATGGACCTCATTGCCATTCTCCAGAAGATGGGTGCCATCATCTCGGTGGACACCGACCGCACCATTCGCATCGAAGGCGTGAAGTGTCTCAAGGGTTACACCCACCGCGCACTTTGGGACAGAAACGAAGCAGCTAGTTGGGCGGCCGCGGCTCTTGCTACCAAGGGAGACATCTTTGTTGGCGGTGCACGCCAGCAGGAAATGATGACCTTCCTAAACGTGTTCCGCAAGGTTGGCGGCGCATTTGAGATTGAAGACGACGGTATCCGTTTCTACCACCCGGGTGGCGAGCTCAACTCGGTGGTCATCGAGACCGACGTTCACCCCGGTTTCATGACCGACTGGCAGCAGCCACTTGTGGTTGCGCTCACCCAGGCTCAGGGCCTGAGCATTGTGCATGAGACCGTGTACGAGCAGCGATTTGGCTTTACCGACGCGCTCAACCAGATGGGCGCGCAGATCCAGATTTACCGCGAGTGTCTGGGCGGCACCCCTTGTAGGTTTGGCCAGCGCAACTTCAACCACTCGGCAGTCATCAGTGGTCCAACCAAATTGAAGGCCGCCGACATTCGGGTGCCAGACCTGCGCGGTGGTTTCAGCCACATGGTTGCGGCTCTGGCAGCAGAGGGCGTGTCCAACGTGACCAACGTTCAGCTCATCTCGCGCGGCTACGAGAACTTCTTGCAGAAGCTCACCGACCTGGGCGCCGACTTCACCTATTCGGAATAGTCGCGGAACCAACCATGGCAACCGGGTCTTCAGCAAGGCGTAAGGCTGGCAAAAAGGGCGCCCTGCCCATGCCTAAGTTCAACAAGAACGAACTTCACCCAGCACTGGGTTTAGTTGCCTTCTTTTTGATTCCGCTGGTTCGCCTCATGTTTGGCCTAAGAGTCAAGGGCCTAGAGAAGCTGCCAAAAACCGGTTCCTACGTATTGGTTAGTAACCACGTAACCAACGTGGACGCCCTGGCTGTGGCCTACTTCGTTTACGTGAAGCTCAACCGTGCACCCCACTTCTTGGCCAAAGAAAGCCTGTTTCGCATTCCGGTTATCGGCAGGATTCTCTTGGCCGCCGGTCAAATCCCGGTTTACCGCAGCAGCGGACAGCGAAATGATGAGCCACTTCGCGTTGCCCACGAGTACCTCAAGCGCGGTCACATGATTGGCATCTTCCCGGAGGGCACTCTCACCCGCGACCCAGACATGTGGCCCATGCGCGGCAAGAGTGGAGCAGTTCGGCTGGCGCTTGACACTAATGTGCCGGTATATCCGATTGCCCACTGGGGCAGCCACCACATTTTGCCAACCTACGGAAGCAAGTTCCGCCCGGGGTTCTGGAAGCGTGTTGACCTGACCGTGGGCAATGAGATTGATCTAACCGATTACCGCAATAAGAAACTCACCCCAGAGGAGTTGAATACCGCAACCGAAAAGGTGATGGTTGAGATCACTCATCTGGTGGAAGAACTTCGCGGCGAGAAGGCGCCAGAAAAACGCTGGAGTCCAGAGCAGTCTGGCCAAACCACACATGGAAACTTCAAGAAGGGCAGCACAAAGTGACCAAGATTGCAGTGATGGGCGCTGGTAGCTGGGGTACCACCTTTGCCAAAGTTTTAGCCGATGCCGGCAACGATGTAGTGCTGTGGGCCCGCCGCGACGACGTGGTTGATGAGATCAACACCACACATCGAAATGGCGATTACCTTCCTGGAATCGATCTTCCTAAGACACTCACTGCAACCATCGATGCGGCCGAGGCAATGGCTGGAGCCGAGCAGGTTTACCTTTCGGTTCCATCGAGTGCGCTGCGAACAAACCTGGAGACCTGGGGAAGCCTGATTCCAAAAGACGCCATCATTGTGAGCCTCATGAAGGGCGTGGAGCAGGGAACTGGGCTGCGCATGAGTCAGGTCATTGAAGAAGTGGTGGGCTGCCCAAAGACCCACATCGCTGTGGTTTCGGGGCCTAACCTGAGCGGCGAGATTGCTCTGGAACAGCCAACCGCGTCGGTGGCAGCCAGCAGCAGCGCCGAGACTGCGGCCGAAGTGGCACGAGCCTGCACCAATGAATACTTTGCAACCTTCACCAACAAAGACGTGATTGGCACCGAATTCGGTGGAATTCTCAAGAACCTGATTGCGGTTGCCATTGGCATTGTGAACGGCGTTGGCTACGGCGAAAACACCAAGGCCAGCATCATGACTCGAGGACTGGCCGAAATCAGCCGATTCGCGGTTGCCTACGGCGCAAAGCCAACCACAATGGTTGGACTGGCTGGTTTGGGCGACCTGATTGCCACCAGTGAGAGTCCGCTAAGTCGCAATCACAAGGCCGGCGAGATGCTGGGCAAGGGTTTCAGCAAGCGCGAGGTTTTGAAGCGACTGAACCAGACCGCCGAGGGTCTCAACAGTGTTGGTCCGGTGCTTGAGTTGGCCGCTGCCAAAGGTGTGAAGATGCCAATTGTTGAGCAGGTGCAGTTAGTGCTCGAGGGCAAGATGAAGCCAAAGGACATTGCTCCACACCTTATGGGTGAAGACGAAGAGCCGCAGGGTGAATAGCGTCATGGCAAACCAGTCTTCAAAGCTCACCGTGGCCATCCTGTTTGGCGGCCGCAGCAGTGAGCACAGCATTTCGTGTGCAACTGCGGCCGGAGTGCTCGGCGCCATTGACCGCAACAAGTACAACGTGGTGCCAGTGGGAATCACGCCGGATGGCGTGTTTGTTCCGGCCGAAGATTCCGTGGAGCGTTGGGCGCTGAGCAACGGCCCACTGCCGGTGGTTGAGTTCCAAGGGGTTCGAGCCGAGTTTGCCATGGACGGTTCGCGCGCGCTTTATTCCATCGATGCCTCCGGCAACCGCAACCTAACAGCCGCGCTAGACGTTGTGTTTCCGGTGCTTCACGGGCCGTTCGGCGAAGACGGAACCATGCAGGGCTTCCTGGAGTTGGCCGGTTTGCCTTATGTGGGCAACGGCGTTTTTGCCAGCGCGGCCGGCATGGACAAAGAGTTCAGCAAGGCACTGTTCTTACAGGCCGGCGTTCCGGCAACACCGCACGTTGTGATTCGCGAGTCCCAGTGGCTTGCAGACCCTGAGACGGTTCTCGAAGCGGTTCGCGGCCTCGGCGGCACCCCCCTATTTGTGAAGCCGGCTCGTGCAGGGTCATCGGTTGGCGTTTCCAAGGTCAACAACATGAGCGAGTTCGCGGCCGCAGTTGCGCTCGGTTTGGAGCACGACTCCAAGGTTGTGGTTGAGCACGGTTTGGTTGGCCGCGAGGTTGAGTGCGCTGTTCTTTCAAGCATCGATGGCGGACCCGCGCGAGTTTCTGTTGCCGGCGAGATCATTGTTAAGGGCCGCGAGTTCTACGACTTCGAGGCCAAATACCGCGACGAAGATTCGGTTGATCTCATCATTCCTGCGGTCATGACTGATTCCGAATTGGCTGAGATGCAGCGCCTAGCTCGCTTGGCTTTCGAGGCACTCGGAGGCTACGGCTTGGCTCGCGTGGACTTTTTCCTCACCGCCAATGGTTTCTTCATCAACGAAATCAACACCATGCCTGGCTTCACCCAGTTCAGCATGTACCCGTCGCTCTGGGGTGCAACCGGTATCGGTTACGCAGACCTCATCGATGAATTGATTCAGCTGGGACTGGCCGCACGCCGTTAGTCGGCTAAACGGCGCTAGTTAGCCAAGGTCCTGCAATTGGCCAATCGTTTCTAGTTAGCCAATCTTCTCTAATTGGCAAGCACGGTGCAAACCTTGTCGGCCTTTGCGCCTGACAATACCGCCGGCGCGAGCGCCTCTAGAGCCGATACTCCGCTGGCCCGCTTCGAATCCACTATCACTTCGGTGGCAGGGTTTCTGCCAAAGGTGATGAATCGGTAACTTGGTGCCTGAGAAGGGTCAACCAGCCAGTCCACGCCACCAGCGGTAACGCACTTGAGGGCGCTTACCTTCACTTCGGGCAACCCGCATCGAATAATCAAAGCACTAGGAGTTCCCCAAGCGCCTGTGGCTTGGGCATCGGTGTCGCGCAAAGCAAAGTTTTCGATTGTGTCTGGCAGGCGCACTGTGATTGCGGCGCACTTCGGGTTGTTGGAATCCGGCGCGGCATCTAGCGTGACAATCTGAGAACAGCCGGAGAGGCCGGCAATCCCGAGTGTCATAACAGCGGCAGCTCTTAACGCACCGAGTGAAATGGTTCGGCGGCGAGCATTAGTTGCTGAGTTGAAGTGTGAAAAACGCATCTCTAACAGGCTACCTTTGATGGGTGGAAACTATTGCATCGTTGGGCGAAAACGCCAGCCTAAAGCGCACCATCAGTCGACTCAACAAGGGCGACCACGAGTTGGTTGGACCGGGCGACGACGCGGCTGTGATCAAGGCCATCGATGGCAGTTATGTGGTCACAACCGACACCCTGGTACAGGATCACGACTTCAAACTTGAGTGGAGCAGCGGCTACGACCTGGGTTGGAAAGCGGTGGCAAGCAACATTGCCGATGTGGCTGCTATGGGAGCCGTTCCAACGGTTTTGGTAGTTGCGCTGGTGGCTCCAGGTTCCACGGAGGTTTCTTGGCTCGAGGCATTCGCCGACGGACTTCGCGAGGCGTGCCTAGCGCTCGCGCCCGGTTGCGCAGTGGTTGGGGGAGACCTGGCAAGCGGTGCGCAGATTGTGGTTAGTGTGACCGCCCACGGCAGCCTAGAGGGCAGAACGCCGGTGCTGCGAAGCGGTGCCAAAGTGGGCGATGTATTGGCGGTTGCCGGAACCCTTGGTCGTGCAGCTTGCGGACTTGACTTGCTTGCGAGCGGAAACACCGATGCTGCCAACGCGTACGACGAACTTGTTTCCGTGCAACTTAGGCCACAGCCCCCGATAGCCGCCGGGGTGGCCGCGTGCATTGCAGGTGCCACAGCAATGCTCGACGTGAGCGACGGCTTGGTGAAGGATGCCAGCAGGATTGCCGCTGCATCGGGAGTTCGAATTTCAATCGACCCCACGCTGCTCATTGGATTCGAGGCGGTCCTCGAGGGCCCGGCTCAGGCGCTGGCCGTGAAGCCGGGTACGCACACTGAAGCACACTACACGCGCAAGTGGGTCTTGGGCGGGGGAGAAGATCACTCGCTGTTGGCCACGTTCCCGGCGGGCGCAACTTTGCCTCGCGGCTTCAAGCGAATTGGAACGGTTGAGGCGTCGGCCACCCTGGATTCGGCTGATTCCAGCAGCGCTGCAAACTCAGATCAACCTGGCGTTCTGCTTGGACTCGAACCGCTTACCGGGGCAGCCATCGATGCACTTGGCTGGGACAGCGTAACTGGCATTTAGTGCGGTCGAGCTGCGTGGCTTAGTTCGATGCTGATTTGCACGCGGTAGCAGGAGCTTGATATTGGGCTCGACCGGAGCCCGAGCCAAAGCCCTAGCCGAAGCCCGAGCCAAAGCCCGAGCCGAAGCCCTAGCAGAAGCCCGAGCCGAAGCCCGAGCCAAAGCCCGAGCCGAAGCCCTAGCTCCAACCAAGTGACTCGGGTTTATGAGCGAAAGTTTGTACTTTTAGCAAGAAAATGACATCAAAAACGCTCGTAAACGCGATGTGAAAATTTTGAGAGGTATCTACGCCGGCAGGAGTTTGGGCAATTGCACCAAACAATCCAGCCGGGGATGACTAAAGATTCTGCAGCTGCTGGTTGAGTGTGATGCCAACGCCGCTTCGAGGAAGAACCTCTACGCGACCGGTCACCGAGTTGCGGCGGAACAATAGGTTTGGAACGCCCGATAGGTCAGCGGCCTTCACGCTGCGAGGCTCGCCGTCGTCTACAACCGCAACCTTGGTTCCCGCGGTGATGTAGAGACCGGCCTCAACCACCGAGTCGTCTCCGATGGAGATTCCCACACCAGCGTTGGCGCCGAGAAGCGCACGCGATCCGATAGCCACGCGCTGCTTACCGCCGCCACTTAGGGTTCCCATGATGGATGCGCCACCACCGATGTCGCTGCCGTCGCCAACGATTACGCCCTGACTGATCCGACCCTCAACCATTGCGGTTCCGAGCGTTCCGGCGTTGAAGTTCACGAAACCCTCGTGCATGATGGTGGTTCCCGGAGCCAGGTGCGCGCCAAGGCGAACTCGGTTGGCGTCTGCGATTCGAACCTTCTGAGGGGTCACGTAGTCAACCAGGCGGGGGAACTTGTCAATCGAGTGAACAATCACGCCGGCACGCTGAAGCTGCGGGCGCAGGCGATCTAGGTCGGCTAGAGCAATTGGGCCAATGTTGCTGAAGGCAACGATTGGCAGCGCGGGAATCAACCCATCGAGGTTAATGGTGTTTGGCTTCACAAGCAGATGGCTCAGCAAGTGCAGGCGCAGGTAAGCATCGGCGGTTCCGGAAACGGGTAGCTCAAGCTCGATCTCGGTGCGAATCACCTGGGTGCTCACATTGCGGCGTGCGTCTTCGCCAACGTGCGCGTCAAGCTCTTTTGGCACCACCCAGAGAGCGTCACTCTTAGGCGCCTCACCAAGCTGAGGGTCTGGATACCAGACGTCTAGCACGGTGCCGTCGGCAGCGATGGTGGCGAGGCCGTGGCCCCAAGCTTTGCTCTGAAGGTAGTTCGCGTTACTCACAGAAACAAGGTTATCGTTAGGCTGGTTTCTGTGCCTGCCGTTTCATTGAACCTAACCGCCGATGTGGTGGAACTTACCCGCGACCTTTGCAACATAGAGAGTGTCTCGGGCAACGAGAACGCCATTGCAAACGCAATCGAATCTGCCCTGCGCGCCTACCCTCACCTCGAGGTAACCCGCGACGCAGATGCCATCGTGGCACGCACCAACACTGGCGGTTCAGGAGCCGGACGCGGCACTCGGGTTTTGATCGCCGGGCACATCGACACCGTCCCGGTTGCTAACAACCTGCCAACCCGCCTCGAAACCATCGATGGAGTGCAGCACCTCTGGGGTCGCGGAACCGTGGACATGAAGGCTGGCGTTGCTGTGCAGCTGAAGTTGGCTGCGGAACTCACCGAGCCAAACTCGGATGTCACTTGGATTTTCTATGACCACGAAGAAGTTGATGCGTCGCTGAACGGCATGGGCCGTTTGAGCCGCAACCAGCCAGAGCTACTCGCCGGCGATTTTGCCGTGCTCTGCGAGCCAACCTCGGCCGGCATCGAAGGTGGTTGCAACGGCACCATGCGCATCGAGGTAACCACCACGGGAGTGAAAGCGCACAGCGCACGCGCTTGGATGGGCGTGAACGCCATTCACGCCGTAGAAGAAATTCTTGGTCGCCTCAACCGCTACGCCACTCAAGACGTTGAGGTTGACGGTCTGGTATACAAGGAAAGCCTGAACGCGGTTTTGATTTCGGGTGGCATTGCCACCAACGTGATTCCGGATGCCGCAAAGGTCACTGTGAACTACCGGTTTGCACCGAGCAAGTCCATCGCGGATGCCGAAGCGCATTTGCGCGAGGTGTTCGATGGGTTCAACGTGCTGGTCACAGACGCGTCGGCAGGCGCGCGCCCAGGCCTCAACCAGCCAGCGGCGGCCGCATTTATTGCGGCCACGGGCCTAGAGGCCCGCCCAAAGTATGGCTGGACCGACGTGGCTCGGTTCAGTGCGCTGGGCATTCCAGCCATCAACTTTGGCCCTGGCGACCCAAACAAGGCGCACGCCGACGACGAGTCGTGCCCGGTTGATCAGATCTACAGCTGCGAAGCGGCACTTCGTAAGTGGCTAACCGCGTAACACTCTCAGCACTCCGCGGCCGCTTCGCAGCGTTCCCGTGGTGGCTCCAAACCATTCTGGTTTGGGCCGGCACCCGCGCCATCTCAACCCTCGGGTTTCTCTGGGCTGGAGCCGTGCAGGGCCCAAGTTACTGGTACCCCTGGGCCAAGCCCACGTACTTTGACTTCCTAAACATCTGGGACGTGGAGTGGTACCACCGCATCTTCGACTTTGGCCTTGGCCAAGCGCCCGGCTACCAAATCCCGCTGCCGCTAAGTGAGTCCGGTGGTGTAACGCAAAACGCCTGGGCATTCATGCCCGGATTCCCGCTGTTGATTCGCGCCCTAACCTGGCTCACCGGTGGGGTTATCCCTTGGAAAATTCTCGCCCCAACCACGAGTCTCATCCTCAGTTTCGTGCTTGCCCTCGCCGTTTTCAAGGTCTTCACTCTCAAGTTTGAAACCGCAACGGCACTCTGGGGCGTGGCCATCTTCGGACTTTGGTGTGCAGCACCAATCCTGCAAACCGGCTACGCCGAAACCCTTGGCTTCCTATTCCTCGCCGGCGGCCTCTACTTCCTGATGCAACATCGCTACCTGGCATCGGTGCCTTTCCTAATCGGTCTTAGCCTCACCCGCCCCGGTATGGTTTCATTCGCGCTTAGCCTGGCCGGCATGTGGGCGGTTCGTGCAGTCAAGTCCCACCGCGCCAAAACCACGGGTGAACCGGGTCACGATTTCCCAACCGCCGAACGCTGGAAGCTTGCGGCACTAACGATAACGGCCGGCGTTCTCGGCTTGCTCTGGCCAATCATCGCCTGGCTCGCCACTGGCCGCATAGACGCCTACACCGCAACGGAACTCGCCTGGCGAAGCCACAATCCGCACGCCCAGCTGCAACTCATGGACGGTTGGGTTGGCCTCTTCACTGCAATGTACGGTCCCGTGCTCGGAATCCTCGCGCTCGCGTTGATAGTGGCAGGCGTGGTCTGGCTCATGTTTACCCCAACCGTGAAACTCCTAGGCAACGAGTTGCGCCTCTGGATCGGCTCCTACTTTTTCTACCTGCTTTTAGTTTTCAATCCGCAAAGCAGCACCTTTAGAATCCTCATGCCCGCTTTTCCGCTGGCAGCCGCACTCGCACTTAAGAGCAAAGACTGGCCAAAGTGGCTGAAGGCATCGATGGTTGGTGTTCTCATTCTCTCCCAGTTCGCCTGGCTGGCCATTTGCTGGGTTTACGTGGAACCCGACTTCACTCCTCCATAGACGGCCATTTGCCACAACTGCTGGGGTTTTTGCGCAGGTTTTACCTAACCGTTACCTCGTATTGCACTTTTAGAGGGATTTTCGGTTTTTATGTCCCTGCACTCTGGGATAATTGAACTTCGGCATGAATTTGTGCCAAGAATTACGCCCAGAATGAGCTGGGTTTTACAAGGAGTTGTTCGATGGCAGCAATGAAGCCACGCACCGGCGACGGTCCAATGGAAGCAGAACGCGAACCTCGCGGTCTAATCATTCTTCGTGTACCTCTAGAGGGCGGCGGCCGCCTGGTGGTCTCCGTAAACGACGACGAAGCAAAGCGTTTGCACGCTGTGCTTGCCGGAGTTGTTCGCGACTAGTCAGAAGTTAAAACGAAATCGGGCTGACCATTGCGGTCGGCCCGATTCTCATTTAAGCGTGAGACTAAAAAGCCAACTTGCTAGCGATCAGCAGGCCGTCGCCCACCGGCGAAAGCGCACTCACAAAAGTCTCGTGAGTCTTAAAGAAGCGAAGAACGTCGCGGTAGATGCTGGTTGCCTCGTCGCGCATGGCAGGGTCTGGCACGCGGTCGCGCCACAGGGCGTGCGCAATGGCCACAACTCCACCCGGACGAAGCAAGCGAACCGCTTCGCGCAACTGCTCCTCAAGGGTGTCGCGGTCGGCGTCTAGGAAAACCAGGTCGTAGGCCGCATCGGCCATGTTGCTCATGACATCGATGGCGCGTCCGCTGATCACGCGGGTGCGAGCCAAAGGAATCTTCGCCTCACCAAAGGCCACCTTGGCGGCTGCTTGGTGTTCGGGTTCCACATCGATGGATGCAAGCACAGCATTTGGTGCACCAGCCAACAACCACAGGCCGCTCACACCGGTTCCGGTGCCTGCCTCAACAATGGCTTTTGCTCCAGTTGCGCTGGCCAAAACTGCAAGGTGCGAACCCACGCTTGCGGTGATGCACTCGATGCCCAGCTCCTCGGCACGCATGCGAGCGCGAGTGATTGGCTCCGACTCGTTGATGAACTCTTCGGTGTATTTCCAACTGCTGATTTTGTCTACCATTTGAACTCCTGCGCCAAGTGTAAAGCCGCGGCGCCTAAATCCGCGGTAGCGCGGGGCAGATACGCAGGTATTGGTAGCCTAGAAGGGTGTTCGGAATCGATAGCGAAAAGCTGGTCATCTTGGCCATCATCGCAGTGTTTGTGCTGGGTCCTTCCCGCATGCCCGAATACGCTCGCAAGCTGGCCCAGTGGGTTCGTCAGATTCGCGATTTTGCGGACAACGCCAAAGACCAGCTGAGCGAAGAGCTTGGCGAAGACGTGGACTGGAAGAGTTTGGATCCACGCCAGTATGACCCGCGCCGCATTATTCGTGAAGCCCTCATCGATGACGGTTCTGGCGCAGCGGCCAAGGCCAGCAGTACCGCCACGGCGGTTGCCACCGGTGCCGTTGCCGCAGCAACTCCAGCCCGTTCGCGCACTCCGCTCCAGGCCGGCGAGGCCGCGCCTTTCGACATCGAGGCTACCTAAGCCAATCCTTTTAAGGTAGTCGACGAAGCGTCTTGCTTAGAATCACAAGAAGTTTGCTGATCCGCACGTAGTCGTGACCGCGCGATGGCAACTTGAGCAACCCACCTGCAACACCAATGGCCTTCGCTTCGGTGAAGCGGGTGAGCCCGTAGTTGCCGTTTCGGCGGCCGTGACCCGATGCCTTGAAGCCGCCCATGGGTGAATCCATGCTGGCAAAACTGGCGCGGAATCCTTCGTTGATGTTCACGCTGCCGGCGTTCAGTTGGCGGGCAACCTCCATGGCCTCTTTGGTGTTTCCAATCACCGATGCGTTGAGTCCGAACTCCGTGTCGTTGGCCGCTTGAATGGCATCGGCAACCGTGGTGTAACCGTAAACCTGCATCACCGGACCAAAGACTTCGTTGCGGTTCAAGTTTGCACTCTCGGGGATGTCGGTGACAATCGCTGGCGTGATGAAGTTGGGGCCAATTTCAGGCATTGGCTGGCCGCCAATGAGTTTGGCGCCCTTGGCCACCGCGTCTGCCAAGAAGTTGGTCACGCGCCGCAACTGGGCCGCCCCAGTGAGGGTGCCCAGGTCAACGTTGTAACTGCTGCTCTTGCCAAGAGTTAGGCTGGCGGCCACCGCTGCCAACTCGGTGGTGAACTCGGCCTTGATGTCGTTCGGCACGTAGATGCGCTCGATGCTCACGCAAAGCTGACCCGTGTTGCCAACGGCGCTGGCTACCGCAAGCCGGGCGGCCTTCTTGATGTCGGCTCCCGGAAGCACGATCATTGGGTTTTTGCCGCCTAGCTCTAGCGACATACCAATGAGTCGGGCCGCCGCACGCTGGGCCACGAGTCGGCCGGTTGCAGTGCTGCCGGTGAACGCAATGAAGTCCACGTTGTCTGTCACGGCATTACCAACCTCGGCGCCATCTCCCACAACAATGGTCCAAACTTCGCTGGGGAGCCCAGCCTCTATTGCCAGATTGCGCAGGTACAGCGCGGTGAGGGCGGTTTGGTTGTCGATCTTGTGAACCACCGGGTTGCCTGCAGCTAGAGCCGGGAAAACATCTAGGCCGCTCAGGGCTAGTGGATAGTTCCACGGGGTTATTACGCCAACCACGCCAACCGGAACCAGCTCAACCCAGTTCTTCACCAAGGTTGGAGCACCGCTCTTAGCGCGCTTGAGCCCTAAAATTTTGTGCGCGGTTTTGCCGTAGTGGCGCGCCGAATTGAGCGCCCCCGCAAAGTCTTCAAACGCGTGTCCGCGAGCCTTACCGGTTTCAAACTGCAGCAGATCAAGCAGTTCTTCCTGGTGGTCCAGCATCAGGTCGTGCAGGTTCAGCAATATCTCTTCGCGCTGGTGCACCGGCGTTGCTGCCCAGGTTGGCGCCGCGGCTCTGGCAGCTGCCACGGCTTCTACCACCTCGTGGGCGCTGAACTGGGGCAACCTAAAACTGGCCTTGCCGGTTGCTGGGTTGATGATCTCAACAGACTCACTGTGCTCGCCAAGGGCAGCTAACAGGTTCTGGATTCCGGAATCGCTCACACGCTCAGTTTAAGCTTTTTCCCCGAGAGTCCAATCGGGTCGGCTGCCAACTTTTGGGCAACCGCAATCAGGGCCATCGATGCTTCGTCTTGCGGAGCGCTAGTAACCACTGGTTTGCCAGCGTCGCTTCCTTCGCGAAGTGGGATAGAGATTGGAATCTGGCCAAGCACCGGAACGGGAGTTCCCTGCAGTTCGCTGAGTCGGTTGGCCACAATCTGGCCGCCACCATTGCCAAATAGTTCCAGCTTGCTGCCGTCGGCCTGCACAAACCAGGCCATGTTTTCGATTACGCCAAAAACCTGTTGTCCGGTTTGGAGGCCAACCGAACCGCTGCGCTCTGCAACCTCGGCCGCGGCCACCTGCGGGGTTGTAACAACCACGGTCTTGGCGGTGGGTAGCAGTTGTCCAAGGCTGATGGCAATGTCTCCGGTGCCGGGAGGCAGGTCAACCAACAGGAAGTCCAAGTCGCCCCAGTGCACGTCTAGTAAAAACTGTTCAACCGCACGGTGCAACATGGGACCCCGCCAGGCCACGGGTTTGTTGCCGTCTAAGAACATGCCGATGCTGATCACCTTCACGCCGTGGGCAACTGGAGGCAGAATGAGGTCATCGATGCGGGTTGGCTTCACGGTGTTGCCGGCCTGGCCCAAACCGAGTTGCCCGGGAATGCTGAAGCCAAAAATGTCTGCATCGATGAGGCCGACTCGTTTGCCCTGAGCGGCGAGTGCCACGGCTAGGTTGGCGGTGACCGAACTCTTGCCAACGCCGCCCTTGCCGCTACCGATTAGGAACACGCGCGTGAGGGTGTCTGCGTCAAAAGGGTTGCTTCGCGGCGGCTTGCCCGCGCGCAACTGCAACTTCAGGGCCTCGCGCTCCTGGGCGGTCATCACGGTCATGTTCACCGCGGTGCTCTCGATGCCCTGCACGCCACTCAAGGCTGCAATCACGTCGGCTTCGATGCGATTTGCTGCAGGGCATCCCACCACGGTGAGTTTCACGGTTGCGTGGGCCACGCCGCCATCGATGCGGGTATCCGAAACCATGCCCAACTGGGTGATGGGCAACCTAAGTTCGGGGTCAATAACGGTGGCCAGCGCGGCCAGTAGAACATCGCTCACGAATCTAGAGCGACTTCTTGGCGGCAGGTGCTCGGCGGGAAACTGTTTTGGCAACCGGCTTTGCGGCAGGAGCACGGCGAGAAGCAGGCTTTGCAGCAAGTGTTGCGGCAGGCTTCGCCTTGTCCTCGCGCAACTCCTCGAGAAGTTCCTTTAGCAGGTCACGCATTTCGTCGCGCACAAAGTCCTTGGTTGCCAGCTCTTCCATGCCAAGACGCAAGGCAACAACCTCGCGGGCCAGGTACTCGGTGTCGGCAAGGTTGCGCTCTGCACGCTGGCGGTCTTGTTCGGTCTTCACCCGATCGCGGTCTGCCTGACGGTTCTGCGCCAACAGGATTAGCGGTGCGGCGTAGGATGCCTGCAGAGACAAAATCATGGTCAACAGGGTGAAATTCAAACCTCGCGGGTCAAACTGCAAAACCACGGGTGCAACGCTGTTCCAAGTTAGCCACAGAGTTACAAAAACGGTCATCCAAATTAGGAACTCACCGGTACCCATGGCGCGGGCAAAGCTCTCGCTGGCGCGACCAAACTTTTCTTGGTCAATCACCAAACGATTCAAAACCTGACGGCGCTGCCCAATTGGACGCTCAAGAAAATCTTGCTTAGCCACGGGCACCTCCTCGGGTTGTGGTCTTATTCGGTGCGCGCTTGGCAGCGGCTGCCGGAATCTTTAGGTTTGTGGTTGCCGGGTGCGCAGTCACATCGATGTCATCTTCACTTCGCCAGTCATCAGGCAGCAGGTGGTCCAGAACGTCGTCCACGGTAACCACACCGATGAGCCTGTGTTCGGCGTCTACCACCGGCAGGGCAACCAGGTTGTAGTTTGCCAGGGTTCGGTGAATAACCTGGATCGGCGTATCCGCGCTAACCGGTTCAAGCTCGGTATCCAAAATTGTTGCCAAACGCTCGTGTGGCGGGTAGCGCAACATGCGCTGGAAGTGCACCACTCCAAGGAAGCGACCGGTCACGGTTTCGTAAGGCGGCAGGGTCACAAAAACGCTGGCTGCCAAAGCCGGCGCCACGTCCTGGTTACGAATCAGAGCCATAGCCTCGGCAACGGTTGCGTCGGCCGCGCAAATGATCGGCTCCGTGGTCATCAGACCACCCGCGGTGAACGGGGCGTAGGTCATCAAACGGCGAAGGTCGTCTGCCTCTTCCTCGTCCATGAGTTCAAGCAGCGCCTCGGTGCGTTCCTCTGGCAGGTTCGCCATTAGGTCGGCTGCGTCATCCGGTTCCATCAGGTCAAGAATCTCGGCGGCACGTTCGTCGTCTAGCTCTTCAATAATGTCTAGCTGCTCATCGTCTGGCAGCTCTTCAAGCACGTCGGCCAAACGCTCGTCGTCTAGCTCCTCGGCAACCTCAATCATGCGCTCGTCAGGCAGATCCAACAGTGCCGATGCAAGGTCGGCGGGACGGAGTTCGGAATAGGTTGCGATCAGCTGCTGCGCGCTCTGGTTCTCATCGCCGTCTTTGGCCTCTTCGGCCACCTGCTCCCAACCGGCAAACAGGGTGGCACCGCGCGCAAACGGGCTGGCGCTGGTCTTTGGGCGGCGCAGGAACAGCTCTGAAACCGCCCATTCCTTGCGCTTATTTACCTCGATGGCAAGATCTTCGATGCTAGCCAAACCGCTTCCATCAAGTAGGCGAACCTTGCGGCCCAGCATTTCGGCGATGACGCGCACTTCTTGGCCGCGCTGAGTGAAGCGGCGAAGGTCAATTAGGCCGGTGGTAATTACCTGGCCGGCACCAATCGAGGTTACTCGAGCGATTGGAACAAAAACTTTGCGACGACCGCTGATCTCAACCAGCAAACCGGTGGCCTTTGGCGAGCCCGTTTTACGGTACGAGAGAAGAACGTCGATGACCTTTCCCACCTTGTCTCCGGCAGGGTCAAAGACGCCACAGCCCGCCAAACGGGCCACAAAAACTCTCGAAGCGCTCATTCTATTAACTTTAGGCGTTGGGCTAGGGGGTCGGCTACCCCGTTAACTGCCTATTCACCCCAGGATTTGGGCCGTCATTCGCTCAAGGCACAATGCGCGTTGGTATCCATCGATGGCTTTGAAGTCACACCGTGCGACAATTGACTCGTGTCTAATACTCCAAACAGCCGTAATCGCAATGCCCGTGTGCTTTCACTAGTTGTTCCAGAAGGTGAAACCGTTGGCAGCTTCAACACCTATGCCGCAGCAGTAGATTGCGTTGATCAGCTAATCCGTCACGACTTCCCGGCTCCAATGGTGGCAATCGTGGGCTCAGACCTTCGAACCGTGGAACGCGTAAAGGGCAAGTTGTCTTACGGGCGCGTTGCTATACAGGGTTTGATCACTGGTTCATGGCTTGGCCTCATTGTGAGTTTCTTTGTGCCAACCGGCACTTCTACAACTGGTAACGGTAGTGGCTTCAGCAGCCTGGCCGCCATTGTGATCGGTGCCGGCATTGGAATGCTTGTAAACATTGTTCGCTTTAGCGTTACCCGCAGCCGTCACGAGTTCACCTCGGGCAGCGCGGTTGTGGCTGCCAGCTACGACGTGGTTGTGCCGCACCCGCTGGCAGACCAAGCCAAAAAGGCCATTGCAGACCATGAGGCTCAGTGCGTGAACGGTCACAGCAAGTAACCCAACTTCTACATTTGACCAGGGTGAGCGCGGGGGTTAGCGAATGACAAAAGTTCTAATCGCGGGAGGCTCCGGAGCACTCGGCTCGGCCATCGGTGCGCACTTTTCCAAGCAGGGTCACCGGGTGATTGTGCTAACTCGCGCGTTCAAGGCTGATTCGCCTTTTGAGCAGGCGCTCTGGGATGGCCAAACGCTAAACGAAGAGTGGGGCAAAGAACTCGCCGGCAGCATCATGATTAACCTGGCTGGCGAACTTGTAGACAAAATCCCGACACCTGAAAACATTGCGCTGCTGGAGCGTTCCCGCGTGCTGCCAACCAGGGCGCTCGCCGCAGCCGCGCATAACTACGGCAAGCCGGAACTCTGGCTTCAGATGAGTACGCTCGCAATCCACGGCGATGCGGGGGACACCGAACTCACCGAGGGTTCCGGCGAAAGCGCGGAGCAAGTTAAGGCCCGTGAAACGCAGCTGGCCAAACTGCCGCAGATGATTGGGGTGGCAAAGGCCTGGGAGTCAGCGTTGGATTCCAACTGCGCCAACAGAGTTGTGGTGATGCGAACCGGAATCGTGCTGCAGCCAAATACTCCTGCGCTCAACCGACTAGTCAACGTGACCAAGCGTTTCCTGGGCGGAACTGTGGGTTCGGGCAAGCAGTGGGTGTCGTGGATTCACATCGATGATTTCCTCGCGGCGCTCGACTTTTTGGTTACCAGCCAGTCGCTCGCAGGCGTTGTGCATCTCTCGAGTCCTGAGCCGGTGACCAACCGCGCACTCATGGCTGCGCTGCGTGAGGTCTTGCATCGCCCGTGGACTCCGCCCACGCCGCCGCTCTTCATCAAGCTGGGGTCGCGCCTGCTGTTTAGGACCGACGCGCAACTGGCGCTCACCGGCCGGCGTGCGTTGCCCGGAAAGCTCACCGATGCCGGCTTCAAGTTCCGCTTCAGCGACATCCGTGAGGCGCTCGCCAACCTCATCTCCAAAACCGCAAAGTAAGTTCTTGAACAGGTGACGCCGGCGTCAGGTTTCAACAGAAGCCCTCGCGGCCGTTCCGGGCAAGCTTAGGAGCCGTACTTTGGGCTGGTGCAGAAACATGGATACTGGAAGACGCATCACAACAAAGAACTTCAACGTTTGCTCATGGAGTTGCACTTTGCGGGCTGGCGAATAAAAGATCCGCCAAAGTATTACAAGGCGCTTTGCCCTTGCCCGGCCAGGCATATGAAAACCATTCACTTAACACCGAGTGACCCTTATTATGAAAACAAAGTTCGCCAGTACTTGAAAAATCAAACTTGTTTTAGATTCGTGGGGAAGGTGTGGGAATGATCAACTTACAAATGGCAATGAGATTTGTTGTTGTTGGCGCAGCCGACCTTGAGGCGCACCTGGATGAGGTAGCGGATGCTCTATTCGATATCGAATCCCAGAACGAACTCCTGAGTGACTCCGGTGCTGGCTCCACGCTTGCCACAGGATTCGTGCAAATCGACCTAACCAGCGCAGGTGCTTCTTACGACGAAGCGCTTGCGTTGGGAACAAGCGCAATTCAGCGAGCCATTGCAGTTGCCGGCGGCAACTCTTCAATCGGTGAGAAGTCCAAGCATTCGGGAATTGAATACAAATTCCTTGAGCAAGAGGTTTTCGCCGCTTAACCTCGATGATTTAACTCAACTTGGTAACTTCCACCTAGGCGCCCAGCTCACCGAAAACTATGACCGGTGCTTAGCCATCCAGGCTTCGATGCCATCAACCGTGCGCGGAAGGGCAGCGCTTAGGTTCTCCACGCCGGTTTCGGTAACCAGAACGTCATCTTCGATGCGCACACCGATTCCCCGCAACTCTTCCGGTACGAGCAAATCATCGGGGTGGAAATATAACCCTGGCTCAATGGTGAAGATCATGCCCGGCTGCAGCACGGCATCTTTGTACTGGCTGCGGCGGGCGGCGGCGCAGTCGTGCACATCGATGCCAAGGTGGTGCCCTGTGCCGTGAACCATCCAGCGACGGTGCCATTGGTTGTCGGGGTTCAGCGAATCCTCAACGGTTACGCCTTCTGGCAGCAGCCCCCACTCGTGCACCTTCTTGGCAATCACTGCCATGGCGGTGTCGTGCATTAGCGAGTAAGTGACTCCGGGCTTGGCCATGGCAAACACGGCGTCAGCCGCCTCCAAAACCGCCTCGTAAACCTTGCGCTGAAGCGGAGTGAACTTACCGTTCACGGGCATGGTGCGGGTTACGTCGGCCGTGTAAAAACTGTCGACCTCAACACCGGCGTCCACCAGAATCAGCTGGCCGTCCAGCACGGGGCCATCGTTTACCACCCAGTGCAGCGTGCAGGCGTGAGCACCCGCCGCGCTAATGGTGTCGTAGCCAAGGTCGTGTCCCAGCTCGCGAGCCTTGGCAAAGAATGCGGTCTCCACCAGGCGCTCGCCGCGGATGTGTCCAATGGCTTTTGGAAGTTCACTTGCGATGTTCTCAAACCCCGCAACCGACGCCGCCACCGCGTTGCGCATTTCGGAAATCTCATACGAGTCCTTAATGAGTCGCAGCTCGGCCGTAAATTCCAGCACCGATGGATCGTCAAGCGTTAACTGCTCTTCCGCACGCATACTGGCCAGGAACTCAGGAAGCTGGGCCAGGTTGCGAGTCTCAAGGCCAAGCAGGGCGCTCACGGCAGCAAGGCTTGGGCGCTGACCCACCCAGAACTCGCCAATCATGCTGTTGGCAAAGAACTCGGTGTCGCCCTTGCCCGCGGTTGGGCGCAAAAAGAGAATGGCGCTCGAGTCTGAGCCGGACTTGCCCGCACGCGCGTCGATCACCAAAACCGAATCCGGCACGGTGGCAGTTCCCCAACCGGTGAGGTGGGCAAACGCTGCGTGAGGGCGGTAGCGATACTCGGTGTCGTTGGAGCGAACCTTTGGCGCACCCGCCTCAATCACAACCGCGTGACCCGCAAACCTCTCCGCAACAGCCGCGCGTCTGGCAGCAGCAAACGGAGCCACCGAACTGGTGGCCGGTAGGGGAGCGGCATCGCTAGCCCAATTGGATCCCATATAGTCCACAAACGAGGTGGAGTTAGGAGTTCTGCTGCGGTTGTCATCGGCCACGGTCATGGTTTCATTCTGCCAAAAGAAAAGCGCCCCACCCAACGGATTCAGAATCCGAGGGTGAGGCGCAGTTCGAGTTTCTTAGCGAGCGAGCTCGGCCAAAGCGGCAGCCTTGGCACTCGCCGCATCTGTGCCAGACAGCGCAGCCGCTGCAACGGCACGAGCCTTCTCTGGAGTAACCGAGGCCAGCGCGTTGCGCACCACGTTCACCTGAGACGGCGAGGCCGAAACCGAGTTCATGCCAAGACCCGCAAGCACAACGGCAAACGCTGGGTCCGAAGCACTCTCGCCGCAAACACCAACCGAGACACCAGCGGCGTTGCCATCGGTGCCGATCTTGGCCAGCATACGAATCAGGCCAGGCTGCCATGGGTTAAGCAGCGCACCCAGAGCCGGGTTCATGCGGTCAGCGGCATATAGGTACTGCGAGAGGTCGTTGGTGCCAATCGAAACGAAGTCCACCACGCCGGCCAAACGGTCAACCTGCATTGAGATAGCCGGGGTCTCAATCATGATTCCCACCTTGAACCCACCAATGCTGCGAGCAAGCTCGGCAAACTCCGCAGCCTCGGCAACGGTTGCAATCATCGGTGCCATTACCCAAACCTCGCGGCCGGTCTGCTTGCGGGCCGCTTCCAAGCTGGTGAGCTGGTCGGCAATAAACTCGCGGTGCTCCACAATCAAACGGAAACCACGAACACCCAGCGATGGGTTCTCCTCGTGCGGCATGTGCAAGAACGGAACAGGCTTGTCGCTTCCGGCATCAATGGTGCGAACCACAATCGGACCAGCCGGTGCGGCGGCTAGAACTTCGGCGTAAGACGCGGTCTGCTGCTCAATGCTCGGCTGAGTTGAAGCAGATAGATATAGAAGTTCGGTGCGGAACAGCCCAACGCCGTTGGCGGTGGTGGCTGCGGCGGTGGCTGCATCTGCCGCGGTGCCAATGTTGGCTCGAACGGGAATGATGCTCTCGGCATCGGTCACTGCAAACTCAAGTGGTGCGGTGGCCTCGGCCATAGACCCGCCAACCACAACGCGGTCTCCCACTGGATCAACCAAAACGCTTTGGCCATCAACCAGGTTGCCAGCATCGGCAACGGAAACCACTGCGGCAATCGAACGAGCGCGGCAAATGATTGCAGTGTGCGATGTTGGTCCGCCAGCTCGGGTTACCACGCCAATCACGGCAGGGGTGAACTGAGCTGTGTCGGCAGGGGAGAAGTCTTCGCCAACCAAAATCAACTGTCCGGTCTCCGGCAGGTCTAGCCCAACCGCAATTCCGGCAAGGTTTGCCTGTACGCGTCTGCTCAAGTCTTGTAGGTCGCCAACGCGTTCTTCAAAGGCAGGGTCGCCACTAAGCAGCTCGCCAAACTCGTTCACGGCCTGGCCAATGGCGCCGGCCGCATCCCAACCCTCGTCTAGGTAACCGATCGCTACCTCAAACAGCTCATCATCTTCAAGCAGCATCTTCAGCGCTTCAAAGATTTCGCCAGTGGTCTCGTCGCTCTTTGCGGCAAGTTCATCAAGGTTGTTGCAAACCGCATCGATGGCGGCCTTCAGCCTTGGGCCCTCAACCTCTGCGCCTGCGCCAGTTTTGCTCCAGGCAGGCAACGGCTGAGCCGGTGCCACCACGTGAACGGTTCCAACCGCGGCGGTTAGGCCAACACCTAAACCTTTGAGTTCCAAAACCTTAGCCCTTTAGGAAGTCTTGGATCTGTACAAACAGACCGTTGGCAACAGCCTCGTCGTCTGCCTCAACAGACACAGTTAGCTTCTCGCCGGTCTTTACCTTCAGCGCCATCAAACGCAGTGCCGAGTTTGCCTTGGTTGGCTCTTCGCCGTCCTTCAGAATTACAACCTCAAGGGTTGACTCCTTAACCAGTTTTGCAATCTGGCCGGCTGGGCGAGCGTGCATGCCAATCGGGTCTAGAACTTCAACTTCGGCGGTAAAAGTAGCCATGGGAACAAGCCTTTCTGTAAGCGCATTCAGCGCTAAAAACACATCAGTTAAGAGTATTAGATTGGGCAAACCGAATAATTACGATTTGGCACATTTAACCCCGAAACACAGCAATAGTTGCTCCAAACAACCAATTTCTGTGTATCTTGTTCGTAGTCCAAGCAACACATCGATGTGTGGAAAGGAAGCGATATGGAATCCCGTTCGCCATTTTCTGTAAGCGATTTAGGGAACACAATCCCAAAAACCGCCGCATCTTTGGAGACCAACTCCCCACAAGGGCGTTCCACTCTGAAATATGAGCGCCCGCATAAAAAGCGTGCGCAGAAGCAACAAGGAAGCACGCATTGAGCACACCTATCACCATCCCTGAAATCGTGGTTGTTGGCACCAAAGCCAAGACCAAAGAAAAGGTCACCCGCGAACTAGCGGAACTCCTAGAAAAGCAGGGTCGCCTCACCAACGTAAAAAAGTACCTCAAGGCCGTTGCTGCTCGTGAAGAGCACTTCCCAACCGGCATCGAAGGCGGAATCGCCATCCCTCACGCTCAAAGCGACTTCGTGACCGTACCATCTGTGGCCGTTGCAACCTCTGTAGACGGCATTGACTTTGGAGCCGACGACGGCCCAAGCCACCTAATCTTTCTCATTGCTGCGCCTGCCTCTGGCGGAAACGCACACCTAGAGATCCTGGGCTCACTAGCCCGCAAGGTAATGCAAGACGAGTTCCGCGAGGAACTGCTTGCCCAGACCGCACCAGCCGCCATTGCGGAAATCGTAACCAGAGAGGTTCAGAACTAATGAAGATCGTTGCTGTAACTAGCTGCATCACCGGAATTGCACACACATACATGGCCGCCGAGTCTCTCGAGCGCGCCGGCAAGAAGCTTGGACACGAAGTAATCGTTGAGACCCAGGGCTCGGCAGGTTCAAACCCGCTGAAGCAGGACGTCATCGATTCGGCAGACGCCGTTATCTTCGCTGTCGATCTAGAGGTAAAGGGACGCGACCGTTTCAATGGCAAGCCTTACATCCAGGTGGGTGTGGCAAAGGCCATCAACGGTTCCGTGGGCCTGATTAACCAGGTGCTTGAGGCTGCTGCCAATGGCACTGCAGAAAAGGTGGGAAATGGCGCCCCGGCCAAAAGCTCGGCGCCCGCTGCTGCACCCAAGGCAACAACCGAAAAGAAGTCAGGAGGGCTCTTCGGGGGCCTCTTTGGCAAAAAGAAGTAACTAGCAACTCGTACTAACTCAACATTGATGCTCGGTGTCGAGCATCAAACCGAGAGCTTTAGGAGGCTCGAAATGTCAAACGTATCAACGGGAAGCCGCATCCGCCAATGGCTGATGACCGGTGTATCTCACATGATTCCACTGGTTGCTGCCGGTGGTATCCTCATCGCCCTCGGCTTCCTTTTCGGAAGCATTGCAATGGGTAACAGCGCAGACAAGGGTGGAATTCGTGTTTACGACTCCTGCCTAAGCGGCGCATACGCCTGTGACGCTAACGGTGCTGCTACCGGTGGCCTACAGCTAGGTAACTTCGGTACCTGGGCATTCATCATCTTCTGGATTGGTAAGGCTGCATTCGCATTCTTCGTTCCAGTGCTAGCTGGTTACATTGCTTACGCAATTGCTGACCGTCCAGGTCTTGCACCTGGTCTAGTTGCAGGTGCGCTTGCAACCGGTCTAGACGGCAACCCACTAGCTACCCACACCGGCTTCCTCGGTGCAATCCTTGGTGGTTTCCTTGCCGGTTTCTTGGCTCTCTGGATCTCCCGTTGGAAGGTTCCAGGTTGGGTTCGCCCAATCATGCCAGTAGTGGTTATTCCTCTACTAGCTTCGGTTATCACAGGTCTTGTAATGGTTATCGTTCTTCAGGGCCCAATCTCTACCTTGATGACCAGCCTGAACGACGGCCTAACCAACCTTGGTACCGGATCGATGGTTGTTCTTGGTATCGTGCTTGGCCTAATGATGGCATTCGACATGGGTGGCCCAGTTAACAAGGTTGCTTACACCTTCGCTGTTACCGGTCTGTCGGCTGTTGCTGCTACCACTGCATCGGCTCCTCAGTTCACCGTTATGGCTATCGTTATGGCTGCAGGTATGACTCCTCCTCTAGGTCTTGCACTTGCAACCCTTATCCGCAAGCAGCTCTTCACCGAGTCTGAGCGCGAAAACGGTAAGGCTGCCTGGCTTCTAGGTGCATCGTTCATCTCTGAAGGTGCAATCCCATTTGCTGCTGCTGACCCAATCCGCGTGATCCCTTCGATCATGATCGGTTCTGGTGTTACCGGTGCACTTGTTGCAGTATTCGACAACCAGCTACGCGCTCCTCACGGTGGAATCTTCGTATTCCCACTAGTTAGCGGACCGCTTACCTACATCCTTGCAATCCTTATCGGTACCGTTGTTACTGCAGTTGCAGTAATCGTTGCCAAGGGCATCGGTGGCGGCGAGCTACCTTCGGAAGACTAGTCTTCTGAAGCGGTAAACGCGTTAGTCAAGAGGGTCCGGAGCTTAGGCTTCGGGCCCTTTTGCTTTGCGGTAGTTTTGACACATGCTCAACTTTGCCGCCGCCGATATTGGCGACCTAGCGCGCATTGATCTTCACACCCATTCCACCCGCAGCGATGGCCGGGGTTCGCCCGCTCAGGTTATGCAAGAGGCGAAGGCCGCCGGGCTGGACATTGTGGCACTCACCGATCACGACACCACTGCCGGTTGGGCTGAGGCCGCGGAGGCGTGCGATGAACTGGGTTTGGGCTTCGTTCCAGGAATAGAGCTCACCACTCGGGCTCACGTGATTGACCCAGAAACAGGTCAAGAGCGTCGTTTTGCAACCCACCTGCTGGCGTACCTGCCAGACCCATACAATGCAGAACTCAACGCCGTTATGGAGGAGTCGCTAAGTTCGCGCGTCAGCCGTTTGAAGGCAATCACCGATGCACTGTCAGAGGATTACGACATTGAGTGGGAGCACGTGCAAGAGGTGATTTCCGATGGACGTACGGCGGGCAGACCTGCCATCGCTGATGCAATGATTCAACGCGGCATCTTTGCCAAGCGAGACCAACTGTTTGAACTGGTTTACCCGGGCAGCAAGTACTACCAACCCAACCGCGGCGTTCCAGACACCGTTGAGGCAATCGGGCTGATTCGCCGGGCCGGTGGCGTGCCTGTGATTGCGCACCCTATGGCTCGCGGCAAGGCGCCGGCGCCTGGGGAGTCAATGCCGCGCCAACACTTTGTTGAGATGATTCAGGCCGGGCTGGCCGGCTTTGAGGTTGATCACCGCGATGTACCACCGCACGCCCGCGAGTGGCTCACCCAGCTGGCTTTTGAGTTCGACCTGATCACCACCGGCAGCAGCGACTACCACGGCACCGGCAAAGACAACGTGCTGGGGGAGAACCTGACGGCCCCAGATGTTTTGCGGCGGATCTTGGCTCAGGGGTTTGCGGGTTCAGCAGCGCACAGCTCTTAGCGGACCTTAACTGCCAGCATTCGCTCCAGATCTCCAAACACTTCCATGCAGGCACTCACGCCCGTACCCTCGGCCAGCACCGTTTGTCCGGCTTGGTCCAGCAATCTAATCGATACCGTGGCATCCATGGTTTCCTCAACCCGCTGAAACATTGCGGTGCGCAAAGGCGCGTGCAACAACCCACCACGCCGTCGCTCGGCGCTGAGTTCCAAAACTCCATCAGGGCCGGAGAGCACCCACTGCACGTGAGAATCATCGATGGAAAGTTTGCGCTCAACCGAGCCATTCCAAGTGGCCCAGGTGAGCAGTTTTCCATTGTGTTTGAGGCCCACAATAAAGCCGCGAAACGAGGTGCCGAGCCAGGGAATGAGGGCAACTGATGCCACCAGTGATGCCTCTGGGTCAAAGGAAATGTGGTTGGAGTGCATCCAAACGTAGCCATTTGGGAAGGCCTTACCCCAGTCTTTTTCTATGTAGCCGCGGCCACCAGTGAAATCTTGGGTCACGCCGTCTATTTCAAGCGATCCGCTGAGGGAGTGGCCAAAAGACACTATTCCGTGGAAGCATTCCATGAACGGAACCAGCCCATACCAACCCATGATGCCGGGTTGGCGCCAGGTCACTGGCCACGGATCAAGTGGTGAGGTGAAAGCTATTTCACCTTTGAGGCCGGGTAGGTCAAGGCTGATTCCGGCAGGCGAGAAGTGGTTAGGTCCAACGGTTACGTTGAAGCGATCGGCCTCAGCAATAAATGCGCCAGGTTCAAAACTGTGAAACCAACTCTTGCCTTTCACGCCATCGAGAACCTGAACAAACGCTTGGTCATTGTCTGAGGGTGCGCCTTTTAGACCCTTGAAAATTCCGGGGATTACAGCCCATCGCTGGGTCAGCTCTTGGTTTACAAGTTTGATGTACCAGCCCTCAAAGAAGTTATTGTGAACTCCTTGGCCGTGAAAGGCTTCGGGATGACGAACCCCGCGTATGTAAGCAAGAGGTGACTGCATGGTTTGAGGTTACTCCTCAAACCTTTACGGGTGGCGCTAGTTGAAGCGGCTAATGTTGCTGGCAACCACGGCGAGGTCTCCAACAAACTCTGGGCGACGAACCTGTAGTCCGGCTTCCTCGGCAATCACCATCGCGGCTGCCCAGTCGTATTCCTTTATGTCTGCTTCGTAATAAACATCAATCGAGCCTTCGGCAACCGCACACATGTCTAGGGCCGCGGCTCCCATGCGACGCAGGTCCACAAAGTCAGGCATGAGTGAGGTGAGCTTGGCAAACTGCTTCATACGGACTTCGGCTGAATAGCTGAAACCAGTTGCGATGATTTTGGCTGCGCGGTTGGCGTCAGGCCCGTGAAGCTGGGTTTTGCTCTCGCCGCGGATAACCCACGCGCCGCCGCCTCGCTTGGCGAAATATGTGAGTCCAAGCGCGGGGGCAACCACGGCCCCTGCCAGCCACTCGCCTGTGACAAGCGACTTCACGCCAACGCTGGTTGCCCAGTTTGGGAATCCGCGGGTAAAGTTCACGGTGCCATCGAGTGGATCGATGCTCCAGTAAAACTCTGCGTTGGTTCCTGACTGCGCGGCAAACTCTTCGCCCGTGATGGCATCGTTCGGACGACGGTCGCGAATCGCTACGCGAACGGCAGTCTCCGATGCCAGGTCAGCGTTGGTCACATAGTCTGCGGCGCTGGTCTTGGTATCAATCTGGAGCGGACCCCGAAAGTGCTTCTGCAGCTCTGCTGCACCAATGTTTGCGGCTTCAAGCGCGCACTCGAGTAGTTCATCCAGGTTCATGGTTCAAGACTATTCTGCTCGGAAAACCTTTTTACTACGTATCAGAAGGTTGGGGGTTCGAGCCCCTCCAAGCGCACTGAAATGACGCGGTTCTTCGGAGCCGCGTTCTTTTTTGCCCCGAATATTCCGTTTAGATTCCGTTTGACAAACGGCTAAAACTGCCAAATTGCAAGATTTTCCCACTCGGCGGGGAAACCCATCTGAGTCAAGCTTGTGTAACTCGTACTCGGAAAATCATCCAGAAGATTACGCAGGCGATTCTTAAAATTGACGTTAAATCTGTTGCCCGCGTCAAGCCAAGTCAAAATCGCCAGACGTGAATATATCTTGTGCCGGCCATAGTCATCTTGGGCATCCAAGTGAAGTAAATCTGGGTGGATTTGGTTTTTGACAGTTTTCGGAGCCAGCGCATAAACACCATTCCAAAGCCTGTTTTGGTGGGCTACTGAGTTCCGCAAATCGTTAAGCGAAGCAGTCCAACTTTTTAAGAGCGTTGGAGTGCAGTCGTACTCACTTGCTATGGCATAACCGAGTTTTTGGCTTGAGGATCTGAATAGCTTGGATAAAGAGCCAAAATCCATTATTTCCACAGCAACCCAAATTGGCAGAGCGCCGCCGTAATTCTCAAGGTGCCAGCGGACGAATGCCTCAGACCCCATTCGCGTTACACGCTTTTTGTACTCTTGAAGCCACGCGTTATGATCTTGCTTGCCAGCGAAGCTGAGTGCTCGGAAGTCCTCGGTCAAACCCTCGCCGGTGACATGTAGCTCTGGACTAATAAGGCCACCGTGGTATGCGAAGGAGGTTCTTAGGCTCAGCTCAAACTGAGAGAGAGCCTCAAATAGCAACCCCCGGAGCCGGAAATCAAAATCGATGAGCTTCGTTAGGTCGTCCAGGTTAGTGTCAGGCTTGAACATTTCAAGACCAGATTCAGTCTTTTGATCTGTTAGGAAAACGTGAAAGTACCCGCGTAAGCGGTAGTAGTTATGGTGCTTCAAAGTTTGCAGAGCTAGGGCATCGTCATCTATTACAAGGCCCCTCTCCTTTAGGCGGAGAAGCTGGGCGTCCCAGTCGAGATGTGGTTTCAGTTCCATATTTCGAATATAGGGTCAGTTAAAGACAACCGGTCCACCGCCTTGAGGGGCTGCGTGGACCGGTATTTACATTTCTACTATAGATGGCGCCAGGGACATTTAAGAATCATTTGGCCAAAATTACTCCCAAACGATCCATCCAGTCTGCTGAGTCATCGTCGCAGGAACCCTAGACCCCGCTGACGACAATGCTTGGGAACACCAGCTTGTTCAGATTTGGGATAAAGACGAGAGCATAAATGTTGCATATCTTCTGCGATATTCGCACGAAGTCAACGTAGCCCCCGCGGTTGAAAGAGATATTGAGGATCCACCGCAGCGTGATGACGACATCATTGAATTTGAAGGAAACAACTCCAACCAATATTTTTTCTGCATGGGGGACGTTGGCGTTATCATCGACGTATCGCGATCAGCCGTCATAGAGGTAGGCGCTTACGGAGATCTTTCTACACGTAACGCATGGGACGGACGCAACAACGCTTTTTCGAATTATGACCTAGACCTAGCGAAAAACGCCATCATTCAGTATCGACAAAACCCAACCAAAAACAAGCCCAATTACCCTGGCGGCAGTGCAAGAGAGTCGGGCACCTGCAATGTCTGTGGCACAAAGCTTTTACGAGCAGTGTACGGATTACCCACTCGGGAGGTAGCTCACGACGCATCGGTGAAACTGATGGGTTGCCTTATAGACGGTGAAATGCCTAAATGGTTTTGTCCTGAATGTGATCAAGGTAGAAATTAACATAGGCCCTCGTAGGCACTGAAAAGCCCCAATTAAAATGTTTGATCTGTCCCAGGTTTTATATTCACAAGGATTCCGCAACAGCGACCATATCTGATTTGCCTCAGGATATATCTAGGAGCCCTTGAGCGCCAAACAAGACTAACTTTTCATGGAAGGCGCTTGAGGGCTTCTACGCGCCTCCAGCGCCCTCCTAGATATATGTCTGACTCTTTCAGACCAAAATGTCTGAGGCTCAGCGTAGCTTGTACCCAAAAGAGGGGTGCTATGTTTCGATTTCTTCGGTGGCTGTCTAGCTTGGAGACAACTCAACCCACCAAAACCAAAAATATCACTACAACGAGTGCCATGAATGCGGGTGATATTCAATCAGGGCCGTATGTCTATTCACCTAATACGCCGTATGCAGAAACCCAGTACGGCTCAGGTTTCGATGAAGATGCCAGTTGGGCTGACAGCGAGAGATAGTGTTTTCAAAAAATGGTTTGCCAAAATATCCGCGGGTAGACTTACTCCAAGACTGTGCTAGAAGTCGGAGGGGGCTCATGGGAATTGAAGTTGAACAACCTGGGCCATTCCTGAAATGGGCTGGGGGTAAGAGGTCCTTACTGGGAGAGATTCTTCCCAACATTCCAGAATTTTCAGGAAAGTACGTAGAACCATTTCTCGGAGCGGGCTCTGTCTTCTTTCAAATAGGCGCAAACGTTCATAAGGTAGTGTCCGATCAAAATTCGGAATTAATTGACACATATTCGGTTGTCCGTGATTACCCCGAGCGACTTATTGAAGAATTACGCAAACACAAAAATGAAAAAGAGTACTTTCTCGCAATTCGAGAGCTGGACCGAGACGGTGAATTCTCGTCGCTAGACAGAGTGCAGCGGGCTGCCAGATTCATTTTCTTGAATAAAACTTGTTTCAACGGTCTCTATCGAGTAAATAGAAATGGCCACTTCAATGTACCTTTTGGCAATCAAAAGAACCCTGACATAGTTTCAGAAAAGCAGATTCGCAATGCCAGTGCCTATCTAAGGCACAGAATGCCAGGAGGCAAGACAGAGTTTGCCTCACAGCTATTCAAAGGAGACTACAAATCAGTCACCAAATTGGTTGCCGGTGGCGATTTCGTTTATCTAGATCCTCCGTATCACCCAGTGTCAGCAACTTCTAACTTTGTCACTTACGGCAAGAATGGCTTCAGTTCTGGCCATCAGGAGGAGCTTAGAGACGAGATCTTTAAAATGCACGCAATAGGCGCAAAAATCATGCTCAGCAACTCAGATACCCCGTTCATTCGTGAACTTTTCTCCTCAGATGTTTTTTACAAGAAAACCGTTTCAGTCAGGCGGGCCATCAGCGCGACAGCGGGTGGGCGAGCGCCAATAAGCGAACTCTTGATCACTAACTACAGGATAAGCAACTAGATGATTGAGTCAAAACTAACGCTTCGTGAAAGAACTTTTGCTCGAGCATATGACTCGGGGAATACAGAAGTGGACGTTGTCAACGATTTCTTGTCCCCAGCCCTTAGCAGCGGTGTGCGTTACGACAGGCTTGCAGGTTATTTCAATTCGGGAGCGCTCGCAGCTGCAGCAAGGGGTATTTCAGAATTTGTATTGAATGGCGGCAAAATGAGAGTTATTGCGAGCCCTCAACTAAGTCCTAAAGATTTGGAGATTCTAAAGACAGTAAATTCCCAGAATGAAAGACTGGCGATTTTCAGTAGCGCATTACTTGGCAGTGTGACAAATTCAGATTTGCTTGCAGATGAATTCGAGAGAGACCATGTTGCGGCAATGGCGTGGATGCTCAGAGAAGGCCAACTCGAAATCAGGATAGCGCTCGCCGCAGAGGGCCAAGACGACACCACTTTATTCCACCAAAAAGTAGGAGTAATTACCGATGCGATTGGTGATCAAATCTCATTTAGCGGTTCAATAAATGAGACTGCAGCTGGCTGGACGAAGAATATAGAAGAATTTAAGGTTTTCCGCTCTTGGCAAGATGCTGAATCTGACTTCGTAATGCACGACAAGGAGCTTTTCAATAGATATTGGGGTGCAGATCAAAACGAACGGGTAAAAATCGTGCCGTTAGAAAAGGCGGTTTTTGATGAACTCATTAAACTCGCGCCAAGAAATTTCTCTGACCTTCGCTTGTCTCGCCCAAGAAACTCACCTTCGAAAAAAGAAAAGCCAACTTTTGTGCTGCGCGATTACCAAATGGCGGCGATAGAAGCTTGGTTAGGTGCTGGGCGTCGCGGACTCCTTGAGATGGCTACTGGAACCGGAAAAACAAAAACAGCGTTAGCTTGCTTCGAGAAGGTCTTGGAAAGAAATCCAAGACTAATGACAGTCATAACTGCGCCGTACCAGCACATTGCTGCTCAATGGGTCAACGAGTTTTCCGCTCACGAACCTCTTTTCTTGGCTAATGAGTCCGACTGGCGAGAGTCTCTTCATAAAGCTATTAACGAATGCATGCTTGGCGTTCGGAGTAACTTGGTGATTATCTCCGTACAGAACACCGCTTGCTCTACAGACTTTCTGCATTACCTTGAACACGGCAAGAACGCGGGACTGAGCCCGTTTCTCATTGCCGATGAAGTGCATGGATTGGGTTCAAAAGAATTTCAGAAAGCACTTGCGCCGAACTATGAATTAAGACTTGGCCTCAGCGCCACACCGTCGCGTTGGTTTGACGAGGAAGGGAGCGCTACCCTTGAGGACTATTTTGGAGGTTCAGTTTTCAAGTTCACTATTCAAGATGCTCTCAGCTGGATAAACCCAGTAGATGGAATGACACCCCTGTGCCCCTACGAGTACGAACCTGTTTTTGTGGAACTCAACTCCACAGAACTTGTTCAATACGAGGAGCTCACGAAGAAAATCATAAAGCTCATGAGCTTTCGCGATGATGCTGAGGTTCAGAAGAGGCTAGCCAATCTCCAATATGAGAGAGCAGACATCGTAAAAGAGGCCAAAGCCAAACTCTCTGCCTTGCGTGAAAAACTCTCGCAAACTGAAAATGTTTCGCGTTCGATAATTTATTGCAACAACTTTGAACAGATGGATGCAGTGCAGGAAATCTTGCGAGACTTAGGGATTCGGTACAGGAGATTTACAGGCCAAGAGGGCACAAGACCGCTGCTAGAGTACAACGGCTATTCAGAGAGAGACTGGGCCCTTCGTGATTTTGGAAGGGATGACATCGAGGTCCTAATCGCTATAAAGTGCCTCGATGAGGGCGTAGACATACCTTCGGCGACCACCGGGTACATTTTGGCTAGCTCGGGGAATCCAAGAGAGTTCATTCAACGCCGCGGCAGGCTCCTAAGGCGATACCCAGGCAAGGAAATGGCCAACGTTATTGATTTTGTCGTCAAGCCGAGTGTCACGCTCGAACATGATTTGGCATTGAAGAACTTTGAGAAAAACATCTTCCAAAAAGAACTCGTAAGAATGGATGACTTTTCGCAGACGGCATCAAATTATCTAACTGTTCTTACAAAGATCGATCAAGTAAAAGCGGAGATAGGCTACTAGTAAATGAACTACGGGGGAGAAAATAGTGTCTGGTGACCGCACGGTACCACAACGTATTCTGAAGTTGGAATCTCCAGAAATTCAGCGTTGCCTAATCGATCTCTTTAGATTTGAATTTGACAACTCTGAGCGACGGGTGGCATACAACGACTACTACGACGCTGTAATTACAAAACACTCTCAAACTTGGATGTCTCCAGAGCGAGGGCTCGAAGTATGAAAATAGCAAGACTTGCAATTTCGAATTTTCGCCAATACCAAAGTGTAAATTTCGATTTCACAGACTATGATTCTGACTTTATTATCATTAGCGGCGCCAACGGAAACGGCAAAACTAATTTTCTAAATGCCTTAAGTTGGTGTTTATATGACAACGAAAATTTCGCTGTTAAAGACAATCAAAACCTCTCTCTTGTGAGCAGAGACACGATTTCAACCGCATCTGATTCCGAAGAAATCGTCACAAAAGTCGGACTCGATTTGACTATGGCCAACGGCACATCAGCACGCGTAACACGAATAGCCAAATTCAAGAAGAACAATAACGTCGCTACACAAATTTCCCCGAGCAAACTTTCAGTGACTGTTCTTCAGGATGCATCCAAAGGCTCCTCAAGTGAGGCAAATCCCGAATTGTGGATTGAGCAAAATTTGCCTAAGAGGTTAGAACCGTATGTCCTTTTTGATGGAGAAAGGCTTGAAAACTTCTTCAAGCGGGAGTCGGCAAAAACTGTTCAAGCTGCCGTACTTGAAATAGCCCAAGTCGACGTACTCCGAAACATGAACTCACACTTGGAAATAGCAATAGAAAAATTGCGAAAAGCTGCCGCTAGCCAGGATTCAACATTTGCAATTCAAGACGCTTCAAAAAAGGTAGAAGACCTAAATAGCATGCTAGGTTCATTGACCAAAGAAGAGTCAGCGCTGTCCAAGCAGCTAGGCGATCTCGACAGAAATTATGCGGGAATCGAGGACGCAATTGTCCGGGAAAAGACTCACGTTTTGGACATTCAACGTGAAAAAAACCTCAGCGAACAAATATCCGCCTTGGAAGTGGATTTGTCCGAGGCCTGGGCCCAATTTGCCGAATGGAGTGCGAAAAATGCTCCAGCTATTTTCGCGCGTAGAGCTCTAGAAGCATCTCTGGGGGAGATTGAAAAAAGACACCAAAGAGGAGAGTTGCCTCCACCAATTAAGGAATCAGTTCTGGTTGGTTTACTCGAACACGGTGTGTGTGTTTGCGGCTCAGACCTCCATGGAAATCAAGAACGTCATGACCATATTGAGAACTTGCTGGACAAGAATAGAAGCCTCGGAGAGCTAGGAGCGATTCTTCAAGGAATGGAATCTCACCTGACGGGCTTCATGTCAAGGCTCGAAGGCTCCGAGGATACGAGGGCAGTGCTTCAGCGTCAAATTGGTACTTCCAGAAAGAAGCATTCTGAACTGAAAGTTGAATATGAAGCGTTGAGAAAGCGTATTTCTGAGTCCGCATCACAGGGAAAATCTGCACCTCTCGAGGACTTGCAGAAACTTATGGATGGCAAGGATCGTGCCAACTTACGAATCGGCGAAGTTAAGAGCCAGATTGAAATAATCAAATCTCAACTAAAGACTGCCCAAACTGAACAAGAGCGGCTGCTTTCCAAGTCAGACAAGGCTCAAGCACAGTTCAAGAAACTGGAATTTGCAAAAGAGGCTTTGAAACAATCTCAGTTGATGTTTAAAGAACTGAGTGATGAAGTCAGGCTAGAGGTCCAAAAACAGTTAGACACTCAATTCAAGAAAATGATTTGGAAACAGAATTACATTGAGAGGGTAGAAATCGATGATGACTTCATAGTGTCAGTTTGGGATAAGCAAGGTTTTGAGATATTGTCGACGCTCTCAGCCGGTGAGAGAGAGTGCCTTGCATTCGCCTTTTCGCTAGCCCTGAATGGTATTTCTAATTATGAGCTACCAATGGTAATCGATACACCGTTCGGTCGAATGAGCAGTGAACCTAGGCCTAACGTAGCTAGGTCACTTGCCGAGAGTACGAAGCCGGGCGAAGGTCACGAAACGAGACAAGTGATATTGCTGATGACTGATACAGAATATGACACAGCTGTGAAGGAAGCATTAGCGAGCAGAAAGCCAAAAATACTGAATCTTCAATTTGATCAAGGTAATTCAACAGTGAAATTGCAGGGGGCGTAAGTGGCTATTGATTCTCCATTACTTGCTTTCGGAGTCGACAGTATTCCGAAGTACGGTTACCTCAATGATTCTGTATTTGGGGGCTCACTCACCAATAAAGGTCTTTTCCTAATTGCCCTAACCTATGGTTTCAAAAACAAGAAACTAGTTGCCGATTATAAAAAATCTACGACCGGGCCGAGAACTGAGTTGGAAGAGCAGGATTTCGCTTTGATGTCCGCAATTCAACTCGCACACACGTCCGACCCCAATTCACTCAAGGACATCAAAGGCCGAAACGAGCTTGCACAACAATTCGCAGAAGGTGGCATTCGCGCCCTTTACGAATGGCTTATGGACCAAAATCGCAGGGATCCCAAAGGCGACTTCATTGGCCTAGTCCTAAGCGAACTTAGCTTAGATTCGCAAAACTAAGGTCACAGGTTGCCCAGAAGTTTTTTCGGTGGAGAGCGTACATACTCTGAACTGTCAGAGGCGGTATCTTCAGCTGATCCATCTGTCCGCTGGGCCTCGCTACTAGAGCTGGGGGGACGGAGTGAGCCTTGGGCCAGAGAGCTAATTGCAAGTTGCCTTGCGGATGTTGACGCAAATGTAGCAAGAACTGCGCATGAAGAGCTTGGACTTGAATTTGCAAGTCGAGAATCAACGGTTCCGCACACTGTCCAATCGATTTCAAGCGAGCAAAATTTTGACTTTTCAGAAATTCTTGAAACAGCCCTTGCCTCAATAACATGGTCAATGCAGAGCTCTCCAATGGCTTTGGAGCTCCAACTTCGAAAAATAGCCAAAGATTCAGAGAACCTGGTTTCAAGCACCGCTACTCCATTTCCGCAAGCGGACAAACTTGAGAGAGTTTTGCAATTGGTCTATTTGCTTGGAACCGGGGAGAGTGAAATCCAATCACTCGTTCATGTCTTAGACATTGATGAAAGACAGGTCCAATATTACCTTGCTGCCGCCAGGTATTTAGGTCTGGTGTTTGAGTCTGGGGGAAATCTTGAAATCCCCTATGAATCGCAAAAGCTATTCAATGATGTTGAGTCGAAGCCCTTAGAGGTTTTTTTCGAAATCGCAAAATCCATATTGAAGGTCCCCTCGATAGCTAGCACTTTCCTCAGGTGGGATTCAAGGAGTTCTTCGATAGATAGACATATATCCCTAGAGGCTCTGAGGGATTCCGATGCGGGTTCTAACTTAAGTGAGTCCACGCTAAGAAGGCGGTCAAGGACTGTTTATTCGTGGGCCTGGTGGGTGCGCAGGAATCTCAACATCATGCAGGAAAATTGGGCGGCTAGCGAATCGTTCTGCCAGGTGCCGTTACCAAACTTCGAAAGGGCCCTGAGTACGCTTGAGCGTCTGGGCGAGCGCGAAGTTGAGACCTTTTGCCGCAACAATGTTATTTTTCAACTACGTTCTGCCAAGACTCTTGACGAGGTCGGCCTGCAGTTCGGAATCTCGAGAGAGCGCGTCCGGCAAATTGAAAAAGACATTGTCGAGAGAGTATGGGACGACATTGAGCAGGAGACACAGTGGGACTGGAAAGCCGACCTATTGAGGCACTTAGGGGAGAACCTCGCAATTGATTCCGCAGATCTGATTTACGAAATCTCACCCGGCAAATTTGGAGAAGCTATTTGTCACACTCTCCTCTCACGCTTGGGATGTTCTCAGGTTGGCAAAACGAGAAGATTTTGGACCCTAGATGAGGCCCGGCTACGTGACCAAATAGAGTTTATTAAATCCCTCACTCCTCTGACTTTGGGTGAGTGGATAGATCTGATTAATGAAAGTGGCCTAAGTTCGGAATTCGTACTTCAAGAGACCGAAGAATTCAAAATTATTGATGGTATTGTCATCGATTCGAAGAGACGCCGCGAACAGATTGTTCAATTTCACTTGAACAGAATGGGGACAGCGGACGAACAATCCCTAGCAGCGCTATGCGGCGAACCCCCAAGCCGCGCTTTTGCTGAGGCATTGCGTCGGAATCGTCTCTTCACAAAGAACCACAACAGCGGACATTGGCGACTGGCTGATGCTCAAGAAGAGGGCAATACAAGCAAATTCTCTTCGGTTTATGAGGCCGTAATTCATCTTTTGGAATCGCATGGACCATTGACTAAGGCTGAGCTTCAGGCTTCCATGGAAGATACATATCCCGTTTCGTACTCAAGAGTTTCTCAGGCACTGGACCACTACAAAATAGGCAAATTGGGTGATGGGAGGGTTGCGCTTATTTCACAGGGTGGCTCACGCTCTGAAGAAAAAGAGCCCAACAAGCCTGGGCATGGACTCTGGTTTGAAGATGGGGAAATTTTCGTTCACAAATATGTTGATGACGACGTTTTTCGCGGCTCCGGTTTTATTTTACCTAGGTGGCTACAGTGGAGATTCGGGCTTAAGGCGACCCCGGAGTCTGCAATTTTCGCCAAATCTGGAAATTCCGAAAAGGAGTTTGTCATTACTCGTCGAGGAGGGCAAGCTTATGCAAGCTCCGTCAAGGAGTCACTGCGCCCAAATAATGTCGATAAAGGATGCACCATTGCGATTGTGCTAAACCCAGAATCCAAGACCTGGCGCCTACTGCACAGTCACGAAAACTGCCATTAGTTGCGTGGTAGTTCCGTTTAGATTCCGTTTACTGGACGGAAACGGACAGAATTGGGCATATCTGCAAAGGGTGGCTTGACTAATAAAATACTGGGGTAAAGTGCCATATTGGCTCCAGGTCAGGCCCATGCAACATAACTACGGATCAGAAGGTTAGCCCTGCGAGCTACCCGAACCACCGCGAGTGCGACGACGCTGACGGTTGCGGTTGCCGGCGCTTGGGGTTTTGTGCTCGTGATCTCCGTGGGTTTCGGCCGTACCGGTAGGGGCGCCATCGCCACTGCCAGCAGCGTGCGGCATGGAGCCACCGCGGGAGCGGTTGCGGTCGCCACGCTGGTGCCCCGGGCCACTATTGCCATCGCGTGAGTGTCCGCCGGCATGCTTTCCATTGCGGCTTGAAGAAGAACCGGCACCTTCAACCTTGGTGGTTGCTCTGATGCGTCCTTTGGTTCCCTCAGGAATGTTCAGGTCAACAAACAGGTGCTTGCTGCTGCTGTAAGTCTCTAGCGGGTCTGGCTGGCCAAACTCCAAAGCGGTGTTGATGTGGGTCCAGCGAGTGATGTCTTCCCAGTCCACAAAGGTAACGGCAACACCGGTGCGGCCTGCACGGCCGGTACGACCAACTCGGTGCAGGTATGCCTTCTCGTCTTCTGGTACGGAGTAGTTGATTACGTGGGTTACGTCGTCAACATCGATGCCTCGGGCGGCAACCTCGGTTGCAACAAGGATGTCCTTCTTGCCGGCACGGAACGCGGCCATGCTGCGCTCGCGAGCTTCTTGGGTCATGTCGCCGTGCAAGGCGGTGGCGTTGAAGCCGCGGTCAACCAGTTCTTCGCTCAGCTTGCTGGCTGCGCGCTTGGTCTTCACAAAGATAACGGTCTTGCCGCGACCTTCGGCCTGCAGAATGCGGCCAACCACTTCATCCTTGTCTAGGTTGTGAGCGCGGTAAACAAACTGCTTGATGTCTGCTTTAGTGTGGCCTTCATCGGGGTCGTTGGTGCGAATGTGCACGGCCTTGTTCTGGTACTTGCGAGCCATGGTCACAATGGCGCCAGGCATGGTGGCGCTGAACAGCATGGTCTGGCGGGAGTCTGGGGTGTAGGCAAACAGGCGCTCGATGTCTGGCAAGAAGCCAAGGTCAAGCATTTCGTCGGCCTCGTCGAGCACCATGATCTGAATCTTGCTGAGGTCGAGCTTCTTCTGCTTGCTTAGGTCAATGAGGCGGCCAGGGGTTCCAACCAGAATCTGGGCGCCGGCTTCAATCTCAGCAATCTGACCCTCGTATGCCTTGCCACCATAGATGGCTGCAACGGTAGTTGGGCGGTTGCTGGTTGCCAGCACTAGGTCTTCTGCAACCTGGATGCAAAGCTCGCGGGTTGGAACCACAACGAGTGCCTTTACTCCAGGTTCTGGCGCCATGCCAAGCTGCTGAATAAGAGGTAGTCCAAAACCAAGGGTCTTACCGGTTCCGGTCTTTGCTTGGCCAATGATGTCCTGGCCGGAAAGCGCTACTGGAATACAGGCTTCTTGGATTGGGAACGGCTCTGTGATGCCTTTGCCGTTAAGGGCTTCAACAATGTCCGCGTCTATGCCAAGTTCTTGAAAAGTCATTTAGTTATGCGCTCCTTGCGCGTGCGCGCCGGTTTGTTTGGTCGCGCGGCGCGAAGAGATACCCCTCTAGTCTAGCGGGCAGGCATTTTGGGCTGGCTTTGGAGTTTCTGTGAATAACACGGCTGGGGCGGCGGTCTGTAACATAGAAGGCGTGTTCGAGTGGATTAAAGGTCTGAAGAAGCGTGGCCCAAAACTGGCGCTTCCCGCACGCGATGAGCGAGCCGCCCGCAACCAGGGCGAGGTAGACCTGAGCCCGTTCACCCCCGAACCAAAGGTTTTCTTGGGGCAGTTGGCTTATCTGGAGCTTGCCAGCTTTGAGATCATGACCGCCGAACTAAAGTTTGCCCCCACCACACTGGCCAAGACTCAGCTGAGCGAGGCCGCAACCAAGAGCTTTGACAAGTACCGTGCGCTCAGCAAGCGCATCACCGGGCTGGGTATGGATGCCACCGATGTGATGGATCCGTTCACCGAGCGAATTGATCTATTCCACAGCCGCACCAAGGGCCTCGACTGGTACGAGAACGTACTCAAGTTGTATTTGGCAATGGGTTTGCTGGAGGACTTTTATCGCAGACTGGCAGTTGGTCTGCCCGGTGAGTTGCGCATCGATGTTGAAAAGGCGCTCAACGACCGCACCATTGAGAAGTTTGCCAAGACTGTTTTGGTTGATGCCATGAAGCAGGACGCTCAGTTGAGCAGCCGTTTGGCGCTGTGGGGCCGCCGCATCATGGGCGATGTGATTTTGGAGCTGCGCGCATCGGTGCCGGCTGCGGAGTACTCCGACCTTGAGCCGCTGATTGCGGAACTGAACGGCCCGCACTCGCTGCGCATGGATGCGATTGGGCTTACGGCCTAGGCGCGAGCTGTATTTCATCGCTGCATAAATTTTGTGAAGTAAAGAACCCGCCAGTTCAAGTTGAACGAGCGGGTTCTTTTACGTTTGGAAAGTTAGATTTTGCCTGCGATGCGGCGGCGCTCGAATTCCTTAGCGCCAAAGCCCATGCCCAGTGGCATGGCAATCATCACGAGGGCCCAGATCCAGCCGTTGGTGTCTGGAATGCCGGCCCAGAGGAGCACGGTCCACACGATTGCGCCGGTTGCCATGGCTAGAGCGCCTGGGATTAGCGAGCCGTATTCTTCGCTCTTGCCCAGTACGTATGGGGCAACGCTGGCCAAAATGGCTGCGTAGGCAACAATGAAAAGTACTTCTATAAACGGGGTCATTAGGCGATGAATCCTACTCTGCGGGTCTCTTCCGCTCCGATTTCAACGTAAGCCAAGGCCTCGGTTGGAACCACAAATAGGCGGCCCTTGTCGTCGCTCAGTTTGATGGTCTTAGCGCCGCTTTCTAGGGCTGCTGCAACCTGTGCTTCAACCTCTTTTGCGGTGGAGTTCGACTCAAACGAAAGCTCGCGTGGGGTGTTGCGGATGCCGATTCGGATTTCCATGGTGACCTTTCTTTCTGTGACTAGATTACCTAAGGTTTGGCGGGGATTTCGCGCTCCGCAGAAATGTAGGTGGTGGGCGGTAGTCTGGGCGCATGACCCAGCCAAAGTTCATTGCAACCCAGCGTTCCGGCCTCAAGAATGTGGCGGGTTCGGCCTTGGCGTCTGGCATTAAATCTCACATCGATGGGCTGTCTGCGGATGCCGTGTTTGAGGTTTACGGCACTCCTGGTTCGGGCAAGACTTCGGCGTTGGTTTTGCGGTTCCAGCAGTTGGCGCAAGAAGTGGATCGTTCGCAAATTTTGGTTTTGGCTGCCACCCGCGATTCTGCGGCAACCCTGCGAGACGTTTTGGCGCTTGAAATGGGTGGGGCAAGTCTGGGGCCGTTAGCGCGCACCGTTAGCTCGGTTGCTTTTGCTGTGGCACGTCACCAGGCCTTGGGGGCAGGGTTGAAGGCGCCGGAACTTATCTCTGGTGCAGAGCAAGACGCAATCTTTGTGCGGTTGTTAGCCGAACACGAGGCTAATGGCGATTTGTCGCTGTGGCCAAAACACATCGATGCGGTAACGCGCGGGCTCAAGGGTTTCCGCGCCGAGTTGCGCGACCTTATTTCCGCTTGCCAGGAACTTGGGTTGGACTCGCAGGCGCTGGCGCGGTTGGCTGGACCTTCAGGAACGGTAAAGCAGGAGTGGGCTGCATGTGCCGTGTTGTTTGAAGCATATGAAAAGTTGCTGGCAACGCCCGAATACGCCCACAAGTTTGACTCTCCAAGTTTGATCAACCACGCCATCTCGCTGCTCGAGTCTGGGCAGGCGGGGGAGTTGCACAACTTCGCGGCCGTGCTAATCGACGACGCCCAGGAAATCACTCCGTCGGCCGCTCGGTTTATTCAGGCAATCGTCAGTTCATCGCGCGCTGGTTTGGGCATTTTTGCCGATCCAGACGCGGCAACCCTTGGGTTCCGCGGAGCCAACCCGGCGCTGGCTGGGCAGTTGGTGCAGCGGGTTGCCGTCAGCCGTGGTACTCAGGTGAAGAAGATTGTGCTGGGTCACACCGGGGGCAGTCGTCCAGCCGGCATCAACCACGCTCTTTCACGTTTGGCTAAGCAGATTCACGCTGAAGGCGCGGGTGCCCAGCGCGCTGGGTTGTCTGGTGACTCGGCACCTCTGCCGGTGCAGGTTTTTCAAGACCCTCAGGCCGAAATCGCCTGGCTTGCTCTGCAGCTTCGCCAGCTTCACCTTCTTCAAGGTGTGGCTTGGGAAGACATTGCGGTGGTAGGTCGAACCCGAGAGGTGCTAGACACGCTTGAGCGTGAACTCGCGGCTCAGGATGTGCCGGTTCGAATCGTTGGAGCACAGAGCGCGCTTCGCGACGAGTTTGCCGCGCGTGAACTTTTGCTTCTTGCCCAACTTGCTTGCGCGAATGCTGCTGCACCAGTTGATGGCTCAGGCAACACAGTCCTAGATGGCCCAACCGCCGAGGCACTGTTGCTCTCGCCATATGCCGGCTTTGACTCGGTGACCATGCGTCGCCTTCGCCGCGAACTTCGTCAAGACGAAATGGCCGCAGGCGGTAATGAGTCTGGAATCCTTCGCAACACAGACGACCTGCTGGTTGAACTATTCGAAAACCTTGCAGCTGCCACAACTCTGCGGGGTCCAGAGGCACGCAAACTTCGCAAGTTCCTCAAAATTCTTCAGGTTGCAACTGAGATTGCGGCGGATCCGATGCAGTCCATCGAGGATCTGCTTTGGCACCTTTGGAACGCCTCTGACCTTGCAGACGAATGGGAAGCCAACGCACGCGGAGTGGGCGAGGTTGCCGTGCAGGCTAACCGCAACCTAGACGCTGTGGTGGCGCTGTTTGCTGCCGCAAACCGCTACGTTGAGCGCAACCCGGGTGCGCCAAAGCAGGCGTTCATCGCGGCGCAGCTAGACCAAGCGGTGCCTGAGGACTCGCTGTCTTTCAGCCACAACGCTCGCGGAACCGTGAGCCTTTTGACTCCCGCCGGGCTCGTGGGTCGTCGCTTCCACACCGTGGCAGCGCCTCAGCTAATCGAGGGCGTGTGGCCGAACCTCAAGCCGCGTTCCACGCTGCTCGGTGCGGCCGTTCTCACCGCAACTGTTGAGGGCACGCTCACCCCGGATGGACTGCCGCAACGCACCGAGTTGGCCGACGAAACCCGAATGTTCTTCAAGACCATAGGAGCCGCCAACAACAACGTTTTGGTTTCAAGCTTCGACAGCGAAGAGGAACTGGTTTCGCAACTTCTAGCGGTGGTTGGCGGAAAAATTCCGGACACCACCGAGTTCAAGGGAGACACCCTCACACTTCGCGGCACTGCAGCGCTTCGCCGCCGTCAACTGGCCACAGAAACCGACCCAGCAAAACGCGGGTCAATCGCGGCGGATCTGGCCCGCCTGGCACACGCCGGTGTTGCCGGTGCTCACCCAGACGACTGGTACGGCCTCTTGCAGGTGAGCAGCCTAGCGCCGGTTTTGGATCTGGAAGACCAAAAGGGTGTTCCCATGTTCCCGTCGCAGTTGGAAAACTTTGTGAAGTGTCCGCTGCACTGGTTCTTGGAGGCGCACGGTGCCAAAGATGCGGACTTCAGCGCAGGAGTTGGAACCATCGTTCACAAGGCCTTGGAAATTGCCACAAAGGGAGACGAATCAACGCTGTGGCAAGAGGTGGAATCTCGCTGGCACACCCTGCGTTTCGAGTCCGCCTGGCTTGAGCAGGCCGAGAAGCGCAAGGCTCGCAAGCT